>Ga0180436_10002803_pt1 | contig 16301 bp, 14 predicted proteins | sample SS_ome_2_FD_132434 | JGI IMG/M metagenome (GOLD analysis project Ga0180436, IMG submission 132434) | Hypersaline lake sediment archaeal communities from the Salton Sea, California, USA - SS_3_S_2 metaG | ecosystem: Environmental > Aquatic > Non-marine Saline and Alkaline > Hypersaline >...
ATGGGAAAAATGAATTCCTCATACATTGAAGGAGATATTCCCACGCTTTCCTGGGAGTTCATGTTTCCCCAGATATCTTTTGTAGTAATTCTTCCTGTATTCTTATATTGGTCTGAAGGCAGTTCATTTGTAAAGCCGTAGCTGCCTGAACCTGCCCTTGTATTACCGTTGTCCAGGGCAAGGAGATTATTTTCTTCCTGCCAATCCATATACTCAAAACTGTCTTCCAGTATGAAATCAAAAAGCTTCTCAGTTTCCTCGGGATAGTCAATCATGGAATACATCAGCCTCTCAAGCCCCATTATATTTACTGCGCGTGCCGTAAATGACATAAACCAAAGAAGCGTATTGTTGGTAATACGTGCCTCGAGTATGTCACCCAGCAGATTCTGGACAAATTCATGGTGTCTGAGTGTTTCCTTGTGGTCGTAGCTGTATACGGATTTCTTGAGAAGTCCGAAATCAGCCTTCAGATCTTTTATGAGATGTTCGCTGCTGTACCCTATTTCCCTGCCCTTTGAATCCTTTGCGCGGTGTATAACCCTTTCCATGTCAAGTTCACGCATGTTTATATGCCTGTTTACGGCAATATATGAAGGCATTACCTTGTCATCATCAATCAGTTCATGGTTAGCTATGTTGAACAACATTTCTGTTTCAATTTGCCTGCATATTTCTGAAACGCATCTTCTTTTGGGAATCAACTCTTCCCTGAACGGACCTGACTCAACAATAACAACCGGTTTTTCGCTTCTCAATTCGTTGTTTGCAAACCAATGCTGTTTTCTTTCCTCCATTACAGGAAGCTTTGAGAGTTCAAGCTGTCTTTTTGCCAGATCCCTAAGATATTTCTTTTCATCCTGTGTTATTGAATAGTCCATGGCTCACCTCTTTTAATATTATATTAGATTTTATGCGTTTTTATAGAACTTTTTGTTTTATTTGACTTATTGCAATATAATTGATGTATATAAAAGCAAAGGAGATTCTTTATGTTTTGTGAAAAATGTGGTAGTGAAATGCTGGATACAGCAAAATTCTGTCCATCATGCGGTGCCAAGGCCGACCCCGTGGATATAGAAGAACAGGTTACTGCAACTGATACAGTTGAAGAAAAGGAACCGTTGGTCGAGGATATCGCGGAAACAAATGAACCTGAACCGGCAGAAGAACCGGCAGCAAAGGCAGAAGTTGAAGAAAAACCGGAGAAAAAAGAAACTCCTCCGCCTCCTCCTCCAAAATATACAGGTGGCAAGGATCTGACAAAACCAATTAGTACTGCATCATATTTCTTTATGTTTTTCCTAATGGCACTTCCTCTTATAAGACTTATCATGCTTTTGGTGTGGAGTTTCAGCGACAATGTAAATGTAAATAAAAAGCACTTTGCACATGCAGTTTTCATCTGGGTTTTGGTATCACTAATACTTGCAATAGTTGCAACAGTAGTACTTTTCATACTTTATGGCTCAGCTTTTTATGAAATCTTCATGATCTGGCAGTGAAAGGATATGGTAAATGGCTAATAATTTTTGCAGCAACTGTGGTGCAAGCCTCAGTCAGGGAGCTAAATTCTGCCGGAATTGCGGCGCTAAGATAGAAACAGGCTCAAGCAAACCCCAAAATGAACCTGGTGATTCCTTATCAAATCTGCAGCTAACAATTCCTGCCAGTTTCAAAAAAGGTCTTGTTGTCCAGAAAAGTTGCACCCTTGTTTTTACTGACAACCGGATGATTGTAGCATTGACTGATCGTAAGATGATGAACGATCATATTGCATCCGTCAGGGAAGAGGCCAAAGGTCAGGGCTTTATGAAAAAGACTGCAGCTGTAATGAAGGCAGGTTATTCATTCTCCGATAGATATTACAAAATGTCAGTGGATAATATAATAGCTGAATCGCCGGATAACTTTTCAATCGGATATGACAGTGTGCAATCAGCAAGATACAAACGAGGCACAACATCCTACGGAGCTGATGACACATCAACCTCAACACCACCAAGTCTGACACTCAAGACAACCACGGGTAAGCTTGTTTTCCTGTTTACTACGGGATATCGTTCCAAGGAATTGATAGCACTTCTAAACAGAGTATTTGCCGGAAGGTACAAAGGTCCCAAAAGATAAAATGAAGCCGGTGCGATGCACCGGCTTTTTTTACAAACCAAATTCAACAAATTATCCGCTGGATAATTTGTCGAAACTGAGGGAGATATCCAACTCGGCTGCTTTTTTGTTGTGCTTAATGCAAGCGGAGGCTGCAAGACCTGCAACTTCGCCGATATTGGCGCAGATAGGCATTATCCTGATTGCCGCATGTGCCTCATGGGATGATGACACAGGCCTTCCGGCTACCAGCAGGTTGTCCATATCTTCCGGCACTATGCATCTATATGGAATTGTGTAGTATTCTCCGGGAGGTATTTCTGTTATTCTTGTCCCGCTTCCATCGGGATTGTGAATGTCAATGGGATAACATCCACGGGCAATTGAATCGCTGAATTTCGTACAGTTGATCAAATCACTTTCAGACAGTCTGTAAAGACCTACTATTCTTCTTGACTCCCTGATTCCAATCTGAGGTGCTGTCTGCAGTAATATGCTTTTTTCAAATCCCGGAACATGTTCCTTGAAAAACTCCAGCAACTCGTTTACTTGTTTTCTTGCTGTCTTCTCTGCCTTTGTCAGGTCAAATGGGTCAAGTGGGTTGAGGCCTGTCAGCCTGGTGCTGTTGAAATGAATTGCTCCGTTTGCAACATGGGGAAAAATCAAAACATTTTCTCTTTTGTTTTCAATAAGCCCTTTGTTCTGAAGCATATTGTACTTTTCATTTATTCGATCCCGAGCTTGTTTGTCATGAATGATTTCCCTTGCAATAACCGGGTCAGCATTACCGATTCTGAAGCACAACGTCATTGGTTGGCACTTTCCGTCTTCCCGACCTATTTCAGTCCTGCATCCTGCAATTGAACTAAGGTCTGCATCACCGGTTGCATCAATAAAGAATCTGGCTTTATGCTTAAGTGATCCTGATTTGCCGATTGTTTTGATTGTATTGATGTTTCTATTAACAGTTTCTGCTTCGAACACAAAGGAATGGTACAGTACCGTCACTCCGGCCGCATCAAGCATTTCATCCAGTATTATCTTAAGTACTTCCTCATTGAAAGTGTGTCTGTTCTCATGCGGAACTTCCTTTCCTCCCCATACATTTTTTCTTTTGTCAAAATAGTTTTCCAGAAGACCGTTTCTGTCACTGAGATTCTTAAGTATCTCAGAAAATATACCCATATCATTGACTGAAATATATTTACCTGCAACATCATATGTTCCGTATGGCATGAATGGATTGACAAGGCCTACAGTCGCCATTCCCCCGGGAAATCCATATCTTTCAATCAACAGGACCTTCAATCCCTGCCTGGCGGAGGAAATTGCAGCACAACATCCGGCTAAACCGGCACCGGCTACTATTACATCATACATAGCAAATCATCCTTACTTCAAATTTTCCGGATTAAGTGCCTTTAGTTCGTCCACCACAAACAAACCGTCTTTTCTTACAAGCACATCGTCAAAATAGATTTCGCCTCCACCGTATTCAGGAGTTTGTATCAGAACAAGGTCCCAATGGATTGCTGACTTGTTTCCGTTATCTGCTTCTTCATAACATTCTCCCGGTGTCAAATGTATGCTTCCGGCAATTTTTTCATCAAACAAGGTGTCTTTCATGGGATAAGTTATGTACGGATTAACCCCAATGGCAAATTCACCTGTATATCTGGCACCTTCATCAGTATCAAGCTTTTTAAGAAGTTTTTCATTATTGCTGCAGCTTGCTTCAATTATCTTTCCTTCTTTGAATTTAAATTCAATATTCTCAAGAGCTTCTCCCTCACTCATTGCGGGAGTATTGAATTTGATTGTTCCGTTGATGCTTTCCCTTACCGGAGCTGTGAACACTTCACCGTCAGGTATATTCATTTCACCGTCACATTTTATTGCAGGTATTCCTTTTATGGAAAACTCAAGATCCGTACCAGGGCCAACAAGCCGTACCTTATCCGTTTTTTCCATGTATTCGACAAGACTGTCCATTGCTTTTGACATTTTTGAATAATCCAGGTTACAAACATCGAAATAGAAATCCTCAAATTCATCGGTGGGTTTTCCGGATAGTTGTGCCATGGAATCGTTGGGATACCTTAAAACACACCATCTGGTATTATCTACACGTTCATCGAAAGAGGGTTTCATTATCTTCATATACAATGACATTTTTTCTGACGGGGCGATACTCATCTCGTAAATGTTGTCTGAAGCACGTATGGATATATACGCATCCATCTTCTTCATAAGGGCAAGCTGGTTTTCATTCATTACTTCCAACTGCTCTTCTTTTATGTCCTTGAGAAGCAGGGCATCAATCTGATTATCGTACTGTTTAACAAATGGTTGACCACCTACTTCATAAGTTTTTTTCACAAGTTCCTTTACCAAGTCCTTGGCGTTACCCCTGAATTCAATCAGTATCTTTTCATCTTTCTTCAACTTAACTGAGTAGTTTATTAGGTTTTCCGCCAACTTTTCATATCTTAAATCCTTCATAATAATTCCTCCTCCATCATGATACCACACCACTGCATAAATCCAGCCACCTTGAGAAAATCCTTTTTGATAGAATCCGCCCGGGGCAAAATGATTTTGCCCCGGGCGGATTCTATCACTTTGGAGATAGCAATTTTAGCTTTTGGGAGCATATGTTTGTTTACAGGAGTATTTTTAAGATTTAAAGATATAGTACATGCTTTTTGTTTATATTCACAATAATATCGGTCATTTCAGCGTTTTTGAAGAACAGTTTGATTATGCTGTTGCAAAATTGGTATATACCAATTTTTATATTATGGATACTCAACCTGAACAATACAAAAGGATGCTTTTGCATCCTTTTCAGTGATAACTTACAAGGAGTTCAGCTTTGTTTCCTTCCTTATCCAAATAATAAATCTCAATGATATACGGTTCTGCCTGATTGAAATATACGACTATCGAGCATTCCAGATTATCAGTTGCTCCTCCACCGGAAAAGGAATAACTGCTGTTCCCGGTTATGAATACTGCCGGATTTCTGCCGGCTGAAACGCTTCCCGCCCCCGGCGAATCCTGGTTCAGTATAACCTTGCTTCTAGATACAGGGTTCATTATGCTGTCTTTGTTACTCTCAGACTGGTAGTTTTCAAGCTCTTTCTCAAGGAAATTGTTAAGACCCTCATCCGGATAATCGAATTCTGAACCGCTTCTCGGCACATATCTTTCCTCTGGATTAAATCTTTTTACATTCATAGCCATTATTTTAGCAATATAAGACGCATTGTACTTGCACACAGTATTCCTGCTTGAGTCAGCTACATCGCTGAAAACAGGCACAGCAATAGCGATCAGAATACCTATGATAACAACAACCACAAGTATTTCTGTCAGAGTAAAACCTCTGTCTGAAGACAGAACCCGGATTGACTTCATAACAAATACCCCTTTCCCTATGTCTCTATCTATGATGTTATTTGCTAAACATGTTGATTCCGGAAACTTAGTTATGATTATATCAAATTACAAGCCATTTCTAAAATTAATACTCAAGCCTTATCACAATAACTTCATTGGCAAACTTACTGACAGGAATTCCACTGATTCGAAGAAAGGGTTTTTCTTCCTTGAAAATTGTCGGAGTCATTTCGACAAACGTTTCTACTGTACTGTTATCATTCAGTACAACAGCACTTTTCGGAAGTTCGTACAATGGTTTAAGCCAAACAACATGGCTTTTGGGGAATTTATATAAATGTATATACAGATCATGTCCTTTTTTTGTAATCAGAACATCTTTATTATCAAGTCCGCATTGATATGGCTCAGTATCAATGAACGCTTCACAAACATTTCGGTACCATCCGCCGATTTCTCCCAATATTTTTATTGCTTCATCGGGAAACCTGCCATCGGACATAGGGCCCGCGTTAAGAAGATAATTGCCGCCTTTTGCAAGAATTTTATCTATGCTCTCAATAAGATGCCTCGTGCTGTAATAATCTTCATTTATACGATACCCCCAGCTTTCGGTTCCTATGGACTGACATGCTTCGGTCGGTACCTCAAAAACCAAATCATTGTCAACATATTCATCCCAATCCCTTTCAGGTGTTCTGAAATCACCGTCGCTGAAACCCCGGTTGTTTATCAGAATTCCCGGCTGTAGATTTCTGACAAGTTCATTTACAGATTCATCACAGTGTTCCATATGTCTTCCGCCGTCCCACCAAAACGCATGCAGTTTCCCGTAATTTGTACAGAGTTCCGTCACCTGTCCCTTTAGATATTCCATATATCTTTCCATGTCCGGTGTGTCTTTTGGATAATGCTCCTTGTTTTCATAAGCTCTTCCCACTGATGGATATAGGGGATTGTTTCTGTCTATCGGTGAATAATAAATTGCAAGAGGAAAGTTTCTTCGATGGCATTCATCCGAGAGTTCTTTAAGAATATCCTTTCCGTACGGGGTGTTCATTATATTGAAATCCGTATATTCAGTATCAAACATACAAAATCCGTCTATGTGCTTGGATGTAAAGCAGATGTATTGCATTCCCGTCTTCTCAGCCAGGTCAACCCATTCACCGGGGTTGAAATCCATAGGATTGAACTTGTCTGCAAACTTAGCATATTCATGTCTATCAACACCGCCTCTGTATCCGTGCTGCTCATGCCATCCTGCCACTGAATATATTCCCCAATGTATGAAAAGCCCGAATCGCTTTTCAAAGAAAACATCACGTTCGTCATTGAAATATTTTTTCATATTCCTACCCCTGTTTAATTTTAACACAAACCTTTGCATTTGATATTTATTCGTAATATAGTACCATGGAAATAGTGAGGTAACCTATGAACGCAAGGGAAAGATTCAGAAAAACATTTGATTTTGAAAAACTTGACAGACCATTCAGGTGGGAAACACCGGGAGCCTGGGCTGCGACCATACAAAGATGGAAGAAAGAAGGATTCGACAAACCCAAAGGAGTGCGATTTCCGGATTTCTTTGAAATGGATGAGTTGAAATGGCTGCCCTTCAAAGGAGGCTGGACGGGCAATCCTTATGAACCAATGTTTGATACTGAAATAATTGAAGATGACGGCGTAAACATCACCATGCTTGACCGTTATGGGATTGTGAAAAAGGAACGAAAAGTAAATCCTGAGACCTCCATGCCTCAGTTTCTTGAATTTCCTGTAAAAACCATTGATGACTTTCGAACAAAGATACTCCCCCGTCTTGATTCCTCTGCACCGGAACGTTTTCCCGACAACTGGAAAGAGCTTTTGGAAGAATATGAAAAAAGGGCTTACCCACTTGGCATGTTTGTCATCGGCCCCTTTGGCTTTTTGCGGAATCTGATGGGAGATGAAGAACTTATGTATGCACTTTTTGACGAACCAGAAGCCATACATGAAATGATGTTTGTCTGGGAAAATTTCTATAAATCATTTATAAAAAGGGTTTGTACGGATATTGTCCCTGACTTCATAATGATATGGGAAGACATATGCTACTCAAACGGCCCCCTCGTATCTCCGCCTCAGTTCAATGAATTCATGACACCCTACCTTAGGAGGGTTGTTTCCGTTTCAAAAGAACAGAGTATAAAGGGAATAGTTGTCGATACAGACGGCGATTGTACAAAAATGCTCCCCATTTACCTGGAATGCGGAGCCAACGGTTTCTATCCTTTCGAAGTACAGGCCGGCATGGATATTGTAGCTATTAGGAAAGAATATGGCAAAAAGTTTGTAATAATCGGAGGCCTGAACAAGAAACTCCTGGCTGATGGACAGGAAGAAACCCGCAGGGAAGTAGACGAAAAAGTTCCCTTCATGCTCGAACAGGGCGGATACATTCCCATGTTGGACCACACGGTTCCCCCTGATGTGCCTTATGAGAATTTCAAGTTTTTTATTGAATATGTAAGGGAAATTTCAAAAAAGTTTTAGTTCCTCACAACGACATTTCATAGCCCTGAAGCTATTATTTACGTACTTACAAACACTAAACTCATAATAAATGTTAGATTAATGATGAAAGGGGTTGTGAATCATGAAAAAGGTTCTGGCAATATGCATTTTGACACTATCTCTTGTAATCGGATCCGGGTGCAATACAACAAAAGACTCCCTGGACATTTCAGCCGGTCCATCGCTAAGCCTGACTCCGGTAAATGAGAAACCGATAATTACTGTTTACAAACCTCCCATAAATGATTTTTCACAATACGGTCATCTGCAGGATTGGCAGACACTTATAAGCGAAAAATTCGGTGTCGAAATTGAAGTTGTATATATATCACCCCTTCACCAGTCCGGCATTGCCACCGCTGATTATTACCCGGCTGCAATACGTGATGGTGATGTACGGGGACTGATTCAGCTTAATGTAGGTGACTACGTTAATCTGGCTGTTCTAAGGGATGAGGGTTTGATACTTCCTCTTGATGAATACCTTTTGGAAAACGAAGTTTACCAATCGCTTCCCGGTGCAATGAAATCAGCCTTCATTCTTCCCGATGGGAAAACATGGGCTTTTTCAACTGAATCTCCTTATGGAATTTATTCAAGAAACATTAGAACAGAATGGTTGGAAAACCTGGGACTTGATGTTCCTGTTACACTGGACCAATTATATGAGGTTTCAAAAGCCTTTGCCTATGACGACCCGAACAAAAACGGCGCTACTGATGAACATGGAATGGACATTAACATAAGAACCAGTGCGAGGATGCTGATGGACATTTTTACTGCAAACGACTGCTTCCTGTCAAGTTACTCATCATGTTCAATCTCCTATGATCCTTCAACGGGAGCCTATGAGGATGCTGTGCTGAAACTAGGTATGACTGAATCACTTATGTACATAAAAAGCCTCCACGACGAAGGGATTCTACACAAGAACATGAACTGGGACTTCATGGATCGGGAAGGTTTCGGAAACTTCTATGACCTCTCATATTTCTTTGAACCCGAAGATAATTGGAACAAAATCTACACATTTAATCCGGGAACAGATTATCCTTCCGTAATAGCACTAAAACCTGACAGTTGTTTTGTACTGACATCAAACGTAGAAAACCCGGAAAGTATGCTCAACGCGTTCATCAATACCTTCATGGGTTCGACAGAAGGTATGGTCATGGGTCTTTTCGGAATGCCTGAAATAAACTACAGCACGGCAGGGAACTCAATAACCCAAATCACACCTTTTTCTAATTCTGAATCAATCAGATTGACAGGACTGAACGTAAATCTTCTAGAAAATGAAAATGTTGAAATCGAAAGTCCATTTTACGGTGAGGGAATGATTGAATCCCTGAAAAATGAGAGTAGAGTCATCGAAGATTTTTTCTCAAAGAACATGCTCATAACCGATTCCTGGTTCCTTCCTCACTCAAATTACAAGAATGCCCAGAGAGGATTTTCGCAATCCTTTTATTCCTATCTTATGGACATTGACAGTATCAGTACTTCTGATTTTGTTGAATTCTATAAGAAAAAAGCCCTTGAAGCAGGCTATGACGAAATATTGAATGACCTTAACAATGATGCCGGAACAATAGCCGTATACTCATATGGTGATTAGGAGTTTTTCCTTGCCTTTATTATCTTCAGCCTGGAAAAGTTCTCCCTTTCCTTTTCCTCAAGATAATCCTGTATATGCTTTACTATTCCTCTATATCGGGGAAGTATAATATTTTTCAGCGCATTGGCCCTCTTCTTGGTCTTGATTACATTCATGGCAAGCCTGTAAACCGCATTTTCAATTTCTGCGAGTTCTGCAGATAATTTCTTTACCTGATTGAACTTTTCATATGCTTCGTCAAGAGCTGAACTTGTTCTTGAAAATCCGTATTTAGGTTCAGGCGGACTTTTATCATAGTCAACCATGGGGATATCTACTCCCATAACGCTCCTGAACCTTATATCCACGGAATTGTCTTCCGAAAATGTGTATCCAAGCTGCTCCACGTTGCTTATTCCAAGAGTTATATTGGCCGACTGAAGGGCATGATATGCATCCTTGAAAGTGGAGTCGATTCTGGATTGGACCAATTCTGCCTTGTCAATCAAAGCCATCATCTCCGATGTCAGGATATTCCTCTTTTTGTCCATGAGCTCAAACCCCTGCCCCGAAAGCTCAAGGGTATTCCTGGCCTTTATGAGGTTTCCCTTTGTTGGTGACAATCCTTTTTCCATCAGAACCCCCCGCTTCCCTTTTCATCATAATATTTATCAAGGACATCCGGTTTTATTCTGTTTAGTTCCTCCCTGGGCAAGCCCGATATGAGCGTCCAGCCTAGTTCAAGTGTCTTTTCTATATCCCGGTTCTCATCATGAAGCTGCTTTATGAACCTTTCCTCAAAGGCTTTGCCGAAATCCATATATTTCCTGTCAATATCACTGAGCTCATCCTCACCTATGACTGATGCAAGCGCCCTCACTTCCTGTACTCTGGCATATGAAGCAAAAAGCTGATTGGCGATATCGGGATGATCTGCTCTTGTAAAGCCTTCGCCTATACTGTCTTTCATAAGCCTTGAAAGGGACATAAGTATACTGACCGGTGGATGTACGCCTTTTTGTGACAGCTCCCTGTCAAGAACTAGCTGACCCTCTGTTATGTATGCTGTCAGGTCAGGAACCGGATGTGTGATATCATCGTTCGGCATCGTAAGTATGGGAATCTGGGTAATGGATCCTTCCAGGTCCTTTATGATTCCCGCCCTTTCATACATGGATGCAAGGTCGCTGTAAAGGTATCCGGGAAATCCTTTTCTGCTTGGTATTTCCTCCAGGGATGAAGAAATCTCCCTGAGACCTTCTGAATATGAAGTCATGTCAGTCATGATGACAAGCACATGCATTCCTTTTTCAAATGCAAGGTATTCCGCTGCTGTAAGTGCACACCTGGGGGTAGTTATTCTCTCAACCACAGGGTCATTTGCCAGGTTCCTGAACATTACAACTTTTTCAAGAACTCCGCTTTCCTTGAAGCTTCTTGTGAAATAATCCGCAACATCACTTTTTACTCCTATTGCTGCGAAAACGATTGCAAACCTGGAATTATCCGTGTCGGTAATCCTCGCCTGTCTGACAATCTGCACGGCAAGTTCATCATGAGGAAGCCCGCTTCCTGAAAAAATAGGAAGTTTCTGCCCTCTTATCAGAGTTGACAATCCATCTATGGAAGAAATGCCCGTCTGTATGAAGTTTCTCGGGTATTGCCTTTTGACAGGGTTTATGGGAAGTCCGTTGATGTCTTTTCTTGTTTCGGGATATATTGCTCCAAGTCCGTCAACAGGATTTCCCTTACCGTCGAAAACCCTTCCGAGTATTTCTCCCGAAAGCGGAAGCCTCAGCACATTTCCGGTAAACCAGGTTCTTGCATTCTTCAATGAGATGTCCGAGGTTCCTTCAAAAACCTGTACGACACAAAGATCTTCATTCATCTTTATGATTCGTCCGGTTCTTTTCTCCTTGTTTTCCAGATTTATTTCCACGAGCTCCTCGTAGGATGCACCTTCAATTCCTTCAAGTACAACCAGGGGACCCCTTATTTCGTGCAGGTCAAGATATTCCAGTTTCATTGGCGGCTCCTTTCACCTGCATCGCTGTATTTCAGACTGATTTTACTGCAGAATTCGTCAGTTTCCCTTCTAAGTGCATCAATTCCCGAAAGATCATCATTTGGTACGGTATACTTCATCTGACCAAGTTTATTGAAAAGGCCTGATTCAAGTACAACCGAAACAGGTATGCCCTTTTTCACCAGTTCCTCTGTCTTGTCGGCAAGATATATTATAATATCCATCATCCTGTATTGTTTTTCCACGGGTACATATGTGTCGTTCTCATGAAATGCATTTTGCTGCAGGAAACCTACTCGTATTATCCTTGCTACCTCAAGGGTCAGTTTCTGCATATCCGGGAGAACATCTTTTCCAATCAGCTTTACTATTTCCATAAGCCGGTTCTCTTCCTGAAGTATGGCAAGCATTCTGATTCTTTTCTCAGTAAAATTCCTGTCAGTATTCTTTTCATACCAATCCTTAAGTTCAAGGATGTATTCGCTGTAGCTTTCGGTCCAGTTAATGGCCGGATAATGCCTTGAGTATGCAAGGGATTTATCAAGGGCCCAGAAGCATCTGGTGAATCTTTTGGTGTTCTGTGTCACCGGTTCCGAAAAATCGTTGCTTTGGGGAGAAACTGCTCCGATTACTGATATGGATCCCGTTGTTCCGTTGAGATTCCTGACATATCCGGCTCTTTCATAAAACTGTGAAAGTCTTGAGGGAAGATATGCGGGATAACCTTCTTCCGCAGGCATTTCCTCAAGCCTTCCGGATATTTCCCTAAGAGCCTCTGCCCATCTGGATGTGGAGTCAGCCATAAGTGCGACATGATATCCCATATCCCTATAGTATTCAGCTATGGTGATCCCTGTGTAAATGGAAGCTTCCCTTGCAGCAACGGGCATATTCGACGTGTTTGCTATAAGCACGGTACGATTCATAAGGGACAATCCGGTTCTGGGGTCTTTCAGTTTAGGAAAACTTTCCAGTACATCTGCAATTTCATTTCCCCTCTCACCGCAGCCTATGTATACGACAATATCTGCATCAGACCATTTTGCAAGCTGGTGCTGAGTCATTGTCTTACCGGTTCCGAATCCTCCCGGAACGGCTGCAGTTCCCCCTTTTGCAAGAGGAAACATCATATCTATTACTCTCTGTCCCGTCAAAAGAGGCATATAGGCAGGAATCCTTTCACCAAACGGCCTTCCTTTTTTCACCGGCCACTTCTGAAGCATGGACAATTCCTTCTTGCCTTCCTTTGTTTCAATTTCAATGATCTTTTCGTCTACGGAATATTCACCCTCTTCAGCAATCCATATGACTTTTCCCTCTGTTCCAGGAGGAATCATTATTTTATGTTCTATTGAGGGGGTTTCTTCTGTTATGGCAATTACTGTTCCGGGATATACCGAATCACCAGATTTTACCTTAACATTTACATGCCATTTTTTGTTCTTATCCGGTGCTTGGGAAGATATTCCTTTCTTGATAAGAGCTCCGCTTTTTTCAGCCAGGTCATGCAGCGGGCGTTGAATCCCATCAAAAACTTCTCCTATGATACCGGGACCCAGATTTACGGAAAGAGGACTGCCGGTGGATTCAACAGGTTCACCGATCTTCAGGCCTGTGGTTGATTCATACACCTGGATGACAGCTTTGTCACTGTCAATGGAAATGACTTCACCTACCAGCCTGTTTTCTCCCACATAAACCATTTCAAGCATTCCAAGTGACGAATTGCCTTTTGAAAAGACAACAGGACCGCTTATTCCGCTTATGTATCCCACTTTGCTATTCTTCATTCAATAAATCTCCGTCTTCAATGGGAATCCTGCATATCTCAAGAAACTCTTCCCTTGCATGCAATATTCTTGATGCAAAGGAACAATCAACCCTTTTCTTCCCTGAAATTCCGTATACCATGAAACCACCTTCAAGCAAGGTCTTGCTTTGCCTTACTTCAACAGCAGTATCCAGCGAGGCCGCAATATCACTGAACATCTTCATGTCATCCTTATCTGAATAAACGATATATCTTTCTTCACCGATCAGTTCAATCGCCTCAATAAGTTCCTCCTTCATGGCACTTCCATAATCTTTTGTTTTCCTGTAATTCACCAGCTTCTCAACTGCCCGTTTGAAGGTTTCCTCAATTATCTCGTTTCTTCTGTTGAACATTTTTCTCTTGCCGTCAACAAGTGCCTTTGATATTTCTTCATTCAATTCCTTCCTGTTTTGCCTGGTTCCGGTCTGTATTGACCTGTAAGCTTCCTCCAGGAGATGAATTTCCATATCCTTTTTTTTCTGCTCTATTTCAGTTTCGGTCTCTTCGATCATCTGTCTTTTCCTGCGATGCGCTTCCCTGAGAGCCATATCAGTAAAACTCCTCAGTTTTTCGTTGACCGAATTATTATTATTCATTTCATCCATTGCAAAGCCTATATCCTTACACCAATTGCATCCCGCACATATTTTGTGATGGAATCCGGAGCTCTTCTGGTTCCGTGCCTGTCGGGTATTACTACAACAAGGGGCATCGGCCTACCAAGCCTCAGTTCATCCAATCTTTCAGGTATGATTTCCGCAAGCAGTTCCGTAATCAGAATAATGCCAATTTCCTTATTTTCAAGGCATGCGTCCATTTCACGGTTTACTTCTTCCTTGGTATGTACAACCACACCTTCAATTCCCGCAAGACGCATACCCTTTTGGGTATCAACATTGTCACTGATCAGATAATACTTCATTTCCTACCTCACGGAAGAATCAGTATTGAGACAATCAGTCCGTATATGGCAATACCTTCTGCCAATCCTACGAATATGATTGTTTTTCCAAGCAAAGATGAATCTTCACTGATTGCTCCCAATGCAGCAGATGCCGAAGCAGCAACTGCAATTCCGGTACCTATTGTTGCCAGACCGGTTGAAAGGGCTGCCGCAAGATACCTCAAACCATTGTCACCCGTTTCGGCAACAGCTTCCGCAGCTGTATCCACTTCAGAAGCAAAAACCTTTCCCCCTGCAAACATTATGATTGTTGCTGTCATAAGTATTCCGAAAACCAATGCAGTATTGACAATCATTACGGTCTTTGCCCTCTTTGTATCTGAAGTCTTCTTCCAATAGACGACTCCTGCCGCTGAGAGAAAAACAATCAATACAAGTGCCCCGATCAATAAGTCCTTCATATTCCAATACCTCCATGTGTGCTTACTGTTTATTTTCTTTACCGATTCTTGTCGGTTTGAATTCCCTTCCGCTTCCCTTGAAGAAACGTGAGAACAATTCATAGTATTCCAATCTAAGTCCCTGTATTCCTACAACAAGACCTTCCAGTACAATTATCAGCAGGTTTCCAATAATCAGTGCTATGATTCCCCCTGCCTTTCCCTCTATTAGGTTGTAAACTGACCAAACCGCAAGGGACAGTCCTGCATGACTAAGAGCAAATGCTCCTATCCTTACAAATGAAAGGGTATTGCTGAGGAATGACAGCACAGTTTCAAAAAGTTCAAAGAAAGCTTCTATGAAAAAAGTGCCTTTTTCTTTTTCAGGAAGGAATTTCTTTCCGATCATTAGATTATGAAGCGGTTCCTTAAGAAACATCAGAATCATTGGTATTATGAAAAAGCACATGGTAAATATAAATGATGATACCGTTTTCCCACTGAGTGCCAGCACCAGGGCAAATATAATTGCACCGAGATAAAATACCAGCCCCGCAATACCGTTCCTGTCAAAAAGTATTTCCTTGAACTTACCCGATTTGATTGCATTTACAATATTTATGATCATTGCAACAAGTATGACAACCACGCCGAATGCAACGGAGGCTATCAGCATTGTCATTATGTTTCGCATGGGATTTCTGTATATTGGTGTGAGTATTTCTTCGTTTCCGAATATGCTTCCGTAAAGAAATCCGAAAACTATGGAAGACACACCGCACATTGCAACTATTCCTGCAAGGTCCATTTTTTTCCAGAGGTAAACCGCAATCCCCAGAGTTCCCAGTATTAGTCCATGTCCCACATCACCGAACATAAGCCCGAACATCAAAACATAGGTTATTGCCACAAAAAGGGTGGGATCCATTTCATCATGAGATGGTGTTCCGTAGGTCTTTACAATGAACTCGAAGGGTTTCAGAATACCGGGGTTTTTAAGTGCTGTAGGGCTTTGGAGCATTGTCATCTGATTGGCATCCTCAAAATAAAAAGCCACCCCTTTATGTCTGTACTGTACTTCCAGGGAATTCATACTTCCTTTAGGTATCCACCCTGACAGATAGAACGAATCTTCCGTATGGGCTGCATATTTCTTGATTTCCGCTGTTTTATGAAGATAGTTGATATATGAAAAGAACTCAGCAAACTGTTCCCTGGACCCATTTATGAATTCATCATAATTGCTTTTGGTTTCTTCAAGTTTCTTTTCGGCCTCACTTATTTTTTCTTCAATGGCTTTTGCTGTTTGTGCCGGTGTTCCCGCTATTGAATCGGATATATCAATTCTCTCAAAATACAGGGATGCAAATATGGTATCAACTTCATCAATAACAGCATTGGGAGCATAATATGAAAACCATACATCATCGCCGTCACGTTTCAGAAAG
>Ga0180436_10002805_pt1 | contig 16293 bp, 9 predicted proteins | sample SS_ome_2_FD_132434 | JGI IMG/M metagenome (GOLD analysis project Ga0180436, IMG submission 132434) | Hypersaline lake sediment archaeal communities from the Salton Sea, California, USA - SS_3_S_2 metaG | ecosystem: Environmental > Aquatic > Non-marine Saline and Alkaline > Hypersaline > Sediment...
CTCGGTGCGCTTCATCTGCGGCACCATGGACATCCACCGCGAACTGGAGATGAAGATCGCCGAGTTCCTCGGCAAGGACGACTGCATTCTCTACGCCGCCTGCTTCGACGCCAATGGCGGCGTGTTCGAACCCTTCCTCGACAAGGACTGCGCCATCATTTCCGACGCGCTGAACCACGCCTCGATCATCGACGGCATCCGGCTCTGCAAGGCGGACCGCTACCGTTACAACCATGCCGACATGGACGACCTCGAGCGTTGTCTCAAGGAGTCCCAGAGCAATCGGTTCCGCATGGTGGCCACCGACGGCGTCTTCTCCATGGACGGGGACATCGCCAAGCTGGACGAGATCGTTGCCCTCTGCGAGAAATACAATGCCCTGCTCATGATCGACGACTGCCACGCCACCGGCTTCGTGGGCAAGACCGGTCGGGGCTCGGCCGAGCACCGCGGCGTGCTGGACAAAGTCGACGTGATCACCTCCACCCTGGGCAAGGCCCTGGGCGGTGCCTCGGGCGGCTTCACCGCCGGCCACCAGGAGATGATTGACCTCCTGCGCCAGCGCTCCCGCCCCTACCTCTTTTCCAACACTGTGGCTCCGGCTGTCGTCGGCGCCTCGCTGAAGGTCTTCCAGATGCTGTCCGAAACCACCGAGCTGAGGGACAAGCTGGAAGAGAACACCATGTATTTCCGCAAGGGGATGGCCGAGGCCGGTTTCGACATTCCCGAGGGCGTCCACGCCATCGTGCCGATCATGCTCGGCAAGTTCGACAACGACGCCAAGCTGTCCCAGGACATGGCGAAAGACCTGCTGGAAGAAGGGATCTACGTCATCGGTTTCTATTATCCGGTGGTGCCCAAGGGCCAGTCGCGGATCCGCGTGCAGATCTCGGCCGGCCACAATCGGGAGCAGTTGGACAAGGCCATCGCCGCCTTTACCAAGGTTGGGAAAAAGCACGGCGTGGTGGCCTGAAGTCACCGGCCGATTTCGGCTTGACAGCTACGGGGCGTATACGTATACTCCCCGTTGCTTCCAGTGGCCCCGGCCCTTGTGGGCGGTTAGCTCAGCTGGTTAGAGCACCTGCCTTACACGCAGGGGGTCACAGGTTCGAATCCTGTACCGCCCACCAGCTTGGACGGGGCAGGAAACAGTTCAAGGCATGAATGCGGGGGCGTAGTTCAGCTGGTTAGAATGCCGGCCTGTCACGCCGGAGGTCGCGAGTTCGAATCTCGTCGCTCCCGCCAGATATAGGCGGCCGGGTCATCCCGGCCGCTTTTTTTTTGTCAATCTTCCTCTTGCTCCTTCTGCGTCCTTGACTCGCTCTCCGGCCCTTGCTTAGAATCGATCTTCCATGACCATGTCAACTTCCCCACGGACGGATGAGCGGAGGAGCCGATGCGGATCTACAACGCGAAGGAAATGGCCGAGGCTGACCGGATCACCATCGAGGATTACGGTGTTCCCGGTGCGGTGCTCATGGAAAACGCCGGATCACAGACCGTGGATGCGATGGAGGAACGCTACGGCGACCTGCTCTACGACGACGAGTCGGCGGTACTCGTGGTTTGCGGCAAGGGCAACAACGGCGGGGACGGCTTCGTCATCGCCCGGCACCTGTACAACCGCGGCACCGCCCGTCTCGACCTGGTGCTGCTGGGCAAAGGCGAGTCGCTCACCGGTGATGCGAAACTGAACCACGACATCTATCGCAAGATGGACGGCACCGTGCTCGAAGTCGAAGACTGGGAGGCGTTCAGCCGGCTCGATGAGGAGGAGCGCATCCTTTCCCTCGACGAGTACACGGTGATCGTCGACGCCATCTTCGGAACCGGTCTGAACAGCCCGGTTCGTGGACACTACGCCAGGGTGATCAACGCGATCAACGAGTGCACAACGCCGGTGGTGGCGGTGGACATTCCGTCGGGCCTCTCCGCCGACACGCCGAACGTGCCTGGTGAGGCGATCCTCGCCGACCTCACCGTCACCTTCGGCGCCCCCAAGTACCCCCACCTGCTGCCCCCGGCCGACGAGCTGACCGGCGATCTGGCGGTGGCCGACATCAGCATTCCCGAGGCCGCCCTGGAGCGGGCCGGCGGCGGTCCTCGCGTGGTCACCGATGAGCTTGCCGCTTTCCTGCTGCCCGATGACCGGGAGCGCACCGGTCACAAGGGGGATTACGGTCACGTACTGCTGGTTGGCGGATCGGTGGGCAAGACCGGCGCGGCGGTGATGGGGGCCGAGGCGGCCTATCGCAGCGGCGCCGGCCTGGTCACCGTGGCCACCCCGCTGGACTGCCTGCCGGTGGTGGCCGGTTCGAGCCTCGAATTGATGACCGAGCCGCTGGACCAGACGCCGGCCGGTACGCTCTCGCCCGAAGCGCTGGCCCGGTCCCTGGAACTGGCCGGCCAGCGGGACGTGCTGGCCCTGGGGCCGGGCATCTCCAGCGATCCGGCCACCGCTGAGTTCGTCCGTGCCCTGTTTGCCGCCCCGGAACTGTCCGCCGTACCCCTGGTCATCGATGCCGACGGGCTCAATGCCTTCGAGAAGACGCCGGAAGCGCTCTATGCTGTCGGACGCGAAGCCCCGGTGATCATCACTCCCCACCCCGGGGAGATGGCTCGTCTCTTTGGCATCGGCACCGCCGAGCTGCTGCAGGACCGCATCGGCCCGGTGGCCGATTTCGCCCGGGAGCGCAACCTCATCGTGGTGCTCAAGGGCTACCGAACGCTCACCGTGGCCCCCGAGGGCGATGTCTGGGTCAACCTCACCGGCAACCCGGGCATGGCCTCCGGCGGTTCAGGCGATGTGCTCACCGGCATGGTGGCCGCGCTGCTGGCCCAGAACCTCGAGCCGGTGGATGCGGCGATTCTTGCCGTTCACGTCCACGGCCTCGCCGGCGACATGGCCGCCGAGGACGTGGGCGAGGTTTCGCTGATGGCCGGCGACCTGCTGGAATACCTGCCTGATGCCTTCCGCGTCTGCGCCGGGGAGGATGTGGAGTTCGAAGATGACGACGAGTGACACCCAGTCGGTGGATACCTCCGGGCCGGAGGAAACCTTCGCCGTGGCCGAGGACCTGGGCCGCCAGGTGGCTGCCGGTCAGGTTGAGGGCTCACCCGTGCTCGTCGTGCTGCTCAGCGGCGAGCTGGGGGCGGGGAAGACCGTCTTCGCCAAGGGGCTGGCGTCCGGTTTCGGCGTGGCGGATGTGGACGACGTGGTGAGCCCCACCTTCACCCTCGTCGACGAGCACCCGCTGGAGGGGGGCCGCATCTTCAGCCACGTGGACCTCTACCGTGTCGAGGACCCCGACGAGTGCGAAGGCATCGGCCTGCGGGAGATCCTTTCCCGCGATGACGGCAGCATCTGCGCCGTGGAGTGGTCGGAGAAGGTGGACGGCACGGCCTGGGACCTCACAAGGCACCCCTGGTGGTTCCGGGTGACCATCGCCGACCTCGGCGAGGAGCGGCGACTGATTACCGTGGAAGCGGGGGAGAGCCTGGCCTTCACCGACGAGGGCCCGGATCAGGAATCCATGCGGTAGTTGGGTGCTTCCTTGGTGATGATCACGTCGTGGGCGTGGCTCTCGCGGAGGCCGGCGCCGGTGATGCGGATGAATTGCGCCTCCTGCTGCAGTTGGGGGATGGAGCCGCAGCCGCAGTAGCCCATGCCCGAGCGCAGGCCGCCCATCAACTGGTCCACCACGCCGCCCAGCGAACCCTTGTAGGGCACCCGGCCCTCGATCCCCTCGGGCACCAGCTTGCCCCGGTCGGCGTCCTCCTGGAAGTAGCGGTCGCTGGAGCCCTCGGCCATCGCCCCCAGCGAACCCATACCGCGGTAGCTCTTGAAGGACCGCCCCTGGTAGAGGATCATTTCGCCCGGGCTCTCGTCGGTGCCGGCGAAGAGCGAGCCGATCATCACCGAGTCGGCGCCGGTGGCCAGCGCCTTGGCCACGTCGCCGGAGAACTTGATCCCGCCGTCGGCGATCACCGGGATGTCCCGGTCCCGCGCCACGCCCACCGCGGCGGCGATGGCCGTGACCTGCGGTACGCCGGCGCCGGAAACGATGCGGGTAGTGCAGATCGAGCCGGGTCCCACACCCACCTTGACCGCGTTGACCCCGCAGTCGATGAGATCCCGGGTGCCCTCGGCGGTGGCCACGTTGCCGGCCACCAGCTGCAGGGCGGGCCAGGTGCCGCGAAGCTCACGCACCATGTTCATCACCCCCATGGAGTGACCGTGGGCCGAATCGATGACCAGCACGTCCACGCCGGCGTCCACCAGCGCGGCGGCGCGCTCCGGCGTGTCGGCGCCCACGCCCACGGCGGCACCAACTCGCAGGCGCCCCAGCTCGTCCTTGCAGGCGTTGGGGTAGCTGCGTTTTTTCTCGATGTCCTTGACCGTGATCAGGCCCTTGAGGTTGTAGGCCTCGTCCACCACGAGCAGTTTCTCGATCTTGTGCTCGTGAAGGATCGAGTGTGCCTGCTCCAGGGTCGTGCCCACCGGGACGGTGACCAGGTTGTCCCTCGTCATCACCTCGGAGACCTTCAGGTCGGTACGTTTTTCGAAACGCAGGTCGCGGTTGGTCAGGATGCCCACCAGTTTCGTCCCCTCGACGATAGGCACGCCGGAGATGCGATAGTGGCGCATCCGTTCCAGCGCCTCGTGAATGCGATTCTCCGGGCTCATCGTGATCGGGTCGACGATCATCCCGCTTTCCGATCGCTTGACCTTGTCAACCTCGGCCGCCTGCTGCTCGATGCTCAGGTTCTTGTGCACGAAACCGAGGCCGCCGAGACGGGCCAGGGCGATGGCCATGGAGCCCTCGGTCACCGTGTCCATCGCCGCGGCGACGATGGGGATATTGAGCTTGATCCCGGCGGTCAGCCGGGTGGTGGTCTCCACATCCCGGGGCAGGACGTCCGACCTGCGGGGAACGAGAAGCACGTCGTCAAAGGTCAACCCGATCTCCGGGGCCTGGTCAAGCATCTGCCGATCCTCCTCGCGGGCGGCCTCAGGCGCCGCAGCACTTCTTGTATTTCTTGCCGCTGCCGCAGGGGCAGGGGGCGTTTCGTCCCACTTTCTCGGTCTTGCGGGTCACCGGTTTCTTCTTGCGCGGCGCGCCATCCTTGGACGGGGCGCTGTAGCTCAGCTGGCGCCGCGCTTCCTCGCGCTGGCGCTGCTGCTCTTCCACTACCGCCGGATCGAGGTGGAAAAGGTAGCGGATGATGTCGTCCTCCAGCCGCTCCTTCATCGCCCCGAACATCTCGAAGCTCTCCCGCTTGTACTCGGTGAGCGGATCGCGCTGGCCATAGCCGCGGAGGCCGATGCCCTCCTTGAGGTGGTCCATGGCGTAGAGGTGGTCCTTCCAGCGCTTGTCCACCACCTGCAGGGTGATCATCCGCTCGTGGAGCCGCATCATTTCGTCGCCGAACGCCTTTTCCTTTTCCTCGTATTGTTGCCAGCACTTCCGCCAGATCAGGTCTTTCAGCTCCTGGGGGCCGTGCTGGTCGAGGACGATGCCGGCCTCCACGGGGTTGAAGTTCAGCTTCTGGCGCAGCTCTCGGGACAGGGCGTCGAGGTCCCAGTCATCCGGCTGGTCTTCGGCGGTGAATTCGTCCACCAGGTAGTCCACCAGGTCTTTGGCGATGGACTTGATATACTCGATCTGTTCCTTGCCTTCGAGAAGATCCCGCCGCAGCCCGTAAATCTCGGTGCGCTGGGCGTTGTTCACGTCGTCGTACTCCAGCAGGTGCTTGCGGATGTCGAAGTTATGCCCCTCCACCTGCTTCTGCGCCCGCTCGATGGCCCGCGAGACCATATTGGCCTCGATGGGCACGCCCTCCTCCATACCCAGTTTCTGCATCATCCCCGAGACCCGGTCGGAGGCGAAAATGCGCATCAGGTCGTCTTCCAGCGAGAGGTAGAAGCGGGACGATCCGGGGTCGCCCTGGCGGCCGGCCCGGCCACGCAGCTGGTTGTCGATGCGCCGGGCCTCGTGGCGCTCGGTGCCCAGGATGTGCAGGCCGCCCAGCGAGATGACGTCCTCTTTCTCCCGGGCACACTGCTCGGTGAACTTCACCAGCTCGCGTTCATAGGCCTCGGGGTTTTCCTCGGGGTCGAAGCGCTCCCGGGCCCGGGCCTCGGGGTTGCCCCCGAGCAGGATGTCAGTGCCGCGGCCGGCCATGTTGGTGGCGATGGTCACCGCCCCTCTCGACCCGGCCTGGGCCACGATCTCCGCCTCCTTTTCGTGGAAGCGGGCGTTGAGTACGTTGTGTTTCACCCCCCGGCGCTTGAGCAGGGCGGAGAGTTTCTCCGAGTTTTCAATGGAGATGGTGCCCACCAGAACCGGCCGGCCCTCCTGCTGCATCTCCTTGATCTCCTCCACCGCCGCCTCGTACTTCTCACGGGCCGTGCGGTAGATCACGTCAGGGTGCTCGATACGGATCAGCGGCCGGTTGGTGGGGATGACCACCACCTCCAGTTCGTAGATCTTGTCGAACTCCGCCGCCTCGGTGTCCGCGGTGCCGGTCATGCCGCAGAGTTTGTCATACATTCTGAAGTAGTTCTGGAAGGTGATCGTGGCCAGGGTCTGGTTTTCCTTCTCGATCTTGACCTTTTCCTTGGCCTCCACCGCCTGGTGCAGTCCGTCGCTCCAGCGCCGGCCGGGCATCATCCGGCCGGTGAATTCGTCGACGATCACGACCTGTCCGTCCTTGATCACGTAGTCGCGGTCTCGCTTGTACAGGGTGTGGGCCCGCAGCGACTGGTTCAGGTGGTGCAGGATTTCGATCTTCGAGGGGTCGAAGAGGTTGTCCACGCCGAGGATCTTCTCCGCCCGCTCCACCCCGTCGTCGGTCAGCATGGCCGACTGGTGCTTCTCGTCCACTTCAAAGTCGGTTTCGGCCTTGAGCCGCGGGATCACCTGGTCAATGGTGTAGTATTTCTCCACCGATTCCTCCGAGGGGCCGGAGATGATCAGCGGGGTTCGCGCCTCGTCGATGAGGATCGAGTCCACCTCGTCGACGATGGCGAAGTTGTGGCCCTTGTGCTGGGTGAAGTGCCGGCGGTCGAACTTCATGTTGTCCCGCAGGTAGTCGAAACCGAATTCGTTGTTCGTGCCGTAGGTGATGTCGCTGCCGTAGGCCTTTTGGCGCTCTTCGTCGGTCATGTCGTGCTGGATCACGCCCACGCTGAGACCGAGATAGCGGTAGATCCTGCCCATCCACTCCGAGTCGCGGCCGGCGAGGTAGTCGTTGACCGTGACCACATGGACGCCATTGCCGGACAGGGCATTGAGGTAGCCGGCGAGGGTGGCCACCAGGGTCTTTCCCTCACCGGTCTTCATCTCGGCGATCTTGCCCTCGTGCAGCACCACGCCGCCCATGAGCTGCACATCGAAGTGGCGCATCTCGAGCACGCGCTTCCCCGCCTCGCGAGCCACGGCAAAGGCCTCGAAGAGCAGGTCGTCCAGCGACTCACCGTTTTCCACCCGGGTGCGGAACTCGGCGGTCTTCCCACGGAGCTGGTCGTCGGTGAGCGGTGAGATCTCCGGTTCGAGCTCATTGACCCGCTGCACCATCGGCTGCATGCGCTTGACGTCGCGCTCGTGCTTGGTGCCCATGATCCTGGTCAGGACCGAGTTGATAATCGACACGGAATGAATCCCTCCGGTGGCCGCCGAGGGCGGAAAGGAGAATCTCCAATCATTTCAACATTTTATGAATCCGATACTCTAACACCGGCATCGGGGGCTGTCAAGCGCGGGGATCAGTCCAGCGGGGCGTCCACCAGGGGCCAGATGGCGGGGTCGGGCACGCAGTGCAATTCCGAGAAATAGACGCTCTGCAGCAGCTGAGAGGCGTTGAGAAAGACCTGTGTGTTGAAGCCCGGGTCCCGGGCGAAATTGAGCACGTTTCGCATCAGGCGGGGCAGGGCCGTGGCCGGGCTGAGCGGTTGCTCGAAGGTCTTCTCGTCGCGCTTGAGGAAGAAGAGCTTTTCCACGGGAACCCCGCGGTTGGCGCCGCCGGTGGCAAAGAGGCCCCAGAACGGGGTGCCGAAGGCATGAAACCGCCCGTCCACCGGAAGGACCACACTTAATTCATCGGTGAGGTGGAGGGAGTCGTCCTGGGCCATCTCGGCGATTTCCGATTTGCCCGATTCGGTGACCCCGGTGAAGATGTAGCCCTTTTCGCTCCGGGCCAGGGAAGCGGCGTGGAGGAAAAGCCCGCCGAGCTTCACCGTGCAGATGCTGTAGAAGATGCGGTAGACGGCGTCGAAACTGTAGATGTTGGGCAGCATGCGGGCGTGGGCCCGGCCGTTTTCATATTCCAGGTCGACGGTGAACTCGGCCCTTCCGTAGCGGATGCATCCTTCGCGGAAGGACAGTTCGGGCATGCCCGGTTCGAGGCCGGCCATCTGTTCGGCCACCACGCCGTTCAGTTCGTCGACGATATCCACCCTGAAATCGATGGCCGACGGCGGGTCCTCGACTTCGAAGGCCCCGTAGCGTTCGTGCATGTCGGCGACGATGTCGTCCCTGTCGAAACGGAAGCGGCAGGTAATACCGCCGACCTGGAGCGTGACCTGGTGCACGGAACTGTTCCTTTCCGTTGTGGGGGAACCTCGGGTACGGGGATGATCAGGGCCGCGGCTGTCAGTCGAGGATGAACCACTTGGGGTTCATCCGCTTGCCGTCCACCTTGACTTCGTAGTGCAGGTGCGGGCCGGTGCTGCGGCCGGAGTTGCCCACCGTGGCGATCACGTCGCCGCGCTTGATCTTCTCGCCGCGGCGCACGTTGTAATCCTGCAGGTGGCCGAAGACCGTCGTGAAGCCGTTGCCGTGGCTGATCTCGATGATCTTGCCTCCTCGCCGGTCCTTGTAGACCTTGGTCACCTTGCCGTCGGCCGGGGCGATGACCTCGGTGCCGGGCAGTGCGGAGATGTCGAGGCCGTGGTGGAAGGCCTTCTTCCGGGTGAAGGGGTCGATGCGCCAGCCGAACGAACTGGAGTAGTAGCCCACACCGGGTTCCACCGGCCGGATGGAGGGCGTCCGGGCCAGGGTGTCCTCCTGGCCGGCATAGTGCGTTTCCAGGTCCTTGAGGCTCTCCTCGATCTCGGCCGACTGCGCCTCGATCTCGCCGATCTCGTCGTGCAGCGTGGCGTTCTCGCCACCGGGAAGCTCGGTGCGGCCGAGGGGTACGAAGTCGGAAGAGTTCTCTTCGTCGGGGATGTCGCCCACGCCTTCGTCAAGCAGCTGCCGTGATGTGAAACTGTTCTGGATACCGGCGATCACCGAAAGCTTGGTCGTGGTGGCTTCGAGCGAGACGAGCCGCTCGCGCATTTTCTGCGCCGCGATCTCGACGCGGGCGTTCTCGATGCGCAGTGACTGGTTTTCCACTTCCACTTCGCTCAATCCCGCGAGCTTGTAACGCAGCTTCGCGTTCTCCACCAGCGCATAGCCGGAGAGGAGGACGATGGCCAGGGCAGCGATGGCGCCGCCGGCGAGGATCCGCTGCGAGACGCTGAACTTTTTAAAGACGTGCTTGGCGTCGGGGATGACAATAAACGTGATATGCCGGTGCAGCATCTAGAGCATCTCCATTCGAAGCGGTGGGAACGCTTCGGGTTGATTGGCTATAAACAAATGAAAACAAAGGCCGACAAGGCAACGTGCCAGCCACTCATCTAGTGGACACTCCTTATACACAATCGCCGAATTTTTATCCGAAACACCACCCGATGTCAAGGTAATGATGGATTTTGTGAAAGTATACAATACGAACATCTTATCCGCTTGGATTTCACATGTCAGCGGGATGAATGATGATTATGGTAATTGAAAGTGTGGTTGTTTTTGACACCCGCCGAGGTGGTGGGGCTTTGCCTTTCGGTCCGGCGGTATTGCGGATACAATGCCCGGGCCCGGTTCGGTCTCAAGTCGCAGGCCGCGTCTCGAAGGAGCATCCATGGAATCCCATCTCGGCGAGATCGCGGCCCTGGCCACCGCCGCCTGCTGGACGGTTACCGCCATGGCCTTCGAATCGGCCGGTAAACGGGTGGGTTCGCTGCCGGTGAACCTGCTGCGCCTGCTCATGGCCATCCTGCTGCTCAGCGGCTACACCACGCTTACACGCGGCCTTCCCCTGCCCACCGATGCCTCGGCCCATGCCTGGTTCTGGCTTTCCGTGTCGGGTGTGGTCGGCTTCCTGCTCGGCGACCTCTTTCTCTTCCGCGCCTTTGTTGTCATCGGTTCGCGAATCGCCATGCTGATCATGGCCGCCGTGCCGCCGATCACCGCCGTGCTCGGATGGCTGCTCCTGGGGGAGACGCTCACCCCCACCAATCTCGTGGGCATGGGGCTGACCATGGCCGGCATCAGCTGGGTCGTGCTGGAGCGGGGGCGGGACGGGGCCGATGCCTCCCTCTCCCGTGGTTCCCGGCCGCTGGCCGGCATCCTGCTCGCCTTTGGCGGCGCCTTCGGCCAGGCGGTGGGACTGGTGCTGAGCAAGTACGGCATGGGAGACTACGACGCCTTTGCCGCGACCCAGATCCGCATCATCGCCGGGGCCGCCGGTTTTATCCTGCTCTTCTTCATCCGCCCCACCTGGCACCGCGTGGGCGCCGCTCTGCGAGATGGGGCGGCGATGAGACGTATCACCCTCGGCGCGGTCTTCGGTCCCTTCCTCGGGGTTTCCCTCTCTCTGCTCGCCGTGCAGTACACCGAAAGCGGTGTGGCGGCAACCATCATGTCCATCGTGCCGGTGCTGATCATTGTGCCGGCGATCCTCGTCTTCAAGGAACAGCCGACCATGCGGGAGGTCGTAGGAGCGGTGGTGGCGGTGGTGGGCGTGGCCGTGATGTTTCTCTAGAAACGAAAACGGGACGGAGCGCCAATCGCATGGCGCACCGTCCCGCGTGAAACTCCAGAAGCTCTACAGCGTGTCGATGACGGCGTTGAAGGTGCGGCTGGGGCGCATCGCCTCCTCGGTCTTCGCCGGGTCGGGGAGGTAGTAGCCGCCGATGTCCACCGGCTCGCCCTGGGCCGCCATCAGCTCTTCGCTGATCTTCGCCTCCTTGGCCTCCATCTCCGCCGCGGCCGCGCCGAAACGCATCTTCATCTCGAAGTCCTTCTTCTGCTTGCCCAGTTCACGGGCCCAGTAGAAGGCGAGGTAGAAGGTGCTGCCCCGGTTGTCCTGCTCGTTGACCTTCCGCGAGGGCAGCTTGCCGTTTTCCAGGTACTTCGAGATCGCCTTGTCCAGCGTTCTGGCCAGGATCGCCGCTTTTTCGTTGCCGTCGGCTTCGGCGATCAGCTCCAGCGAGGGCACCAGGGCGCAGTACTCGCCCAGCGAGTCCCAGCGCAGGTGCCCCTCCTTGAGGAACTGCTGCACGTGCTTGGGCGCCGAGCCGCCGGCGCCGGTCTCGAACAGGCCGCCGCCGTTCATCAGCGGCACGATGGAGAGCATCCGCGCGCTGGTGCCCAGCTCGAGGATGGGGAAGAGGTCGGTGAGGTAGTCCCTGAGCACGTTGCCGGTGACGGCGATGGTGTCCTCGCCCTTGCGCACCCGTTCGAGGGTGAAGCGCATGGCATCGTCCGGGGCCATGATGCGGATGTCCAGCCCTTCGGTGTCATGCTCGGGCAGGTAGCGCTCGATCTTGGCGATCAGCTCCCGGTCGTGGCCGCGTTCCGTATTGAGCCAGAAAATCGCCGGCGAACCGGTGGCCCGGGCCCGGGCCACCGCCAGTTTGACCCAGTTGGCGATGGCCGCATCCTTGGCCTGGCACATGCGGAAGATGTCGCCCGGCTCCACCGGCTGTTCGAGCAGGGTGGTCCCTTCGCCGTCCGTCACGCGGATCACACCGTGCCCCGGTGCCTCGAAGGTCTTGTCGTGGGACCCGTATTCCTCGGCTTTCTGGGCCATGAGCCCCACGTTGGCCACGGTGCCCATGGTCGCCGGGTCGAACTGGCCCTTTTCCTTGGCGTCCTCGAGGATCACGCCGTACATCGTGGCGTAGCAGCGGTCGGGCACCATGGCGATGCAGTCCTGAAGCTGGTCGTCCTTGTTCCACATCTTCCCGCCGTCCCGTACCACGTTGGGCATCGAGGCGTCGACGATGACGTTGTTCGGCACGTGCAGGTTGGTGATGCCCTTCCTCGAATCGACCATGGCCAGGGCCGGGCGATCGGCATAAACCGCCTCGATGTCCGCTTCGATCTCGGCCTTCTTCTCCGCCGGCAGGCGGTCCAGCTTTTCCAGCACGTCGGCCAGGCCGTTGTTCACGTTGGCCCCGATCTCCTCGAGCATGGCGGCGTGCTTCTCCAGCGCCTTCTCGTAGTAGACCGCAACGCAGTGGCCGAACATGATCGGGTCCGAGATCTTCATCATCGTCGCCTTGAGGTGCAGCGAAAGCAGAACATCGTCGCGCTTCGCCTCGTCGATGGTTTCGGCGAAGAATTTCCTCAGGGCAGCCACGTTCATCGTCGCGGTGTCGATCACTTCGCCCTCGAGCAGGGCCAGGCCCTCCTTGAGCGAGAGGGTTTCCCCGTCCTTTCCGACGAACTCGATCTTCACTTCGGCCGGCCGGTCCATGGTCGTCGATGTTTCGCTGGCGAAGAAATCGCCGCCGCTCATGTGCGCCACCCGGGCTTTGGACCCCGACTCGGGCCAGGGCTTCATCATTTTGTGCGGGTTCTTCTGCGCGAATTTCTTCACCGACGCCGCGGCCCGCCGGTCGGCGTTGCCCTCGCGGATCACCGGGTTGACCGCCGAGCCGAGCACCTTGGCGAACCGGGCCTGCAACGCTTTCTCCTCGTCGGTTTCCGGTTCTTCGGGATAGTCAGGAATGTCGTAGTTCTTCTCGCGCAGTTCCTTGATCGTCGCCTGAAGCTGGGGGATCGAGGCGCTGATGTTGGGCAGCTTGATGATGTTCGCTTCGGGTTTCTTCACCAGGCCGCCGAGGTGGCCCAGACCGTCGGGCAGCTTCTGCGCCTCGGTGAGATTTTCGGGGAAATTGGCGATGATCCGGCCGGCCAGCGAGATGTCGCAAACTTCCACCTCGATGCCGGTGCCTCTGGTGAAGGCCTGCACCACGGGAAGCAGGGAATAGGATGCCAGCGCGGGCGCCTCGTCGATCTTGGTCCAGGTGATGTTCATGGTCGTGCTCGAGCCTCGTGGGTAAAGCGGATTTATGAATAACGGGTTACCGATGGAGAGTACCGCAAAAACAGAAGGATAGGAGATCGCTGAAAAACTGTCAATTCACGGGCCGGGCGTGCATCGGCGACGGTGCTCGCAGCCTCGGGTCAGCCTTGCCCTGCCGCTCTCTCCAGGGCCCGGCCAATCTTTTGGTTGGCCGTGAGCAGGCGGACGAATCGGCTTTCCCGGGGCTGGCCCTTGGCCCGGATCAGGGCGACCAGGTCCTGCTTGTCCGTGGAGGCCCACTTCGCCAGTCCCGGAATCAGCGAGAATGCCGGGGCCAGCCGCTCGAACCAGAGCCGTTCGGCCGCCGGCCACTGCTCCCGGTGGCGGCAGCCCAGCGTCCGGCCCAGTTCCTCGGCCGAATCGGCCAGGGCCCGCCGGCGGTCGCCGCCGAACCGTTCGCCGATCAGTTTCGTCACCGCCAGGCTCAGGCCGGTGAGGGGGAAGACCTGGCCCGGTTTCCCGGGACTGCCCTTCATCGTGTAGTACATGTCGCTCACCGCCAGCTTCTTCAGCGTGGCGATGGGGGTGCGGTACCCCGATTTGGCCTTGATCTTCGCCATCTCCTTCTCGGCCAGGGCCCGTACGTCGGGGGCCTCGGAGATGAAGCCCAGTTTGCGGTAGAACCAGAAGGAGCCCGACTTGAGGCCCTCGTCGTTCTCGTAGCCCACCTGGTAGCGCTCCATGCGGAAGCGCGTGCAGCCGAAGTGCTGGTGAAAGACCCGGAGGTACTGGGAGAAGATGTAGGCCGCCTCACCGCCGCGCCAGGTGTCGAAGATGTTGATCGCGATCTCGCACTGGTCGAAGAGAATTGCCCCCACGCCGTAGCCGATGACGTAGCCGTTCTTCACGATCAGCGAGGCGTAGTCGCTTTCGATGGGCAGGCGGTACTCCGGCTTCATGCCGAAGAGCACCAGCTGGTAGCCCCGGTTGCAACTGGCCACCACCACCTCGTCGAGCGAAGCGTATTCCACGGGGTAGAGCCCGCGGTGGCGTACGGCCAGGGCGCAGCGGATGGTCTTGATCAGGCTGCGCGCCGTGGCCGGCGAGGCGTGGCTGATGCGCTCCAGCGGCCGTTTCACTTCGCGGTCGAAACGCTTCATCTTGCGCAGCAGCGCCTCGCCGTGGAAGAAGGGCTCGCCGCCGGCCACGCGGGCATGGGTGCGGCAGGCCGGCGTGTCGCCCAGCTGCCAGGCCACGGGCAGCTCCAGCCCGTCGTAGAGCTGGCGCCTGGCCAGGTAGGGCACCTTGAGCCGGTCGAGGGAGGCGAGCAGCCACTGCAGCCCGGTCTGATCACGCCCCCGGGCCAGTTCGACCCACTCCTCGGTGGAGACCGGGGCGAGGTCGAGACCGTCGCTCTCCGGCCAGGCGGAGAGCAGGGGCAGCAGGGCATCGAGCTTTTCCGTATCCTCGTACTCCTCCCACTGGATCTCCAGCGCGTTGCCGAACCACTTCACCAGTTCCACGATCGTGGTGTGGTCGTAGCGGTAGCTCACCGTGGTCTCGGGAAGCGCCTCTTCGTCGAGGCCCGCGGCCGCCTCGGGATCGTTGTCCCGGAGCAGCCGGACCCGCACGGCAAAGCGGTCGCACTCCTGGCGGACCAGGTCGAAGATCTCACGGTTGTCGGGGTAGACGCGGATGAAGAGCAGCGCCTCGTGATACTCGAGCAACAGCCGGGGGTCGAGGATGTCCCTGCCGGCGAGGGCCTCGAGCAGGGCCAGCTTCCAGTCGCGCACGTCGGCGCCGAACTGGTTGCGCAGGTCGGCGAGCAGTTTCACCTGCTGCCGCATCGATCCGGGGATCCGCGGGACGGTGGTCGCTTTGGGCATCGTCTGTTCCTCATCTGCTGAAGTGATGACACTATAGTAGAAAAGAATGGCGGGGATTTCCAGTGGGATCGGTCAGGCGACGATCCACGGCGAATCATTCCTCCAGCCAGAGCTTGCGGTCGAGGACGCGGTACTGGATCGCCTCGGCCACGTGCTCGGCACGGATTCCCTCGGATTCGGCGAGGTCGGCAAGGGTCCGGCTCAGCTTGAGGATGCGGGCCCGGCTGCGGGCACTGAGACCAAGCTGCTTCATCGCCGTGCGCAGCAGGGCGGCGGCGTCCCGGGGCAGTATGCAAACCGTCTCCAGACGGCGGGCGGAGAGGGAGGCATTGGTTTCTGCACCGCCGTAGCGCGCGGCCTGAACCGCCCGGGCCGCTGCTACCCTGGCGGCCATGGCGTCCGAGGTTTCGCCGGTCCCGGCGGATTCCAGGTCGTCCAGCTTCACCGCTGGCACCTCCACCTGGATGTCGATGCGGTCGAGCAGCGGACCGGAGATGCGCGAGAGGTAGCGCTGGATCTGGGGCGGGGTGCAGTTGCACTGGCGGCGGGTGTCGCCGAGGTAGCCGCAGGGGCAGGGGTTCATCGCCGCGGCGAGCATGAAATCGGCGGGAAAGCGGGCGGTGCGATTGCCCCTGGTGACATGGATCATCCGCGATTCCAGCGGCTGGCGCAGCACTTCCAGCACGTGGCGACGGAACTCGGGCAGTTCGTCGAGGAAGAGGATGCCGTTGTGGGCCAGGGTGGCCTCACCCGGTGTGGGGACCCGACCGCCGCCGATAAGGCCCGGGGCGGTGATGGTGTGGTGCGGTGAGCGGAATGGGCGCGGCGGCATGACACCTGTTCTGGCGGGTGGCAGGCCGGCGGCACTGTAGATGCAGCAGGTCTGCAGCGCTTCGTCGCCGGTCATCGCCGGAAGGATGGTGCGGATGCGCGAAGCGAGCATCGTCTTTCCCGATCCGGGCGGGCCGATGAGCAGCAGGTTGTGCCCACCGGCCACGGCGGTCTCGATGGCCCGCTTGGCCTGCTCCTGGCCGCGGACGTCGGCGTAGTCTTCGTCGGCCGCGGTGGACCATGGTCCGGGTTCGCTGCGGGGCAGCGGCGGTGGCCCGGGGAGGGGTGAGGGCTCGACCTGGCCGCGAAGGAGTGCCACGGCTTCGTCCAGCGAATCCGCCGGGACGATTTCCAGCCCCTGTACCATCGCCACTTCGCGGCCGTTGGCCCGGGGCAGCAGCAGGCCGAGTCCGAGACGCCGGGCGAGCAGGGCGGC
>Ga0180436_10002808_pt1 | contig 16281 bp, 14 predicted proteins | sample SS_ome_2_FD_132434 | JGI IMG/M metagenome (GOLD analysis project Ga0180436, IMG submission 132434) | Hypersaline lake sediment archaeal communities from the Salton Sea, California, USA - SS_3_S_2 metaG | ecosystem: Environmental > Aquatic > Non-marine Saline and Alkaline > Hypersaline >...
GAAGCGGCGATCGTCCACACTGTCGAGTATCGCCAGGAGTAGCGGGACCAGCGAGATAAATCCCAGCACTGCCATACCCTGGAGCCGCGCAAAGGACGGAAACGCCAGGACCGAAAGCGCCACCGACAACAGCACCAGGGCAACACCTCTCTTTTCGCGCCGCCCCGTCTCGTCACGCCCCGCCCAGAGCCAGAGTCCCAGATCGAGAAGCAGGAGCGGGCCGTGACGGCCCATCGCAATACGTCGCTCCGTTCGAGTATCCGGCGCGATCTGCAGGTTTCCGCCGGCCGCGACAAAGCGCTGGACGTAGTCCATGTTCGCATTGAGGGCAAAGATATAGGCGAAGAGAAAAAGAAAGAGCCCCAGAAAGAACATTCCCTCCGCAGGGACCCTGATCGACTCGCGATGGATCGGGCGCGCTGGATCAGAAAAAACCAGCGACGCCATCCAGACGACGTGCACCGCCACGAGGGCGAGGATAATCGCATCTCCCGGTCCGAGCGGGCGGATCGATCGATCCGGCGAGAAGAGAAACCAGAGCGTCCACAGGCTCGGGATGCCGATGATCGTCGCCAGACCGAGCCGATACGGGTATTCCGTTTTTCGCGTCACCGCACTATAATACCGGGCACGCCATGGGAATGTGGACACCAATATGAATGCGGCGGTGGTTTTTTTTTCCTACGAGGGGAATACCAGACGAATAGCGGATGATCTGGTGGAAGATCTGGATGCAACCGCGATCCCGCTCACGGTTACCGATACAGGCGACGATCCCGAGATATATACATGGCGCAACCACGTAATCCACGTTTCACAAACACCGACGATTCGTCACCCCGAGTTCGAACCCGAGGAATACGATCTGATCGTTCTGGGAACACCGGTATGGTCCGGGTCGATATCGCCGGCTCTGCGGAGTTTTCTCGACTCGCAGGAGTTCTTTCGACGGCGGTTTGCGCTTTTCTGTTGCTACGAACGGCGTGTCGGAAGCGCCCTCTCGGATATCCGGGACCGACTTGCCGGGAATACGATCGTGGATGAGGCGCGCTTTTGTACGACCGAACGGTACGCGGCGTCGATGACACGGGACCGGATTCGCGAGTGGGCACGGACACTTTGCGCGGATATCCCGGGATCGGGCGTACCGCAGGAGGAGGTCGCGCTTGGGCGAAAAACGACGTAGACGTCGCGACCGGCGGCGGGCGATCCGATCGGTCCGCGTAAACAGGCATATCGTACGGATCCTGCGCATCACCGCTCGTTCCATCCTCAAACCGCTGTTTCGCGTACAAACAGAAAACCTGGACGTTATTAACCGCCACAACGGTCCCATGGTGATGCTTGGAAACCACAGCGCCGTGATCGATCCGTTTCTGGTGGGAATGTTCATTAATAAACCGATTCACTACGTGGTGTCCGACTCACAGTTCCGATCCCGCCTCGTGGCGGGATTTCTTGGACTGGTAGGTTCGATCCCCAAAACCAAAGCGATCTCAGACCTGGATACGGTCAAGAAGATCGTCGAAGTAAAACGGATGGGCGAGATTATCGGAATCTTCCCGGAGGGTCAGAGTTCCTGGGACGGTCATACGCTGCCCTTTGTCAAATCCACGGAGAAACTGGTGCGATCGCTCAAGGTACCGGTGGTGGTGGCACAACTCCGGGGGGCGTACTTCACCTGGCCTCGATGGGCGCGCAAACCGCGACGCGGGACGGTCACGATCCACTTCGAGCGAATTCTCACACCCGCACAGATACGCGGTATGACCGTAGAAGAGGTGGGACAGGCTATCGAAGAGGCCCTTACCTTTGACGCCTACGAATACCAGAAAACCGCGTCCATAGAGTACGGAGGCGCTCGACAGGCGGAATACCTCGAACGGGCACTTCACGTTTGTCCCAGTTGTCGAAGCGTCTCATCGCTTCGCTCGCAGGGGCGCACCCTCCGTTGTACATCCTGCGGTTACGAGGTCATCTACAATCGCCGGGGCTACTTCGAGGCAAAGCGCGGCCCCCTGCGCTTCGAGACGATTCGGGATTGGAACCTCTGGCAAAGTGATGCGTTTATACGATACCTAGACGCAAAAAGTGCCGAATCGGGACCGCTGCTGGTCGAACCACAGGTGCTCGTAGAAGTGGGATACAAGTCCAGCCCGTTGGAGGAGCTCGGCATCGCCCGTGAGATGAGACTGTACCGGGACACCGTACAGATCGTAATCGACGAAAAAGGCGAGATCACCTTCCCGATCGATCAGATCGATGGAATGAACGTGCAAAACAACGAACACCTGGAGTTCTACTGTTTCGACAACCTGTACCGCTTTTCGACGGTTGACCCCCGGGGAAACACCTTCAAGTGGAACAATGCGATTCTCCACCTGCGAAATCGCCGGTCCGAGACGATCGTCGCGGTTCCGCCCGGCACTTGACCTCGAATCGCCGCGCGTGGTATCTATTGTCTCCCTGAAATACAGAATAGGAGCGATCGAGTGGCAAAACCAAAGAAGGGTAACCTGGTACGTGTACGTCTCAAAAGCACCGAGAGCGGATACTGCTACTATACGGTCAAGAACAAACGGAACACTCCCGACAAGATGGAGATGATGAAATACGATCCGTTTATTCGCAAGCACGTACTGTTCAAGGAATCCGGCAAGGTCTGAGCCCCGCGCCGAACGAGGAGTAAACGATGAGTCGTCGATGTTCGATAAGCGGCAAAAAGCCGATGGCCGGGTACAACGTATCCCACGCCCACAACAAGACAAAACGGTGGCAGCGCCCCAATATTCAGACCAAGCGCCTCTACGTTCCGGAGCTCAACCGGTATATACGCGTCAAACTGAGCACCCGGGCACTGCGGACGATCAGCAAGATCGGTCTGATGACGTATCTCAAGAAGAGCGGTCTTCGTCTGCGGGACGTTACCTGACCGACGATCACCCACAACCGTCGGTGGCGGTTGCGCGAGAGACCCGGGGTACTGTCCCCGGGTTTTTTTTGTGTTGTTCGGGTCTTTGACGTCGGAGGGAGACCGATTCAGGGCACGGGCGGCGCCTCTCGGACGACGATTCGCCGCGCAAGCTCCCGACCCAGCGCCACGCGCGATCCGTCCACAACGGCCACCATAGGGCCGCGCGTACTGTAGGACTGAACCTTTATCTGTTTTCCGGGAATAATCCCCATGGCAATCACTTTGGAACGAAATCCCTCTCCACCGTCAAAGCGCACGACCTCTACCTCTATGCCGGAGCGGACATCCGCGAGCGTTTTTTCCACGTCTGTACCTCGTTTCGATAGAGTAGCACGACGAACCGACCGGGCGCGATACTCGCCGATCAACTCGGAGAACGAAAAGGTCTCCGGGAGAGGATCGTTCCCGCCCCAGAACCGGGCCGAACACCGGCCGATGCGGAGAATCCCGGCGATCGTACCGCGGACGATTCCGTATCGAAGGATCGCCTGCCGCGAGTATTCGGAACAACTCGGATAGTAATTACAACTGTTCGGAAGAAACGGCGAGAGGACGTGCTGATAGATCACAATGGGAATCGAGAACAAAAATCGTACGGTTCGCATAATCGGATTATTGGACACCGCTGTTTCTGTCGAATATCATAGAGAGTAGATACATGTCACACGATGCCGAAAAACTGCGCAGCATCATTTCACTGGACTCCGAGCTCAACAAGCTTCAGGACGTGGACATCCTCCTGGAGCGCATCCTGTCCGAGGCTCGGAGCGTTGTCAACGCCGACGCCGGTTCGATTTACATCGTTCGCGACGATCAGCTCGTCATAAACTACGCACAGAACGACACCAAGCAGCAGGAACTCCCACCCGGACAAAAGCTGATCTACAAAGTGTTCAAGGTGCCGCTGAGTAAAAAGACGATCTCCGGGTACGCCGGCGTCACCGGCGAGCCGGTCAACATACCGGATGTGTACAACCTGCCGGCATCGGCACCCTACGGGTTTGATCCGAGTTACGACGTCATTTCCGGGTATCGCAGCCGCTCGATGCTCTGTATACCCCTTAAAACGAACACCGGCGATATTCTCGGGGTCATCCAGATGATCAACAAGATGGATGACGGCGGTGAGGTGATCCCGTTCGATCGGGATGACGAACTCCTGGTCATGCACTTTGCCTCCAACGCCACGGTGGCACTGCAACGCGCGCAGATGACCCGCGCGATCCTCCTCAGGATGATTCGCATGGCGGAGCTGCGTGATCCCAAGGAGACCGGCCCTCACGTCAACCGGGTTGCCGGATATTCGGTGGAAATCTACGAGGCCTGGGCGACGCGAGCAGGGCTCCCCCGGAAGGAAATCGAGAAAACCCGCGACACCCTGCGCATGGCGGCGATGCTCCACGATGTGGGCAAGGTAGCGATCTCAGACGTGATTCTCAAGAAGCCGGGACGCTTCACCGACGAGGAATACGCGATCATGAAGTCTCACGCCTGGCAGGGAGCACGACTGTTTGTCAACAAACAGTCGGACTTTGATGATCTCGCCCAGGTGGTGGCGCTGAACCACCATGAGAGTTGGGACGGAACCGGGTACCCCGGTCATATCGATCCCAACAGCGGTACGGCGCTAAAAATGGACGAGGACGGCCGGCCTCTCGGCAAGAAAGGCACGGAAATCCCAATTTTTGGCCGAATAGTCGCGATCGCCGATGTGTACGACGCGCTACGTTCAAAGCGCGTCTACAAGGAAGCGTGGGACGAGAACGAAGCGCTCGAAGAGATGCGGCGGATGAGCGGCACCAAGTTCGACCCTGAGCTGGTGGAGGTCTTTTTCGAGATCCTGCCGAGTATTCAGACGATCAGCGATAAGTACTCACGGGAAGAGGAGGAAGCGTCCTCCTAACGAGCCGCTTCCTCCGCGCTGGTTGCCCCGAGGGGCTACAGATCAGGCCTCCTTGTACGCTCCTACCAGATCCTCCATGACCTTCTTCCCGTCGCCAAAGAGCATCAACGTGTTCTCCGCCGCAAAGAGCGGGTTGGGAATACCGGCAAATCCGGGGCTCAGCGATCGTTTGATAACGACGACCGTGCGCGCCCCGTCAACGTTAAGAATCGGCATACCGCTGATCGGGTTTCCGGAAGACTCCCGGGCAAGCGGATTGACGACATCGTTGGCGCCGAGCACGATCACCACGTCGGTGTTGGGAAAATCCGGATTGATCTGGTCCATCTCCCGAAGCTTGTCGTAGGAGATGTTTTCCTCCGCCAGGAGCACGTTCATGTGGCCGGGCATTCGCCCCGCAACGGGATGGATCCCGAAGTCCACGGAGATTCCGTCCGCTTCCATCGCTTCCGTCAGGAGCCGCACCGGCGTCTGCGCCCGGGCAACCGCCATGCCGTAACCGGGAACAAACGACACGCGCTGTGCGGTCTTGAGGATCATCGCGACTTCTTCCGCGGAGGTGGATTTGACCTTGCCCGCGTACATTTCGTCTCCGGAAATGGTAGTGCTGTCGACGGCACCGAACCCGCCAAAGAGAACGTTCGCCAGAGACCGGTTCATCGCCTTGCACATGATGTTGGTCAGGATGATCCCGCTCGCTCCAACGAGAGAGCCGGAGATGATCAACGCCGTGTTGTTCAGGACAAACCCGGTAGCCGCGGCGGCGAGACCGGAGTAGGAGTTGAGCAGGGCGATGACGATCGGCATGTCGGCACCACCGATCGGCATAACCAGCAGAATTCCCAGGAGCGATGCGATCCCCGCGAGGATCCAGTAGTACTGCGTCTCTCCCGGATTGAGCACCACAAAAACGCCCGCGGTTATCGCGGCACCGGCGACGATGATCTTGACGATCTGCTCACCGGTGTAGCGTACGGGCTTCTCCGTCACGATTCCCTGGAGCTTGCCAAACGCGATCAGCGATCCAAAGAACGTCACGGCTCCGATGAGACCGCTCGCCGCGGTGGCAACAAGCTCCTGCATACCCGGCCGAGGCCCTCCCCCCATGGCAATTCCCATCACCTGGAGGAGCACCGCCCCCGCCACGAGGACGCTGGCGATACCGCCGAACCCGTTAAAGAGGCCGACGAGCTGCGGCATGGCGGTCATCTGGATCGTCAGTGCCAGAATCGCACCGATCAGGGCTCCTGCAGCAAGACCGACGATGATAAGCAGCGGATTGAGGATCTGCTGCGCCGCCAGCGTTGCGAGGATCGCGATCAGCATACCGATTGCGCCAAGAAGGTTGCCACGCACCGCCGTTTTGGGATGCGTGAGACCCTTGAGGCCCCAGATAAATAGCACTGCCGCGAGCAGATAGGCGGTATTAATCACTGAGGCGCTCATTTCTGCTCCTTCTTCTGGAATTTCTTAAGCATCCGATGGGTCACGAGAAATCCACCGACGACGTTGATCGTTGCAAATACCAGGGCCGCCAATCCGAGATACTTGGTAAGCTCGGCGTTGCCGGTGCCCGAGGCGAGGAGCGCACCGATGACCGTGATGCCGCTGATCGCATTGGATCCCGACATAAGCGGCGTGTGGAGAATCGGCGGGACCTTGGTGATGACCTCCCACCCCACAAATATCGCAAGTACGAAGATCGTAAGGTTACTGATGATATCCACTCAGGACTCCTTTGCTGTTCGGTTTTCCATACCGATCATCGCCGCCACCTCCGGATCCTGCGGCACCCCCGCCTCCAGCACGAGGGTTGCTGCGATCACCTCGTCCTCGTGATCGATCGTCATCGTACCGTCGGTGACGATCGTCTCCAGAAAGGTGACGACGTTCTTGCTGAACAACTGGCTCGCGTGGTGAGCCACCCGGGACGGTACGTTGACCGGTCCAAGGATGAGAACGCCCTGGTGGTCGATCTCTTTGCCCGCGGAGGTGAGCTCGCAGTTACCGCCGCGCTCCGCAGCGAGGTCGACGATGAGGCTCCCGGGAGCCATCGCCTCCACCATCTCCGTGGTCACCAGCGTGGGAGCCTTTTTGCCGGGAATCGCCGCGGTGGTGATAACCACGTCGCTCTCGGCGAGAACGCTCGTCATCATCTCCCGCTGTTTGCGGTAGAACTCTTCATCCATCTCTTTGGCGTATCCGCCGGAGGTTTCCGAATCGCCCGTGGAAAGATCCAGCTCGACAAACTTCGCACCGAGACTCTCCACCTGTTCCTTGACGGCCGGACGGATATCGTAGGCGCTCACCACCGCGCCGAGGCGCCTGGCAGTGGCGATCGCCTGCAGACCGGCCACGCCCACGCCCACGACAAACACTTTTGCCGGGACGATCGTTCCCGCGGCGGTCATCATCATGGGGAACATTTTGTTGAGACGTTCCGCGCCGATCAGGACCGCCTGGTACCCCGCCAGATTTGCCTGGGAGGACAGCACATCCATGCTCTGGGCCCGAGTGATCCGCGGAATTCGCTCCAGGGAGAACGCGTTGAGCTTTTTCCCAGCCATCGCCTCAAAGGAGGCGTGAGCGGAATAGGGAGCAATCTGTGCGACAACCGTAGCACCCTCGCTGAGCCCGTCGATATCGGCGGCCGAGGAATCGATTGCCGCTCCGGACTGAACCGCCACAAAGATCTCCGCCGACGAAAGCGCGTCGGAACGGTCCGCAAGGCGCGCGCCCTTCTCCTCGTATTCGGCGTCGGTAAACCCGGCGGCCAGTCCTGCGCCGCGCTCCACCGTCACCTCGATACCCATCTTGGCGAGAGCGGGAATGTGGGCCGGTACCAGGGCCACGCGCGCCTCCGCCGCGCCGCTCTCCTTCACTACGGATAGATTCATGTATGAACGTCCTCCTTGGATTCGCGTCTAAGAATACGCAGCATCGCCTGTGAGGGCAAGGAGGAGAGCCCTTTGGGTCTGTGGCCGGTACCTCAGACCGAATCCGCCGGGATCGGATCGTGCCGCGTTACCAGCTCGGCCACGATCTTTCCGCCCAGGAGCACCAGGGGCATCCCGCCGCCGGGGTGCGCGCTCCCGCCGACAAAGTAGAGTCCCCGGTAGCGCCGCGACCGGTTGGGGTGGCGCAGAAACGCCGCGAGCCGCGAGTTGGAGGCAATTCCGTAGAGGCTCCCGCCAAAAGAGTCGGTTTTGGCCTCGATCTCCGGCGGGGTCAGGCAGGACTCCACCTCGATGAGCGCCTCCAGGTCGGTACCGAGCTCGCGGCTCAACCGATCGAGCACGGTCTGTCGCAGGAGCGCCACCTGCTCGTCCCAGTTCTGGCCGATGTGGTGAGGAGCGTTGACCAGGACAAACCAGTTCTCGCCTTCCGGCGGGGCGTCACCCTCGCCACCGGACTTGGAGGTGATGTTGACGTAGATCGTCGGATCCTGGGGAAGCCGTTTTTCGTCGAATATCGCCCGAAACTCCGAGCGGTAATCTGCGGAGAAGAAAATGTTGTGGAGTCCCAGCTCCGAAAAGGTACGCCGGATCCCCCAATAGAAGACAACACCCGAACTCGACGGTTCGAGCTTCCGGTAGCGCCGGTAGCGCGGGGCGCCGTCGTCGGCGAGCAGGTCCCGGTAGGTGGGCGTCACATCCGCGTTCGAGACCACGACCTCGCCGGGTACGGTCTCGCCCTCCACCTGGAGACCCGTCACCCGGGCGCGCCCTCCCGCGATCCCCAGGCGTCCCCGAAAACCCGGCGTACCCTCCGTCAGGATCCGCTCGACCCGCACCCCGTAGCGAAACTCAACCCCGAGCTCGCGGGCCAGGCGTTCCAGCGCCCTCGGTATCGCGTAAATGCCCTCCCCCACCGACCAGGCCCCAAGCCCGTACTCCACGTGGGGGATGATGTTCAATGTCGCCGGCGTTCGGTAGGGATCGGAGCCGTTGTAGGTGGCGTAGCGGCAGAAGAACTGCCGCAGCCGCGGATCGTCAAAGTACGACACCACCGCGCTGTACATCGTCCGGAGCGGATCGATCCATGGCAACCTGACAAGCGACCGCCAGAACCCGGCGCTTCCGTAGGTGGACCACTCGTGGAGACTCTTCTCGAGAAAAAGGTGCGCCGTGATCTCGTGGATACGCCGCGAATAGGACAGAAAGCGCGCCAGGTGCTCCGGGTCTTCGTCAAACGCGCGTTCAAACTCGCGGCCCATCTCCTCCGCATCAGCGAAGCTCCGGGCGCGTGCTCCATCCGGCCAGAAGTAGTTGCATATCTCCGTGAGAGACTCGAGCTGTAGATAGTCGTCGATCGACCGCCCGGCGGCGGTAAACAGGTCGGCAAAGACGGAACGGAGCGTAAACAGGCTGGGACCCGTATCAAACCGGTACCGGCCGATCTGTTCGGTAAAGGCTTTGCCCCCCGGTCCGGACTGCTTTTCAAAGACCGTAACGGCGTATCCCGCGGACGCCAGCCGGATCGCCGAAGCGAGCCCGCCGAGACCCGCCCCGACGATGAGGACGCGCGGACGCCGCTCATCCATGCAGCACGACCTCGGCCCCGGGCTCCACCATAGTGCGCTCGTTGCGGAGTTCGATCGCAAGAGGACCGTCGTTGTCGCCGTGGGCGCGCGCGGTGAGTACCGAGGACCCGGCTTTGTTTTCGATTCCGATATCGATCCCCCGACCCAGACGGCGCAGGGTAAAATCGAGGCGCTCCCAGGGAACGTGCGGATTGAATCCGAATCCCCCGTCAACGACGTACATTCCGGCGAAACCCCGAACCACGATCTGCCAGGCGACACCGCAGGCGGCGGTGTGGATCCCCCCGATAAAGGTCCCGCCGCTGATCGCCTTGGCGGTGTTGTAGAGGTCCACCGTACAGGACTTGAAGAAATACCGAACTGCTTCGTCCAGGTGCCCCACCCAGGCCGCCACGATCGCATAGACCGCCGGGCTCAGAGAGGATCCGTGCTGGGTTCGCGGTTCGTAGTACTCCCAATTTGCTTTCATCGTGTCCCGATCGTACATCGTCGGATGGAGCATGAACAGCTGGGTTACGTCGGCCTGCTTGCTCACCTGCGTTGCTACGGCGATCCCGTTGGGCCATCCCCAGTATTCACCGGGATCGATGAGACGTTTCTTGATCTCCTCCGGTGTCGTATCCTCGTGGTCAAAGAATCCGGCAAACTGTTCGATAACGCCGGTTTCCGGGTCGGGATCGGGTATGTAGACTTTTGCCGCAAGATCTGCCCAGCGTTGGAGCTCCCGCTCCTCGAGACCGATCCGTTCGGCAATCGCCGCCAGAACCTCCGGCGCCCGGTCTGCCAATCGCCCATGGACCGCGATGGCGTACTCCAGGACGTACCGCGTCTGTACGTTCGTGAAGAAGTTGTTGTCCACGTTCTCGTGGTACTCATCCGGACCGAGAACGCGGATGATATCGTACCGGTCCCTGTCGGCGTTGTAGTGAGCGCGCGAGAAGAGGAACCGGGCTACCTCGAAGACGATCTCCGCCCCGTATTGCTCGAGAAACTCCTCGTCTCCGGTGGCCTCCACGTAGCGACGTACGGTATACGCCACATCCGGCGAAACGTGGATCTGCCAGTCGTTGAAATGGTTACGGATCGGTCGGCCCGAGATCACGTCCTTGAAGAAGTATGACGGGCAGATCTCCTCGCCGCTGTCCCCGCTGATCCACGCGTAAAACGCTCCTCGATACCCCAGGTCGCGTGCTTTCGTGCGGGCACCCTCGAGGGTTCTGTACCGGTATACCAGGATATTTCGCGCGATCCGAGGTTCGGTAAAGAGAAACTGCGGAAGGTTGAAGATCTCCTGATCCCAGAACGCCGCCCCCTGGTACGCCTGGCAGGATAGTCCCCGCGCACCGATCGGCAGGTGATCGGTATGCGACGGCGTGGCGATGATATTGTGGTAAAGATTGTAGCGCAGGAGCAGCTGCGCCCGATCGTCACCGCCGATCTCGATATCCGCACGTTCCCAGCGGGTATCCCAGGCGCTCCGGTGCTCCGCCACGAGGTCCTCCCAGGTGACGGCGGCCGCCGTGGCCAGGTCCTCGCGAGCCGCGGCGCTCACGGTTGCGGGATCCGGCAGCGGCTGCCCTCCGGTAACGCCCCCGGGACGGAGGTCGTTGCTGCTGTAACAGGCCACCCGTTTCTCCAGGATCACCTCGGATCCCGCCGGGAGCGTCAGCGAGACGGTGCGGAAAACGCCCTCCGCCGTCACGTCAATTACCCAGGGTTCTATTCCCGGCATCTCACCGGCTTCGTTCGATCCACCGGGGGCCGCGATAATGCGAGTGCTCGCCGTCTCCCGAACCACTACGGTATACCCGTGCTCGACCGTGCGCCCGCGCATCTCGATCTGGTCGCCGTCCTCCAGACCGGAGAGCTCCGCGTAGTGGTTTCCGTTGAGACTCCAGACAACACCGTCGATACCGGTGGTGATGTGCAGCTCTGCGTCGCGGTCTGCCCGGAGGACCGTACGCGCCGCAAGGAGGTGCAGGTCCGCCAGGCCGGCGAACCGCTCCTCCCTCATGGAGACGCCGATATCCGGCCAGGTGGCGGCAACCCGCCAGGTGGAGTATCGCAGGTCGAGACTGCGTCGATACTCCGCGGGTGCCGGCCCCGGCGACGTGGCACCAGGATCGAGATCGACGCCGTTCACCGCGATCCGTGTATACAGGCCGTTCGGGGCGGTTACCAGCTCTTTCCAGGTCCCGTCGGCGTTATCGTAGGTGTCACTGAGAACACAGGCGGGAAAGCGATCAGCCCGGTCGTGGGAAAACGTACCCCGGTACCCGAGATAGCCGTTTCCGATCATATAGTTACTGCCGGTTGTTACGAACTGGTCCGGAACAAACTGCTCCTCGTAGATATCCCAGGTCGTTTCGCCGGCGAGGTTGTTCTCGAGATGAATCACCCTGTGCTCCTTATCCGAAAAAAAAGGCGGCTCACCAGCCGTGGTGGCCGCCATTCCGACGTTATTCTGCGCTTATCCCTTGACGGAGCCCGCCATAAGGCCACGTACAAAGTACCGCTGCAGACCGAAGAACACGATCAACGGCATGATGATCGTCAGGAACGCGCCGGAGGTCAGCACGTACCAGTCCTGCCCACGGGATCCGACCATCTCGGAGAGTCGCGTCGTCACGAGGGCAACGTCAACGTTCGTTCCCAGAAAAACCAGGGCTACCAGCAGATCGTTCCAGACCCAGAGGAACTGGAAGATCGTGAACGCCGCGATCGCCGGCACCGAGAGCGGCAGAATCAGGTAGATAAACTTGGTCATCGGCGTTGTGCCATCCACCTCCGACGCCTCGATGAGGTCTCTCGGGATCGTTGAGATATAGCCAAACAGCAGGTACGTTGCCAGAGGCAGTCCGAACCCGGTATGGGCCAGCCAGATTCCAAGGTAGGTTCCGTTGAGCTGTGCGTTGCTGTACAGGCGGAAGAGCGGCAGCAGGGACATCTGGAGCGGGACAACCATCAAACCAACTACCAGCACAAACATCAATCGCCTTCCCGGAAAGTTCATCCACGCCAGGGCATATGCCGCAAAGGCGGCGATCGTGATCGGGATCACAGTCGCGGGTATCGTCACAAGAAGACTGTTGAGGAAGGCGTTGCCCATCCCGTCCTCGGTCAGCACGAGGCGATAGTTATCGAGCGTCCATTGTCCCGCGGTGAACGGTCGGAACACGGCGGTCCACCAGCCGGTGGTATTGATCGCGTTGGGATCCCTGAATGAACTGATAAAGAGCCCCAGCGTCGGTATCGTCCAGATCACCACCAGGAGAATCACGAAGACGTTGATGACGATCCTGGTGGTCAGTTCGCTCTGGCGCTTCGATTTTTGCGCAGCTTTTTGCATCGTTGCAGTATCGGCCATTGTCGTCCCCCTACGCCTTGTTCAGATTGCGGATGTTGCGAATCATCACGGGCGTCACCGCGATGAGCAGGATCACCGCCAACGCGGCTCCCCGTCCGTACTGCCCCGCCTTGAACATCTGGTTGTACATCATGTTGGCCACGACGTCCGTGTTGAACTGGCCGCTGGTCATGACGAAGACAACATCGAACACCTTGAGAACCAGAATAACGATCGTCGTCGTTACGGTGAGGATCGTGCTTGCCACGTACGGGATGATCACCTGAAAGAATATCCGCACCTCACCGGCTCCATCGATCCGCGCCGCCTCCAGGAGGCTCGCCGGAACGCCTTTCACCGCCGAGGAGAGGATCACCATGGCAAATCCCGTCTGCAGCCAGATCATAATGATGATCAGAAAGATGTTGTTCCACGGTTCGATCCGTAACCAGCCCACGGGATCACCGCCGAGGCCCACAACGATCGCGTTGAGCAGTCCGATCTGACTGCCCCAAAGCGAGCGATAGTACACAAACCGCCAGATAACCGAGGCGCCCACAAAGGAGATCGCCATCGGCATAAAGATCAGCGACTTCGCGAAACTCTCCCACTTGATCCGGTCCACCAGAACGGCGATCACCAGACCGAACGAGACGGCAAACGCGGGAACGAGGATCAACCAGAGCAGGTTATTCCGGAAAGCCACGAGCAATTTCGGATCGCTGAGAATTACGAGGTAATTCTGCAGACCGAAATTTACCGGCGCGCCGCTGCCGCGGGTATAATCAAAGAAGCTTACGTAGATAGTTCTGATCGTTGGATAGATGATGTAGACCAGCAGTACGAGAAACGCCGGTGTTATAAAAACGTACGGCCGTAAAAAATCTCGCACGCGAACCGGCATCTGCGACACCAGGTTGTCCACGGTGATAAACAGCGCCCAGATACCACCTATTCCAACTACCAGAGCCACCACCGCTATCAGCGCCTTCGGTGCTTCCTCGTTTCGCATGAACGAGAAACTCCACACGAAGATGATGATCAGAGCGGCGGCCGCCAGGATCGACAGCGCGGTCTGAATCGTTCGTCTTCCCAATACACTTTCTTCGATGTCACTCATCGTTTATTAATCCTTACGGGTCGTGTTCGAAAAATGGAACCGGATGGAGCACCCTGGGCACTCCATCCGGCGTTTCGTACGGAATCTACGCTCCGTCCTTACGGATAGCTCGAGTCGATCGACTGGAGAATCCGATCGAGGTTGGCGTTCTCGTCATTGACGTAGTCGGTCATACCGGTCCAGAAGGTGCCGGCGCCAACAGCACCCGGCATCAGGTCGGACGCGTCAAAGCGGAACGTCGTGGCCGCCGCGAGAATCTCGGCAATACCGCGATCCACGTCGGTGGGATACCAATCAAGCGGGGTGTCGTTGTGGGGGCTTACAAATCCGCCCTGTTCGAGCCACGCTTTGGTGGAAAGACCCGTGGCAAGGTAGCGCATGACCGCTCGGACTTCCGGGCGATCCTGCATCGGACCGAGGAGGTCGCCGGCACCAAGAACGGGGCGTCCCATGGCGGAATCGATCGGCGGCAGGTAGAAGAACCCCAGGGTGGGCCCGACTTCGGCGCCACCTTCGGGCATAAAGCCCATGATGAAGTTGGCCTGCCGATGCATCAGAGCCGCCGGCGGATCTACCGCAATCGGAGTGACCGCATCACCAAAGGGCGTCAACACGATACCTTCGCGACCACCCAGTACGTAATCCTCGTTGAACCAGATCTCGGCGAGATAGTCCAGCGCTTCCCGGAACTCGGGGCTGTCAAACTTGACCTCACCCGCTACCCAGGCGTCGTACACTTCCGGCGGATGGATGCGGAGCATGATGTCCTCGAGCCAGTCCGTGGCTACCCAGCCGGTAGCGCCGGAACTCTCGATACCGATCGCCCAGGGGGTGTACCCGTCGGCAACCATCTGATCGGAGAGCGCAAGCATCTCGTCCCAGGTCTCGGGGATACCATAGCCTTCTTCTTCAAAGACCGGCTTGTTGTACCATACGAGGCTCTTGATGCTGGCACGATACCAGACACCCGCCTGAATGCCCTCGATCTCGGCGAGATCGGTCCAGGCATCGTTGTACTGCTGCGAGAGATAGTCCATACCGAGCCATTCGGCCACGTCGTAGACGTAGCCTCCGCGGACGAGATCAGCCGCGAGACCGGGCTGCGGGAACGCCGCCACATCCGGCGGATCGCCGCCCTCGGCGCGTACGGTGATCAACGTCTCGAAGTCACCGCTTCCCTCGTAAACGACGTCGATACCGGTGGCTTCCTCAAAGGGGACCATAGAGTCCTCGAAGCGCGCCGCATCGTTGTCGACGAAGGCACCAAAGATGTTGACGGTGGTACCGGAGAGGTCTTCTCCATCGGTGTATGGATTATCGCTATAGTCGACGGCAGGTTCGGCGCTTTCAGCGGCGGCGCTGCTCTCGGCTTCTTCCTCACCCCCGCAGCTTGCCAGGGCAAAGAGCACCAATCCCGCCAGGAGAACCAGCAGAATCTTCTTGAACATAACTCCTCCTTGTTCAGTTTTCGTTTTTAGTTGCTTCATACAACCAACTGGCATCGTAGCACGAGGTTGGGCCGCTGTCAACGAAAAGAAGTCGGGGAAATCCCGAAGCGCGGCCGGTCCGACGCGATTTGACAGGACCTTAGAGCCGGTGTAGATTGGTTGATACAACCAACTGATATGGTAACGAGTATTAGCGCGGTCAACATAACACGCGTCCTCCGTTCGATCTATCTCAACAGAGGACTGAGCCGCGTAGACATATCAAAACGGTTGGGTCTCAACAAATCAACCGTATCCAAGATTGTCACCTACCTGGAAGGGATCTCCCTCGTGGAGACCGCGGCGATCGGTAGTGCCGGTCCCACCGGAGGGCGCCGACCGATACATCTCCGTGTTCGCGCCGAGTTCGGCTGTATCATGGGGGTGGAGATCCAGACCGAGGCGTTTACGGTGGTAGGGATCGATCTGCACGGCGATATCTTTTTTTCGCACACGGAACCGCTGGACCTGATCAAGAACAATCTGGTGGCGTCCTTCGTGGAGATCGTTCGCCGGTTCCGCCCGAGCCTCGAAGCAACCGGGATGCGCCTCATCGGGATCGGCGTGGGGCTCCCCGGTTTTGTGGACCCCGTCACGGGAACGCTGGTGGCGTCGATGCCCTTTGAACACTACGAGCCAATACCCTTTGTAGAGGATGCGCGTCGAGAACTGGACGTACAGATCCCGATCTTCGTGGATAACGACGCCAACTGCGGATGCTGGGGCGAGCTCGTCTTTCGGCACAGTGACCGACCGCAGAACTTTATGTTTGTTCTGGGCGAGCATCGCAAACACACGATCCATATGGATGACTATCGGATCATGGCACTTGGCCTCGGCCTCGTACTCAACGGCACGGTGCACCATGGACACCAGTATTCCGCCGGCGAGTTCCGGAGCATTCTGTA
>Ga0180436_10002810_pt1 | contig 16277 bp, 14 predicted proteins | sample SS_ome_2_FD_132434 | JGI IMG/M metagenome (GOLD analysis project Ga0180436, IMG submission 132434) | Hypersaline lake sediment archaeal communities from the Salton Sea, California, USA - SS_3_S_2 metaG | ecosystem: Environmental > Aquatic > Non-marine Saline and Alkaline > Hypersaline >...
AAGCGGAAGAACCCGACCGGGAGGCGAGGGCGATGACGAAGATCGGACTGGATCGCAGACGGTTCCTGATCGCAGGCGGCGCGACGGCCGTGCTCGGCGCCGTGTCGAGCTGGGGCGCGGGGCGCGCGGTCGCGGCGGGGGCGTCGAACACGTCGTCGTCGGTCCGTTTCACCGGAGACGGCCTGAGCCTGAGCGCGGCCGAATACGCCGAGGTCCTGTCGTCGGTGGCCGGCGATGCCGACTTCGAACCCGATCTCTACGGCGACGGCGGCGTGCTCGCGAAGCTCGAGACGCGCTTCGCCGACCTGCTCGGCAAGGAGACCGCGGTCTTCCTGCCCACCGGCACCCTGGCGAACCACATCGCCCTGCGGCGCCACGCACGCAAGGGCCGCCGCATCGTCCTGCAGGCCAAGAGCCACGTGTACAACGATTCCGGCGATTGCGCGCAGAACCTCAGCGGATTGAACCTCGTTCCCGTGGAGGGGGATTTCACGGCGGCGGCCATCGAGCGCGTACTGGACGCGAGCCGGCGCGGCCGCGTAAATACGCCGGTCGGCGCCATCTCACTGGAGTCGCCCCTGCGCCGGGGCTTCAACACGGGCCACGAACTCGCCGAGGTGCGCGAGATCCGCGATCTGGCGCGCAGCCGGGACGTGGGTCTCCACCTGGACGGCGCGCGCCTCTTCATGCAGGCGGCCCACCACGGCTTCCCGCCGCACGACTTCGCGGCGGCCTTCGACACCGTCTACGTCTCCCTCTACAAGAATTTCAACGCGGCGGGCGGCGCGATCCTGGCGGGCCCGGCCGACCTGCTGGCCGGCCTCTCCGACGAGCGCCGCATGTTCGGCGGCAGTCCCTGCCGATCCTGGCCCCTGGCCGCCGTGGCCCTGAAGTACGCCGAGGGATTCATCGACGCCTACCGCCGGGCCAAGGCCGTGTTCGACCGCATGACGGACCTCCTGGCCGGCGAGGACAGGCTGGACTTCGAGGCGATCCCGAACGGCTGCAACACCGCGTGGCTGCATGTCGACGGCGTGGATCCGGCCCAGTTCGTGCGACGCCTGGCGGCGCGGGACATCCACCTCATGCCGCCGCGGGAGCATTGGCCGGGCTTGATGCTGATCCTGAATCCGACCGTGGCGCGCATGTCCGCCGAGGACCTGGCGGCGGGCTTCCGAGGGGCGCTCCGCGGCTGACGCAGGGGGGAGCGGTACGACGGGGCGGAGACTCCTGCTACTGTTCGTGATCCTGGGCGTGCTCCTGTTCACGCCGTCGCTGCGGGCCGGCTTCATGCTGGACGACTTCCCCCGGGGCGGGAGAGGAGATCCGTCTCATCCGCACTTTGGGATCCGGGGGATTCTGAGTGCGTCCCGGATTCCGACCGATTCGCGGGGCAGGATCAACGCCCGCTGCCGGACTCCGTCTCCCAACCGTAGAATTCCCGCAGCCGCGCGTGCAGATCCGCGTGGCGGCGCTTCAATGCCGCCGGCCTGACGAAGTAGTTTTCCGTGGCCACGGCGAAGAACTCGGCGGGGTCGTCGGCGCCGTAGTCGTCGAGCAGCGTGTGGCGTCGTCGGTCCACGTCGCGGCAGTGGCGTTCGTAGGCGCGGGAGAAGGTCTCTGTCCAGACCTGCGGATCGACGCCGGGGCCGAGCTTCGGCAGGCCGTCGGCCTCGCCGGTCTCCAGGTCGAGCTGGTGGGCGAACTCGTGCAGGACCACGTTGTAGCCGTCGAGCAGGTCGTCGGCGGCGTGCAGCACGTCGTCCCAGGCCAGGATCACGGCGCCGGTGGACCAGGCCTCGCCGTCGAGGGCGTCGTCGTATTCCTCGACCAGGCCGTCGTCGAACTCCTCCACGATGGGCGCCACGAATGTGGTGGGGTAGACCAGCACCGACTGCACCCAGGGGTAGACGTCCGTCTCCCGTCCCAGCAGCAGCAGGCAGGCCTGGGCGGCGATGGTCACGCGGATCTCGTCGCTCATGTCCAGATCGCCGCAGCCCTCGAAGTTCTTCTCGGCCAGGAAGATCTGCGTCAGGCCCAGCAACTCCGGGCGCAACGTCTCCGGTACGCGACGGCAAAGGGGCGCGTTGCGGTCGAGGTGGGCGTGCCACTCGTCCTGGAAGGGCCGTTCGCGCAGCTTGCGGCGGCGTCGGTTCTTGAAGAAGTCGAACATGGGCGTGCACGTCCTTCGTGGGTGTCGAGCCCGCATTCTAAGAGTTCTGCCTCAGAAATTGTGTTTCGGCCGTAACCGGCGCTGTAGGCCACTCATCAGGGTGCGTAACTGCAATGAATTCAACTTAAAGATGCCCCATATCGAGGGAAACACAATTTCAGGGGCACAACTCATTCTAAGGGATCGCGGCGCTGCTGGGCGACAGGTTCTTGCCCGTGGCGGCCGGATTCATGCACCCGGATACGGAATGATACGGGCCGGGACGGGTGTCCCGGCCCGTTGGCGATGAGGTCGGGGGGATCAGGCGAGCACGCCGGCGTACTGCAGCGCGTCCTCGTCCTCGTCGCTCGCCGAGAAGAGCTCCAGCAGTTTCGCCTCGAGGCTCGTCTGCTCCGAATCCTCGCCGCTCGGCGGCGGCCCCGGGGGTGGTCCCGGCGGTGGGCCCTTCGGTCGGCCGGCCTCGAGCTCCTCGGAGTTGACGATGCCGTCGCCGTCGGTGTCGAGCCGGGCCATCTCATCTTCGGCGGACGGCGCCTCGCCGCCCATTCTCTCGGACATGCGGTCGAGCATGGCCTGCAGTTCCGTCTGGTCGAGGCCTCCCGACGCGTCTGCGTCGAGCTTGGCGAACATGTCCTCGTGGGAGGGCCTCTGGCCCTGTGGCCCCATGGCCGACATGCTCTGGCTCGCGGTTCCGATCGAAGATATCAAGTTCGACCTCCTTGCTGTTGTCCGACGCGAAAGCGTCGGCTCCCCGCGCGGCGCTGGGTGGGTTCCCGGTCGCGTCATCCGTAACATCGCGTAGCGATTGACCTTGAACATGCAACCGTCGTGCCCGGTCGCGTGGCGGTACCGTATCAGGGACAGGGGTGGACGAGCATGTACCCGGACCCGCGCACCGTCTTGATGTAGCGAGGCCGCTGGGCGTCGTCGCCGAGCTTGCGGCGCAGGCGGACCACGCTCAGGTCGATGGAGCGGTCGTGGCTCTCGTAGGGCAGGCCGCGGATCTCACGTTTGATGGCGTCCCGACTCAGGACCCGGCCCTGGTGATGGACCAGCAGGAGCAACAGGTCGAACTCGGCGTCGGTCAGGTCGAGAGGACGGCCCGCCAAAGAGGCGTCGCGCGTCCCCTCGACCACTTCCAGCTCGCCCAGATGATGCCGTCCCGCGCGGTGGGGGAGGGTACGCGTCAAGGCGCGAAGCTGCGCGATCAGACGACGTTCATCCAGGGGCTGGACCAGGACCGTGTCGGCCCCCATCTCCAGGGCGACGATGAGATCCATCTCCTCGGCGCGGTCGAAGAGGGCGCAGATGCGGCAACCGGGCAGGGCCTCCCGCAGGTCGCGACACCACGCCAGGGCGCCGGCGGCGGCCGACGCCACGTGGAGCAGGACCAGCGGCGTCTGGCCCGCGTCCAGCCGATCGGGCGGGGTGCGCCCCCGGTCGACCATCGCGACGCGGCAGCCGTGGTGTTCCAGGTCGCCACGCAACGTGTCCGCCGATTCGGTCCGGTCGGTCACGAGGATCAGGTCCAGCAGTCGCATCCGATGCTCCGTTCCGCGGTGGGAGTCCGGGATACGCGTCGGCAAGCGGGCGCGTATGACGAACACAACGCGCGAGTCCCGAATATCCTTCGCGTTTTTTCTGGAGGTGTGCGGCCGCCGTGCTGGACGCCCCCCCGTCGATGCCCGTATCTTCCAGGAGACGACCGCCGCCCCTGCGGACAGCCGATCCGGTTGGAGGGATTTCCATGCGCGTGACCGTCGCTCTCTCGCTCCTGATGCTGCTCCTGGGCCTCGTCGCCGGTTGCGACGACGATCCGACCGCGATCCCGGCCGATGAGATCCGCGGCCGCGTGCGCCTGGTCGACGGCTCCGCAGCGCCGGCCGGCACGACCGTCCTGCTCGCCCGCTCGACCTTCATGTTCGGTCTCTTCTTCGACGTGGTCGACTCGACCCATACGGCGGCCGGCGGGACCTACGCCATCGCCGGGGCCGCGCCGGGCGAGTACGTCCTCGCGGCGGGCCGCTACGGACAGGTCGGCGCCTCGGGCTGGTCCCACATCGGTCCCTTTTCCGATCCGGTCGATGTGCCCGCGCCGGCGAAGGTGGACGAGCCGGTGGACCTTCTGATGCACCCGGTCCTGTCCGGGGGCGGATACGAGGGGATCGTCGTGCAGGAGATCGATCCGTACACGCCCGCCGCGGCGACCGAGATGACGCTGCTGCGTCTCGAGGGAACGGACTTCGCGCAGGTCGCCGTCACGATGACGGACCAGGACGGCGCCTACCGGTTCGAGGACATCGACACCGGCAACTACCTGGTGCGGGGCTACAAGGAGATCGTCGTCGCCCAGGACGGACCCTTACAGATCCTTTCGGCCGAGAGCCCGATCCTCTTCCAGCAGGCACCGGGGATGGCCGGGGTCGATACGCTCTTCCTGGCCGACGCCAACGTCGACGAGCCCGTCGTCTACATCTACCCGGAGACGCCCGGCCGTTTCATGGTGCGGCTCGGCCTGGGCCGCGACGTGCGCCTGACCGCCAGCGATCCCGAATACGGGGACGGCTGGAACGTGTTCGTCGACGCGGACGGCCGCATCGACGGCCGCCACGACTACCTCTTCTACGAGCTGGGCATGCCCCTGCCGGCCATCGAGGGCGTGGGCTGGTGCCTCGACGGCGCCGACCTGGAGACTGAGCTCGGCGGCCTCGCCGCGCGCTGCGGCCTCAACGCGGCCGAGTCGGCCGAGTTCACCGCCTACTGGGCGGAGCGCCTGCCCGACAGCCCCCACTGGCTGGCCCGTCCGGTCTTCGACGCCGACCTGGACCGCTGGTCGACCCTGGACGTCGCGCCCGCACCGGATTCGTCGCTGCGTCTGTGGGTGTTCTTCGTCCCCGCGGACGGACCGCGCATGTTGCCGCCGCCGGTCGTCGCGCCCTTCCGACGCGAGGGCACGACGTTGGTGGAGTGGGGCGGGAGCGTCCTGCCGCGCCCGCCGGCCTGATCGACCGCGCGATCGCCCCTGGGCGAAACCGCAACCCACGCGTTATCCTCCCGTACCATGCGGACCGTCTCCTTTCCCCACCGGAGGAATCCATGGCACGCGAGAGTTTCTTCCACGACCTGTGGCGCTCGGTCGCGCTCACGCTCCTGTCCCTGGTCGTCAGCCTGCTGATCGTCGTCGGCGTCCTCTACCTGCTCTTCGGCCGCGGCCCCGACATCGACAAGGGCAGTTGGCTCGTGCTCGATCTCTACGGACCGGTCACCGAGTACGAACCGCCCGGCGGCCCCTTCAACGAGTTGCTGAGCGGCGACCCGCTGACCCTGCAGGACATGATCGACAACCTGGACAAGGCGGCGGCCGACGACCGCATCGCCGGCGTGATCCTCAGGTTCTCGACGACCCATGACGCGGACCTGGCAAAGCTCCAAGAACTGCGGCGCGCCGTCGACGGGGTGCAGGCGGCGGGCAAGCCGGTCCACGCCTGGGGCGACGCCCTCGACCTGCGCACCCTGTACCTCGCGGCCGGCTGCGACGAGGTCGCCATGCCGCCGGGCGGCTACGTCTGGTTCACGGGACTCACCGCCCGCAGCTTCCACGTCCGCGGGCTGCTCGACAAGCTGGGCGTCGAGCCCCACGTGCACGCGATCAAGGACTACAAGTCCGCCGCCGAGGTCCTCACCGGGACGGAGATGAGCGACGCCGCCCGCGAGCAGCGCACCTGGCTCCTGGAGGACGTCTGGGACGTGGTGGTGACGACCCTCGCCGCCGAGCGCGGGCTGACGGAGCGGCGCGTCGTGGAGCTGATGGAGTACGCCGAGTTCGCGACCGCCGAGGCCGCCGAGAGCGGGCTGATCGACCGCGTGATCCTCTGGTCTGAGCTCGAGGACGAGTTGCGTGACCCGGACGACGAGGCGCTGCCCATCGTCACCCATTGCGACTACGTGGAGGTGTCCCGCGATGATGTGATCGACGTGGGCGACGGGACCATCGCCGTGATCCACGCCCAGGGCGACATCGGCGGGCGCGAGAGCCGCGTCGATCCCGTGTGGGGCCTCCTGATGGGACACGAGACCATCTGCCGCGAGCTGCGTCGCTGCCGCGCGGACGACGAGGTGGCGGCCGTGGTCCTGCGCATCGACTCCGGCGGCGGCGAGAGCCTGGCCAGCCATCTGATGGCCGACGAGGTCGATCGTCTGGCCGCCGTGAAGCCGGTCGTGGTGTCCATGGTGGACGTGGCGGCGTCGGGCGGCTACACCCTCGCCTACCGGGCCACCCGCCTGATGGCCGCGCCGTCGACCTACACCGGCTCGATCGGCTCGATCAACGCCTTCTTCAACATGAAGGGCCTCTACGACCGGATCGGCTTCAGCAAGAGCTTCGTGACGAAGGGCCCCATGGCCATGCTCGGCACCGAGTATCGCGATCCCACCGGCGCCGAATGGGACCGCCACACCGACGCCCACTGGAAGCGCTACAACGCTTGGCTCGAGGATGTGGCCGACCGGCGCGGCCTGTCCTTCGCCCGGGCCGAGTCGCTGGCCCACGGCCGCGTGTGGACGGGGTGCCAAGCGCTGGACAACGGCCTGATCGACGCCGTCGGCACCTTCGACGACGCGGTGGCCCTGGCGGCCGAACTCGCTGGGATCGACGACGCCCGGCCGCCGCGGCTCGTGCACCTTCCCGAGCGCCCCGGCCTTCTGGACACCTTCCTCGGCGAGGAGCCCGGGGTCGACGCGCCGGTGGCCGCCGCGCTAAGGTCGGCCCTGTATCGCGAGCTGTCGCGCGACGTCGACGGAAGTCTCGATCACATGCGGCACGGCGCCGCCAACGTGGTGAGGTGAAAGATGGATCCCAAGACGATGAGCCGGACCCTGGGCCGCAGCGGCGCGGCCTTCGCGGCCCTGCTGGACGGCGTGACCGACGAGATCATGCGCAAGCGCCCCGCGCCCGGCTGCTGGACCCCCCTGGAGATCCTCTGCCACCTGGTGGACGAGGAGCGCGACGATTTCGGCGCCCGCCTCAAGTCCGTCCTGGACGATCCGACCGCCGAGTGGCCGCCCATCGACCCCGAAGGCTGGGTGGCCGAACGCAACTACGCCGAGCGCCAGCCGGGCCCGGTCCTCGGCGAGTTCCTCGTCGAACGCGCCGCCACGGTGGCCTGGCTGGGCAGCCTGGAAGCGGACTCCCTCGACCGCTCCTATCATCACCCCAAGCTGGGCGACCTGAGCGCCGGCGACCTAGTGGCCGCCTGGACGGCCCACGACCTGCTGCATCTGCGGCAACTCGCGACCACCCTGCTCGACCTGCTCGGCGACCAGGCCGCCCCCTATTCCACGCGCTACGCCATGCCCTGAGGAGGCCGACATGAACAGGCCCGTGCACTTCGAGATCCTCGGCGACGACCCCGCCAAACTGACGGAATTCTACGAATCGGTCTTCGGCTGGAAGATCGCCAGGATGGACGGTCCTCAGGGCTACTGGCTGGCCACGACCGGCCGGGATGCCCCCGGCATCGACGGCGGGTTCATGGAACGTCACTTCCCCCAGGCGGTGATCAACACCATCCAGGTGGCGTCCATGGACGACTGCGTGGCGGCCGTCGAGGCGGCCGGTGGCAAGCGGATGAACGATCCGCGGGAGAACCCGGGGGTGGGGATCCACGCCTATTGCGCCGATCCGGAGGGGAATCTGTTCGGGGTGTTGGAGCCGGCGGGGTAGGTCGAATTTCTCTAAGAGAATTCTACCTGGAAATGCAGTTGATCACTCATCTGAACATTCTCTTCACGTTCCCCATGCTCATATTCTCTGTCTGCAGGGGGACGGAAGAGAAGGGTTCGAATATTACGAAGCCGAATATCCCTGGATTATCGTTTCCATCCCATATCCATTCAGATATCGAATCTGCGACAGCCGTGCCCCAGTAATTTCCAGAAAAACCAACGTATGTATGGGCATGGTGGAAAAGCCGCCGAGTTTGATATAGGGACCCGATCCGCGCAATATATGGTTACCTTGAAAATCAAACTGCGTGTCAACGATTTCTATTCTCTCTGCGCGCCCCGGAGGAATGATGTTTCCGGAGCCTGAAAAAGCTCCCAAAGTATTGGCTATGATTGCCCGATATGCACTAGATAGCCGACAGTTGAATACACTAAGATCAGATCCATATGACACGATATCCGCATGATTGCCATTTCTAAACTCACAACTCCGTATCGAACCTTGTGATGATTCATATTGAACAGATACAACCTGTCGATTAAACGTACAATTGTCTATAACAACACCATCAAGGCCCACGATACTGACGCCAGTATTACCACGATCAATTTCGCAGCTAGCAATGTCAATCCACGAGCATGCACCAGTAGCATAAATCCCAATTCTCATACTGTTTTCAATCAATGTTTGTGCAACAACCACTTCATTCCCGAAAGGAAATAACAACATAGCATACGCAACGCCCCTAATTATGCAATCGTGAATTTCCACACCTCCGCCCCAGAGCATCCCATCACTGATGTTCTCGATAGTCAGTTCATGCACGCGGTTTCCAGCAGTATGATATGCGCCAAATATACCTATAGGGCGGTTGGGCTGTTTACTGGCTGCCTCTGGTCCAATTATCGTAACGTCTGCCCCCGCTCCAATAATCGATATCGAGTCATTCCATACGGCCGCATATACATCGTTCGTCCAGTCAGGAATAGACACCTCATGCGTTTCAGTGAATCTTCCGGGACCTATCATGATCGTGTCACCAGGCGATGATGCATCCAGTGAAGGCTGGATGGTTGTGAAATCTCCGCTGCCATCCTTCTCGACACGCCAAGTTCGGGCGAACGCCGGCATATGCGCGAGTCCAACCGTCAGCAACAGGAGGGTTGCAGTATAAGCTTGTTTCATCTTTGCAGCCCCGAGTTAGAAACCATAAGTAACCCCACTCCGCGCGAGAAGGAGATGCAGTAGTAGGTCACATTGCTTCCGTACCGACACGCAGCAGATCTAGATATGGCTCATAGTTGTACGTCCTGTCTCGTCTGCGCCCGCTCGTCTCTTTGAGAATTCCTACGCTGATTAGTGAATCCACGGCCTTGGCGGCCGTGGGGCGTGTCGTATCGCAGAGCTTGGCGACCGACTTGACCGTCACGATGGGATGTCGGGGTAGCTGTTCCAGGAGCCGGGCACCCATGACGGTCGCCCGTTCCGATTCCAGGTATCGGCTCCGGTCGCGTTCGATCAGGTCGAAGAGTTTGCTGATCAAGGTGACGGCTTCGTCTGCGACGACGGCGATCCCCTCCAGGAAGTACGACAGCCATCCTTCCCAGTCCCCCTTGGTGCGGACGGCCTTGAGCCGGTCGTAGTACTCGATCCTGTGCATCTTGAAGAAGTGGCTCAGGTAGAGCATGGGTTCGGTCATCAATCCCCAGTCCTCCAGGCAGAGGGCGATCAGGAGGCGTCCGACGCGGCCGTTTCCGTCCAGGTAGGGGTGGATGGTCTCGAACTGGACGTGGGCGAGGCCGGCTCGGACGAGCGGTGGGAGGGACGTGTCCTCGTGGAGGAAGCGTTCCAGGTCGGTCAGGAGGTCGGTGAGCCGGTGGGGGGGCGGCGGGACGAAGCGGGCGTTGCCGGGTCGCGTGCCTCCGATCCAGTTCTGGGACTTGCGGACCTGGCCGGGGCTCTTGTTTCGTCCCCGCGCCCCCGCCAGCAGGCGCCGGTGAACGCCATTGAGCAGCCGCAGCGATAGGGGTAGTCCCTTCTTCCGCCGTAGCTGCCCGCGTGCGTATTTCAGCGCCTCGAGGTAGTTGCAGATCTCCTCGACGTCCTCGGGGGGCGCCCCGGTCGGCGCCTCCGCTTCGGACGTCAGCAGATCGGTCAACGAGGCCTGCGTCCCCTCGATCTGGGAGCTGACGACGGCCTCCTTGCGGACGAAGGCGTACACGAACCAGTCCAGCGAGGGGATCATGCGCCCGGCGCTCTCGAGGCGGGTCAAGGCGGACTCCGCCGTCCGGAGCCGGTTCGCTATCCGGCCGGAAATCTTCAGGGGTGGTTCCGCTGGAGGCAGGGGAAACGGGATGAAGGCGTTGATGGATTCGCCAGCCACGCTGGTCTGCTCGTAGGTGCCTGTCGTTCGGGGCATGATCACTCCTTACCGTAGGCAAGAAGTGTTGCATAAAGTGGGCCGCTAGTAAAGAGTTCTTTCTTAGTGAGTGCAGCTAGGAAAGGATAGGGTATTCGAACGTTTGCGTCGGTGTCAGGTTTTGTCAGGTAACAGCTGGATCGATGCCTGCGGCACTAGCTGAGCGGTAGCGTGGCCGTCTTGAGGGATACACCTACCCGGTGAGAGGCCCTGGCGATCGTTTCCTGGTAGGGCAGCACCTGTGGATCGTGCGCCGAGTCAACCGTATGCCACACGATCGAAGTGACACTCAGATCCTTCATCTGCGCCGCCACCCTTTCGACCAGGGCATCGACCTCTTCGGTCCGCAGCAGGTGATCGTACCAGGGAATGGGATCCTCAGGTCTCAATAACCCGTACTCGCCCGACAGGATCAGGAAGGCCGCGCCCGCCTCCTCGGCCTGTGTGGCCAGATCTTGTATTCGCACGTCCAGGTAGCGGTCGATGGCGGGGATCCGGCCGGGGTCCGTCCGCTTGTCCGACGAGCAATACGTGCACCAAGCGATCAAGCCCCATCCTCCAGAGCCGCCGCGAAGCGCCGCACGACCTCACCCGCGGGCAACACCTCATGAACGCCGCCCACGCTCTTGCCCGCCTGGAAGAAACCGTCGTAGGCCGTGCCGCCGCGGGCGGCGCCGGGGAGTCGCTTGAGCGACCGCATGAGGTACCAGCTGCGCATCCAGTGCTTGGTGCGCGGGTTGCGCAGCAGCCGCTTGGCCAGGCCGCCGGCCTTGAGGCCGAGACGGCGCACCGAGGGGCTGTCGATGACCGAGACCGGCACGCCGGAGATCTTCTCGGTCATCACGATGTCGTCGGCCCTGGCGGCGATGATGGCCCGGCGGTAGTCCTCGTGGACCTCGCATTCCTCGGTGGCGATGAAACGCGTGCCGCACTGGACGCCCGCGTAGCCCAGATCGAGGGCGGCGCGGAAGTCCGCGGGGGCGCCGATGCCGCCGGCGCAGATCAGAGGCAGGCCCAGTCCGCCCATCTCTTCCATGAGACGTTCCCTGGAGCGGCGGCCGGCGTGGCCGCCGGCGTGGTCGTTGACGCAGACCAGGCCGTCCACGCCCGCCTCGGCGGCCTTGCGGGCGAAGCCGGCGCCGGTCACGTCGTGATAGACGACGCCGCCGGCCGCGTGGATGCGGTCGGTCACCAGGCGCGGGTGGCCCAGGGCGGTCAGGAAGAAGCGCACGCCCTCCTCCAGGGCGATGTCGATCCAGGCGTCCATGCGCTCCTGGTAGCGGCGGAAGCTCTGCTCGAGCAGCAGGTTCATGCCGATGGGCTTGTCCGTGAGCTCCCGGATGCGGCGCAGGCCGTCGCGGAAGCCGTAGTCGCAGACCTGGGTCAGGGTGATGGGCTGCACCATGCCCAGGCCGCCGGCCTCGGACACGGCGGCCACGAGCTCGGGGTTGCTGCAGGGGAACATGGGGCCGCAGATCAGGGGCACCTCGATGCCCGCGTGCGACTTGAAGGTGTCTCGGTGTGTCGACATGCCCACATGATAGCCGAGTCCGGGCGATGGAACATTCACTATCTTGGCATGTTTCATCGCGGCATGGTAGATTCGGTGGGCCGGCGACGCCGCCGGCTCCAAGGAGCGAACATGCAGAACATCTTCTCGGGGATCCTGATCGGCCTGGTCGTCGCCGCGCTGCTCGGCCTGACCTGGCGCCTGGCGCGCCGCGGCCGCGGCAAGGGACGCGCGCCGGTCGCGCCGACCATCGAGTCCTTCGTGACCAGCATGCGGGCGGTCGGCGAGCTGAGCGTCTTCCGAATCATGACCAAGGAAGTGATCTCCGCCAGCGAGCACTGGTTCGGGGAGTTCGGCCGCAAGTACCTCAAGTGGCTGCTCTCGGAGCAGAAGATCACCCTGGTCATGGAGTTCGACGTGGACTTCCGCTACGACCTGAACGATCCGGCCTGCAAGGTGACGCGCACGGGGCCCGACGGCTTCCGCATCACCCTGCCGCCCTGCCGGCACGAGGTCTTCCTGCGGGATATGCGCATCCACAGCGAGGACACGTCCGAGCTGCTGCCTTGGCTGATGCCCGACCTGGTGGGCCGCTTCTTCACCGGCGGCTTCAGCGTCGACGCCAAGAACAAGCTCATCGTCGAGACGCGGCAGGAGTCGCGCCGCTTCGCCGCCGAACTGGTGCGCAAGGTGGAGGCCGAGGCCCAGGCCTCGGCCATCCGGACCCTGTCGACCCTCACCCAGGGCCTGGGGCAGACGCAGGTGGAGTTCGCGTTCACGCCGTCGCCGGAGTTCCAGGCCACGGTGGACAGCAGCCAGCTCGAGAAGCGCCTGCAGCTCGCGGTCGATGCCACCGATCCCGCGGCCGGACGCTGGGACTGAGGCCCGCCGCCCCCGGACGACGCGCCCCGTGGAATCCTGACAAGCCGAGAGGCCGAGACATGGACGATCAGCACGGTTTCCCCGACATCGAGCACCTCGCCAAGCACGACATGATGGCCGCCCTGGGCATGATGGCGGCCGGTCTCGCCCACGAGATCAACACGCCGCTCGGCGCGGTCCGCTGCACGGGCTCCACCCTCGCGTCGGCCCACGCCAAGCTGAAGGCCATGATCGAGGCGAAGTCCCCCGAGCTGGCCGCGGATCCCGAATACGCGCGGCTGTGCGGCGCGCTTGACGAGGGGGACCGGATCCTGGAGACCTCCGTCCAGCGGGTCCTGATGCTCGTGGACAAGATGCGCCGCTTCCTGGCGCGCGATTGCGCCGAGCCGGTGGCCTTCGACCTCTCCGAACTCATCGACGGCACCCTGCTGGTCATGACCCACGAGCTCAAGCGGCGCATCACCGTCGTCCGCGACGAGGCGGAGCTGCCGCAACTGCACGGTTTCCCCGATCCCGTCGGCCAGATCCTGCTCAACCTGCTGCTCAACGCCGCTCAGGCCATCCCCGGCGAGGGCGAGATCACGATCCGCGCGCGGGCGGAGGGCGGGCACGCGGTGGTCGAGGTCCGGGACGACGGGCCCGGCGTGCCGGCGGAGATCGGCGATGCGATCTTCGACTTCGGTTTCACGACCAAGGGCGCGAGCGGGGGTACCGGATTCGGCCTGGCCCTCTCGCGCCATCTCGCCGGCAAGCTGAAGGGCACGCTGGAGCTCGACTCGCCCCCCGACGGCGGCGCGCGCTTCACGCTGCGCTTCCCCCTGGTCCTCGATACGTATGAGGACGGGGCCTGCCCGGACGGCGAGGGCGACGCGGGCGCATGAAACGCCGCCTGTCAGCCCTGCTCGGTGTCCGCGAGGACGAGGTGGCCGTCGCGGCGCTGATGTTCGCCAGCTACTTCCTGCTGCTGGTGTCCCACTACTTCCTCAAGCCGGCCCGCGACGCGCTGTTTTTGACCGAGGCCAGCCCCAGCCAGCTTCCCCTGGTGTTCATGGTCTCGGCGCTGGCGGCCGCGCCGGCCACCGCCCTCTACGCCCGCGCCGGCCGCCGGCTTTCCCTGGACCGGCTGGCCGGGGCCACCGTGATCGTCCTGGCCGCCTCGCTCGTCCTGCTGCGCGGGCTGCTGGACCTGGGCCAGATCTGGGTCTTCTACCTCTTCTACGCGTGGGTCGGCATCTACGGCGTGCTGGCGACGGCCCAGTTCTGGCTCGTGGCCAACGCCCACTTCGACGCGGTGCAGGCCCGGCGCGTGTTCCCGGCGCTGGGCGTGGCCGGCATACTGGGCGCCGTCGTCGGCGGCGTGGCGACGGGCCAGGCCGTGGACCGGCTGGGCGTCGCCACCGAGGATCTGACCCTGGCCGCCCTGGGCCTGCTGCTCGCCAGCGGCGCCCTGATGATGCTGGCCTGGCCGCGCCGCGCGATCCGCGAGTCCGCCCGCGACCGACGGGCCCGCGAGCGGAGCGCCCGCGACCGGGAGCGCGGCGAGGGCCTGCGTCTCGTCCTGCGCTCGCGCCACCTCACCCTGATGGTCGGCCTGATCGCCGTGTCGGTGATGGTCACGGCCTTCGTCGACTACCAGTTCAAGACGGTGACCTTCGCGTCCATGAGCGGAACCGCCGAACTGACCTCCTTCCTGGGTCGCTTCTACGCCCTGGTCAGCCTGCTCTCGCTCTTCATCCAGCTCCTGCTGACCAACCGCCTGCTGCGCTGGCTGGGCGCGGTGGGCGCCATGCTGATCCTGCCGGCGCTGCTGACCCTCGGTTCGGCCGCCATGCTGGCCGGCCCCGCCCTGGCCGCCGGGCTCCTGCTGCGGGGCAGCGACCTGGCCCTGAAGCACTCCCTGGACAAGACCGGACGCGAGCTGCTCTACCTGCCCGTGCCCCAGGCCCTCAAGCAGCGGACCAAGGTGGCCATCGACCTGATCGTGGACCGGTGGGGGCGGGGGCTGGCGGGGCTGCTGCTGCTCGGGCTGACCGCCGGACTCGGCCTGTCGATCCGCGGTCTCGGATTCGTCGTGGCGGCGCTGGCGGCGACCTGGATCCTCCTGCTGCTGGCCATGCGGGGGACCTATCGCGACGCGTTCCGGGAGGCCATCGCGCGCCGCAGCCTCGACGCCGCCGACCTGCGCGCCGGCATCGGCGACGCGGCGACCGCCGAGTCCCTGCTCTCGTCGCTCGCCGGCGGCAACGAGCGCCAGATCCTCTACGCCCTCGAGCTGGCGCCCGCCCTGAAGGACGTGGACGCCACGGCGGCGATCGCCGCCCGCCTCGACCACGACAGCGCGGCCGTGCGCCGCGGCGCCCTGTCCGCCCTCGCGGCCATCTCGCGCGGGGCCGCGGCGCCGGCGGCCCGCGAGCGGCTGGACGATCCGGACCTCGGCGTGCGCCGCGAGGCGGTGGGCGTGCTGGCCGCCGAGGCCGGCGCGGCGCGGGGCGAGACCCTGCGCGCTCTGCTCGACGGGCCGTCATCCGGTCGCAACGCGGCCCTGGCCTGGATCGCCGTGGGCGGCGCGCCCGGAGACCTCGACCTGCTGGACGAGCCGCTCGGGCGCGCCATCCTGGCCGACGCGGATCCCGGCGCCGTGGAGGGCCGACGGGTTCTGGCCTCGGTCATGCGGCACGCCCGGCGTCCCTTCTGCCGCGACCTGCTGGGCGACCTGCTCGAGGACGAGACGCCGGAGGTGGCCCGGGAGGCCGTGCGCAGCCTGGGTCGCGTCCGCGACATGACGCGCCTGCCCTGGCTGGTCGACCGGCTGGCGGCGCCCGGCCTGCGCGACGTGGTCCGACACGCCCTGCGCGGCTACGGTCCCGACGCCTTGCTGGCCCTGGACGACGTGCTGGCCGACGAATCGCAGGGGCCCCTGGTCCACCGCCTCGCGGCCCGCGTCCTGGGCGGCATCCCGCGCGCGGAGACGGCGGAGGTCCTGCTGCGCCACGCCGACCGGGCCGGCGCCATGGTCCGCGACGAGATCCTGGACCAGCTCCTGCGTCTGCGCCTGGCCGACCGGCACCTGAAGATGGACCGCAATGCCGTCCGCGCCTTGTTGCGGACCGAAGCCCGGTGCTACTATGGCCTCTTCCAGGTCCGCCGCCTGGTGGCGCGCGATCCCGACGGCGACGCGGCGCGGCTGCTGCTGCGGGCCCTGGACGAACGGCTGCGGCGGCAGATCCGCAACGTCTTCGCCCTGCTCTCGCTGCTGCATCCGCCCCGCGAGGTGCAGGACGCCTGCAGCGGCGTCCTGTCCGGCCGCCGCGTGCTGCGCGCCAACGCCGTGGCCTACGTGGAGCAGATCCTGGAGCCCCGTCTGCGGGCCGGCCTGCTGCCGCTGATCGCGCAGGAATCGGAACTGTCCGTGTGGAACGCCGGGCGCGACCATTTCGAGGTGGCCCTGCGCAACATGGACGACGCCATGGAGTATCTCATGGAGAGCCGCGACGCCTGGCTGCGCTGCTGCGCCGTCTACCACGGCGCCGGCGTCGATACGGCGCGGACGCGGATGCTGGTGGCCGCC
>Ga0180436_10002814_pt1 | contig 16265 bp, 15 predicted proteins | sample SS_ome_2_FD_132434 | JGI IMG/M metagenome (GOLD analysis project Ga0180436, IMG submission 132434) | Hypersaline lake sediment archaeal communities from the Salton Sea, California, USA - SS_3_S_2 metaG | ecosystem: Environmental > Aquatic > Non-marine Saline and Alkaline > Hypersaline >...
TAAACAGGCATGTATTTCAGGAGACAGTCGCTATGACAATGGCAAACATTTTAGCAAAAGCAGGACTTACACCGGAGTTTACTTTAGGAAAGATCAAGGAATTTATTGAAGACAAAGATGCGAATCACGATTTCCGGTATGGAGTATTGAAAGATTTGATGTATATTCAGGGTGTTCCTCTGAAAGAACTTGAAGGTAAAGCATTAGACCCAAGAATCCCTCGCAATAGACAAGCCAGTATGGAAGCAATTGAAGCAGAATACAAAGAACTTCAAGATGATATTGTTGAACATGAGTCTAAAAGTATAAAGGAAGAAATTGGAGAAGCTAAGACAGATACATCAGATTTATCAGAAGAGGATTGATCGGTTTCTGTTAAATCTATTCCCGAATGCTTTTAAAGTTAAGTTTGGGATTCCCATATATGCTATAGCTATCGCTAATGCTATCCTAAATGGAATAGAGAAGATGGCTATCGTCTTGCCAAGAAAACATGCGAAGTCAACTTTGATTACTTTCGGGTTGGTAATGTATTTTATCCTCTTCCGGAAAAAGAAATTCATTCTTATCATATCGAACACACTTGACCAGGCAGAACACTTCTTAGAGAGAATTAAATACTATCTCCAAACCAGTAAAGTTCTTGCCCTATTTCCTTCTTTGAGAGGTGAAATGACCGATGAACAGTTTGGTGATGATGTCTATGAAGAAGGACGTTTAAAGAAGGTTTGGAACAGCCGTAAGGTGAGATTACCTACTGGTCAATACATTGCAGTAGCAGGAGCCAAAAAGTCCCTCAGAGGGCTTATTTCAATTGATGACAGACCTGATTTAGTAATTAACGATGACATAGAAGATAGAAAGAATACAAATACACCTGAATTGATCAGTGCATTATTAGACTGGTTCTATGAAGTAATTTTACCAATTGGTTCGGATGATTGCCAATTTGTTAATATCGGAACTATCGTAAATAGAGCTTCCCTTTTGCCTACCCTATTAAAAAATCCTGAATGGAAATCTTTAGAATGTGAAGCAATTATGGATAAGAATGAATATATATCCAAATTGAAAGCATTTGATGAAACCCTGGATATATCGGAAGTTGAAGCATTGGAAACAATCGAATGGGAAGGACAATCTGGGATGGTTCCCATTTGGTATACCAGATATAGCTTGGGTTACTATGAACATAAAAAGAGAGACTATGAATTTAGTAACAGACTCCCATCTTTCTATCAAGAGTATTTTAATAGAAGTAAATCTAAATCTTCGGATGCCTTGGCACACATGAAGTTTGTAGATGCAGAATTTTTTGAAGCGGGGAGTTATACTTTTATGAGACTCCTCAATGGGAAAACTTTCCCGAATGGTTCAGATACTTGCAATGTCAAATTCTTTGGAGGGATAGACTTTGCCTATCAAACAAATCCAATCAATGATGATACAGCTATTGTTATATTAGCGGCAACTCCGTTTAAGCAATTGTATGTTGTAGATGGGTATCTTGGAAAGATTGGGATTGATGATATAGAACGAAAGTTTTGGGATTTGTATTTTAAATGGGAGTGGGAGTCTTTTGGTATAGATGCGAATGCGAATCAGATTGTAATGAAGCATTTACTTTCTCAAAGATGTGGGACTACATCAGAAAAAGGTGTAATATATCCGGAACTTGATTTAGACCCCCTGACAAGCTCTCTAAGAAAATCAGTTAGAATCGAAGCTATCTTAACAGCATATTGGCAGTTTCTATATATATTCAGAGATTTACCATCAAGAAGTAAACTGGAAGATCAGATACGGGAACTTGGAGAGACAACCCATGATGACTATGCGGATGCTCTCTCATTAGCTTTAGAAGTAGTCTGGTATCCATCCTTAGTATTGTATGAAGATATTCACCCATCAGAAAGTAGTTTTAGGCCATCGAGGAAAGAAAAAAAAGAGGTACCCTGGTATCTATAGGAGGAATTATGGAGAAGAAAATGTTTGATTTTATTGAAAAGACAATACAGCGAAATGGAGAGTGCCTTATCCCTGTGATGCCGAAATTGGATACTCGTGATATTGTTTGGAAAGACGGACGTGCAATCAATTGGAAGGAATCTGGTAAAAGTAAATGGGGAGAGGATATAACTAAAGAATTCCTTCGGGGAATGGTACCTAATCATAAACACTTAGTAATAACACAAGAGAAATGGGAGATATTTAAAAAGACCGGGAGGAGTCGTGCTTACTTTGGTGATACATTGGTGGTATTTTGTAATATTCTTTTTTGCTTTGCCTTTTATTATCTTATTTATTGCTAATAAATATATGGATAATCTTATGGGGTTAGGCTTTTTAATGATGGCAATATTTCCTGGATGTTGGTTACTTGCTATCGGAATATTAATAGGACACTTTTTATAAGGAGAAAAGAATGGAAAAGTTAGCAAGAGAATTAACAATGGAAGAAAGAATAGGGAATGATATTCAAACGGCCTATGATGCAAGAATACCCTTTATTCAGCGTTATCGGGTAGCCTTTAAATATTATTTCGGGTTTCAACTGGAAGAAGAAGATAAACAAATACTCGAAGAGAATAAAATGGATGAGTATATTGACAATCAAGTCCGTCCATATCTCCGACAGCTTCAATCTTTCCTCACAGCGAAGAAACCCAATTTCCTTATTCATGCAGTAGGTTCAGATGACCGTTTGGCAAGAGATATTACTAAAGGTCTATTCACTATGATTTATAAACACTCCTATGGATATACTCAGGTTTATCGTGGAATCCGAAGTGGAGTTATTGGTGGCTTAGGACTCTTATATGCTCGTATAGACAAGACTTTAAATTACGGCAAGGGTCATGTCGTCTTTGAGCATAAAAATCCCTTACAAGTGCTGTTAGACCCCTTTAAGAACCATCCAGTCTTTGATAACATGAAGTATCAGATTGTCTTTGATAAATTGAGAATGTCCGAAGTTCTTGATCTATACGATGATCTTAAATCCGATGATATTAAAGACTTTTCTGTAGAAGGAGCCGATGAGGATGATTATGTATTCAGTGAAGATGGATTAACTTATGGCTTTATTAATGCCGTTGACAACAATGAAGACTTTATTTATCTCGGCAAATATTACTACAAAGAAAGAGTCGAAACATGGAAAGCTGAGAATTTAGTTAATGGTGAAGTTGTATTTTTTGATGAAGACCCTGTGGAAGAAATCCCTGGTTGGCAAGTAGAAGAAACAACCAAAAAGGTTCTTAAAGAAGTCCATTTCGTAAGTGATGGTATTAGGTCAACTAACATCAAAATCATTGCAGAGGAAGAGTATGACATTGACACTTTTCTTCTCTCTCCTTTTATGGATGAGGATACAGAGAATCCCTATGGAGTTGGTGAAAGTTTCTTCATTACCGATTATAACAAATTTTTGAGTAAAGCATATCGGGTTATCCTGGACTATGCAGACCTTTCAGCTAATCCAGGTCTATTCGTTCAAAAGACTGATGATGTTCCTGAAATTGAAGAAAAGATGAAACAGCGAAGATTCGTAGCTCAGGTAAAAGACCCCAACAATATAAAGGATTATCGTCCCTCAGCAGTTCCGGATGTATTCTATAATATATTTCAGAGTTTAGATAGCCGTATAAAGCATCAGGTTGGTCTCTATGCCCCGAATATGGGAGACCCGACTGGTAATAAGGGTAACTATTCAGAGACGCTTACAACCGCTGAAAACGGCATGGAAAGGACACGGGTAATCTCAAGAGCTTTTGAAGTCTGTATGCAACATCTCGGAGGTATATTATTCAAACTTTGTCAAATACACTATGATAATCGCTTTACTCTCTCTTTTATTGACGATGATACTAAAGAACAAAAATCTCTTGATATCAATAGTTTCCAAAAAGACAATGAAAATAATATTGTTCGGGATATACGACTCAAAAAACTCAATCGGGATATTGTTATTGAAGAGGGTTCTTATATGCCGACTAATAAAGTAGCTCAAGCGGCAATGTTAAAAGAACTTCTTCCTCTTGCAGATGAAACAACTCGTTCTATACTCATGAAAAAAATTCTGGACGGTCTTGGTATAGAAACTTCGACCTTTAATGAGATTGAGAAAGTAACCTCCCTTATTCCTCAATTGCAAAGTCAGATGAACCAGATGGCAGAACAAATAAAAGGCTTAGAAGGTGAAAATGAATCTCTGAAAAATCAGTTGTTTACTGCTGATCGTAGAGTTCTTAAAGCTCAGGCTGAGACAGAAATAGAAAAGCAAAAACAAAAAACTATTCGTGATTTACAGGTAGATGAAGAAAAAGCAAAATCCAAAGGAGATAACAATGAGTGAAAAGAAAAAATTTAAAATTAGTCCCGATGTAGAAGCTGATGAGGATGTTAAAGTTTATCCTGAAAACGAAGAAAAGATGATCAACATGTTCTATGGGGATATTGATGGAAAGGGAAAGGATGATGAAGAAGAGGTCGATGAGGAGATTGTGGACGATGGTAAAGGCGAAGAAAACTTTGAGTCCGATGATGAAGAAGTGGTTGAGGACGAAGGCGATGACGAAGAGGATGAGGAAGAAGATGAGGACGAAAATGTAGAACCTCCAAAAAAATCTGAAAAAAAAGTTGCAAAAAAAGAAAAGAAGTCCGATATTGAAGATGACGGCGGATTTGAAAAAGAATCTGCTATCGCTAAGATAGACGAACTTACCAAACAAAACAAACAACTTGAAACAGAAGTCAATAAACTGAGAGCCGCTACAAATGTATTGACCGAATTAGGAATTAATCCGGAAAACCCCCAACAAGATATTCTGAATGGATTGAAAGATGTTCAGATGCTCGTTCAGGATTTTAAGAATATGCCGGAACTGGTGGATGTCATTGGAAAGGTTTACAATGAAGGATTGGGTGTCGTTGATACTCAGAAGACTCCTCAAGACTTTATGCCCGAAGGAGAATTCTTCTATCAGGAAGATGCCTTTAAACCTGGCTCAGACAGTGCCACCGCTTATCGAAAGTATCAGATGCACTTGAACAATCAGGAAACAGCAAAGAATAAGTTTCTTGAGAGACTCAAGGCTTCCAGAAAAACTCAAGATGAGATTATGAAAGGCATTAAATCCGGAGAGGAAATTTTAAACAAAGCTTTGTCTGATACCAAAATCAAAGCTCTGAATACTTTTGATGTTGATGATAAAGTATGGAATGAATTCATGAAAGCCTTTGGTGAGGTGGATGAAAACATTCTATACGGTGCATTTATGGGCTATGCTTCTGCCAAAGGAATGAAGCCGAAAGCATTGAAGAAGATAAAAAGTAAAAAGAATGTAACGAAAGATAAAGATCAAAAGATAACCAAGAGTAAATCTTACAGTAATCGAGACTATGATTTTGATAACGAACAAGCACAAGCATACGAAAAACTATTTGGTGTTAAACCGTAAATCTATAACTGAAAGGTGCTATTATGGCTGCTGGTGATGCTTTTTATCAACCCCGTAATTATGAAGGAACTGAGGGTATATTCTCCACTCGGAGGAAACATGATTTATCTGACAAGATGATCTTTGAAGACAGAACAACCGCCGCTTTTTTAAATGTTCTTTCCAGAAATTTAACGAAGCAGATGGTTAAAGACCCGGAACCGAAGATTTTAAACTACGTTCCGGAAAGTAATGTATTTGGTACTTTAATGAATGCAAGTGCCGCCGGAACCGGAACTCGTTTTGATATTGCCGATGCCTATGCACAGCAATTGCAGGTTGGTGACGATCTTTTAGTCGTTGCAAAAACAATGATCAATACAACCGTGATTGAAAGAGTTACTGTAACTGCCGTTGGCACTGTTGGCGGTGGAAACGATGCTTCTACTCAGGTTACTGTTGCTCGTGATCAAAATGGAGTTGGTGCAATTAATATTGTGAATGCCAACTTTGATATTGTATGGGCAGGTAACTCCGTGGCTGAAGGTGAAGCCGGTGGATACCCGATTGGGAAAGAACCTGGTTCCCTGACCAATTATACTCAAACCTTTGAGAAAACAATTGGTGAAACCAGAACTCGGAAAAACACGGATATTTATGCTAAGATGGATTTAGCAAAACAAGCCAAACTGAAACGTGAACTGTTAATGGAAGAAATTGAACTTGCTTTCTTCTTAGGTTCACTGGATAAAGAAACTGTTTCTGGAAAAACCAAAAGATGGACTCGTGGTGTTTTGGAATCTATCCCTGCCGATAATAAACAATCTCTTGCCAATTTGATGTCTCCTTACCTGTTAGCAAAATTTGCCGAAGAACATGCATTTGCTCAAGGTAACAAAAGAAACGTAAAATGGTGGTTTGTTGGTGGTGGCTTGCAGACCCTAATTGACGGTATCTTTTACAACGATAGTCAGATTTACAAAACCAATATGGATTTGAGTAAATACTATGGGTATCGGATTAAAACTCTGAGTTTTGGTGCAGGTGACTTCAATGTTGTTAAATGCCCTGCCTTCCGTGGAACTGGCTTATATAGTAATGGGTTCATAATTGACATGGATTATGTCGCTTATATGTATTTGCAAAATTCCGATTTGCAGATTGTTCCTAATACTGAATCTGCAAGTGCCAAATGGAATAGAACGGAATGGAAACTCTTTGGTGAACTTGGTCTGATGATGACTTTCTTGAATTCTCACCTGTTTACTTATGGAGCTACTTTCCCTGAATAATCTTCCTGGTCAATGGGAGTCCTCGTGGCTCCCTTTTTTTAATTACAGTAAATTATAAAAGGAGAATATAATGACTGGTCTGTATGTATTAAAGAGTCAAGCAAATCTGGATGGAAACTTTGGTGACAAATTCATGGTAATGGAAGAAGTTGAATTTGAAAAAGGTTCTGCAAAAATCAAAGTCCCATTCAATACTATCCACTTTGTATTTGGAGCCGAAAAAGGTAAAGTTGTAGTAAAAGACAATGAAGCTGAAATCGAATTAAAAATTGTAGAAACTAAAAAAGTCAAATTGGATATTATGATTGTTGGTGTTAAAACTGTGAAAGGCTAATCATGGCTACCTTAGATGCTGTTGTGGAATCATTAGGACACGCTCTTGGTGATCCAGGATATAGAACTTACGATGAAATTTATTGCAGAAGCTCAATACAAAGAGCATGGCAAGAGATAATTAAATTTTTGCCTAAAAGCGTTTTTGAAAAAAGAGTGGTATTGAGTGAAGTTCCTTTAAATGGTATATCGGGATTGAGAACTTGGACAGTTCCGGATAGTTACTACTTATTTCATGTTTACAATCTTTTTATAATGAGAGAGGGAGTGTTGGTTCCGGTAAAAGAAAGAGAATCAGGATCGATATCTTACCCGGAAACGAGTAATCCTTATTTTGGTTCGGATGAAGACTTTATGTATTATTTCAAGACAGGCAACAGTATCCAGGTGTATTATAGTGAGTCTGTATTATCATCTGTTTATCTGGAATATTTTTTAGTTGGTGAATCGGATGGAATATTTGATGAGTTTGTTTCGCATGTAATCGAGATGGTTGTGGCTCACTTGAGGGCGATCGAGGGAAATATTTCAGATTCTCAGGTGATGTTTAGTTCAGTAATAAATAAAATAAAAACAATTCATGGAGTATCAAATGACGAGGGAAGAAGTGATCAACCTGGCTCAAGCTCGGTTAGCACGTAATGGAGTAGTTGTAAAGAGAACTGAGATAGGTTCTGTTCTTGATGACATTGTTACTGTAGTTGGAGAAGATGCAAAGGCCAACAATGAAGTATATGACTTTACATTGCCAGGAGGAACGAATACAATTCAAATGCCGTCAGATGTTCTCTATGTAAATCGAGTAATAATCGATGGAATAGTCGCAACGAAACATAGTGTAGATGACATTATAAAACATAATGGTGGAGAAATATAATGGAAGATAAATTAGGTTTAGTAGGGGAACTGACTGTATTTTATACCAACACTCCCAATCCAAATGGGAAAAGGCACAATGTTCAGAAGTTCCATAATCATATATTGCGCCCATTTTATAAAAGAATTTGTCAAAGTTTGGCTTCTGCAGCTAACCAGATTTATATTCGTGGTGCGAATGATGGGATGTTTGGGGTAACTGGATTAAATAATTTAGCAGTATTGGATATTTCTTATCATAGTCTGGTACCAAGTGGAGAACAAATGCCCCTTGTCGGTGGTGGTGATGGTGATGAACAATATGCTGAGTTCTACGGAACAAAACTTTGCTCCTTAGAGACTTATTTCTCGGCATTTTTCTTAGGATTAAAAAATAGTCTTTCTGATGTTGGTGGGTTCCTAAGTGGAACTGTTATAACCTCCGCACAATGGGATACTTTTCTTGATACAAATGAAGACTTGATCTTTGCAGGAGTTGTTAGAAATTATACTGTTCCGGCAGGTAAATATGCTCATGTTTATTATCGGGTAAGTGGTTCTGGGGCGAAATTACAAATAGAATTTGAAGATCGGTAAGGATTATTATGCCAGTTCCATTAAAAATAGATGATGCAGATATATCTACTTATTTTTCTTGCGATGAGCATGACGCTAAATTCTATATTGAGACTCTTGGGGAGGGTGTCTGGATTCAGCGTTGCGGGTTAGAATGGGATGGAAGTAATTGGGAAGTTGCGGGGAGTGATCCACCGAAAGATCAAGAAGCTCGTCTTAAAATCCTCATACCAATACCACCCGATCCTAATATGGAAATAACATTGAGATGGCAATATAGTTCTTCAAATCAAACTTATGAGATACCTTCCAATGAGTTTGGTCATCAGATTGATGAGACTGATAAAGTTCTATATTTGTATCCAGATACGATGTTTAATTTATTTTTGGAAAGAGTATCTAACTCATTATCCACGAATAATTTTTGTGATAAATATGGTGAATTAAATACGTTAGTTTTTGAACAAGAGAATATTGCTTTAACGGATACAGAGGATAACCTAAATCAATTTAATATAAGTGAGTCTTTGAATTTAAATGATTTTGTCTTTACTGGTGATGAAGAACTTTTGATTCAGGAGAACTTGATGTTACAAGATGATATTGATATCGGAGCTATATTAAACATTGTTGAGAGTTTTTCTTTATCAGATAGTATCGAAGCAGGTTTTCGTTTTGTAAAAAAAGTTTTTACAAGTATTAATTGGAGAAGAATTTTATGAGTGATACTATCCCTTATATTGCCTATGCTCAGGAAAATAATGTCTTATTTTTTCAAAATGATGAAGAAGACAGAGATATTAATGTATTTGTTACTCGTAAATATTCTGAGTTTCCGGAATTAGGAACTATACTTTCTGAGGACTTTGGGATGTTATATGTTTTAAAAATCATTTCTATTTTAGCAGAAAACCGTTTAAAAGTTGCCGCAGAACAAGAATATGAAATACTCAAAGAGAAGGCTATTATTATCTCTAACAAAAAAAATGCTGTTGGGAATTTTAGATGAAAAAGAAAGTAACTTTTACTCCGAACAACTTGTCTGGATTAAATCGTGATGTAGTTTCTGATGAATCCAATGTTCTTTTCAATGAGTTGAAAAACCTTTCACCGAATAAGAAGATTGGTGGTTTATCTATTTGGAAGAAATTGCAGACCAGTTCTGATTATGAAATTACTCAGAAACCAGAGGATGAAACTCGTTTCTTCAAATACAATTCTAAAGATTTTGCTGATTGTATTTTACAATTTTACAATGATACGAATGGGAGAGTTGATGTAATTACGAAGCATAGTGGAGTTGCAACATTTTCTTTAGAAGATACCATTGAAGATTTCGATGAATTGTTTTGTGTTCAAGTTGATACCAGGTTAATTGTCATTGACAATGCCGCTAACAAAAGTTATTTATTAAGACATGATAATGATGAAAGTTTTCTCGAGATAACAGTTGGTTTGGTTCCTGAGGAAGATGTTGAGAACCCTCCCTTAATAGATATGAATATTACTGAACATGAACAACCTAATTGGGGTAGTTGTTCTCATGAAAGATTATCTTCTTTAGACTTCCTCTTATGGCAGACGCAAGATGAAACAACAGAGAATGGAGATTATACTGATCCTGATTGGCAATTTAGGATAGAAGATCAATCAAGATATATTGTTGTTATCAAAGATTATGATTCTCAAACATTATATCAGCCACAAATATTTACCAGAGTAAATCCGAGACGGACACAAGATCGTGGAAGTGGTCATTATACTTGGTATCGAAGGCCATTTTATTTAGAATTGTTGATCGGTTCTGCATATGAATTTCCGGATAAATATGAAATTACTGTTTATTATTCTACTTCTAATACGGCTTTGACTCTCGGAGACGATAATATTTATTTTAAAATAAAACCGGAAGATGGTAGATGGGATATTGAATATTATTTTATGGAGATGAATATTCAAATACCTGCATATCAAGTTGAAGTAAAACCGACTGAGAATAAAATTCAATTTAGATACTATTCTTACCCTAATAGTAATAATATTTATGCTATTTTTCAAACTCCATTTACATATTTATTAGGACGACATAGTGCATGGAATAGTGTAAGAAATAATCCAAATTTCAAAATAAAAATTAACGAAGTCTCCTTAACTCCTATTTCAATTAGAACTTATTACTCTACGGAATGGTCAAATTATACTTATTATAATTATTGGCATGAAGTTGAATTTGAAGAAAACTTGGATACCTATGGATTTGATTTAAATGATTATTTAACAATTAATTTTAAATCTCCAGGTGAAATCATTTATCCTGACCCAGTGTCTTATCAAAAAATTAAAATTGCAATTTCACCGTATATGTTTGGTAATGGGAATACATTTCAAGAAGATTATGCCTATTTATTTAATGACGAGGAAAACACCTTTATTCCGGACTTATATTCTTTGGCTACGGGGCAATTCCCGGAAGCTGTCGGAAATTATGTTTATTTGTTGAACCCTAATTTTGGGGATGAGACATATAAAAATATGATAGTGAAATCTTCTGATAAACTTGCCGGAGAGTTGTATTATTATCTATTTGACAAGTCTTTTACTTTGCCTTTATCGAGGGCTATCCAAAATTATTATTTAATGAGATATAAATTTGGGAAGCTATTTGTATTCTCTGACAAGTTGGTTTATTCGATTAATATCAATGATGATGGAACCTTATATCGTGATGATGAGGTATTAATTAACATTGAAGATAGAAAACATATCGTAGAGACCAGAGAAGGATTCTACATATATTCGAGAAGGGAATTACATTTTCTTGATTATAATTTTAATATTCAGACTTTGTATGGTATCAATAATTTATTTAGAGATAATGATGGTGATGTTGTCCTTTCATTCTCAGAGAATAATCAAGCTTTGATAATTACAATTAGCGATAAGAATTATATCTATTTAGAAAATTTCAGATTCTTTTTAGAAGGGACAGATTCTAATTTATCAACTTCTTTAGTTTTAGATAAAAACTTATATCTATTTAAGTCAAATGATGCGAATTTATACGTATTCGAAGAAGTCGATGAAGATACGATTAAAATCTCTTTTGATGATACTGTATTGCAAACGAACGAAGAAAGATATTATATTTCAGAAGTTATCTTTAAACTTAATACCACAGATGGAGTATCGCCCTTTACTGTTTATTATAATGATGAACATGATGAACCTTTACATTTAAACCGTGTTGATACTACTGACAATATTATGAAGTATACTTTAAAAATGACGAATAGAAGATTGACTCACTCGTCAACATTATTTATTGAAGGATTGCTAAATAAGAATGTTTATATTAAAAGTATTGATGTTGTGATAAATATTCATAAGGGTTTTATCGATGAGTCAAATTAAAACTGAAAAAGATATAAATAAGACAACTATGAAAAAGAAATTTACTGATTTGGAAAGGCAGATAAAGTCTTTAGAGTTAAAGTATAAAGCTCTCCAAACAGAAATTCAAAAGCTAAAATCTCAAGGAGGTTAATTATGGGTTGGATGTTGCCTGCTTTAATGGTTGGGAGTTCTTTGGGGAAGAGTGTTCTCAGTATGTTCAATAAACCAAATATCCCTAAAATGCCTGACTATACACATCCCTATGAAAAGGTTGGATTGCGTAAAGCTACTCAAATGAGGATGCAAACTGATACGGAAATCGACAAAGTTGACAATCGTTTAAAAATGTCAGGGAATCCGGAATCGAGCATCAATGCTATTTTGCATAAGATCAGGACAGATTCAAATCGTGCTATTGGTGATATGTATGCTGAATATGAAGCGAGGGATATTGAAGCAGAGAATCAATGGAAGATGGGGAAATATCAGAACGAGACTCAGAAAGCCATGTTAGATTATCAACATAAACAAGGAACGATCAATGAAATGTTTGGTGGCCTGATGGATGCTATCGAGATATATGGATTACAGGATTATCGTGATCAGATATTAACTCAATTGGATGAAGCTTCTGGAAGTGAAAATGACCTTATGGCAAAAATAGTTGAATTGTTTAGTCAACTTCAAAATGGGAATTTTGGAAATGTTGGAAATGTAAATCTTACTTTACCTGGTGGTGCAGGTGCAAGCGGAGGTGGAGGTAGTTATGGCATTTGACGCACTAAAAGGATTGCTTTCTCAAAGCACTGTAATGAATGAAGGTCAATTAAGGCAAATGAAGAATCCTTATGCAAGGTTATCTTCCGTCTTGGGTGGTGTTGGTACTATCGCTCAAACTCAATCAGCTATGTCTCAGGTAGCATTGTCTAAAGAACAACTTGAAAATCTTAAAACAACTGCTGAAATTAATCGTGGCGTGAACCTTGCGATGGAGGAAATACAGAAAGATAAAGATTCCCAGGCTTTTATTAAGAACTATGTTGCTAAGAATAAAGATAAAGAAGGGGTTTTTGCAAGTAATATTGCTTCTTTAATTCAGGCTAAAAAAATGTTTCCTAAATATGCGGCACAATTTGAAGAAGGTATTGTCAATATTCGGAACATGATAAAGAACCAGGAACATACTACTGCTATGCGATATGCTCAAGATATGCAGAATTGGCGAACTACCGTAAATCAATATGGTTCGCAGTTGGCGGCACTTGACAAGACTCTTCAAGCGGGTGGTAATGTAGTTAATGAATTAACCTCATTGACCAGTGGATTGTTTACTAATATGCTTACAAGTGCTTTTACTGAAAACATGGACGATAAAGAGAGGAAAGAATATACCGAAACAGTTTCTCAGGTAAAAGGTAGAATTGATCAATACTTGAATAGCCTTGGAGATGAAAAAGCTTCTGCCGCTGATCAACAGAAATTTATTAACTTCTTACGTTTTAACTTTATGAATGTTCTTTCCGGTAGTCTTCCTGGTGCTCAACTTTCTGATCAGGTAAAAAATATGGATAAACATTTGGAAAAGATGATAGGAGAAAGAGGGGCTGAAAAATTTAAGGAAATGAATCAACAAACGAATAAACAAAAAGAAGCCAGCCCGGAAGAGGTCTCTAAGGAAAAAAGAATTAATGAATTGAATCAACAAGCAAGAGTTAGTATATTAAAAACATACAGAGAGAATGTTTGGGACAAGAAGAGTACAAGTGATCCGAATGCAAAATTTATTATTAAAGAATTAAAAAGGATGGAAAACTTTGATCACTTTGATAAAGATGAACTTATTCTTTTATTCGATTTTTTAAAAAGGTTAGAAGATGGTGCGTGGGAAAGTGTGCTTGGTTGTCGTCTGAATAAGGCGATAGATAAAAAACAGTAACATAAAATAGTATAGGGGTTTTAGTATGCCGGAAGAAAGAATTGGAATGGAAAGCATTAAGGCTTTATTAGAAAAAGAAGATTTAGAAAATCCCGAAGTAATTAAGAGAAGAGCAATTCCGGATGGTCGTATAGGCATGACAGGAACTCCGGATATATTACCTGCCATAACTAAAGGACTAAATTATCTTGATGATATTACATTAAATGAAAAAATAGCTAAAAGAATTGACAATAAATTATCTTGGGATGCGAAAGAACTCGCTGAACTTGAGGGTATTCCCATTGAAGAAGCTAAAGATTTTCTTGTCAGTTTTTCTGGTGAAGGATGGGCAAAGAGTTATAATAAATATAAAGATTTCTACAACGACTCGATGCGTTTAAGCTCCGATGAACTCCGTGAAAAATATACAGCCGATGAAATAAATAAACTTTACGAAGAATTTTCATATGATTTTAAAGAGGATTTAGGTGTTAATAATATTAAGCCTGTTGACAAAGAAGGTGTAAAGAATTTTATTCAAGCTACGTTTGATAGTTTTATACCTGATATTTTACATGATGCAGGTTTAGATCAAACAATGTCTCCTCAGAAAAAAGCAGAAGTTCAAGACAAAATAAATCATTATTTAAAGGTTGAGGGTGTCCAGCCTATTCAATTTAACAATGCCAAATCCTTCGGTGACAACCTCGCTTTAGGGTTAGCTGACACTTTGGGTGCCATGCCTTATTATATGCTCGCAGGATGGGCGACAGCCCCCTTAAAAGTAGCAGGAACCTTCCGTATATTAAAGACTGCGAATGCGATTAAGAATCCGGTATTAAATAAATTGTTTAGGATTGGTTCAAAGGCTTATGAAATTGGATTACAGGGTATTGGATATTCTGCCGCTGAAATTGCAAGGAGATATGATAGTGAAGCTGACGTTGGTAAATTAGCTTGGACTGGATTTAAAACTGGTGTTGGTGAATCTTTAGGTCGTATGGCTTTTAGTGGTTTACTTGGGAGGATGTCATATATTGACAATCCAGGGATGTCGAGGAAAGTATTTCAGAAGTTTATTACTACCAGAGTTGGAAGGTCTCTCGGTTCCGGACTTGGTGAAATGATTGAAGAAGAAGGTGGAAACATTGTTGATGCAATGGGTGAAGGTCGTCTGAATCAATTGTTGAATATGGAAGATATGGGGACTTTTGAAAGACTTGCAATCGAGTTTATTCTCGGAAGTTTATTAGGTGGTTCTTATCTTCATGGTCTGGATATAAAAGAGAGAACAGAATTTGAGAAAGTTGTTAGAGATCAATTAGGAATGAAAACTCCTGATTTGAAGACTTTACGAGATGTTATTGGTGAGGATGCTTCTGAGAAACACTTTTACAATTTCTATGATGATTTGCTTAAACAGCAGGAAGATTTAAGAGGTCAGTTGAAAGATGCCAGTGCAGATGAGAAAGAAGTTATATTAAATACCTTGCAGTTAAATCATCAAATGACAAATGTGTTGGAGACTCAGGCAGGTGTTGGTGTTGGCAAAAAGAAAAGAGCCGCTAAAAAGGTTGGCGACAAAATTAAAGGTGATATAGTCGAGGAGTATTCTAAAGAACAGGTAATTCAGGAAGAGGGTCTCAATGAATTAAATAAAATAGCAAAGACCGAAAGTGGTAAAAAGGCTATAAAACTTGTCAATGAAACTATTGCAGAAATAAAAACAAAGTCCGGGAAAGAGACAGTTACCAAAGAGGACATTGTTGCTGTTTTCAATAGGATTGAGAATAGGATAGAAACTAAAGAAGAACTTTCTGATTTTACGAATGCTATGCTTCAATACCGGAAAGCTTCTGGAAATGACAAAAAGATTTCAGCCTTTACTGGACAAATTATTTCTCTGACTATAAAGAACTTTCTTACAAATAAATTTCCTAAGTCTAATGCTTTGATGGTTAGTATCGTAGATGCTTTTAAAAGTACTGATGAGAAAGCATTGGATAGAGTTATTAAGGATTTGAAAGAGAATAGAGACCCTGATCTCAGGAAACAATTGAAGGACGCTAATATTGCTCAGTTGTATAATTTCATTTCTCAAGATTTAAAATTCAAAGAAAATAAATTGTGGCTACCGAAATTAGAGAGGTTGGTCAAATTAAATGAACTCAAAAAAGAATTCGGAGGTAAGGATGTTAAACCGGAGGGAGAGATTGAATTACGAGAACGAACTGATGAGACAATTAAGGAACCCGAACCTGTCAGCGAACCAAGCAATACAGAGAGCCAGGAAGAATATATTGAACCAAAGGAAAGTCCAGAACCTAAAGAAGAAGAAGTAACTGAACCTGAACCTACTGAACCGATGCCTAACGAAGACCCTTTTGGAACATTAACTCCTGAGGCACAATTAGCTGAATTAGAAATGGCAATTAAATTAGGATTGACTACTGAAGA
>Ga0180436_10002815_pt1 | contig 16264 bp, 17 predicted proteins | sample SS_ome_2_FD_132434 | JGI IMG/M metagenome (GOLD analysis project Ga0180436, IMG submission 132434) | Hypersaline lake sediment archaeal communities from the Salton Sea, California, USA - SS_3_S_2 metaG | ecosystem: Environmental > Aquatic > Non-marine Saline and Alkaline > Hypersaline >...
AGCTAGCCGCGGTCGAATCTTGTTGGTTGGAGTTGGCCAAGGCGAAACTTAAAAGACCGACTACACACGTAGAGGCTCGTTCCGAAACGTCACGGGACGGGGGTTCGATTCCCCCCGCCTCCATTGTACGGGTCGCGAAGACCCGTCTTGGTGGAAAAAAGGCTCATCCTCAGCCGAGGGTGGGCCTTTCGTATATCCCTATGCCACAAAGGGTTTTACGCGTCTTGCCGCCCAGCCGTCCTGGCCAACCGCGTGACGGGGTCAGCCCCCAAAAGCTCCGAATTCGCCCGGAATCGTCTCAGAGTCTCAAAATCGCGTGACGAGGTCCGACCCCGTCACGTGATAGAGAAGTCTCTTTATTTCAAGCACTTAAGAAAATTGGCCAAAATGCATGTTTGGGTGAAAAATGACTGCATGCAGCCGTATAAAAACCCCGTCCCGTGACGCTTGCAGTGCCAAAAAATCGTCATGTGAGCGCGATGTGAGCGTCGCCCAGCCCGCCGTTGGCACCGGTTGGCACTGCTTCGGATAAGATTGGGCCAGAACCGGCACGACGGTTGGCACCGGTGCCAAAAATTTTCTTTGGCGCGTAAGTTCTTCATTTCGAGGGGTTTATCCAGCTTCCCAATCCACCATGCTCTCCCTCTGTTCATCCCACCGCATTGGCAGATTCTTGCGCAGCTTCTCCAAGCTGAGGCCCGTCTTCGATTCTGGCTTCAATCAGCCTTGACGAGGCCCGAAAATGGTGGTAAACTGGCTGTACGTAGTCCGGAAAAAGGGATTTCTGTGCAAAAACAAGTTGGCACGGAAGACGATAGATGACTGAGAGCACAGCAAACAGAAAGTTGCGCGGCAAACCCTTGTCACCAGGAATGGGCGAGGGCGAAGTGTTCGTGTACCGCGACATACTAAAGCGATTTGACGAGTTCTACGATATCGAAGACCCCCAGGTGGAAGGAGAACTGAAAGGGCTGGATCGAGCTCTTGCGAGCATCTCGGACGACCTGAACGTGTTGGCAAACCGGGTAGAGAAAGAGATTGATTCGGAACTATCGGGAGTCTTCCACGCACACTTGGCAATGGTGCAAGATCCCAGCCTAAGAAAAGAGGTCGAGCGGGAGATCACCGAGGAACTGGTAAGTGCGGGGACCGCCGTAAGGACGGTGTTCCGACGCTGGGAGCGTCGGTTTCGATCCATGGAAGCTGAGGTAGCCAGACAGAAAGGCGAGGACATGCGCGACTTGGCGCGACGGCTTGTCTCCGCACTGGCTGGCGTCCATGGACATGCATTGGAGGAGATCCCTCGCGGCAGCATACTCGTGGCCAACCGCCTGCTCCCGTCGGACACGGTCTTCCTCGCGCGGAATACCGCGGCTGGCGCAGTGCTTGAGGTTGGTGGCAAGGGGTCGCATGCCGCGCTGTTCGCCCGCGAAATAGGGCTTCCGTGCGTGGCTGGATTCTCGGACCTGTTGGATACGGTTTCCGATGGGTCCCTTGCCATCGTTGATGCGTACGAGGGTGAAGTCATCTTCAACCCGACTCCGAAGCAGCGGAAGGCTTTCCATAAAAAAGAGGAGCAGAGAAGAGCAGCGACCGTGCAGGCCCGCACTCTCGCCCACAGGCCAGTCGTCACAAAAGAAGGGAAGCACATTGGCGTGCTCGCAAACGTGGGGGACGCACAAGACACGCGGGTCGCGGTCGACAACGGCGCTGATGGCGTGGGCCTCTACCGACTCGAACAGATCTACTTGGGGCGGCAGAGCCCCCCCAGCATGGCCGAACTTCTTGAAGAGATGCAGAACACGCTCCAGCCAGCCAAGGGGCTGCCAGTGTACGTCAGATTGCTCGACGTTGGCGCGGACAAGCCGCTTCCCTTTATTGAAGCGCCAAAAGAGAGCAATCCCTCACTCGGACTGCGAGGTATCCGTTTCCTCCTGGAATACCCAGACCTCCTGGACTCTCAGCTGGGAGCCTTGCTTGAGCTTTCATCAGACTATGACCTACATATTCTCGTGCCAATGGTCACACTACCGCGTGATTTGGCTGCAGTGAAGGAGTCTCTCAGGGATGCAGCATCGAAAGCCAGAAAGTCAAGTCACCTCAAACTGGGTGCCATGATTGAGACACCCGCGTCGGCACTCGCTGCTCGTAACCTCGTGGAATACGCGGACTTCCTGAGTTTCGGCACGAACGACCTCACGCAGTATTCGTTTGCCGCTGACCGGGAAAATGCAGCCGTTGAGGCCTATTTCGATGACACCCATGAGGTCATCTTTCGACTGATCAGCATGGTGCATGAGGATCTCCCCCATGTCCCCCTATCGGTCTGCGGGGAATTGGCAGGCCGAGCCGAAGCTACTTCAAGATTGCTGGAATGCGGTGTCACTTCTCTAAGCGTTGTGCCGCCCAGCATTCCCATGATCAAGGAGGCTGTCCGCAATTGTGACCAGGCACCAGAACCAAGTGCCAACAAAGCCATCGACGACGACTGAGTAACCCGCGCGCTTTCAGCGCACGGCTTGCTCAGCGCGTCATGGCATGCGTTAGCAGAGCCGCAGCAATCATGTTGTCTGTTTGTAACTCTTCCTCTGCTCATCCCACTGTACCGGCAGGTTCTTGCGGAGTTTTTCCAGACTGATGCCCTCCGGCTCGTCGCCGTGAAGGATGGCGTCGATGATGTCCGGGGCCAAGCTGGTCAGGCGCAGCATGCGGCCGACATAAGTGCGGTCGACGCCGACGGCCTGGGCTAAGTCTTCGAAGCTGGAGTATTCGCCTGCCTCGAGTTGCTGCTGCCAACGATAGCCCTTGGCGATGGCCTCTATAAGCGCCTGGTTGGCCTCATGGTCTTGGGCACTGTCCTGGGCTGTCGGGGCTGTGGCGTCGGTTGCAGTAACAATCATGTGGCGGCCATTGCGTCGGCGCAGCCGCATGGGGATGTGGACCACCACCGCGTCAGCGTCGCGGCGGACACGCAGGCCCGGGTAGCGGTCCTGCTGTTTGTTTTCGATGAGAGTTGTGTCATGCACGGGCAAGTTCCTCGCTGGGCTGGAGTTCTTCGACGATCTGTTCGATGCCATTGGTGCGGAAGCGAATGTCGATACCGCTGGTGCTGACGGTGATATGCTCAACCAGCAGCTGCACGATCCGCCGCTGCTCTTCGGGGAAGAGCACATCCCACACCGGGTCGATGGCCCGCAGAGCCTCGGCTACCCGGTTCAATTCCACCGGCTGTCGTCGCGTGGTCTGGGCCTCCAGTTCGCAGATGCTCTCGGCGAGGGACTTGAGCTTAGCATTGAGCCGTTTGAGTTCTTCGGCCATGAATCCCTCGTCCTGGTCGCTGACGTTCAGCACGGCTCGGATGGATTTTTGCGTCTGGTCTTGCCGTTGACGCAGTTGGGCCAGGTGGGCCAGGACGGCTACGTCCGGTTCCGCCACAGCCGACTTGCTGATCTCGCGGTACGTCCGTGCAATCACGTCGGGGTGGCGCAGGAGCAAACGCAACTGGTCGATTACAGCGGTTTCAATCTGGCCGGCGGGCAGCATGGGCAGCGGGCATTGGCCATAGCCGGTCTTGACCTTCTTGGCACAAGCATAATAGCGATATTCGCGACCGTGGTTCTTCGTCCAACTCGGCATGACCCGCCCGCCACAGTGGCCACAGCGGATGATGCGTCGCAGCAGTGCGAAACGCCGAACCTGGTGCTTGTGCGTGTAGGTCTTATTCGCGCGGAGTTGGGCCTGGACCCGCTCGAACTGCTCGACCGGAACGATGGCTTCGTGTTCGCCGGGGTAGGCCTTGCCTTTGTGGACGATCTGCCCGATGTACTTGCGGTTGGTCAACAGGTCGTAGATCCTTCGGCCCGTCCATTCCTTATCGCCCCGGGGCTTGCCGCTCTTGGTCGTATACCGCTTGGTGCGTATGCTTTCGGCGCTGAGGGCTATGGCCACCTTGCGGCAGGATTCGAGTTTCTCGAAGCGGTCGAAGATGGACCGAACCAGTTTAGCCTCTTCCTGGTTGACCACGTAGCGTCTGTCCACGATGTCCAAGCCGAGTATTGGCCCGCCGCCGACGAACTTGCCCTGTTTGGCAGTGGCCAGCTTCTTGTCCCGAATGCGTTCGCCGATGATCTCACGCTCGAACTGGGCGAAGGACAGCAGGATGTTCAATGTCAGTCGGCCCATCGAGGTGGTCGTATTGAATTGCTGTGTGACCGAGACGAAGCTGACGGAGTGCTTGTCGAACGTGCTGATCAGCTTGGCGAAATCCAGCAGCGACCGGCTGAGGCGGTCGACCTTGTAGACCACCACACAGTCGATGCGTCCGGCCTGGATGTCGCTGAGCAGTTCGGTCAGCGCCGGGCGATCCAGCGTGCCGCCAGAGTAGGCCGCGTCGTCGTAGCGTTTGCGGAGGCATTGCCAGCCTTCGTGGCGTTGGGAGGCGACGTAGGATTCACCCGCCTGCCGCTGGGCGTCGAGGGAGTTGAACTCCTGATCCAGGCCTTCCTCGTGGCTCTTGCGCGTGTAGATGGCGCAGCGGACGGTACGTTTGGATTTGTTCACCGTGTGCCTCCTTTGTCTGCGCTGTGGCGTGTCAGGCCGAAGAAGAGGTTGCCGCTGATGTGCGAGCCGGTGATGGCGCGGGCCACCGCCGACAGACTGCGATATATCTTGCCGTTGTAGCGGAATCCATTGGCCTCAACAATCACCTCGTAGCGGTCGCCATGCCACTCACGCAACAGACGTGTGCCCGTAGTGAGAGCGACCTTCGCACGCTTGCGGTACTTGCCCGCTGTAACCGGTCGACCGTCGGCCACCGCCTTGAGCTGTTTGCGGGCGTTCTGGCTGAGTCCGCCATAGGCCAGCTCTTGAATGCGGTACGCCAAGCGGCGGATCAAGTACTGCCGGCCCAGTCTGCCGGGGTCGCTGCCCAGTAGATCGACCCATCGCTTGCGGAGTTCTTTAGTCGACATTTGGTTGAGTTCGTCGATCTGTTTTAGAACGGTTTTCTGCATCTGCATTATATCACCTCGCCATCGTTTTCTATCTCGGAAGCAATCACACTGAGCCTCGTTTTGGCGGGAATCTCAAGGGAATTTCTTCTCTCAAAACCCATCTTTTTCGTCCCCATGCGGAAGATGGCCTGGGCGAGTATTCGGGCCAGTTCATCCAGGCGGGCCTCGGCCGAAGACGGTATGCGGGTGTCGGTGTTCATGCAGACCATAGATCAAACCCCTTATCCGTAAAGACCTGACGAATGCGGTCAACGTGACGGCGGATGACTGTGTAATGCTTGCCGGTGAGACGGGCCACCTCGTAGATGCTCACGCCCTCCATCAACGCCCGGCAAACCTTCTGCTCCAGCGACGACAGCTGGCTAACCACTTGCCGCACCTCGGCGGCGACGGCGTCATCTTCGCCCGTGTGTGTGTCTTCTATGTTCTGGGCCATCTGTCCGAACCGTTCCAGTAGGGCCAGGCGACGGGCATTGGCCCGCGCGAGCATGCGGATGCGGTTGTCCAAGAGGCGGCAAAGGATCGTCTCCTCACTGGCCGCGTGGGCCTTGTCCGGGTCGAAGCGGAACTGCTGGATGACCATGGCCAGCTCCTGCATCGTGTCCTCCCAGGCGTTCGGAGGGACACCAAAGCGTGTAATGCGTGCGATGGCCAGCTTGATCTGCCAGGCCTTCATTCCGCCGACATACTGCTGATATAGTTCTCGAATTCGGTTTCTCTTCATGGTCGGACTCTCCGTAACCAAGGCATCGTTTGCGTTCGGGCCAACCCCGAGCGTCAAATGCGATGGTCACGGCCGAGCCGGTGCCACGTATCTAACCGTGGATGTGAACGGGGAAAATCACGTGACCGTCATGTGAGCGTCACATGCGCTGTCACCGGTGCCAAAAGCGCTCACATGATCGTCATGTGAGCGCTCATGTGATTTTAAATGGCACCGCGAAGTTTTCGGCCTCTGCGGCAATAGGCACTACAGACGCAGGGCAGCAAGCCTGCCCCCAACACGGGAGTCCGATTATGCCGCAAACCGACGACAACCATCTGATGATCGACCTGGGTGTGCTCAGCACTGAGCCAGCTGAGGAGTATCACGCCAAGGCCGGTGAGTATCTGTCGAGCCATCAGCTGCTCGACTTTATGAACTGCCCGTGGCTGTATCGCAAGAAACAGCTGGGCCTGCTCGGCGACGAGGACACGCCGGCGCTGCTGGTCGGTCGTGCGGCACACGTCCGTATCCTCGAGGGCCGCGACGCCTACGAATCCCAGTTTGCCCTCGGCGGCCCCATCAATCCCAGGACGAACAGACCCTTCGGTTCGACGACCAAGGCCTTTGCCGCCTGGGCCGAGGTCCAGGGCAAGCCCGTCCTCTCGCACAGCAACGTCGAACTCATCGAGCAGATGGCCTCCGGGGTAGCCATGAACGATGCGGCCGTCGACTTGCTTCTGTACGGTCGTTCGGAGGGTGTCATCCGCACCACCTACTGCGACACACCGTGCCAGGCGCGTTTGGATTGGCTGCATCCTCACAGGGGCGTGGTTGATCTCAAGACCACGGCCGACTTGACCTGGTTCGAGAACGAGACGAAACGCCGCCGCTACCAGAATCAGGTCGCCTTCTACCAGGCCGTCCTGGCTCAGGTGATTGATGAGTTCGTCCCCGTCTATCTCGTGGCCGTCGAGAAGGTCGAGCCATTCCGCTGTGGCGTGTGGCGTCTCAGCGACAGCACACTGGCGATGGCGCGGCAGGAGAATGAGGCCGCCATTCGACGGTTGCGTCGGGCGTGGGAGATCGACGCCTTCCCCACCGGCTACGAGGAAATCCGCCTATTGGACGTGACGTGACGCCTCTCCGCGCCTCGGGTGGGTCGGCGTGCCGTGCGGCAGGGGTGCTATCACGGATGAACGCGGCCGGACTCCCTAGCCCGCCCGGGCGCATTCTTTTTGTTTGGCAACCTTTACCAACATAGGAGCAAAAGACATGGCATTAACGGATTCGCTGATTACCACCACGACACCCGTGCCGCCCAAGATGATCGTTTACGGCCAACCCGGCACTGGCAAGACCACCTTCGCCGCCTCGGCCGGCGCGGTGCTCATCGACTGCGAGAACGGGGCCGGCGCCGTACCCGGCCTCAAACGCACACCCTACCTGCAATCCTGGCCCCAGATGCGCCAATGGTTGGTGGAGATCGCCACCACACCGCCGAAGGATATGGCCGCCCTGGCCATCGACACCATCGACTGGATGGTCCAGCGAATTGTCGAGCACGTGGTGCTGGATCTGGACGGCAAGTCGGCCGGTGATATTACCAATACGCTGGGCACGGCCCACGGCGGCTACTTCAAGGCACGTGAGATTGTCCAGAACATCGTCTATCGCGACCTCTTGCCGATGCTTAACACCGTGGCCGACAACGGTGTGGCCATCATCCTGCTGGCCCATGCCGCCAACACCCGCATGACGACGCCGGAAGGCTTCGACCTGCGTCTGGCCGGGCCGGACCTGCCCCACTGGATCGCACCGCCCTTTATTGAGTGGGCCGACGCGGTGCTGTATGCCGCCCGTGACGGAGACAAGCGAACGCTGCTGACAGAGGGCACCAACGTCGTCCTGGCCAAGAACCGCTATTCCCTACCCGCCGAACTACCGCTGTCGTGGCCAGCCCTCATGGCGGCCATGAGTGACACTCACACCCATACAGAGAAGGAGACTACGCATGGCTAACCTGAACAACTTTGATGCCAGTCAAGTCGAACCGTCCACCAGTTTTGAACCCTTGCCGGAGGGGAAATACCTGGCCGCCATCACCGAGTCGGAGATGAAGGCCACCAAGAGCGGCGCCGGCAGCTACCTGCAGTTGACGCTCACGGTCCTGGAGGGCGAGTATAAGAACCGTGTCCTTTGGGCTCGGCTCAACCTCAACAACCCCAACGCCACGGCGGTCAAGATCGCCCGCGGTGAGTTGTCGGCCATCTGCCATGCTGTGGGCGTGATGCAGCCCCGCGATAGCGTAGACCTGCACAACATCCCGCTGGTCGTGACCGTCAAGGTCAAGAAACGCAGCGACAATGATGAGTTGACCAACGAGATCAAGGACTACGCATCCAAACCCTCGGCTGCCGGGCAACCCCAGCAGGCCTCGACGACGGATGCGACGCCCCCGTGGCAGCGCTAAGGAGGTTGCCATGCTGATAACCCTACCTTATCCGCCCAGTGTCAACCATTACTACCGCCGGGTCGGGCCGCGCACCTTGATCAGCCGGGAGGGCCGGACGTTCCGCGCGAACGTCTGTGCCCTGTTGGGCGGTAGCGGGCCCCGTAAGCCACCGATGGACGGGCGCATCGCCCTGGCCATGGATGCGTTTCCTCCGGATAGGCGACGTCGTGATATTGATAATTTACAGAAGGCCGCCATCGACTCCATCGAGCATGCCGGAATCTATCATGACGACAGCCAGATCGATTTGCTTAGCATCCGGCGACGACACGTCATCAAGGGCGGCCGACTTGACGTGCGCATCCTGGAGTTTCCCCTGTGCCGGTGCCCGCTGTGCGGTGGGCCCTTGAGTCCGGAAAGAAACTAACAACGTGTCCCTTGACCATACAGAACGACCAGAAAAGACCCTGAACGAGACGGAGCCCAGCACCCTGATCTTGCGTCAATACCAACAAGAGGCCGTGGCGGCCGTGTACGACCACCTGCGTCGGCGTGATGACAACCCCTGCGTGGTCTGTCCCACGGGCGCCGGCAAGAGCATCCTGATTTCCACCATCTGTCGCGATGCGGTGCAGCAGTGGAATGGGCGGGTGCTGGTACTGGCGCACGTCAAGGAGCTGCTCGAGCAGGCGGTGGACAAGCTCCATGCCCTGGCGCCCGACCTGTGGCATCAGATCGGCGTGTATTCGGCTGGCCTCAAGAGCCGCGATACCGAACACCCCATTATCGTCGCGGGCATCCAGAGCGTCTACCAGCGGGCCTGTGAGCTTGGCGCCTTTGATTTGATTCTGCTTGACGAGGCCCACATGTTGCCACCCGATGGCGAAGGTCGTTATCGCCAATTCCTGGCCGAGGCGAAGGTGGTCAACCCGCTCGTACGGCTGATCGGCTTTACCGCCACGCCCTTTCGCATGTCGACGGGTATGATCTGCGCGCCGGAGAACCTGCTCAACCATGTCTGCTACGAGATCGGCGTACGTGAGCTGATGGTGCAGGGTTATCTCTGCCCCCTCAAGACCAAGGCCGGTCAGCGCAAGGTCGACACCTCGGGCTTGCACCTGCGCGGCGGCGAATTTGTCGCGACGGAAGTGGAACAGCTCATGGACGAGGATGGCCTGGTGCGTGCGGCCTGTCGCGAGATTGTTGAGCTTACCCAGGACCGCCACAGCGTGCTGATCTTTGCCAGTGGCGTCCAGCACGCCTTGCACATTCAGCACATCCTGGGCGAGTTGGGCCAGGAATGCGGTTTTGTCTGCGGCGAGACGCTACCCTTTGAGCGGGCCGAGACCTTGGAGCGTTTCAAGGCGGGCAAGCTCAAGTATCTGGTCAACGTCAATGTGTTGACCACGGGGTTTGATGCGCCCAACATCGACTGTATCGCCTTGCTGCGACCCACCAATTCACCGGGACTCTATTGCCAGGCAATTGGTCGCGGTTTCCGTCTGCATCCCTCCAAAAAGGACTGTCTCGTTTTAGACTTCGCCGGCAATGTGCTGCGTCACGGCCCCATCGATGCCCTGCAGGTAAACACCCCAGATCAGGGCAGCGGCGAAGCGCCAGCCAAGGAGTGTCCCGGCTGTAGCGCCCTCATTCATGCGGCCTACGCCGTCTGTCCTGAGTGTGGCCATGAGTTCCCGCCGCCCCAGCGGGATAAGCACGAACGCCAGGCCAGTGAGGCGCCCATCCTTTCGGGTGAGGTGACCACCACCGACTACGAGGTGCGCGACATCAGCTACAGCGTACACGTCAAACGCGACAACCCCGAGGGGCCGCGGAGTATGCGGGTCGAATACACGATTGGCTGGCAGCAGTACATCTCCGAGTGGATCTGCTTTGAACATACCGGCTACGCCCGCGCCAAGGCCGAGCAGTGGTGGCGGGCGCGGTCCCGCGAGCCTTTACCGAAGACGGCCGAGGAGGCTGTGGCGATCTGCGAGGCGGGTGGTATTGCCGAAACAAAAGCCATCACAGTGCGTTCGGTTGCGGGCGAGAAATATGACCGCATCATCGACTATGAGCTAGGGCCAGTCCCGCCCCAGCTCGATGGCAGTGATGATCGCGAGGGTGATGATCTGCCGGAGTATGTGTTTGCTGAGGACGACAGCGGAGTGCCATTCTAGACCCCATGCCCAATCAACCTGACATATTACGCTGGGCCCAGGCATACCTCCAGGCGGGTCTGTGTGTACTGCCTGCGCGTCGGACCGAGAAACGCCCGGCTGTGGGGCGGTGGAAGCAGTATCAAAAGAGACTGCCCACTGTGCCTGAATTGTCCGCATGGATGGCGAACAACCCGGACGCTGTCTGCATTCTCTGCGGCGTCTCGTCGAATAATGTAGAGATCATCGATTTCGACGCCGGTGGTGAATTGTTCTCGGCGTGGTGGGACCGTATCCCGGCCGATTTGCGTGACCGGCTGGTCATTGAAGGTACACCCTCGGGCGGTTGGCACGTGATCTACCACTGCGTCGCAGCTGTCTGTGGCAATCTGAAACTGGCCCAGCGCCGTGTGGGCGAGAAAACTATCACACTGATCGAGACGCGGGGCGAAGGCGGCCTGTTCCTGTGTGCCCCGACGGCTGGGTACAAAGTTACTCAGGGAGACCTGGCAAATCCGCCCGTGTTGACCGCGGACGAACGTGACGTTCTGCTCCAGGCGGCGTGGGAATTGAACGAATATCTGCCGCCGGCGGTCAATGGTCCGAAGGGGTCGGCGAACATCGGCCTGAGAAGCGCATTGTCGGTCGAACAAGGCAAAATCTCAGCCGACCATTCGGACAATGGCTGTTGTTCGACAGAGAACGGCCAGATGTGCGATTGTCCGTCGGATAATGGCCATAGTCGCCCGATGTCAGTGGACATTTCGCACCTTTGCGGCTTGTCGGCCGATGATGCGGATAATCGGCATGGTGTGACGGACAATGCCCACATCCACGCCATGTCGGCAGAGAATTCGCACCGTGGCGATTGTTCGTCGGACAATGGCATGGTCGGCCAGACAAGCCCGATGTCCGTCGGATCATGCGGGTCTCAGCCAGAGATGGGCGCACGCCCCGGTGATGACTTCAACCATCGCGGGGATGTGCGAGCCCTGCTGCGAGCCCATGGCTGGACGCTCGTCAAAGGCGGCGATAACGAATACTGGCGCAGACCCGGCAAGGACTCGGGCACATCCGCTACGCTCAAGGAGCGGGTCTTCTACGTATTCAGCTCGAATGCTACGCCGTTCGAGCCCAATCAGGGCTACTCCCCGTTTTCGGTCTACACACTGCTCGAACACGGCGGAGACTACGAACAAGCCGCCCGCTGTCTGCGGACCATGGGTTTCGGAAGCGATTGTCCGGCGGACAATACCAATGGTGTGGACATCTCGGCCATTGTGCGCAAGGGACCGCCATCTCTGGCCGACATCGCCAGTGACGGTCCAGATATTCAGAGACTCAAGACCCTCATCGATGAGTTTGGCGGCCTCAATCGTCCGATAATCCACGAGCTGCTTCGCGAGGGCGAGACCATGAACATCATCGCCAGCCCGAAGGTGGGCAAGTCATGGTTCGTCTCGCACCTGGCGATCTCCATCGCTTCGGGCTTGGACTGGCTGGGCCTGACCGTCGAGCCGGGGCGCGTGCTGCACATCGATAACGAGCTGCACACCAATACCATCGCCTACCGCTACCGGGTGATCAGCGAGGCCATGGGCTTTCCGCATCACCTCTACAGCGGCAATATCGACATGGTCTCGCTGCGCGGCCGGCTGCACGACCTGTACGGCCTGGCCCGTATGTTCGAGGGCATCGAGCCGGGCCAGTACAAGCTGATCATCCTCGATGCGTTCTACCGGACGCTGCCACGCGATACCGACGAAAACGACAACGGCGCGATTGCCAACCTCTACAACGTGATCGATCACTGCGCCAGCCGGCTGGGCTGCGCGTTCGTACTGATCCACCATACCTCCAAGGGCAACCAGTCCGGCAAGGCTGTCACCGATGTCGGCGCCGGCGCGGGCAGCCAGAGCCGGGCAGCGGATACGCATCTGATTCTGCGGCCGCACGAGGAGGAGGGCATCATCATTCTGGATTCGGCGGTTCGCAGTTGGCCGCCCATGCCGCCCAAGGCGCTGAAGTGGAACTGGCCGCTGTTCACGCCGACCGACACGGTGGATACGTCCGCACTGCTGGGCGCGGCCAAGTCCAGCAAGCCCAAGACGGTGGGGCTGGATGAATTCGTCGAACAGTGCATTGCCATCAATGATCCGTGCTCGAAACGGTCGGTCGGTTACGAGGCCAACCAGCAATTCAGCCTATCAGAACGCAAGGCTGAAGAGATGCTCGAGCTAGCCATGGAGCGTGGCTTGGTATCGCGCATCCGGGCTGGATCAAGGATGGTATACGTCAAGAACCGGCCCGGGGCGAACGGCGAGAAGGGTCTCTGGACGGCGGCATTGATAGCCCATGACCCCAGCGCCGACACCCAAGGAATCGCCGACGTGGTAGGTGTCTCGCGGCAGTACGTCAACCAAGTTCGCCGTGCGGTGTTTGGAAACTCGCCGGAAACTGCTGGAAACTGAGTTTCCAAAAACGGCGTATTCAGTTTCCAAAGTGATTGATGCAAAAGGTTGTTAATACATGACTTACGAGAAAAGGCTAGTAAAGCGTGCGACAAAACGTGAGACGCGCCGCAAAACGCGTCTCAGTTTCCAAGTCACAAGAGCACTTAAGCGATTGCAATTGCTGAACTTACGTTGCTTCACATTGGAAACTACGCCGGAAACTGACCACACCCTCCCCCTACGGGGGAGTACGCGGGCGTCCAAAACGCCCCGCGATACTCCCCGTGCCGTAGGGGCTTGCTCGCGGGTCCTACCCGGGCCCAGGGCTCAAGATGGCACGGGAACGCGTCGGCTGTGCAGAGACAGTTTGTTTGCAACGCGCCGAATTGTCGGCGCTTAACACCAAGGCACATGGAGGTGATTTCATGACCGCTACCCAGGATGCAATGATGCAGAAGTTTGCCGTCGAGCTACGCAAGATCGACGACATCCGCCCGTATGAGCGGAACCCGCGAATCAATGACCAGGCTGTCGATGTCGTCGCGGCCAGTCTCGCAGAATTCGGCTTTCGCCAGCCGATTGTCGTAGACGAAGATGGCGTGATCATCGTCGGCCACACCCGCTGGAAGGCGGCGCAGAAACTCGGCTTGGCCAAGGTGCCTGTGCATGTCGCCACCGGTTTGACGCCGCAGCAGGTTCGCGCTTACCGGATCGCTGACAACAAGACCGGTGAACTGGCTGAATGGGACCTGGATATCCTCCCTATCGAGCTAAAGGACCTGCAGCAGTCCGACTACGATCTGAGCCTGCTAGGCTTTGACGAGACCGAGCTGGCAAAGATGCTCGATGGCGACGTAACCGAGGGGTTGACCGACCCCGACGAAGTGCCCGAGCCGCCCGATGATCCGATCACGCAGCGCGGTGACATTTGGCTGCTGGGCGACCATCGTCTGATGTGCGGCGACAGCAGAAGTGTCGACGATCTCGACCGGCTGCTGGACGGTGCGACCATTGATCTGGTTTCGATGGACCCCCCATATAATGTCCGCGTGGAACCGCGCAGCAGTACGGCCATCGCTGCCGGCAACAGCTCTCACCCCGACCTGTCGAAGAAGATGCACCACCAAGGTTTTGACGTAGCGCGCGGCGTCACCGATCCGGCCAAGGCCCGCAAGAAGATGCGGGCCAAGGATCGGCCGCTGGAGAACGATTTCGTCAGCGACGAGGCGTTCGATCAGATGCTGCTGGCGTGGTTCGCTAACGCCTCGCGCGTGCTCAAGCCAGGCGGCTCGTTCTACATCTGGGGCGGGTACGCCAATCTGGGCAACTACCCTGCGCCACTCAAGGCCGCCGGGCTATACTTTTCGCAGGGGCTGGTGTGGGATAAACAGCATCCAGTACTGACGCGCAAGGACTTCATGGGTGCGTTCGAGATTTGCTTCTACGGCTGGAAGGAAGGCGCTGGCCACGAGTTCTACGGCCCCAACAACGCCACCGATCTGTGGCACGTCAAAAAGGTGAATCCGCAGGCGATGGTACATCTGACCGAAAAGCCCGTAGAGCTGGCGGTAAGGTCAATTCAGTACTCGTCGCTGCCGGACCAGAATGTGCTCGACCTGTTCGGTGGTAGTGGCTCGACGCTGATCGGCTGCGAGCAGACCGACCGGCGGGCGTTCTTGATGGAGCTGGATCAGGCTTATTGCGACGTGATCGTCGAGCGATGGGAGAAGTTTACGGGGAGAAAGGCAGAGCGAATTGAGGCGGAGTCCGTGACTGAGACAACCCCGACGGAAGCCGGGGCTGTCGAGGAGGGTGTGGCGTGACCTTAGTCTTCCCGAAACTCTGGCGGATGGCCCTCGATCAAGGCGTAGAACTCTGTCATGGCGTGCTCAAAGAACGCGCTGGCGTATCCGGGCGCGACGTAACCCAGGCGACCGTGCGTTTCCAGCAAGCCACGTTCGGTGAGCAGCTGCAGAGCGACGTTGACCTGCGTCATCGGCGCGCCGAGCGCATCGGCGAGGGACTGAATCCTCACGCCTTCGCGTTTGTGATCATCGAAGTAACCGGCGACCGCCTCGAAGACGGCCTGCGAGCAGCGATGCGCGTACTCGCGTTCGTCGGGCAGTTTGACGACGCGTTCCATAGCGCCGCCGGACGTGCCTCGAAATTCGATGTCCCGATGTTCGATGGATCGTCGCATGCTTCACGCTCCTTTCCTGCTGGCCAAGGCGAACTGGCCGCGTTCGGCTTTGACGAACCGGCTGGCCTCGCCCTTGGTCTTGATCTCACGCAAAATGGATGCGTAGAGCGTGTTCGCGGGCGTGCGTCCCTTGCCGGGCGTCCACAACCCGCGAGTGACGGCGAGGTTCACGATGTCCTTACACCGCATCGGGTCGCCGGTGCCCAGGCTCAGCAGGTGCGCGGCTGTGTCGAGCAGACTCATCGGTTTGGCTTGGTTGGCCTCACGTTGGCCAGTCGTCGCGCCACGTTCGCCCGTGTCGCGCTTTGTTTCAGCCTTGGCCTTGGTGGTCAGCTTGGCGGATTCCTTCGCCCGTGTGGCCGACTTGCGGGCGGCCTTGCCGTCCTTCGTCGCGTCGTCCGCACCGGGGATGATGACTTGGTTCCGCAGGCGTTGGGCACTCTTGATGCGGACCGGACGGTTCGTGTGGATGTTCGTGGCATCCCAGCCGCCATTGGGGTTCTCGGCGTTGATCTGTACCGGAACGACTTTCCCGGTTACCTTCGCGGCGTACACTCGTCCGATCTTGATCTGGTCCTTCTTCATTGCATGTCTCCTTGCTGGAAGGTGGTGGAAAAACGCTCAGCGACATTCGCTGAGCAGGTCTTCGATGTCTTGCGGCTCGCTGTTGGTGAGGAATGCCAACGTTTCGATCAGCTTTTCGCGGACGTGCCCGAAGTCGCCGGGGTAGCCCCAGTCGGCCGGGTTGGCCTTGGCGTTAGTCTTGTGCTTGTCAAGTTCGAGCTCGATCCAGTCCATCACGCGGTCGATGTCCTGACGGCGTTCGTCGTACAGCTCACTGGCGGTTTGTTTCGTCGTGGCCATGGTGTGCTCCTTTCGTGGTCAGCAGTTGCTCAGACGGAGCAACGCGCGGTGGTAGTCGTTGATCTCCGAGTTCGAGCCGGTGTACCCGTCGAGTTGGAATTGGAGGCACTCGGCCATCGAGAAGATGTCCTCTTCGCAATCCGCGTTGACGTAGTGCTTGCGGCCATCAGGGGATTCCGGGGAGAGGATCGTCACCTCGATGATGTCCGGTCCGTTGTGCATCCCGTCGCGGCGTTGGGCGGTGGCGTACCAATGACCCGATTGCCCGTTGATCTCGTGGCGTCCTTCGAAGTCGATCCGTGTGATTCGCATGGTTGGCTCCTTGTCTTGGGGTTAGTCCTCGATCCGCTCGACGCGGACGAAGATGTCGCTGCAGAAGCCCCGGCGTGCGGCCTGCTCGCGGGCCCGCTCGCGGGCG
>Ga0180436_10002822_pt1 | contig 16244 bp, 10 predicted proteins | sample SS_ome_2_FD_132434 | JGI IMG/M metagenome (GOLD analysis project Ga0180436, IMG submission 132434) | Hypersaline lake sediment archaeal communities from the Salton Sea, California, USA - SS_3_S_2 metaG | ecosystem: Environmental > Aquatic > Non-marine Saline and Alkaline > Hypersaline >...
AAGGCGACCTGGTGGCCGCTGCCGGAGTGAGCCATACCCTGACGCGCGAGGGCAACGCCAAGTACGGCGAGAAGCTCAATGGCATCTACTACGCCGAGAAATACAAGCCGCGCGTCGAGCATCTGAAACCGGGTCCGAACGGTCGCGTGCCCGGCGGACAGGGCGTCTGGGATCGGGATTTCCCGCTCGATCCCTATGTCGTGAAGGGGGACCCATCCAGTGGTCTCCTGCCCCTGGTGAACGAAGGCGAGCCGGGCACACCGGGAGAACCCGCGCCGGGCGTGATGGCCTACTGCTTTCGTCTCTGCCTCAGCACCGCCGACGATCGTCTTCCCATCCGGCCGCCTCCGGACTACGACCCGAAAACCTACGAGCTGGTCGCGCGATTCATCGAAGCCTGCCTGGAGATCGGCGACGACATGGACCTGCGCTGGTTCAGCAAGCACGATCCTCTGCCGAACCAGAAGTGGGATTTCAATACCGCCACCTTCGGCGGTAACCTGCCCGGAGCGAGCTGGGAATGGCCGGAGGCGAGCTACGACCGCCGCGCCGAGATCGCCAAGGAAATCGAGAACTACCACCGCGGCCTGCTGCACTTTCTCGCCACCGATCCCCGCGTTCCCGAGACCGTCAAGAACGATGTCGCGCGCTTCGGTTTGCCCCGCGATGAATTCACCGACAACGGCGGCTGGCCCCACCAGATCTATGTTCGCGAAGGACGCCGCATGGTCAGCGATCTCGTCCTGACCGAACACCACACCTTCGGCCGGGAGGCCGCGCCGCATTCGATCGGGCTCGGTTCCTACGGGACCGACATTCACGAGATCCGCCGCATCGTGAAGGACGGCGTGGTGACTCGCGAGGGCAAGGTCGCGGGCGGGCGGGGCGGTTTCGGCCCCTACCAGATCGGATACGGAGCGATCATTCCGAAACGGGCGGAATGCCAGAACCTGTTTGCCACCTTCGCTCTTTCCGCCAGTCACACCGCCTTCGCCAGCATCCGGATGGAGCCGGTTTTCATGGTGACGAGCCAGTCGGCGGCCACGGCCGCCTGCCAGGCGATCGACGCGGGGGTTGCGGTGCAGGACGTCGATTACGAGAAACTGCAAACCCGATTGATCACCGACGGCCAGGTCTTGTCCTGGCCGCCTCCGGGCGCGGCGGTGACCTCCGCGGCGGCGCCGAGAAAGATCGTCCGGGCGAACACGCTTCCCGGAATCGTGTTGGATGATGGCGCCGCGGAATACGAGGGCTCATGGGGAACCAGCAACGCTCAGCCGTCTCCGATCGGCGACCGCTACCGGCACGACGGCAACAAGACCCGGGGAGAAAAGAGCGCGACCTTCACCGCGAAGATCGAGCAGTCGGGCGACTACGAGGTCCGACTGCTCTACACTTGGCATGAAAACCGGTCTTCCAGGACGAAAGTCGCGGTCGGAGAGAAGACCTTCCTGGTGAATCAGCGCGAGGCGGCGATGGTTGATCGGGTGCCCAACGCCCTCGGTGTTTTCAAATTCGAGGCCGGGGAAACGGCCCGTGTCGTGATTTCCAACGAAGGCGCCGATGGCTACGTGGTTGTCGACGGGCTCCAGATCCTCCCGGTCGAGCTGGCCCGCGAGGAGCGCTCTGGGAAGCGCCCTTCCGGCTATGCCGAGATTGCGATGGCCGAAAAGCCCGTTCCGCCGACCAGCCCGATGGCGACCAAGGTCGCGCTGTCTCCCCTGGCGAAGGAAACGCAACCGACCAAGGGCGGCGAGACCGGCACGAAGCGCTCCGACGAGCCGGTCCAGCTGAAGCAGGCCGCCACGGCCGCCGAGGTCGACAGCGAAGAGTTCGATGTCGTCGTCATCGGCGGAACTGGCAGCGGCGTGGCCTGCGCGGTCCGGGCGGCGCGGGAAGGTTGCCGTGTTCTCCTCGTCCAGCACAACGGGCACGTCGGCGGCATGATGACCAACGGGCTCATGCAATGGGACGCGCTCTACGGCGGGCCACGCTCGCCGATTTTCACGGAACTTCTCGGCAACATCGAGGCCTATTACATTGAGACCTTCGGCCGCGACTCGAAGATGCATCAAATCATTCGCTGCACCCACGAGCACTACCCGATCAGCTGGGCGGAACCCCACGTCGCCGAACGCGAATACAACCGCCTCCTCGCCGGAGAGGACGACATCACCCTGCTGCTCCACCACTACCCGGCGTCGGTCGAAACGGAAGACCGTCTGATCCGGAGCGTGGCCCTGCGAACGCGGGAGAACCCCGAGCCGATCACCGTCCGCGGCGCGACCTTCGTCGACGCCACCTACGAGGGCGACTTGTTCGCGCTCGCCGGCGTCGAGTATCGGGTCGGGCGCGAGGCGCGGGACGAATACAATGAACCCCACGCCGGCAAGGTCTTCGTCAACATCGACTTCAACTCGCCGGAAAGCGTCACCCGGGAAGGGCTCAACATCCGCGCCTACAACGCGAGGCAGGGCAGCATCGATCCGACCAGTCCCTTCACCGCCGACGGCGCGGTCCAGGCCTACAACATGCGCTTCTGCGTCACCACCGATCCGGCCAACCGCCTCCCGGTTCCCAAACCGGCGAACTACGACCGCGAGGAATACGTCGATTACGGCCGCAAGTACATCGGCTCCTACAGGGGACCGAATCACAAGTCCCACGTCAACAGCCCCATCCTCCCCGGAGAAAATCACGACTATCCCGAGGCCGACTGGGGGGAACGCGACCGGATCACGAAGCGGCACCTCGATTTCGGCCTCGGCCTGATGTGGTTCCTGCAGAACGACGAATCCATCCCCGCCGAGCGGCGGAAGAATTTCCGGGCCTGGGGTCTTCCCAAAGACGAGTACGCCGACAACGACCACGTGCCCTACGAGATGTACGTGCGCGAAGCCCGTCGCATCGTCGGCCGTCACGTGTTCAACGAGAACGACGGCTTGCTGGCGAAAGGCTACTCGAGAACCCCGATCCACCCCGACAGCATCGCCATCACCGACTGGTACATGGATTCGCACTCCTGCACCACCGACAGCCGCCCCGGCTTTAAGTACGACGGCAAACTCATCCTCACCGAGGAATCCCGCCCCTCGCAGATTCCCTACCAGTCGCTGCTACCACAAGAAGTCGACAATCTGCTCGTTCCCGTCTGTCTCTCGGCGACTCACATCGCCTGGGGCGCGATCCGCCTCGAACCGGTCTTCCTCCAGACGGGGGAAGCCGCCGGATTCGCCGCCGCCCTGTCAAAACGGCATTCCACCACGCCCGCCGATCTCGATCCGGATCTTCTCCTGCGTACTCTCGTCGAGCATCGCCAACTGGTCAGTTTCTTCAACGACCTGAAAGTGACCGATCCCGGCTCGGCCGTTCCCGCGTCGCAGTATTTTGCCACCAGGGGATTCTTTCACTCCTATAACGCCCGACTCGACAAACCCATCACCGAAGCCGTGCAACGTATCTGGGAAGAAGGCCTGACCACCCTGAGAGAAAACCGCCTCGATCCGGCATCCCTTGCCAAACAAGTCCATCAGGCCGAAACCACTAATTCTCCCAAACTGAAACGAACACGCGGCGAGGCCATTCAAAGCATGTGGCGCACTTTGATGGATCGATAGGCATCAAATGAATCAGACGCTCTCGCCCATCATCGCGACGCTTGCTTTCGTCACCCTGCTCGCCTCAGTCACTGCCAGCGGGCAGTCGCTTGCAATCACTGATCTCGAAACTCGCGTCGTCGCCAAGGCGGAGGGACTGAACCAGGTCGCGCGGTGAGACGAAAGAATTGAGGGTGTCCGTCCCGCGCTGCTGCCATCCGGGCAACGCCCTGGGCTGGAACCGGCACCATCACCCCTCCAACGGAACCACCACGATCCGGATCCGGTCGGGTTGCGTCAGCGTGCCCCTTTCGCGATCGTCGGCAGCGCGGGTGGATGCACGACGATGTGGGTTCTGCTTCACGACGACCTGGTGGATCCGGAGCGACGGATTGGAATCCATTGCCGGGAAACCGTTTGCCTGGAGTTTGAACTTCTGGAGGCGCAACTCTACGGTTTTGACCTGCAATGATTCGCGTTCCGCTTGCATTTCTCCTCTTCGCCTCGGCCGCCGGAATGTGTCGCTGAACCAGCCCGTTTCGTGTAGGTCTTTTGCCACTATGAGCGCCAGAAAATTCGCCTTTGTCGGTTTCCGTCATCCACACATTTTCGACATGTATCAGCGTTGTCGCGATCGGGACGATGTGGAGATCGTGGCCTGTTGCGAGGAGGACGCGGACACCCGTGAGGATCTGGCGGCCCGGGACGATCTCGAAATCACCCATACGAACTGCGACGCGATGCTCGACGAGGTCGAGTGTGATGTTGTCGCGGTGGGAGACAGTTACGGCTTGCGCGCCGGCCGGATCCTGGGCGCTCTCGAACGCGGTCGACACGTGATCAGCGACAAGCCGATCTGCATCTCCTTGTCCGAACTGGATCGGATCGAAGCGGCTGCGCGCGAGAAAAGCCGGGTCGTGGGTTGCATGCTGGACCTGCGCGACCTTCCGGTCTTCCTGGGGCTGCGCGACCTCATTCGCGGCGGCGAGATCGGTGAGGTGCAGGCGATCAGCTTCGACGGCCAGCACCCGCTGAACTACGGCCAGCGGCCGATGTGGTATTTCGAACCGGGCATGCACGGCGGGGTGATCAACGACATCGCCATTCACGCGCTCGATTTCATTCCCTGGGCGACGGGCCTGGAAATCGAGGACCTTACCGCGGCCCGCGGCTGGAATGCAACGGCGCCGCAACATCCTGATTTCCAGCAATGCGGTCAGGGCATGTTGAGCCTGGAGAACGGCGCCGGCGTCATCTTCGATGTCTCCTACCTCACGCCCGATTCGATCGGCTACACCATGCCGATCTACTGGCGTTTTACGATCTGGGGAGCGGACGGGGTGCTTGAGGCCGGGTTCAACACCCCAGAGATCACCATTTTCAAGAACGGCGAGGACAGCCCCCGCGCCATCGATCCTCCCGCCGGAAAACCGGGCGCCTACCTGGACTCATTCCTCAGCGAAATCAGCGGCGGCACCGATCTTCACCTGTCCTCCGCCGATGTGCTGAAAGTCGCGCGTATTTCACTACAACTGCAACAACTGGCCGATGGGGGAAGGTAGATCCGGTATCATGAGAAATCTGCATGCTCTGAAGCTGGCTTTCATCTTTCTCCTCCCCGCGAGTTCGGGCGCGCAACCGTTCCTCGTCGAGAACGGCCGGCCGCAGGCCGAGATCATCGTCGCCGAGGAGCCAACGCGAATGCAGCAGTTGGCCGCGGTGGAGTTGCGGGACCACCTCGAAAAGATCTCCGGCGCGAACCTTGAAATTCGCGATGCGCCGGGCGGCGGGGAACGGCTCAAAATCTTCGTCGGGAAAAGCGAGCATACCGACAGGCTCGGGATCGCGACCGAAGGCCTCGAGCACGGCGCTTATCGGATCGTGTCGGGCGAGGATTGGCTCGCGCTGGTCGGGGACGATGCGGATTTCCACCCGCATCCCTTGCATGCCCGCGACGTCGCCGATCGAGCGCGAGCCCGCGCCGAATGGGATCGCTTGACCGGTGGCCGCTGGGCCTTGCCGATCGACAAGACCGATCGGCGGCGTCATGCCGAAACCGGCTGGTGGCAGGATGACCATCGTGGGTCGCTGAACGCGGTGCACGACTTTCTGCGCGGACTCGGGGTCCGGTGGTTCATGCCCGGCGAACTCGGTACAGTGATTCCCCGGCGCAACACGATTTCCCTGCCGAATGTGGACAAAACCGTGCGGCCGGAGTTCGGGCTGCGGCAACACAACTGCGGCCGTTGGGACCTGGTCTCGCGCGAGGAGATCCTCTGGCATTTCCGGCTCGGCCTGAACTGGGGTGGGGGACATCTCGGGCTAGGCCGCCGCCACGCGATGCAGGCGGTGCTGGCTCGTGAGGAGACGAAGCGCGAGCACCCGGAGTACTACGCGATATGGGACGGCGAACGCCAGACCGACTACATCGGCGACGGGGCGCCCTGCCTCTCTTCGGAGGGGTTTTTCGCCGAGCACGTGCGCTACGTGCGGGCCGTTCTCGACACCTTCGACGAGCCAATGGTGGACATCGGCTTTCCCGATAACATGGGAAAGACCGGGAAGAAATGCGAGTGCGATAGTTGTGTCGCCCAATACAACATGCAGCGCCCCTTCGGCGCGCTCTCGGATTACGTCTGGGGTTACTGCAACCAGATCGCGGAGGAAGTCGCGAAAACCCACCCTGACAAACTGCTCTTTGGTTATGCCTATCAGCAGGCCTGGTTGCCGCCGGAAAACATCGAACGGCTGCATCCCAATCTCGCCGTGGTCATGGCAACCGTCTGGCGACACCGACGCCTGCACCCCGAGCTCAGCAATCCGGCAAAGCGCGATATCGACGCGATCCGGCGGGCATGGGGACCGAAAGTCAGTTCCGGCGTGATCTACAATTGGGAATACTATCTTTTTCCGCGCGTGAAAGAAGATGGCTGGCACGGAACGCCGGTGTATTTCCCGCACGCCATCGCCGATGACCTGCGGGCGCTGAAGAGCATTCCCGGCCTGCGCGGCGAGTATGTCGAGGTGACGCGGAATGATCCGAACGTTTCATTACCGGACACCTCGACTCCCTGGGGTGCACGCGGCGAACTCTACGCGCCGGGATTCGCTCACCTGAACGTCTACCTGACCGCGTGCCTCTACTGGGATCTCAGGCAGGACGTCGATACCTTGTTGGCCGATTACTGCGACAAGTTCTACGGGCCGGCAGCGAAGGAGATGCGGACATTCATCGAATTCTGCGAACAACACTGGCCGAAGCTTTCGCCGCCGAATCCGGACGAGAAGACGCTGGCCCGGATGCGTCAGTTGCTGGCCGATGCACGCGTGAAAGTGGGTGATACGATGTATGCCCGGCGCATCGACCTGATCTCCGAATATACCGGATCACTCCAGCCCTGATCCTCATGCTGAATCTCCGTTGAAATGAAACCCTTCCTCGCACTCCTGGCTGGCCTGTTGCTTCTCGTCGCGCCGACACCAGCGCTGGCGCAATCGGACAGCGGGGGGACCTTCACACTTGCCGAGGGCGGGAGGACTCGCTACCAGATCGTGGCGGCTCCGGAAGCGGGTGGCATCGAGGCGCATGCGGCGGAGACGCTGGCGGGTTACCTGGAGGAAATGACGGGAGTGGAGTTTCCCATCGTTGCGCCCGAGGATCGCGACGCGGAGCGGCCGGCCATCTTCATCGGCCTGAGCGGGGCGGCGCGTGAGGAGTTGCCGGTAGACGATCCGCTCGCCAGTCTCGCCGACGAGGAACATGTCGTCCGCAGCATCGGTCCGGACGTCTTTCTCTACGGCCAGGGGCATCGGGCCAGTCTCTACGCGACGATGGAGTTCCTCGAGAACTCCATCGGCTGGCGCTGGTACTCGCCTTTCGAAAAACCGGTCGTGCCGAAGCGCGCGACGCTCACGCTGGAGCCCTTTCACCGGAAACGCCGCTTCGATTTCCGGCGGCGGCACCTGGCGCTGCGCTACGACGGCGACTTCTACCTCCAGCACGGCGTGAACATGGGGCTGGAGACGAAGCTCCTGAATCGCGGCGAGCCGGTTCCCGGTTCCCTGCGGTCGTGGCTGCCGAACGGGAACTTCGTGCACACGACGTTTTCCTATCTTCCGCCAACTCCGACAGACAAGTATGCGAACGGGTTCCGTTGGCAGGAAACGCGCAACTACTTCGAGACGAATCCCGAGTTCTTCTCGGTGGGACAGAACGGCGAGCGGGTCCCGAACCTGCAGCTGTGTTTCAGCAACGAGGAACTGCGCGACGAATTGACGAAGCAGGTTCGCAAACAGCTCGCGATCTCCGGCGAGCGGCAGATCATCATGGTCGACGCCGCGGACCGGCCGGGGCGTTTCTGCCACTGCGACGGCTGCGTCGCGCTCGAGGAAAAGCACGTGACGCCGGGCGGCCCACTGTTCGATTACCTGATCGAGCTGTCCGGGAACTTGCGGGAAGATCATCCGGAAACGCGGGTCAAGACGCTGGCCTATCGGCGCAGCCAGACGCAGATCCCTCCCAGCCTGCCCGAGGGCGAGCGCCTGCCGGAGAATCTCATCATCGACTTCGCCCCGATCGAGGACGCCTACTTCGCCGACTGGTCGCATCCCGACGAATCGGTCCAGGAAACGTTCCAGCACCTGAAGGACTGGGCCGCGATCACCGCGCCGGGCAACCTGTGGACCTGGATGTATCCCAACCCGTGGGGAACCGGTCACGTCGTGCCGGTCGGCAACGTCGAGCGGGTGGTGACGAACCTACGGCTGATGCACGAAGTCGGCGTGCGCGGGGTTTTCCTCGATCACCACGGCGTCAATTCCCGGTCGGGCTGGAGCGAACTGCAGGCCTTCCTCGTCCTGAAGCTGACACAGGACATCGACGCGGACGCCGAGGCCCTGATCGTGGAGTTCACCGATCACGTCTACGGACCGGCCGCGCCGCTGGTCCGGCAGTATCTCGACGACCTGGAGGAGGCGCGCAAGGCGATGAAAACCTTCGCGCCCGGCGTTACCTACAAGTCGCGCAACTTCGACGACCGCACCTTTCCCTACCTCACCCCGGCGAATTTGCATCGCTGGCAGCAGTCCTTCGACGACATGCTGGAACGTACTGCGGACTCGCCGCGTCACCGGGGCAACATCGAGGTCCTCCGGCGCGAACTCGACATCGCCACGCTCTGGAAATGGTTCGCGCTGAAGGAGCAGTTCCCGGACGCCTACACCGACCATCGTCCCATTGCCGACCGCATCGCCGCGGCCGATGTCGCCAAAGGCGCTGCCGGGCTCCAGCCGGCCTGGAAACTGGCCGAGGGAGAGGTGGCCGATTTCGCGACGCGGATCGAGGCGGGGGGAGAAAAGCCCTTGCCCGATCGATTCGCCAGACTGCCCGCCGACCGGGTTCGCAGCTACCTGCCCGTCAACAGCCGCCGCGGCGACGCGCCCCGCAGTCTTCGCGATCCCGAGGCGGCTTTCGGCCTGGCCATCCTCGTCGATCAGCCACAGCAGCCCTTCCGTTGCGGTTTTGCCGAGTGGAAATCGCGCACGCCGTCGAACGTTCTCCGCGGTCCCGATCTCGAACTCACGCCCGCCGACGTCGTGCCCGGAAAATACCAGCTTCACCGTCTCGGAGAGTTCGAGGTCGCCACCGACGACAGTCTCATCTGGTTCGGACGCAGTTGGCAAACCGCCGTGGCGATCGGATCACGACTCCATTTTCCCGGGGAAATGAGCCGCTGGGAGGCCTGGGTCAGCCTGAAGTTTACCGGCGAGTTGTGGGCCGGGGAAGGGGAAGACAGGGCCTTGTGCGACCGGGTCATCCTGGTGCGTCAGGATGGCGAAGCGAATTGAGCAGTTGTCAGTGATTCCACTCGCCGGCGCGCCTTCCCAGCTATCGTAGAGTAGTCAGAGCCTCGCAACGCCCCGTTGCGACCAAGAGATTCTTCCTGATTTGGGATCCTGGAAATGTGCCCTTCGCGCGAGGGCCGTGGCCGAGCGAATCGTTGTTTTGTTTTCCGTAGAGGTCAGGATCTCGTCGAGCGATGCGTTTCCCTTTGCAGCCCATGGCCTTGTCCGAACAGGAGATCCTGAAATTTCTCATGCAGTCGCGCGAGCGTGTCGCGGCGGAGGCGTGGGTGGTGGTTCGGGATGCGCATGTGGCGGAGGATATTTTCCAGAACACGGTTTTGAAGGCGGTGACGAAGGAGGTCAGCTTCGAAGCGGACGCTGCGCTGCTTTCCTGGGCCTTCATCACCGCGCGGCGGGAAGCCGTCGACTGGGTCCGCAAGCACAGGAGAGAGTCGGTGGGATTTCCACCGGAGGTTCTCGAACTTCTCGAGGCTGATTGGCAGAGGGAACAGGCGGGACCCGCAGGCGCGCGAATCGATGCGCTTCGGGACTGCGTCGAGGGGCTTCCCGAGAAGTCGAGAGACCTGCTTCGATTGCGCTACTTCGAGGGATTCAGCTGCGGTGAGATTGCAGGCAGGATCGATGCCCGCCTCGATGCCGTCTACAAGAGGCTCTCCCGACTGCACGAGGCCCTGCGGGAGTGTGTCGAAGGGAAACTCGAACGGGGGATGACCGCCTGATGACCGGAAAGATGACAACGGGCGATTCTCGCGAACGCCTGATCCGCTATCTCGATGACGGGTTGGAATCCGGTGAACGGCGCGCGGTGGACGAGTGGCTGAAGTCGGACCAGCGAGCGCGTGAACTGCTCCGGGATCTTGCCGAACAGGCGGTGGTGGTCGCGGACGAGGCGCGTGTCGACAGGTGCCGGAGCGAGGTGGCCGGAGCGGGAGTCGCTCAATCGAGGCGCGGCGTGACCCGGATTGGAAAGCGTTTGGTCGCACTCCTCGCGGCTTCGGTGGCGATTCTTCTTCTCGCGGGCTGGTGGCTTTCGAGCCGGGGGGACGAGGAGGTGGTGTCGGTGGTCGAACTGAACGGCCCGGTGCGGTGGACGGGCGACGGTGGGCGGGTCGTGTCCCTCGAGACTGAGGGCGACGCTCTCGAGGGCGGCACGGTGCGGACCCTTTCCGACGCCGCATCGGTCACCCTGCGTTTTGGCGACGGATCGGAGATCATCCTGGCGGGAGACAGCGAAGTGACTGTTTCTCAGGCTCGGAGTCAGAAGCACGTCTATCTCAACGAGGGCGACCTCTCGGCCCGCATCGAGGAGCAACCCGCAGGTCGGCCCTTTCTCATCCACACCGCGACCGCGGAACTCGAGGTGCTGGGCACCCGCTTTGAGGTGCAGTCGGAGCCCGATGCGACCCTGCTGACCGTCACCGAAGGAGCGGTGCGTGTCACGCGCCGGATCGATGGAAGCACGGTGGATGTTCCCGCCGACCACGAGATCAAGGCCTCGCTGGAACGCCGGGAGAAACTCCTGCCCACCAAGCGAAAAGAGCCGCTTCGTTACTGGTGCAGTCGTGCACCCGTCGCAGCAGAGCCGGTGCTGCTTCCGGACAACAACGAGAAGCGAGGAGGTCCGGTCACGCTCCATCGGGTGCAGCTGCGTGTTCGACCGGAAGAGGGGCGACGGCTGGAACTGATTTCCGATTCGGTGTTTCGTGTTCGAGGAAAACTGGAACAAAGCCAGAGTGTTGAGATCATGTTAGGACTGACCCGTCGAGGTGGTGGCTTTGCCGGAAACTACTTCTATCGGACGGAGCCCCTGCCCGCCGGCTCCTGGGAAATCGAAGTCTCCGCGCATCAGTTCGGAAAATGGGACTATCGCGCCGATTCGATCCTGCCGAAGTTTCCCGAGTTGCGCCAAATCGTACTCTACACCATCGATGTCGATGCCGGTCTCGTGGTCGAACATGTCGAGGTGACCGCTGCCGGCGAAACCCCTTCGTCCGAGAAATGAATCCACTGCGACTCCACCGTTTCGTGTTCCTGGGAACCCTGCTCGCTCTTCCTCACCTGTCGAAGGGGGGAGACCTTCCGGCGAGCTTCCTGACATTCTTCGATTCCTACTGCATGGAGTGTCACGACCCGGACACGGCGAAGGGGGATTTTCACATCGATCTGCTCAGGGCGGTCGAGACCCCGACCGATGCCGAGTACTGGCAACTGACTCTCGACAATCTCCATCTCGGGGACATGCCGCCGGAGGACGAGAAGCAGCCGAGCCTGGCCGAACTGGAGGAGGTCACCACCTGGATCGAGCAGGGCCTTGCCCGTGCGGCCAAGAAACTGGCCGGTCACACCGGTGAAGTTGTCCTGCGGCGGCTCAACCGGACGGAGTTCGAATACACGGTCGAAGACCTCTTCGGGGTGCGCGGCGATTTTGCGGAAGGGTTCCCCGAAGACGCGGAGGAGGACGGGTTCGACAACATGGGAGCGGCCCTGATGCTGTCGGCGGAACAGATCGATCAGTACTGGCAGGCCGCCGACGCCATCCTCGACCGCGCCATCGTGACGAGGGAGAAGCCGGACACGAAGTCGGTCACGTTTTCTCTCCACCAGCTGAACGAGGAGGCGTGGGAGCGCAGCAGAAGAGACCTCGAACGCCAGCTCGGGGAGTTCGATACCCTGACCCCGAGGGAGCAGGAGCTCACCCGGAAGAGGCAGGAGCTGAAGAAGAAGAACCCACTCTACGACTTTCGCTACCCGGCGGTCATCGACGGCAGGTTGACCCAGCCGACGCTGGAAATGGGATTGGAGACCGATGCTGCAATTCCCCGAAACGGGGGATTCGCCAGCCAACCCGCGACGGACGGCTTCTTCCGTGTTCGGGAAGCGGGATGGTATCGGTTTGCGGTCACCGCCTACGGAATTCAGCACGCTGGCGAGCCGGTTCTCATGAAGATCCAGTCCGGAACTTTTCGGGAGGGGAGCGTTCCCAGTCTCGTCGATATGGTTTCTCTTCCGGATACCGAGGCGAGGAAGTACGAATACCGCGTCTACCTGCAACCCAACGAGCGAATCCGCTTCGAGATGGTCAACGGAATCCGCTGGGCCCCGGCCGAGGACTACCTGGGGCTGGAGACGCCCATGGTGGCCGTTCGTTCGGCGACGATGGAAGGCCCACTCATCGGGCAATGGCCACCCGCCGGACATCGCCTGCTCCTCGGTGAACGCAATGCGAACGAACTGAGGGACGAAGAGATGCCCGTGATTCTCGCCGAGCTTGCGCCGAAACTCTTCCGCCGTCCCGTTTCTGAAACCGTCGTCGGTGACTTTGTCGCGTTCTACCGGTCTTCACGGGAACACGAGCAACCGTTGCCTGCCTTCCGCCGGACGGTGAAAGCGATGATGTCATCGCCCTTCTTTCTCTACCATCTCGAACCCGGACAGGCTCCGGACGGATACGCCATCGCCAATCGCCTATCCTACTTCCTCTGGCGTTCGGCTCCCGACGAGGAGCTACTCGGGCTCGCGGGAGTGGGACGACTGGGCGAACCGGATATCCTCTCCGGTCAGGTCGAACGGCTCCTCGCCGACGAGAAGTCCGAGCGATTTCTCACCGACTTCGTGGACCAGTGGCTCTGGCTCGACCAGGTCGGCGAAATGCAACCCGATTCCAAGCTGTACCCCGAGTATGACGAGCGTCTTGAGCGGGCCATGAAGGAAGAGACGCGTGCCTTTATCCGAGAGCTGTTGCACACCGACGAACCACTCTCCAACCTGATCGATTCCGACTGGGCCATGCTCAACGGGCGCATCGCGGATCACTACGGGATCCCCGGGGTCGAGGGCACTGACTTTCGGCGGGTCGATCTCGACAAGGCGACCACGGTGCGGGGTGGCTTGCTGACCCAGGCGAGCTTTCTCAATGTGACCTCGAATGGAACCACGACGTCTCCGGTGGTGCGCGGCGTTTTTGTCCTCGATCATATTCTCGGCACCCCGGCTCCTCCACCGCCGCCCGACGTCCCGCCGATCGAGCCCGACATTCGCGGTGCCAGCACGATCCAGGAGCAACTGGCGAAGCATCGCGAGATCGCCCAGTGCTCGAACTGTCACCAGAAGATCGATCCCTACGGCATCGCGCTGGAGAATTTCGACGTGATCGGACAGTGGCGGGAGAGTTATCGGGCTCTCGAGCCGACCGCCAATCCGAACCGGCCCAACGTCATCGACGGGCAACCCGTGGGATCCGACGATCGCTTGCCCCGTCACGGCGAGTTCTCCACCTTCCTCGAGTTCCGGGAGCTGCTGAAGCGCGACGAGAAACTGGTCTACGAGAACGTCGCCCACAAGCTCGCTACCTTTGCGCTCGGAAGAAAGATGGACTTCGCCGACGAACCGGCCCTCAATTCCATCGCGGCCAACACGAAGAAGACCGACGCCGGCTTCCGGACCATGATCCGCGAACTGATCACCAGTGAATTGTTTACCAAGCCATAGGGGGAGACAATCAGTCAAGGAGAGTTGAAATGAATAGTGAGAGAAATTCGAAGATCGTTCGGCACACCGACTTGGATGTGTGTCGACGGTCGTTCGATGTCGCGATCACCATCTTTCGATTGACGAAGAAGTTTCCTGCGGAAGAGAAGTTCTCCCTGACGGATCAAGTGCGACGGTCTTCCCGTTCCGTTGCCGCCAACATCGCCGAAGGCTGGCGAAAGCGACGCTACGCCGCTTCCTTCGTAAACAAGTTGAATGACAGCGAAGGCGAAGCTGCCGAATCCCAGTCTTGGCTTCAGTTCGCGGTCGAATGTGAGTATCTCGAGCCAGACGAAGCCAGAATGCTCTACCAGCAATACGACGACATCATCGGAATGCTGGTCAACATGCAGAACAACCCCGGAAAATGGACCCTATCCAAAAAGTGACATTGTTCCAAGCTTTCAAACGCTACCTGTCTCCAAGTCTCATTGTCTCCCTGTCCGATTGTCACCTCTCCCGTTCAGCTTCCAACCCCAACCAGCCATGACCACCCGTAGAAAGTTCCTCACCCGCTCGACCGGCACGCTCGCCCTGCCCTGGCTCGATTCGATCGGCGGATTCGCTCACGCTGCCGAGTCCGATTCTCCGCAGCGATTGCTCCTCGTCTGTCTTCCGCTCGGGATCTACCGCGACGCCGTGATCCCGGATTCCGAAGGGGAAGGGTACGAAACCACGGAATACCTGTCGGTTATCGAGGAGTTTCGCGATCAACTGACCGTGATCTCCGGACTCGACCATCCCGGCGTGAACGGAGGACACGCGGCGGAGAGCCGGATCTTCACGGGCCTCCCCTCGAACAAGAAGAACGCCCGCTCGCTCGACCAGTACCTGGCCTCGAAGATCGGGCAGCATACCCGCTACGATTCCCTCGCTCTCTCGGCGGGACGGAACATCTTCAGTTGGACCGATGGCGGAACCATGATCCCGGCGGAATCCAGCATGGCGAAGATCTACGCGAAGCTCTTCGTCGAGGAAGGTGCTGCCGATGCCGACCGGACCCTGCGGGAGATCGGGTTCGGAAAACGCACCACCGACCTGATGCGGCGCCAGGCCGAGGCGATCCAGCCCGTCCTGTCGGAGAGCGACCGGGGAAAGCTGGAAGAGTATTTCGAGTCGGTCGATGCCACCGAGCGACGCTTCGCCAAGTCGGAGAACTGGGTGCACACCCCGAAGCCGAAGGTGGAGGCGAAGATGCCGGAGGATCCTACGGACCGGGCCGAGATCGTCACCCAGATGCGCAACGTCTGCGACATGATCCACCTCGCGTTCAAGACGGACTCCACCCGCATCATCACCACCGGCTGGTTCCAACAGAACAACGTCCATATCGAGGGCGTCAGCAATGGCTACCACCCGCTGTCGCATCACGGACAGGACCCGAATAACGTGGAGCAGCTCAAGACGATCGAGCGCGCCTTCTTCGAGGAGTTCAAGGGGCTGCTCCGGAACCTCGCCCACACCAGGGAAGGGGAGGCATCCCTCCTCGACCGCACCACCATCGTGGTGACCTCCAATCTCGGAAACGGCTCGAACCATTCGAACAAGGATCTGCCCGTGATCGTAGCGGGTGGCGGCTTCCACCACGGCCGGCACCTCGCCTTCGATCCGAGCACGGTGCCGCTCTCCAATCTCTATGTCAGTATCCTGAATCGATTCGGTTTTGCGGACCGGTCCTTCGCTACCTCGACCGGACCGCTCGAGGGCCTGGCATTCGGCTAGGGGCGGGCCCCTGGATATGCGTCTTCATCTCGAGATCACAGTCATGAAAACCCTGACACGGTTCCTCATTCTGGCCGTTGCCGGTTGCCTGGTTTCTCCGGCTTTCTCCGCCGATCTCCCCCCGGAGTTCGTCGCTGCGGCCTACAAGGCGCGGGACGAGATCCCGCTGGGAGGAGATTTTCAGCCGGATCCCAGTGTCCCCGCGTTCGTCGCGGTGGGCCACGGGGGGCGCATCCTCCTGTCCCGCGATGATGGCAGGAGCTGGGAGCAGGTCCACTTCGGTCATCTCGGCTCCGACCACAGTCCGTGGGCGACCAAGGCGGTCGCGTACACAGACGGCGTGTTCGTCGTCCCGATCGGATGGGGTGCTCCGGCGATGTGGCTCGCCTCGGAAGACGGGGTGAACTGGCGCCATCTCACGGACGGCAAGACCACCCTGAAGGGGGTCAAGGGCGCCGACGAGAATTCGGCGATCATGGCGGGGACCTGGGGCATCGCGGGAGGCGATGGGGTGTTCGTTTCCGGCGGCTACAT
>Ga0180436_10002823_pt1 | contig 16242 bp, 17 predicted proteins | sample SS_ome_2_FD_132434 | JGI IMG/M metagenome (GOLD analysis project Ga0180436, IMG submission 132434) | Hypersaline lake sediment archaeal communities from the Salton Sea, California, USA - SS_3_S_2 metaG | ecosystem: Environmental > Aquatic > Non-marine Saline and Alkaline > Hypersaline >...
AATCGGCAGCCGCGACAGTCGCCGCTATATCGAGAAGCTGGCGGCCGGCATGGACCGGGTATTCGTACTGGAGCCTTCGCTCGGACCGGCCGGTGACCTGAAAACATCCCGCAAGGGGATCGGACGCTTCACCATCCGGGTGCACGGCGAAGCGGCGCACGCCGGCCTGGACCCGGGCGCCGGCGCCAGTGCCATCCTTGAACTGTCACACGTGATCCAGGAACTGTTTGCTCTCAACGACCTGGACCGGGGCGTCACCGTGAACGTCGGCACCATCGACGGGGGCCTGCGGCCCAACGTGGTCGCTCCGACCAGTGAGGCGGTGGTCGACGTCCGGGTTGCCACGGCCGAGGACGCAAAACACGTCGAAGCGTCGATTCGCGGCCTCGAACCGGTCACGCCGGGCACCAGAATCGAGGTGGACGGCCTGTTCGGCCGTCCGGCGATGGAGCATACCCCCCAAAACCGGCGCCTCTGGCGCATGGCCTGCCGTCTCGGCGGCGAACTGGGCATCGCGCTCGGAGAGGCGTCTGCCGGCGGCGGTTCTGACGGAAACTTCACCAGCCTCTACACCGCTACCCTGGACGGCATGGGCGCCGTCGGCGACGGCGCCCATGCGCGCCACGAGCACCTGCGCCTGCCGCCCACGATCGAACGCGCCGCACTGCTTGCCCTGTTGCTGGCGGCACCGCCCCTCAATGCAACTGCAACGGACACGCCATGAAACCGCATTATTTTTTTTCATCCGTCTCGCGCTGCTCGGACCTTTGGCAAAAACCATTCGACGTAGAACCGCTTGACAGAAAAAAGTGGGCGACGGGTGATTTCGTTGTCGGAAGAATATCCGGCGAACATAACCGGCTCTACCGCTGCGAAACGAAATCCGGCCGCATGACGGACATGGTGCGCGGCGACCTGATGATCGGCGCCTTGGGACGGCGCGCGGCGACGCTGGAAGGCGTTGGCGACTGGCGCGCGATCGGCGATGATTTGCGCCTGGAGGCATTGACCAGCGCGGGCCTGCTGGGCTGCTCCACTTCCGTTTCCCCGATGTTCCCGAACCTGATGCAGATGGAGTACGAGGGGCACGTGACGCGCGGCGGAAACAAGGTCACGATGGGCGATTTCGTGAAACCGGCGCCGCGGCGCAAACTCGAAATTCCGGTCATTCTCCTGATCGGCACGTCGATGTCGTCGGGAAAAACGACCGCCGGACGGCTGATCATTCGGGCGCTGAAGTACATGGGTCTCAGCGTTGCCGCAGCCAAGCTGACCGGCTCCGCCCGCTATCGGGACATTCTGCAATTCCGGGATGCCGGAGCTGCTCACGTGATTGACTTTGTCGATGCCGGCCTGCCTTCGACGGTATGCGAGGAAAAACAATACCGCAAAGCATTCGATCACATGATCTCGCAAATCGCCGGCTGTGACGCCGAAATACTGGTCGCCGAGTCGGGCGCTTCGCCGCTCGAGCCCTATAATGGAGCAACCGTGGTAAACCAGCTGGGCGACAACACCCGTTTTACCGTGCTCTGCGCGTCCGACCCCTATGCCGTGCTGGGCGTGCAAACCGCCTTTGGCCCGAAACTGCGCGCGGACGTCGTTTCCGGCCCGGCTGCCAACACCAGCGCCGCCGCCGAACTGGTCAAGGAACTCTGCGGGCTGGATTGCCTGAACCTGACAGACCGGCGCCAGTACCCGGAACTCCTGCGTCGGTTGAGCCGGGCGCTGGATCTCGACGAGGAGCGCCTGGCCCGCGAGGCCCGGGAGTACATGGCCATCCACGGATAACGAAACGATGACTCGAAGCCCGCTCGCGGAGAAAATGCTGTACCGGCTGCTGCGCATCAGGCCCTCGCCGCTGCGTTTTGGCAACGAAACGCCCTTCATCTTCCTGCACATCAACAAGACCGCGGGCACGAGTATCGGCAAGGCGGTCGGACTGCACGTCAAGCAGCACCTGACGGCTCGTGAAATTATCGAGCGCATCGGTCGTGAAAAATGGGTTTCCGCGTGGAAGTTCACCTTCGTGCGCAACCCCTGGGACCGGGCCGTTTCGCTTTACGAGTACCGGCGGGGAAAAGACCGTACCGGCATCGCTACCCGGGACTTGTCCTTCTCCGCTTGGACGCAGAGGGTATTCTGCGAAGACCCTGATCCGGTTTTCCACAACAACCCGAAGTCTTTCCAGACGCAGAGTGAATGGCTGCGGGACGACCGCGGCGAAATCGATATCGATTTCGTCGGCCGCTTCGAGAACATCGCGGGGGATTTCGCAAACATCGCGAATAAAATCGCGCCGGGCGCCGGCCTGCGGCACCTGAACGCGTCGGCCCGCGCCGCTTACGGCAGCTACTACGACTCCGGCAGCAAAGAACGTGTCACGCGCTGGTTCGAGGAAGACATCGAGCGCTTCGGCTACGTTTTCGAGCCATGAAAAAATGGGGCCAGAGTAGCTGAGCTACTCTGACCCCGGTCTTGCAGCTGGTCAGATCAGCGTGACAATCAACAGCGCCACGATGTTGATGATTTTGATCAGCGGGTTAATCGCTGGACCGGCCGTATCCTTGTACGGGTCGCCCACGGTGTCGCCCGTGACCGCCGCGGCATGCGCCTCGGTGCCTTTTCCACCGAAGTTGCCGTCCTCGATGTACTTCTTGGCATTGTCCCAGGCCCCGCCGCCCGTCGTCATCGAGATGGCGACGAACAGGCCGGTGACGATGGTGCCGATCAGCAGGCCGCCCAGGGCCTGCGGGCCCAGCACGACGCCGACGATGATCGGGACCAGCAGCGGCAGCAGCGATGGAATGATCATCTCCTTGATCGCCGCCTTGGTCAGCAGGTCCACGGACCTGGCGTAGTCCGGCTTGGTCGTGCCTTCCATGATGCCGTCGATCTCGCGGAACTGGCGGCGCACCTCGGTGATGATCGCACCGGCCGCGCGTCCAACGGCTTCCATCGCCATGGAGCCGAACAGGAACGGCACCAGGCCGCCGATGAACAGGCCGATGATGACCAGGTGGTTCGAAAGGTCAAAAGTCAGGCCCGCATATTCCGGCATCTTGCTCAGGCTGTGCGTGTAATCGGCGAACAGCACCAGCGCGGCCAGTCCGGCGGAGCCGATGGCGTAGCCCTTGGTCACGGCCTTGGTCGTATTGCCCACGGCATCCAGCGCGTCGGTGGTCTTGCGCACTTCCGGAGGAAGCTCGGCCATCTCGGCGATGCCGCCGGCGTTGTCCGTGATCGGCCCGAAGGCATCGAGCGCCACGATCATGCCGGTCATGGACAACATGGTGGTCGCGGCGATCGCGATACCGTAGAGGCCGGCCAGTTCATGGGCGCCCCAGATGGATGCGCAGACGGCCAGCACGGGCAGGGCCGTGGCTTTCATGGACACGCCGAGGCCCGCGATGATGTTGGTCGCGTGACCCAGCGTGGAAGCCTCGGCGATCTTCTTGACCGGGCTGAACTCGGTGCCGGTGTAGTACTCGGTAATGACTACCATGGCAGCGGTCAGCGCCAGGCCGATCAGGGCGGCAAAGTACAGGTTGGTCGCACCCTCACCCATCATCGTCGTGGTGATGGGATAAAAGGCGATCGCTGCCAGCACACCGGAGGCGATAACGCCCTTGTACAGCGCGGTCATGATCTTGCCGCCTTCCTTGGTGCTGACAACGAAGGTGCCGAGCACAGAGGCAATGATCGAGACACCGCCGAGCACCATCGGGTAGATGACCGCGTTCGCGCCCAGCGTTGAAGCCGTCAGGGCGCCGAGCAGCATGGTGGCGACCAGCGTGACCGCGTAGGTCTCAAACAGGTCGGCGGCCATGCCGGCGCAGTCACCCACGTTGTCACCCACGTTGTCGGCAATCACGGCCGGGTTGCGCGGATCGTCTTCCGGGATACCGGCCTCGACCTTGCCGACCAGGTCAGCACCCACGTCGGCGCCCTTGGTGAAGATACCGCCACCGAGACGCGCGAAGATCGAAATCAGCGAGCCGCCAAACGCCAGGCCGACCAGGGCGTGCAGCGTGTCGTCCTCGCTGGCGCCCATGGATTTCAGGATGTAGAAATACCCGGCGACGCCGAGCAGACCGAGACCCACGACCAGCATGCCGGTGATGGCGCCGCCACGGAACGCGATCTTCAGTGCGGGCTGCAGGCCCTGCTGCGCGGCGTCCGCCGTGCGCACGTTGGCGCGTACCGACACGAACATTCCGATGTAGCCGGCTAGCGCCGAGAAAACCGCACCGATCGCGAAACCGACCGCGGTAGCCCAGTCCAGGAAGAAACCGACCACGACGAACAGAATGACGCCGACGACGGCAATGGTCGAGTACTGGCGGTTCATGTAGGCGCTCGCGCCTTCCTGCACGGCGGCGGCGATGTTCTGCATCTTCTCGTTACCGGCAGGTTTGCCGAGGATCCACTTGGTGGTTACGAGACCGTAAAGAATGGCCAGGATGGCCGATCCGAGCGCCAGCCAAAGCGCTGTTTCGGTAGTCATATAACAATTACTCCTCAAAGTTCAAAGGGGTGAACACCAAAAATCCGGGGGATTTTACCAGAGAACAATCCGGCGCCACCTAGCATGGGTCAAGAAAGGCGCTGCGGATCGCGGTATGAAAAATTGCGGGGGCAAAAAATGCCCCCGCGAATGAAATTGCGACTCAGACTTCGAAGTTGTCCAGCTTTTTCGCAGCCAGGACTTTCTTCATGCGCACGTATTTCGGCAGACCGTCCTTGTCGTAAGGCGGGTAATCTTCACCCTGGATCAGCGGCGCCAGGTAGCGGCGGGCGGCTGCCGTGATACCGAAGCCGTCCTTCGTGATGTAACTCTTGGGAATCATTTTCTCCACGTTGGCGACGCGGCCCAGTGTCGTCTCCCCGATCTTCCAGCGGTAAGGATTGTTTGAGACCCGCTTGATGACCGGCATCACGCCGCTCTTGCCTTCCATCGCCAACTCAACCGCCGCCGCGCCGACCGCATAGGCCTGCTCGGCATCCGTCTTCGAGGCGATATGTCGGGCTGCGCGCTGCAGGTAGTCCGACACCGCCCAGTGATACTTGTAGCCGAGCTTCTCGCGCACGATGGACGCGACCACCGGGGCCACTCCGCCGAGCTGTGCATGCCCGAAGGCATCGCGCGTGCCTGCGTCCGCCAGGAAGCGGCCGCGCCCGTCGCGCACGCCTTCCGAGACGACGACCGTGCAGTAACCGTAGTTCTCGACGGACTGCTTGACCTTGCGCAGGAACTCACGCTGCCTGAACGGCACCTCCGGGAACAGAATGATGTGGGGCGGATCGCCTTCCTCGCGCTGGGCCAGCCCGGCCGCAGCCGCGATCCAGCCGGCGTGACGGCCCATGACCTCGAGGATGAACACCTTGGTCGAACTCGACGCCATCGACTCCACGTCGAGGCTGGCTTCCATGGTAGACACCGCCACGTACTTTGCAACCGAACCGAAGCCCGGACTGTTATCGGTCACGGGCAGGTCGTTGTCGATCGTCTTCGGCACACCGATGCACTGCACCGGGAAGCCCAGCTTCTTGCCGATCTGGGAAACCTTGTGCGCGGTATCCGAGGAGTCACCACCGCCGTTGTAGAGGAAATAGCCGATGTCATGCGCCTTGAAGACCTCGATCAGTCGTTCGTACTCGCGCTCGTTCTCCTCCAGCCCCTTGAGCTTGTAGCGGCAGGATCCGAATGCGCCGCCCGGCGTGTGCCGCAGGCCGGCAATACGGGCACTGGTTTCTTTCGACGTATCGATCAGTTCCTCGCGCAGGACACCCAGGATGCCGTCTTTTCCGGCGTAAACCTTGCCGATGCGATCTTTGTGCTCGCGGGCTTTTTCGATGACGCCACAGGCCGTGGCGTTGATTACCGGCGTGACGCCGCCGGACTGCGCGTACAACAGGTTTTTCTTGGTCACTTGAAGCTCCTTGCTGGGCTCGATGGCTGAAGTTTCGTCTATCCGCCTTTCCGGCGCAAAAATACACACCGCCCGTGGCGGTCAAACAGGCGGTTAGCGCGTTGACTTGCCGATTCCGAGCGGTTAGCGTTAGCGCAATATTCTAGTGGACAGGAAGCATCGAATGCGAATTGTAATCATGGGCGCGCCCGGTTCGGGCAAGGGGACCCAGGCCGCGCTCATCGTCAAGGAGCTTGGGCTGGATCACGTTTCAACCGGAGACCTGCTTCGCGCGGCCGTCGCCTCGGGCAGTGAACTCGGCAAAAAAGCCAAGGAAGTCATGGACCGGGGCGAGCTGGTTTCGGACCAAATCGTACTGGGCCTGCTCGAAGAGCGCCTGACCGGGACCGAAAACGAAGCCGGCTTCATTCTCGACGGGTTTCCCCGCAACCTGGCCCAGGCGAGCGCACTGGACGAACTCCTCGAGCGGATCGGCAAACCGGTCGACGAAGCGCTGCAGATCGATGTCGACGAGGAGCAGGTCGTCGAGCGGATCGCGAAACGCGCCGCCCTTGAGGGCCGCAGCGACGACACCGAGGAGACCGTGCGCAACCGTTTGAAGGTTTACGGCGAACTGACGGCCCCGGTGGTCGACTACTATGCTCAAAAAGGCATTCTTTCACGCGTACTCGGTGACGGAACGATCGAGGAAGTCTTCCAGCGCATCAGGGCAGTCCTGCAAATCAGCCCGGAATCCTGACGGCTGTCCCGTGCGCTACCGCCCGGACCGGCACTGATGGGCCGGCAATTGCTCCCCCTGCTGGAAATGATGCGGCTGCGCTCGGGGCCGCAGGACCTGCCGGCGAGCCTGGGAATCACGCTGCTGCTCGCCGCGCTGTACATTATCAGTGGTTTTGTCGCCGGCGGTGTGCTCAACGAGGCCGACTACGGACAGCGCACACTCGTAGCGGTCGGACTGCAGTTCATCGTGGCGGGAATCCTGCTGAACATGCGCGGCCTGCAGTCGCGATTGCTGCAGACCGTGGCTGCGCTGGCGGGCACCGGCTTGTTGTTCGGGCTCGCATCGATCGCCATTCTCAGCTGGATCAACCCGCAACAGCCCCAGGCCGGCCTCGCCGTTTCCTATCTCGGGCTGTTTTTGTGGAGCCTTGCGGTGGACGGGCACATTTACCGGAATGCGCTGTCCATCAAACTGGGGACCGGTGTTTTGCTTGCCGTAGCGGTGTTCGCCATTAACCTGTTTGTTCTCAAGGCGCTTTTTGGATAAATAACATGCATATTCACATTCTCGGCGCTTGCGGCACGTTCATGGGCGGGGTCGCCCTGCTCGCCAAGCGCGCGGGCCACCGTGTGTCCGGCCAGGACGAGCACACCTACCCACCGATGAGCACGCAGCTCGAATCAGAAGGTATCGAGCTGATCGAAGGTTACGAACCGGACTTCATGCAGGAGTGCCCACCCGATCTCGTTGTCATCGGCAATGCGCTTAGCCGGGGCAATCCCGCAATCGAGCATGTACTGGACAGCGGCGTGGAATACGTTTCCGGGCCGCGCTGGCTGGGCCGAAACTACCTCAGGGGCAAGAAGGTCATCGCCGTTTCGGGAACGCACGGCAAAACCTCCACTTCCGCCATGATCGCCTGGATTCTCGAAGACGCAGGGCTGAAGCCCGGTTTCCTGATCGGCGGTATCCCGTCCAACTTCGGCTACTCGGCGCGCGACGGCGAAGAATTTTTCGTCGTCGAGGCGGACGAGTACGATACGGCGTTTTTCGACAAGCGGGCCAAGCTGGTTCATTACCGGCCCATCGTGGCGACGCTGAACAACCTGGAATTCGATCACGCCGACATCTACCCGGATATCCGTGCGATCCAGACCCAGTTCCACCATTTCGTACGCACGATTCCCGGCAAGGGAACGATCATCAGCAACGGCGCGGACGCCCGCCTGGAGGCGGTTCTCGACATGGGATGCTGGAGCCGGCTCGAACGTTTCTCGGACCGCGAAGGTTCGGACTGGCGGATCGAGCAGGTCAAACCGGATGGCAGCGAACTCGCTTTTTTCTACCGTGACACCCCGGTAGGCTCGATGACGTGGGGTCAGCTCGGGCGGCATAACGCGATGAACGCCGTCGCTGCTGTCGCCGCCTGCGTGGCGGCCGGTGTCGAAGCGGCACACGCGGTCCGCGCGCTGGCTCGCTACGAGGGCGTCAAGCGGCGGATGGAACTCATTCACTCGGCGGGCGATATCCGCGTGTACAACGATTTCGCCCACCACCCGACCGCCATCCGCCTGACGCTCGAGGGGCTGAGGCGGAACGTCGGGAACGCCCGCATCCTGGTCGGAATGGAGCCGCGCAGCAACACCATGCGATCCGGCGCGCACGCGGACGAACTCGGACCCGCACTGACTGCAGCAGACCGGGTCTGGCTGCGTACCGGCGGTGGAATCGACTGGGACCCGAGCGTCGTTCTGAGTTCACTGGAAGGTTCAGCCCGCGTGGTCAGCAACAGCGACGACCTGCTGGAACAAATGCTCGATGCGGTGCGGCCCGGCGACCACGTGGTGTTCATGAGCAACGGCGGTTTCGACGCCGTGCCGTCACGATTCTGCAAGGCGCTCGACGGCGAAGACTGAAATGGCTGCCTGCGCGCTCAGCGGATCAGCAGCAGGCCATCGTCCACGACCTTCCGCTCCAGCCCGGGCAGCGCCTGCTGCAAAGACGTGACCAGCGGTTCCCGCACGGCAACCGCACGCCAGAAACTGAACAGCCCGAAGCGTTGCACCAGGACTTCCTCGACCATTTGCCCCAGGTACAGCACGTTGCCTTCCGGCGCTAGCCGCACGCCGGAGTCCCACAGGCGAAGGGTTACGAGTTCCTGCTTGCCGATCACCTTCTTGAGCAACAAATCCTCGGGAGCGCCCTGGTAGGCACGGCCCAGAAGCGGCAGCGTCAATGAACTGGCTTCCGGGTTCAGGGCTTGCAGCACCCAGCGCCAATCGGTATCCGGTACCTGCTGCCAGCCGCTTTTCGATAACAGGGCTGCCAATTCGCCGGGCTCCGCGGCAACCTGCAGGTTGAAACGGACCTCGGCAATGGACGATACGCGTGAACGTTTCGAAGACAACGTGCGCCATTCACTTTGCCACCAGCCCTCGGCGCTGATCTCGCGCAGCACGGTGGTGGACTGCAGCGCATCGGTGTCGGTCTGTGCATGCTCGTTCACCTGCCAGAAAAACAGCGCCGTGAAAGCCCCGTAGAAAACCAGGCTGGCCATGCCGCCGGAAAAATGCCGGGTAGCGCGCTGGCGATAGGCGAACCCAACAACCGCGACCCAGGCCAGGCCGGACACGATTCCGACCAGGGCTCCGCTCAGCCATTCGAGCCCGAGGTAGAGGCGCGCAGTGCCCAGCAGAAGTATCAGTACCGCCGCGGCCAGGTAAGGCCACTGCCGGTGCCTGCGGCGCAATTCACCGGCCTCCATGACCGCGAAGAATGTCAGCACGACGGTGACCAGGCCCATTGCTGCACTCGGACTGCCCAGAACCTCTCCCTGGAGTTCGAGCACTTCGGGCGCCCGGCGCAAACCCCAGGAGAGAATCAGGTGAAGCAGGGCGCCACCGGCCATCGCGACCAGCCAGTGCAGGGCCACCTTGATCCGACCCGCTCCCAGCAGCCACAGCAGCAGCGCCAGGGCGGAAAATACCGAAACCTGCCAGCGTGACAGCTGGGAAAGCGCGACCATCACGGGGTCGGCCAGGTGGTTCCTGAGCGACAGGGCAAGGTCGCGCACCGCGAGGTCCAGCGACTCGGGCTGGGTGGAAAACGGCGACAGGAACAGCAGCATCAAGAACGCCCAGAAAACGAGCACCAGCAGGATTCCGGTCATGGCTACCGAGACGGCTTCCGGCCGGGACGGATCGATCAGGGGACCGGTTATCCGACCGAGTACCGGGTGCCGGCGGTTCCAGCGGATCGCGTGGCGCACCCAGCGCGCCGAGCGGCTCGCCAACGGCTCGTAGATGGACCGAATGGCCCACCAGGTCAGCCACAGCAGGACCAGCAGGATGATCAGGATGGCGGCCAGGCGTCCCGTGTACTGCGAAGCCACTTCAAGGGATGTGCCGAACAGCACGCCCGGCAGCAGAAACGCGGGCGCCCAGAGAAAACAGGCCGGCAGGTCGACGGCCGCGAACCGCGCGGGCGCCATGCCCATCATGCCGCCCACCGCCGGTATGACAGGCCGCAGCGGCCCGATAAACCGGCCGGTCATCACGCTCTTGGCCCCGTGGCGCTGAAAGAACTCGGTACCGCGCTCGATCAATCCCGGGTAACGCGAAAAGGGCCAGACATCCACCAGCGCCTCCCGGTAGCGCCGGCCGAGATAATAGGAAAAAGAATCACCCAGCAGCGCCCCGATACTGGCCGCTATCCAGATCGGCGTCATTTCAAGCACGCCCAGGCCGATCAGCGCCCCGATACCGAACAGGATCAGCATTCCGGGCAGCAGGATTCCGATCAGGACCAGCGACTCGAAAAACGCGACGAGCAGAACGATCATGGAGCCCCAGGCCGGGTTGGCCTGGAGCCAGTTGAGCAGATCGTGTGTCCAGCCGTTATCCACGGAACCGCAGCGTCAGCTTGTCAGCCGCTGCTGTCGCCTGCTGAACGAACCAGCGCGAAAGCCTCGCGCGCGGCGTCCACCGTCTGCCCGATATGCTCCTGGGTGTGCGCGGACGACACGAAACCGGCCTCGAATGCCGACGGCGCCAGGTAAACACCGCGATCCAGCATCGCATGAAAGAAGGTTTTGAACGCTTCGACGTCACAATTGCCGGACTGGTCGAAATTCACGATACGCTCCGCATCGGTGAAAAACAGCCCGAACATGCCGCCTACCTGCGTCGTCTTGAAGGGCACCCCGGCAGCGGCCGCGGCAGCGGCTATGCCGCTGACCAGCGACGTCGTCCGCTCGGTCAGCTTGGCAAAGAATCCCGGTTGGGAAATGAGCTCCAGGTTGGCCAGCCCGGCCGCCATGGCCACCGGGTTTCCGGACAGCGTACCGGCCTGGTAGACCGGGCCGCTGGGCGCGACCTGCTCCATGAACTCCCGCTTTCCGCCGAAGGCGCCGACCGGCATGCCGCCGCCGATGACCTTGCCGAAGGTCGAAAGGTCCGGGGTGATGCCGTACAGTCCCTGGGCGCCGCCCAGCGCCACGCGAAAACCGGTCATGACCTCGTCGAACACGAGCAGGCTGCCGTGCTCGTCACACAGTTTCCGCAGGCCTTCGAGGTAACCCGGAAGCGGCGGAATGCAGTTCATGTTTCCGGTCACCGGTTCGACGATGATCGCGGCAACATCCGCACCATGGGTCTGCAGGCACCCGGCCACGGCATCCAGATCGTTGAAAGGCAATGTCAGCGTCAGGTCAGCCAGCGCCGCCGGCACGCCGGGCGATGTAGGCACCCCGAGGGTCAGCGCACCGCTACCCGCCTTGACCAGGAAGCTGTCGGCATGACCGTGGTAACAACCCTCGAACTTGATGATCTTGTTGCGCCCGGTGGCGGCGCGCGCCACCCGGATCGCGCTCATCGTGGCTTCCGTTCCGGAATTGACCATGCGCACCTGGTCCAGCCCGGGCACCAGCGCGCAGATCTTTTCAGCCATTTCGACCTCGGCCGGGCAGGGAGCGCCGAAACTCAGCCCGCGCCCCGCGGCTTCCTTTACGGCGGCAACGATTTCGGGGTGCGCATGGCCCGTGATCATCGGCCCCCAGGATCCCACGTAATCGATGTATGCACGGCCATCCACGTCGTAGAGGCAGGCACCCTCGGCCCGTTCAAAGAATACCGGGTCGCCGCCAACTCCGTTGAAGGCGCGAACCGGGGAGTTGACGCCACCCGGAATATGAATTCGCGCACGGTTGATGAGGTCTGTACTGGTATTCATGGTTCGAATGCTTCCTCTTTTTTGCCGGGATTGAAGAGGAGTATTGTAGCGGTTTATCGCGAGGGAAAGGCATGGCAAACTACGCACCCTTCGCACAGCAGGACTTGAAAAATGAGCGACAACGGTTACAAGAAATGGGTTTGCATCATCTGCGCCTGGGTCTACGACGAAGAGGCCGGGGCGCCGGATGAAGGTATCGCGCCCGGCACGCGCTGGGAAGACGTGCCCGAGTACTGGGTCTGCCCCGATTGCGGCGCGGGCAAGGACGATTTCGAGATGGTGGAGATCTAGGCCGCCTCTTCTCGCAGCAGACCGGTCCCGATGCTGCCATCGGGTTGGAGCACCAGCCAGCGGCAGGCCGGCCCAGCGGCGTCCGGCGTGAATCTCTCCCGGCCCGGCTCACTGTTCACCGCGGTGGACGGCGCGCCCAGCCAGAGCACGTCGCCGGTTTTTCGCTCGAATGCCTGGTGTACGTGTCCCCAGGCGACACCCCTGGAGCGGCCCTCATCCTGCACGAACCGCTGAAACGCATCGCCACCCCGCAGGGCGAACCGGTCAATCCAGTGCGAATTCACCGCCATCGGCTGATGGTGCAATGCGAACAGGACGTACCGTGCATTGCTGTCCGCCAGGCCCGCGGCCAGGGCATCCATCTCCGCCTCATCCAGTTCGCCGCTGATGCCGCCGGGTATCGTCGAGTCGAGAAGAGCGATCAGCCAGTCGCCGATGCGCTCGAAGTACGGCCCGCCCCAGGGACCCGATGAGAAATGCCGGCGCATTTCCTCAGGCTCGTCATGGTTGCCGGGCAGGGCCAGGAGCGGGATGTCGAGCTCGCGGAGCAGTTCATGTATACGGCAGTACGAGGCCGTACTGCCGTCTTCGCTGATATCACCGGTCAGGACCAGCGCGTCGGGACCGAAGGCCCGGATCTGGGGCAGCAGTCCTTTCAGGCCGCTGAACGGATCGAAGCCCCGGTAAAGAGTACCCGGCACGGAGGAAACGTGGCAGTCACTGACCTGGACCAGCCGAACCGGTCCGTCAAAGCCCGGGTTCACTCCGTTGCCGGGTTCAGGGCAAATACCCTATTCCTCTTCTGCGACTGCCCCGTCCGCGGCGTTCTTGGCCACGGACTTCATGCCGTTGCGGCAACCGCTGTCGGATTTGTACATCTGGCTGCGGCCGACCTCCTGGCCGTTGCTCGCCTTGAGCACGAAGTACGCCCGGCCGTCTTTGGCGGCGCGGACCTCGAAGCGGTCAGCGTCCTGGGCGTTCTTGCGGACGGACTCGATTCCGTTCATGCAGGATTTGCGTGAAGCATAGCCCTGGCTGTTGAAGATGACTTCGCCGTTTCCTGCTTTCAGACGAAAGTAGTGCTTGCCATCCTTTCCGGTAAATACGACAAATTTGCCGGCCATTTTTCTCTCCTTTGTTTCTGAGTGGTTTTTCAAGCAGGCCGCCGGAACATTGGGCGGCCCCAACGGAGATTAGCAGGAAATTGCTACAGATACATTCATGCCCCGGGATTCAAACGATCCCGGCTCAATCGATACGCAGTTCGAGCAGGTCCCCGGGTTGCGTGCCCAGTTCCGCGGCCTTGCCCGCATTCAGTTCCAACACGTACTTTGCCGGGCGGTCGCTCAGGTACGGCGGGCAGCTGCGGGTCTTGCAGGGTCGTGCGTTCTGCACGACGTTGACGAGTTCCAGGTTGGCGTCGAAATAGAAAATGTCCAGCGGAATGCGCGTATTCTTCATCCAGAAGCTGCGCATGCGCTCGACAGGAAAAATAAACAGCATGCCGTGGCCTTCAGCGAGTTCTTCGCGGAACATCAGGCCCAGCGCCTGTGTCTCCGCGGTTGTCGCCAGGTCAACGGTAAACCGCTGACCGTTCAGAATGACGTGGGGTTCCTGCGCCATGCAGGAGCTGCAGATCAGGGCGGCCAGCGCCAGGAAGACATTTCGCATGAGCGCAAGTCTGTACCCGGCGCGCCCTTTTTTCAACGGGTGGCCCGGCCGTTCAGCCCCCTGCCGCAACGGCGGCGGGTTTCGATGCCTCGGCGACTTCGACTTCGTCGACGCCATCGACATCCAGCGCGACCATCACGTCGCCGAAGCGCTCCGGTTCGATTTCGCCCATCAGGTTCACGATCACGGCTTCCGACCGGTTGTCCATCACCATCACTGTCATACCGAGGATGTGCTGACCGTCCGTGCGCAACAGCATGAAGGCCGTCTCGCTCTCCTCCCGGATCAGCATGACCGGCTCCCAGCCATCCGCCTGGAGTTTCGTATTCATCCTTTCCATGCGCCCGGCCACGCGCGAAGCGTCGCCATCGACCTCGTAGATGCGGATGCGAATACCGTCCAGCGCACGCAGCAGATCACGGACCTCCGGCTCGTCGTCATCGATGTGACTCGCCGCGAAGCGCAGCACCGTCGGGCCCAGGGACAGGCTCATGACGCGGTCCGTGTCAGCCATGCCCAGCGAATCGAGGTCGGCGAACCCCGCGCTGCTGCGGGGTGCGGTCAGGCCGCAACCCGCCAGCAGCAGGAGAAAACCGGCTGTTGCGATCAGCCGTGCCGACTTATTCGTCAATATCGACATCGAAATTGTCCATCACTTTTTCGAGTTCGTCCGGTTTCAGGTTGCCGATCACGTTGATGAAGGCAGCCTCGGTTTCGTCGACAGCCATCACCGTGATGCCGTGGACCGTGTCGTTGTCGATCTTCATGAAGATTCGCACCTGTTCCGTGCCGTCGTTAACCGTCACCACGGACTCCCAGCCCATGCCGAGCAACTTGCTGGATACATCTTTCACGAAGTCGATGCCCTCGGGCGATACCTCGATACCCTCGAACACGTTGATGCGCACGCCATTGAGGCGCTTGAACAGTTCCGCGGCCTCGGGATCTTCCTGGGCGCTCAGGCTTCCCACCAGGCCCAGCAGGGACTCACCCACGGATACCTGCACGGTCGGTTCACCGAAAATGTCACCCAGTGAACCGAAGTCGACGTAGCCGGGGTAGTCCTTGAGCGCGTCTTCCTGCGCCATCGCCGGCAGCGCCATCAGCGCCGCGAGCAGGGCAACAACAGCCTTTCGAATGAGGTTGGATTTCATGATGTCTTCTCCTTGAGGGATTGTTCCGTGAAGGGCATGTGCTCAGAAAGCGGCTGCTTGACGGTTTTGCGGAGTTCGCTGCCCAGGATCTCCTGGATCTCGTTACCGGTTCGCAGGCCCGCCTTGTCCAGGTAGGCAAAGGCGATAGCGAGATCCTTGCGGGCCTGCTCCACCTCGGCGGCGGACGGTCCGGGGTCCTGCACCATGAACACGGCCAGGACGGCCACCGCAACCGCGGCAAAAGCCGGGGCTGCCAGCCAGCGGGAAGGGGTGAACCCGAACTGCGGCCAGCGCCACCCTCTCCGGCTCTCCTGCTCGGGGATGCGGTTCAGGCGACTGGTCAGGCTTGCCGGCGCCGACTCGATTTCAAGTCCGGCCAGAAGTTTGTCCAGCTGTTCTTCGGTCAGTTCGTTCCGTCTCTTTTCAGTCATGGTCTCAACTCCGCGAGTTCCTCTCGCAACTGCTTCCTCGCCCGGTGCAGGTACACTTTCACCTGCGTCAGGCTCAGTTCCAGCACACTTGCCACTTCGTCGTAACTGTGCTGATGGACGTCACGAAGCACCACCAGGGATCGGTAGGGCTCGCTCAGCCCGTTAATGGAATGTTTCAGGCGTTCGGCCAGCTGTTCCCGGGCCAACCCCTGGGCGGGGCCGTGATCGTCGTCCGGCGATTGCCACTCTTCCCATTCCTGGGTCGGTTTGCGGCGCCGCAGTCGATCGAGGCATTGGTTACGTGTTACCCGCATCAACCAGGGCCGGATCTTTTCCGGATCGACCTTGTCGCGGTTGTGCCAGAGCTTGACGAACGCCTCCTGGCACGCGTCCTCCGCCTCGGCAGGATCCTTCAGAAGGTAGCGGGCCAGGGTCCATGCCTGGTCCTGGTAATCCGTCACCCACTGTCTGAACTGCCTGCTCATTCCACTAGCTTAAACGCAGTGCGCGGGGAAAAGTTACAAAGCTTTTGTAGGAGCCCGCCATGCGGGCGAATTGAGGTGTGGTCGCGCTATTCCACATCCCTTTTCGGGGAGCGCTCAAGCACTTCCATGTGTCGCTTGGATGACGACGTCCTGTCGTCATACATCCCCTCAAAGGGATGTAGAACACCGCTCCCTGATTGCTCCCGCCTAAATGCTTCTCTTGTAGGAGCCCGCCATGCGGGCGATCGAAGGGCAACCCACGCAACCAATATTCGCCCGCATGGCGGGCTCCCACAGCCTAGTCCGCGAACATTTCCTTCAGCCGCT
>Ga0180436_10002824_pt1 | contig 16242 bp, 16 predicted proteins | sample SS_ome_2_FD_132434 | JGI IMG/M metagenome (GOLD analysis project Ga0180436, IMG submission 132434) | Hypersaline lake sediment archaeal communities from the Salton Sea, California, USA - SS_3_S_2 metaG | ecosystem: Environmental > Aquatic > Non-marine Saline and Alkaline > Hypersaline >...
CGACCGACACATTTCGCCCGACTACGACCGGGAGATCGAGCCGCTCGACGACGAGGGCGCTGCCCGCATCGTGCGCCTGCGTTGCGGGGGCGAGCGCTACCGCCGCAAGGAGACGCTGTGGCCGTACCTCGACGAGCTGGTACCGGCCGCCATGCGCCTCTTCCGTGACCAGGACCGCTTCCCGGACCTCGTCCACGGACACTACGCCGATGCCGGGTACGTGGCGCACGAGCTCGCCGCCCGCCTCGGGGTGCCCTTCGTGTTCACGGGCCACAGCCTGGGTCGCAACAAGCGCGACGTGCTGGGCCGCGCCGGGGTCGATCCCGACGCGATGGAGTCGCGCTACCGCCTGTCGCACCGCATCGCCGTCGAGGAGCGCATGCTCGCCGACGCGGACATCGTGATCGCCTCGACCCGCCACGAGGTCGAGCGGGGCTACGAGCTGTACGACGCCGCGCCGTCCGCCACCTTCGAGGTGCTACCGCCGGGCGTCGCGGTCAAGCGCTTCTACCCGTATCTGCGCGACGAAGAGCAGGACTTCGACCCGGGAGACGGCGTGCGGCGTGCGCGCGAGCGCATGCAGAAGGAGATCGCGCGCTTCCTGACGCACCCCGAGAAGCCCTTGATTCTGGCCATCTCACGGCCCGACAAACGCAAGAACATCGAGGGCCTCGTCACGGCGTACGGCGAAGACCCCGAACTCCAGAAGCTGGCCAACCTGGCGATCTTCGCCGGTGTCCGCAAGGACATCCGCGACATGCAGGAGAACGAGCGCGAGGTGCTCACCGAACTCTTGCTGCTGCTCGACCGCTACGACCTCTACGGCAAGATGGCGTTGCCGAAGCGGCACGAGCCCGACGTCGACATCCCCGTCCTCTACCGGCTGGCTGCCGCCAGCGGCGGCGTGTTCATCAACCCGGCGTTGGTCGAGAACTTCGGCATCACGCTCATCGAGGCGGCGTCGTCCGGGTTGCCGGTCGTGTCGACCGGCCACGGCGGCCCCCGCGACATCATCGGCGCCACCGGCGCGGGCGTGCTCATCGACGCGCGCGACACCGCCGAGATGCAGTCCGCGCTGCGGCACGTGCTCACCGATCGGGAGGCGTGGGAGCGCTACTCCCGCGCCGGCATCGAGGGCGTGCGCGCGCACTTCTCGTGGGCCGCCCACGCCGAGCGCTACCTCGACGAGGTCGTCGAACCACTCGTTCGCCGCCCGCCGGAGGAGCTGCTCGCCTCGCCCTGGCGTGCCGATCTCGCCGACCGGCTGGCGGACGACCGCCCGTGGCTCGTCAGCGACATCGACCACACCCTGATCGAGGAGGACGGCGACCACGACGGCGAAGCGCTCGCGGGCCTGGCGGACGACGTCGAAGAGCACGGCCTGGTCCTGGGGCTGGCCAGCGGTCGCTCGCTGGCGTTGATCGAGGAGGCCCTCGAGGCGTTCTCGCTACCGGCCCCCGCGCTGGTCATCAGCGACGTGGGCACCGCCATCCACTACGCCAGGCACGATGGCAGCGGCGAGGGCCCGCGGTGGATCCCGGAGCGCGGCTGGACCGCCCACCTCCGCTCCGGCTGGGACGGGCCGGCGGTCGAGGAGACCCTGGCTCGACTGCGCGGCCTGAGACCGCAACCGGACGAGGCCCGCACCGAGGTCAAGCTCAGCTACTTCGCCGACGACGCGCAGGCGGCGGCCGAGCGGGCCCGCAAGGCGCTGCGCGAGGCCGGCCTCAAGGCGAACGTCGTCGCTTCGCGCGGAACCCTGATCGACGTGCTGCCGCCGCGCGCGGGCAAGGGGAAGGCGGTGCGCTGGCTCGCGCGGACCTGGGGCGTCCCCGAGGAGCGCATCGCGGTCGCGGGCGACTCCGGCAACGACCGCGAGATGCTCACCGGGCCGTTCCGCGCAATCGTCGTCGGCAACCATGCGCCGGAGCTCGAGGACCTGCGCGGTCGACGCGGCGTTCGCTTCGTCGAGGGTCGGCATGCGGCCGGCGTGCGACAGGGCCTGCGCGCCTGGCGCCTGATCCGCCGCGACTGACGGCCGGCGCCGTCGACGTGCGGGCGGCACCGCGCGGGGCCGGGCGTCAGTTCGCGGGGCTCGGGAGCCGGCGACCGACCGCGACCGTGTGTGGGTCGACCCTGGCTCCGGCGTCCACCTCGCAGTCCGTCAAGTGGGCGTAGGCGCCGATGGTCGCCCCGTCGCCGACGCGGGTCGTGCCCGCCAGCACCACCCCCGGCTCGAGGGTGACGTCGGGGGCCAGTTCGACCGTGTCGTCGAGGTAGACGGCATCGGGATCCACCATCGTCACCCCCGCCGCCAACCACTGGCGACGGAGGCGATCGCGCAGCAGGCGATCGGCCAGGGCCAGCTGCGCTCGGTCGTTCACGCCCACCAGCAGGCGCGTCTCGTCGTCGCTGCGCTCGGCACGCACCGGCAGCCCGGCCCGCGCGTACGCCGCGACCAGGTCCGTGAGGTAGACCTCGCCGGCGGCGTTGTCGTCGTCGAGTTCGCCCAGGAGCGACCACAGGCGGTGGTCGAAGACGTAGGTGCCCGGGTTGACCTCGCGCAGCGCTCGGGTGGCGGCGTCCGCATCGCGCTCCTCCACGATCGCGCGCACGCGACCGTCGGGGCCTCGCACGACGCGCCCGAGGCCGCTGGGGTCCTCGACCTCGTAGGTCACCAACGTCATGCCCTCGCCGCCGGCCGCGGCATGGGCGGCCAGCGCGCGCCGAAGCGACGTGGGCGTGACCAGCGGGCCGTCGCCGGAGAGCACGACGAAGGGGCCGGCGCGCGTGGCGACCGCCGCCGCGCAGCAGGCCACGGCGTCGCCGGTCCCGCGCTGACGCGGCTGGTCGACGAACGTCACGCCGGCGTCCGCGAAGCGCCGGCGCACGGCGTCCGCACCGTGGCCGACGACGACCGCGATGCTCTCGGGGTCCAGCTCGCGGGCGGCACGCAGCACGTGGTCGAGCAACGGCCGGCCGGCGGCCGCGTGCAACACCTTGGGCCAGCGCGAGCGCATGCGCGTCCCCTGCCCCGCGGCCAGCACGATCACCGTGGGTCGCGCCACGCTCATCGCTCGGCGCCCGCCCCCCGAACCCACAGCAGGTACGCCGAGATCAGCACCAGCGGGATACTGAACACCTGCGTCAGGGTGAGCAGGCCGACGCCCGCGACCGGATCGAGGTAGACCTGCGGCAGCAGCGGGTTGTCGCGGAAGGGCTCCTCGAGCACGGTGCGCAGCAACGAGTACCACAGCACCAGGTGGAGGAACACCGCACCCGGCGTGCGCAACCGCGCGAGCGCCCAGGCGAGGATGCCCACCAGCAGCACGCCGACGAGCGCGCCGTAGGCCGGCGCGAGGTGCACGACGCACGGGTCCCCGAGGGGCACCGACCGGCAGGCCGGCGGGGCGTACTGCCACAGGTTCCCGCCGAACACGACGCGGCCGAACGCGCCTAGGGTCGGGGTCCCCGGTTCCGGCCAGGTGAAGCCGATCGCCCACTCCGTCAGGCGTCCACCGGTATCCGTGCCGTTCATGAAGTTGCCGATGCGGCCACCGATGATGCCGAACGCGGCCACGGGCGACACGATGTCGAGGTAGCGCCAGACGTCGTAGCCCTTCAGGCGCGCGCGCCACCACAGGACGAGCACGACGGCGATCACCGCGCCGTGGATGCTGAGGCCGCCCTCCCACACGTAGAGGGCACGCAGCGCGTCGCCCCCCGGGCCGAAGAAAGCGGAGGGGCTGGTGACGACGTAGACGATGCGGGCGCCGACGATGCCGGCGCCGACCAGCCACGGTGCCGTGTCGAGGAGCCACTCGCCGTCGAGCCCGCGGGCGCGGGCCGCGCGCAGCGTCCACGCGGCGCCGGCCACCACGCCCAAGGCGATGAGCACGCCGTACCAGCGCAGCGCGAGCGGTCCGATCGAGATCAGGATGGGGTCCATCGTTCCTCCGAGGCGCCGAGGCTTGCCGGCGGCGGTCGCGAGATGCTACCAGCCTTCGGGGCCCGCGCGATGGCCGCGGTCGCGGGAACGACGTCGGGCGTCGATCAGGCGCCGACGAGCCGGCCGATGACGACGACCGCGATGACGACGACGATGACGAGCTTCCCGCCGACGCCCGCCAGCGCGCCCAGGAGGGCGCCCACCCCGGCGCGCCAGGCCTCGGGAAGCGGCCGACCGACGAGCGCCTCGAAACCCGTCGCGCCGACGAACGCGCCCAACAGGAAGCCCCACGGGGGCAGCACCACGAGGCCGACCACGCCGCCGATCGCACCCCCCCACAGCCCGGCGCGCCCCGCGCCGAAGCGGCGCGCGCCGATCAGGTTGCCGAGCACGTCGAAGCCTTGCGCCAGCGCGGCGAGCACCGCCACCCAGGCGATCGTCGGGACACCGATGCGCTCGAACCCCGTCAGCCAGCCCGCCAACACCGTCGCCAGCAGCGCCACCGGGACGCCCGGCAGCACGGGCAGGACGACGCCGAGGGCCGCGACGCCCAGCCCCAGCAGGACGAGCACCCATGCCGCCACCAGGGCGAGCGTCGACTCAGGCATGCCCGTCGTCGGGCGCCACAGGCGGCCGCGTGCCCCCCTCGCCGGTCCGTCCCTGCACCACGTCGACGGCATGCGGCAGGATGCCGGCGACGGCCGCGAGCGAGCTGCGCGCGCCGGCTGGCGACCCCGGCAGGTTCACGACCAGCGTCGCGCGCCGCACGCCGACGACCGAACGCGACAGCCAGGCGCGGGGGTCATCGCGGGCGCCGGCCGCGCGCATGGCCTCGGCGAGCCCGGGGACGGTGCGCTCGACGACCTCGAGGGTCGCCTCGGGGGTGCGGTCCCGTAGCGCCAGCCCGGTGCCGCCGGTCGTCAGCACCAGGTCGACGCCGTCGCCCTCCGTGAGGATCCGCAGCTTGGAGCGGATGATCGCCTGCTCGTCCGGGACGACCTGGTAGTCGACCTCGACGAAGGGACCGGTGGCCAGCACCTCGCGCACGGCCTGGACCGACCGGTCCTCGCGGCGGCCGGCGGCCGACCTGTCCGAGACGGTGAGGATTGCCGTTCGAATCATGCCGACATGCTAGCGCGCCGGGCCGCATCTTCGTCGTTCGAACCCGCACGCCAGCCCCGGCCCCAGGCCAACGTCGCCGGTCCACAGGCTCGTTTGCGTCGTGCGCGGCCAACGGGTAGCCTGGGGCGCTACCGAACCGCCGCTCGTGACCGCGCGTCCGCGCGGCCCCACACCAGGAGGTCACCCCTTGAAGATCCACGAGTACCAGGCCAAAGCGCTCCTCGCAGCGCGCGGCATCGCCGTCCCGCAAGGGCGCATGGCGTCCAGCCCGGCGGAGGCCGTGGCTACCGTGCGGCCGCTGATCGAAGCGACCGGCGTGCCCGTCGTCGTCGTGAAATCGCAGATCCACGCCGGTGGCCGCGGCAAGGGCCGCTTCGTCGAGCACCCGGACCTCGGCGGCGTCAACGTGGTGCTCGAGGGCCGCGGCGGCGACGTCGAGGCGGCCGAGGCACGCGTTCTCGCACTGGCCGAGCAAATGCTGGACGGCACGCTGGTCACGGTGCAGACCGGCCCCGAGGGCAAGCTGGTGCAGCGGCTCTACGTCGAGCAGGGCATCGACATCGAACGCGAGCTGTACGTGTCGGTGGTGCTCGACCGCTCGGTCGGTCGCAACGTCGTCATGGCCTCCACCGAGGGCGGGACGGAGATCGAGGAGGTCGCCGCGAACACGCCCGAGAAGATCGTCCGCGAGGAGGTCGACCCGGCGGTCGGGCTCACGGCGTTCCAGGCTCGCCGCCTGGCATTCGCCCTCGGCCTGCAGGGCGACGCCTTCACCCGCGGCGTCGCGTTCCTCACCGCGCTCGAGCACGCGGCCTCCGACCTGGACGCCGACATGGTCGAGATCAACCCGCTCGTCGTCACCGGCGGCGGCGAGGTGCTCGCGCTCGACGCCAAGGTGTCGATCGACCAGAACGCCCTCTACCGCCACCCGGACGTCGTGGCGCTGCGCGACCTGAGCGAAGAGGACCCCGCCGAGATCGAGGCGTCGAAGTACGGACTGTCGTTCATCAAGCTGGACGGCACGATCGGCTGCCTCGTCAACGGCGCGGGACTCGCCATGTCGACGATGGACATCATCCAGCACGTGGGCGGCTCGCCGGCGAACTTCCTCGACGTCGGCGGCGGCGCCACCACGGAGAACGTTACCGCCGCGTTCAAGATCATCACGCGCGACCCGAACGTCAAGGGGATCTTCGTCAACATCTTCGGCGGCATCATGCGCTGCGACACGATCGCCAACGGCGTGGTCGCCGCGGTGCGCGACGTCGGCCTGGGCGTGCCGCTGGTCGTGCGCCTCGAGGGCACGAACGTCGAGCTGGGCCGCGAAATCATCGAGGGGGCCGGCATCCCCGGCCTGGAGAGCGCCAGCGACATGAAGGACGGCGCCCGCAAGATCGTGGAGCTGACCCGATGAGCCGCTTCGTCGACATCCACACCCGCGTGCTCGTCCAGGGCCTGGGCAAGGTCGGCCAGTTCCACACCGACAAGGCGATCGCCTACGGCACGAAGATGGTCGGCGCCGTCCACCCGGGCCGCGGTGGCAGCCACCACCGCTTCGAGGGCGAGAGCGACGTCAGCGGCGTCCCAGGGCGCCCCGCGCGCTACGCGTTCGACCTGCCGGTGTACGACACCGTTCGCGAGGCCGTGGCGGCCACCGGTGCGAACGCCAGCGTGATCTACGTGCCGCCCGCGGGCGCCGCCGACGCGATCATGGAGGCTGCCGAGGCGGGCATCCCGCTCATCGTGTGCATCACCGAGGGCATCCCGGTGCAGGACATGGTGCGGGCCAAGCGCTACCTGGAGGGCAAGGCCACGCGCCTGATCGGCCCGAACTGCCCGGGCGTCATCACCCCGCAGCAGTGCAAGATCGGCATCATGCCGGGCTACATCCACCGCCCGGGTCGGGTCGGCGTCGTCAGCCGCTCGGGGACCCTGACCTACGAAGCAGTCAAGCAGCTGACCGACGTCGGCCTCGGCCAGACGACCGCCGTCGGCATCGGCGGCGACCCCGTGAACGGCACGAGCTTCGTCGACGTGCTTGCCGAGTTCCAGGCCGACCCGGAGACCGAGGCCGTCATCGTGATCGGCGAGATCGGCGGCAGCGCCGAGGAGGACGCGGCGGCCTGGATCCAGAAGCACATGACCAAGCCGGTCGCCGGCTTCATCGCCGGCACCACGGCGCCGCCCGGCAAGCGGATGGGGCACGCGGGGGCCATCATCAGCGGCGGCCAGGGCACCGCGGCCGAGAAGATCGCGGCGTTCGAGGCGGCCGGCGTCGTCGTCGCCCCGACCCCCACCGACATGGCCGCCGCCGTCCAGCAGGCGATGCGCCAGGCGGGCATCCTCTGAGCAGCGTCCGCGGGCGCTTCGCGCCCTCGCCGACGGGTTCGCTGCACCTCGGCAACGCCCGCACCGCCCTGCTGGCCTGGGCCTCGGTCCGGTCGCAGGGCGGTGCGTTCCTCGTACGCGTCGAGGACCTCGACGGGCCCCGCACGGTGCCCGCGGCCGTCTCGGGCAACCTCGACGAACTGCGTTGGCTCGGGCTCGACTGGGACGAGGGCCCCGACGTCGGCGGGCCCCACGGGCCCTACCTGCAGAGCCAACGGGACGACCATTACCTGGCGGCGCTCGCGCGCCTGGCAGCCGCCGGTCGCCTCGCCGACGACTGGCTGTCGCGCCGCGACCTGCGGGAGGCCGCCTCCGCCCCGCACGGTCCGGCGGGCCCGGTCTACGGGGCCGCGGAGCGCAGGCTCAGCGCGTCGTTGACCGAGGCGCGGCGGCGCGCGGGGCGCACGCCGGCCCAGCGTGCGCGCTTCGCGTCCGAGGACGGTGCGGTCGAGGCCCTCGACCGTCGCCGTGGCGTCCGCCGCTTCGACCTTGCCAGCGAGGTCGGCGACGTCGTCGTGCGCCGCAGCGACGGGCTGTGGGCCTACGCGCTCGCGGTCGTCGTCGACGACGCGGCGATGCGGATCACCGAGGTGGTGCGCGGCGAAGACCTGCTGGACGCCACCGGCGCCCAAGTCGCGCTGGCGCGCGCGCTCGGCTTGGTCCCCCCGATCTACGCGCACGCGCCGCTGCTGCAGGAGGCGGGCGGCGCGCGTATGGCCAAACGCCGCGGCGGCGCGACGCTGGCCGACTTGCGCGCAGGCGGCGCCGACCCTCGGCGCGTCGTCGGCGCCCTCGCGGTGACCCTGGGGTGGGTGGCCGCCCCCCTGCCGCTCACGCCAGCCGAGGCGTTGGACGCGTGCGACACGGCGAGGTGGCCCGAGGTCCCCAGCCGCTGGACGCCGGACCTCGACGCCTGGGTGCGTGGGCCGTGACGCGGCACCCACCGACGGCCGCGCAGCGGTCGCTTGCCCCTACCGGAGCCACGCGGTAGATTCCCCGCATGCGACCGCGCCCGCGCACGCGCACGCCACGCGCCTTCAAGGTGCGCCACCAGTTCTGGTGGCGTCGCAACGCGTCGGTCGCCCACCGCTGATCCCGTCATCGCCGTTCGCCACCCGATCCCGATCCCGCACCCGACCGGAGGTGCCCATGTACCCATTGCCCGACGCCCGAGGTCGCTTCGGCCCCTACGGCGGACGCTACGTCCCCGAGACGCTGATCCCGGCCCTCGACGAGCTCGAGACCGCCTACCGCACGGCACGCCTGGACCCCGCGTTCCAGGAGGAGCTCGATCACTACCTGCGCGGCGTCGTCGGCCGCCCGAGCATGCTGACGCTCGCGGAGCGCCTGACCGCCGAACTCGGGGGCGCGAGGGTCTACCTCAAACGCGAGGACCTCAACCACACGGGCGCCCACAAGATCAACAATACGATCGGCCAGGCGTTGCTCGCGCGCCGCATGGGGAAGCGCCGGGTCATCGCCGAGACGGGTGCCGGCCAGCACGGCGTCGCCACCGCGACCGCCGCCGCGCTCTTCGGGCTCGAGTGCGTGGTGTACATGGGCGAGGAGGACGTGCGTCGGCAGGAGCTCAACGTCGTGCGGATGCGCCTGCTGGGCGCCGAGGTGCGGCCCGTCACCAGCGGCACCCGCACCCTCAAGGACGCGACCAATGAGGCGATCCGCGACTGGGTCACGAACGTCCGGTCGACCTTCTACATCATCGGTTCGGTCGTCGGTCCCCACCCGTACCCGATGATGGTCCGCGACCTGCAGAGCGTGATCGGCCAGGAGACCATCACCCAGCTGCAGGCGCTCGAGGGGCGACCAGCGCCCGACCTGGCGGTCGCGTGCGTCGGTGGGGGCTCCAACGCGATCGGCCTCTTCGCGCCCTACGCCTACCTCCCGCCCGAGGACCGGCCGCGCATGGTCGGCGTGGAGGCAGCCGGGCACGGCATCGCCAGCGGCGCCCATGCCGCCAGCATCACGGCGGGCCGTCGCGGGGTGCTGCACGGCGCCCTGATGTACCTGCTGCACGACGACGACGGTCAGGTCGCCCCGGCCCACAGCGTGTCCGCCGGCCTCGACTACCCGGGCGTCGGGCCCGAGCACGCCTACTTCGCCGACGCGGGGATCGCCGAGTACGTCGCCGTCGACGATCGGGCCGCGCTGGCCGCGTTCCGCAGAGTCGCCGAGTTGGAGGGCATCATCCCCGCGCTCGAGACGGCCCACGCCTTCGCCTACGTCATGCAGGAGGCCCCGCGAATGTCCACGGACGAGATCGTGGTCGTCAACCTCTCGGGGCGTGGCGACAAGGACGTGGCCGAGGTCGCCCGCCTGCTGGCCGACCCGGCACACGCGCTCGCCGAGCCGGCCGCACGTGAGGCCCGCCCATGAGCGGCGATCGCGTGCGCGCCGCCTTCGCACGTGCCGCCGGCGAGGGGCGCGCCGCCTTCGTCGCCTACCTCACCGCCGGCTTCCCGGACGCCGACCGCTCGCTCGCGGCAGGGCGCACCCTCGCGCGCCATGCCGACCTCATCGAGGTCGGCCTGCCCTTCAGCGACCCCCTCGGCGATGGGCCGACGATCCAGCGGGCCTCCGAGGCGGCGCTGGCCGCCGGGGCCAGTACCCGTTCGACGCTCGATCTGGTTCGCCGACTGCGGGACGGGACGGACGTCCCCATCGCCGTCATGACCTACTACAACCCGGTGTTCGCGTACCGCGGATCGGCGGGCAGCGGCGAGGGCGCCTTCATCCGCGACGCCGCGGCCTCGGGCGTCGATGCCCTCATCCTGCCCGACCTGCCCCCCGACGAGGGCGCGTCGCTCATCGAGGCGGCCACGGAGGCGGGCGTCGCGACGGTCTTCCTGGTGGCCCCGACCTCGACCGATGAGCGTATCCGACGGGTCACCTCCGCCTGCAGCGGCTTCGTGTACGCGGTCTCCGTCACCGGCGTGACCGGCGCCCGCGACGGCGTGCCGGACGAGGTGGCCGACCTCGTCCGGCGTGCCCGGCGGGCCGCCGGGCTGCCGGTCGCCGTCGGCTTCGGGGTGGCGAGCCCGGCGACCGCCACACGCGTCGGTCGGGTCGCCGACGGCGTGGTGGTCGGCTCCGCGCTCGTCGAGCGCGTGGGACGCATGCGCACCCCGGAGGACGTCGCGGAGCTGGAGGCCTTTGCCGGCGAACTGGCGGCGGCGCTTCGTCCCCAGGCGATGGGGGTCAGTCGAGGCGCAGGGTGACGATCGGCCCGAGGGCGAGGTAGAGCTCCGGGGCCACGAACAGGTCGGCACCCGTCCCGACGTCCCCGCCTACCACCCGCACGACGATGGGGTCGCCCTGACGTTCGGAGCGGAGGAGCAGCAGTTGCCCGGCCGGGTACTGCTCCGACCGGGCCTCGAACCCCCGAAGATCCGGGGCGACCGCGAGTCGGACCGCCCCGGCACCGAACTGGAGTGGCTCGACCCGGACGCGCGAGAGGCCGCTGCGGACCATGTCGATCTCCTCGGCCGCGGCGCGCGAGAGGTCGATGACGCGGTCGGGCTTGAAGGGTCCGCGGTCGTTGATGCGGACCTGGACGCTGAGCCCGTTGGCGAGGTTGGTCACCCGCAGCACGGTGCCGAACGGCAGCGTGCGGTGCGCGGCCGTGAGCTGACCGGGATCGAAGATCTCGCCGCTGGCGGTCCGGCGGCCGGCGAACCCCGGCCCGTACCACGAGGCATTCCCCTCGAACGCCGACAGCAGCGGCAGCACGACGCCCATGCCGGGCTCGGTGGGCGGCGCCCCAAGGTCCGCGACGACGGCCCGGTTGGCGGGGGCGCAAGCGGCCAACACGAGGACGACCCACCCGACCAACCAGGCGGGATGGGTCGCGCTGCGGCGCCGGCTGGGATGCACCCGGTCAGGATGCCACCCGGAGCGTCGCGGAAGGTGAGAGGCAGATGCCGGGCGCTCCGGCCGTTTGATCGGCGGGCTCAGGTCCAGGTGCGGCGAGCCAGTTCGCGCTGGGCCAGCACGAAGGCCTCGTAGTCGGGCAGCGCGGCGCTGCCGTCCGCGATGGCCTGCTCGCAGCGATCGATGATCTTGACGAGTTCCTCGCCGCTGAGCTGGTGAAGCGGCTCGGCCCGCGTGAACGACTCCTGCACCATGGCTCGCTCTCCTCTCCCCGCCGGCCACCGCGTGGCTCGGGTGGACCCGTCGGGTCCGATGACGCAAGGTAGCGCCTGTCCACTGACGGGAATATCACGCTTTCATGACGGCACGCTTACGTCGTGGGCCGGTTAGCCTGGTCGGGTGATCGACACCCACTGCCACCTGGACCGCTGCGGTGATCTCGCCCTCGCCCTCGACCACGACCTCGCGGCCGTCATCACGGTTTCGACCGATCACGCACGCCTGGCGCCCGTCCTGCAGCTGGCGCGCGAGGACGGGCGGACCTTCGCCGTGGTCGGCATCCACCCGAACGAGGCGGCAGAGGCACGCGATCCCCAGGTGGTGGCGGCCATCGAGGCGGCCCTCGACCACCCGCGGGTGGTGGGCGTCGGCGAGACCGGCGTCGATCTCTACTGGGACCGCGTGCCGCTCGCCCAGCAGCTCGCCAGCTTCCGCTGGCAGGGCGAGCTCGCGCGCAGCCGCGACCTGCCGCTCGTGCTTCACGTGCGCGACCCCCAGGGGGACGACGAGCCGGCGTCGCGCGAGGCGGCGGCGGTCCTCTCCGAGCTGGGTCACCGGCGCGGCGTGTTGCACTGCACGAACGGCCACCCGGGGTTGCTGGAGGTGGCGCTCGGCCTCGGCTGGTACGTGTCCTTCGCGGGCAACCTGACCTACCCGAAGGCGGCCGCGGTGCGCGAGGCCGCCGTCTCGGTCCCCGAGGAGCGGTTGTTGGTCGAGACCGACGCCCCGTACCTCGCGCCGGTGCCCCGGCGGGGCCGCCCGAACGTCCCGCTCAACGTGCGCTACACGGCCGCCGAGCTCGCGCGTTTGCGGGACGTCGACGCCGGCGAGCTCGAGCGCCGGCTCGACGCCAACGCGCGCGCTCTGTTCCGCCTCCCCTGAGCCTCACCCCAGGCGCTCGTCTTGGCCGGCATCGCCCGCTCCCCCCGCGGCCGCGCGGGCTGCGGCGTCCTCCGGACGTGGTCGCAGCATGAGCGCCAGCCTTCGGCGCGACACCACGCGGTGCGGGTCGCGGGGGATGAAGGCGGTGACGACGTCGACCCAGCGCGGCCGACCGTACTCGGCGACGACGTGCAGCGGCAGCCGCACCTGACGCCCCGCGGGCAGCCACCCGAGGACCAGCAGGCGGCGATCGTCGAGGTAGCGCGCGAGCTCGCGCCCGTGCAGCAGCGTCATGACGACGTCGCGCTCGGTGAAGCCCTCCGTGATGGCGTGGCGGGAGGCGTGCGGACCCAGGCGGTAGCGCCCGTCACGCACGAAGGGCCGCAGCTCCTCGAGGCTGCGGACGGCGGGTCGGCGCGGTTTCGACGGTGGGTGCATCGCGAGGTCTCCGGCGCGACGCTAGCACGGGTGCCCGCGCGCCTTGGGGTCGCTGACGACGGCCGGCTTCGCGTGCGAAGGTGCTGGCTGCCTGGGGGAAGGCGCCGGCTTCGTGCGCGACGGCGCCCGACCGCGCGTGGAGGCTAGCATGCGGGCATGACACTCCGGGAACGCGTCGGCGGCAGCCACGTCCGCTTCTTCGAACGCGCCGGCGCCGATGCCCGCGCGACGCTCGAGGCCGTCGCCCGGCGCCTCCGCGAGGGGGGCGCCGAGGTCGAGCTCCTCGCCAGCGCCGAGCAACCTGGCCTGTGGCTGCTCACCGCGCGCGGCGGGCCGGAGGTTGCGGTGGATGCGGCCACCCGCACCTGGCGCTTCACGACGGTGGACCCATGAGCGCGGGCTTCGTCGATGACGCGCTGCACCTCGTCCGCGAGGGCGCCGACCTCTACGTCGAACAGGTCGGTCCCACGGACGCACCGCCCGTACTGTTCCTGCACGGGGGCCCGGGGGCCTCGGCCCACGCCTTCCGTGAACTCCTCGGTGAGGACCTCGAGCCGTACCGCATGATCTACCTCGACCAGCGGGGGGGCGGACGCAGTTACGCGGACACCGCCTTCGATCTCGACACCCTCGCCGACGACGCGGCCGCCGTGGCCGAGGCGCTGCGACTCCCGAGCGTGATCACGCTGGCACACGGTTTCGGCGCGGCGGTCGCGGTGCGCCTCGCCGTCCGCCACCCGCGCCGGGTGCGCGGCCACGTGTGGCTGAACCCATGGCTGTCGATGCCCCTGCTCGCTGCGATGCTCCACCGCCGCGCCCTCGGGACGGGCGGGCACGAGGTCCGTGGCCGCGGAACGCCCGATGGCGCGGACCCGACCTGGGTGGCCGACCCAGTCGGATCGATCACGGCAGACGCGGCGATCGATCCGGACGCCCTGGTCGACGAGGCCTTCGCCGCGGCCGGCGCCAAGCCGCTGTTCGACGCGCTGCTCTTCCCGAACCCGGCGGCGCGGCTGCAGTTGGAGCACGCGGAGTCATCCGTGCTCCTGGGTCCCAGCGAATCGGTCGGCTTGAGCGAGCCGTGGCGGGTCGACGTGACCGAGGAGCTCGGTCGCCTCGAGGGGCCCGTGGCCGTGCTGCTGGCGACGGGCGACGGCAGCTGCTACCCCGACCAGGCGGAGCTGGCACTCGACGGCCTTCCGCGGGCGGTCACGGCCTTCCTCGCGGGCGGCCACCACCCGTACCTCGACGACCCCGAACCCTTCCTCACCGCGCTCCGCGCCGCCCTCGCCCACGCCGGGGCGGCAACGTGAAGGTCATCGCGAACGCGCGTCGGCGGCGGTGCTACAGTCGTCGGATGCTCGAACCCGACCTCCACGTGGCCACCGTCGCGGACATCGACCCGGCGTGGCTGCGGGAGCGCGGCGTGCGGGGCGTGCTCATCGACGCCGACGACACGCTCGTCCCGGGCGACGACGGCCCGATCGCCCCCGCCGCCCTCGCCTGGATCGACGCGTTGCGCGCCGCGGGCGTGCGCTTCGCGATCCTGTCGAACGGGACCCCTGGCCGCATCGCCGCACTCGGCGAGCGCCTCGGCGTGCCCGCCTTCGCGATGGCGGGCAAGCCGTTCGGTTTCGCCTTCCGGCGCGCGCTGGAGGCCATCGGCACCACGCCGGCCACGACGGCGATGGTCGGAGACCAACTGTTCACGGACGTCCTCGGCGCGCGCTGGGCCGGGCTGACGTCGGTGCTCGTCGCGCCGCTGACGCCGGGCCGCCACACCCATACCCGGGTGGCGCGCCGCCTTGAGCGCTGGGTGCTCGCTGGAGGTGACCGTGCCCGTCCTCTCGATCGGTGACAAGCGGCTGGGTGCCGTGCTGCTCGAGCGCGGCTACGTCAGCGACGAGGCGCTGCAGCAGGCGATCAGCCGTCACGGCGAGGTCGGAGGTCGCCTGGCCGACGTGCTCGTGCAGATCGGCGTCATCTCGGAGCAGCGCATCGCGCGCGCCGTGGAGGAGTCGATCGGCATCCCACTCGTCATGCTGCCGCGCGTCGACGTCATGCAGGAGGCCCTCGCCAAGGTCCCGGCGACGACCGCATACGAGATCGGCGCCCTCGCCTTCGCCGTCGACGGCCACCGCCTGCGGGTGGCGTTCGAGGATCCCCTCGACGCCCTCGCGATCGAGGAGATCGAGGACGCCTCCGGCTGCGTCGTCGAGCCCTACCAGGGGCTGCAGAACGAGATCCGCTGGGGCCTGGCCACCTACTACCCAGAACTCGGCCTCACGCCGCCCAGCGACGTCCACCTCGACACCGGTCGCCGCCTCGGAACTCTGGCCGTCGACCACGGCCTGTTGACGGAGGAGGATCTGCAGGACGCCGTCACGGAGCAGCAGCGTACCGGCGGGATGATCGGACGGATCCTGCTGAAGCGCGGTCACCTCACGGCGGATCAGCTCTCCGAGCTGCTGGCCGAGCAGTACGAGCTCCCCTTCGAGCCCGTCATCGAGGCCCTGCCCTACGACGAGCGCCTCTCGAGCCAACTCCTGCGCCTCGACGCCGTGCAGTTCAATGCCGTGCCGCTGCGCTTCGAGGGCGAAGACGTCGTCATCGCCCTGGCCGACCCGCGCCGCCTCGGCGACGTCGAGGCGATCGTCCAGCGGTCGGTGGTCTTCGTCGGCAGCACCGAGGCGCAGGTCCAGCGCCGCATCGAGAGGATGTACGCGGGTGACAAGGGGCGTCTCGGCGAGACGCTGCTGATGGGCAAGAAGATCAAACGCGAACAGCTGCGCAAGGCGCTGGAGGAACAGACCAAGCTCGGCAAGGTCAAACCGCTCGGCGAGGTGCTGGTCGACCTCGGGTACGTGTCGCAGACGGAGGTCGACGAGGCGCTCAACAAGCAGCGCTCCGGCGGCGGCCGCCTGGAGGACACCCTGGTGCAGTCGGGCAAGATCTCGCCCGAGATGCTCGCCAAGAGCCTCGCGATGCAGCTCGGCTTCGAGTACGTCGACGACTCGACCGCCAAGATCGATCCGATGGTCGTGACCATGGTCCCCGAGCACACCGTGCGCCGCTACCCGGTCATGCCCATCCGCCTCGAGGGGAACACGCTGATCGTCGCGATGAAGGACCCGCGCCACGTGTTCGCGCTCGACGACATCCGCCTGATCACCGGCAAGGAGATCCAGCCGACGGTGGCGACCGAAGACTCGCTCATGCGGATGATCAACCGGTTCTACCGCGACGGCGCCGACATGGACGAGCTCGCCAAGGCCATGCTCGAGGAGGTCGGTACC
>Ga0180436_10002825_pt1 | contig 16240 bp, 13 predicted proteins | sample SS_ome_2_FD_132434 | JGI IMG/M metagenome (GOLD analysis project Ga0180436, IMG submission 132434) | Hypersaline lake sediment archaeal communities from the Salton Sea, California, USA - SS_3_S_2 metaG | ecosystem: Environmental > Aquatic > Non-marine Saline and Alkaline > Hypersaline >...
CCGTCGGTCACGAGGTCCTCGCCGCCGGTGTTCGGCGTGATGATCGCGGGCAGGCCGCTGGCGAGCGCCTGGAACAGCGTCAGCGGCAGGCCTTCCTGCACCGACGGCAGGCAGAACGCGTGCGCGGAGCGGTAGACCTGCGGCAACTCGTGCTGCGGGCGGTGGGCGAGCCAGCGCACGCGCGCGTCGTCCGAGGTCGCGTCGACGAGGTAGCGGGCGTCGGGTTCGACCGAGCCTTGGATCCACAGCTCGGCGTCCGGCGCGTCGAACGCACGGAACGCGTCGATCAGGGTCGGCAGGCCCTTCTGCACGCTCGCGCGACCGCAGAAGAGGATGCGGAAGCCCTCGGGCTCGGTCGTCGCGGGCGAGAAGGCGTGCACGTCGACGCCGTAGGGATTGATGAGGATGCGCGCGGGATCGAAGCCGCGCGCGAGGAAGCTGTCGCGCGCGAACGAGCTCGGCACCTGGACGAAGTCGGCTTCGGCGTACTCGGCGAGCTCGCGCTCGATCGTGGCCGGTTCGGGGAGCGCGATCGGCGTGCCCGCGCGCTCGCCCGCCTCGACCAGGAGGTCGCGCTGGGTCTCGATGTGCGCGCTGCCGCGTTCGACGATCGTGGTCATGCCCAGCTGTTTCGCGCGACGCAGGCTCGCGAGGCACTGGCCCGACCAACCCACGAAGGAGTCGGGGCCCTCGACGAGCTCGTTCGCGACCCAGGCGTCGAAGCGCGCACCGAACCACGGCGCCATCCGCTTCGCGCGCTGGGGTGCGACCTTGCGCAGGGCGCGGCTCGACACCTCGACCCAGGGCAGCGAGCGCACGAGGGCTTCGTCGAGGCCGAAGCGCGGGACGATGCCGGCCGGGTAGCTCGTGAAGAGACGCGCGAGGCGCCCGCGCAGGTCGAGTTCGCGCGCGAGGTCGAAGGCGTGGAAGCGACCTTGGACCGCGACGACGGTGCCGCGGAAGGCTTCTCGGTCGGAACCCATCACGCGGCCTCCCGTGCGTCGTGCACGTAGCTGCGGACGGGCTCCGCGGTCCGATCCAGTTCGGAGCGGTGCGGCGCGCCCGTCGCCGCCGCGATCATGCGCCGGCACGCGCCGGCGTGGTCGTAGTCCGACTCGACGCAGCGCCGGCGGCCGGCCTCGGCGATCGCGAGGCGCGCGGGCTCGTCGGCCAGGTACCGCTCGGCGTTCGCGACCAGCTCCGCGTCGTCCGCGAAGTACACGGCCTCGCGGTGCTCGCGGAAGAGCTCGAGGTGTTCGGCGCTGCGTTCGGCGAGCATGAACGCGCCGCAGGCGGGGATCTCGACGGAGCGGTCGGTGTGCTCGTCGCGGCTCGCCTTGCGCAGGAAGCCCAGGGCGATCTTCGAGGCCTGCAGCGCCGCCACGTAGTCCTCGCCGCCGACCGCGCGGCGCTCGACGAAGAGGTTCGGGTGGCTCGCGCCGAAGCGCTCCCAGCCGTGTCCGAAGACGCGCACCTCGAAGCCGGCCCGCGCGAGCGCGAGGCAGGACTGGGCGCGGGCCTCCTCGTAGGTCCCGACGAACACGAGGTCGGCGCCGAAGCGCGCGCGGTCGCGATCGGTGATCTCGACGGGGCGGTGCAGCTTCGGGTGGAAGGTCTTGGGCTCGTAGACGACGCGACGGGCACCGAGCGCGGCGAGTTCGCCGTCGCGCTGGTTGCGCAGCTTCGTGGTCACGACCAGGTCGTACAGCGGCAGCGCGCCGCGGAACCAGTACGAGCCGTTGTGACGCAGCGCCATGTCGTCCTCGCTGAAGTACGCGAGGTGCGCGTGCGGCTGCAGGCGTCGGAAGCCCTCGAGCGCGCTCGCGCGCAGCACGGTCGCCTTCTCGACCCACAACAGGTCGAAGTGCTGACGCGCCGCCGTGTCGACGAGCGCCTGGTTGACGCCTTCGAGGTCGAGCGGGAAACCGAGCTTGTTGAGGACGCGCGGGACCGGGGGCAGGCGTTCGGCCTGGTGCGGTCCGTCGAGCACGGCGCGGTAGGGGAGCGCGACCACTTCGTGGCCGAGCTCGCGAAAGGTCCGCAGGCGCTGTTCGCTGCGGCAGTTCGGCGTCAGGTTGCCGACGTAGAGGATGCGCATCGTCGTCCGCCTCACGCCGCTTCGTCGTGCCGCTCGACCGCGCGTTCGTCGTCGTAGTACGCCGAACGCGCCTTGTAGTAGTCACCGTAGGCGCCGGCGCCCTTGGCCTTCTCCGGACGGCAGGCGTTCATGACCAGACCGACCAGGTTGGCGCCGGCCGAACGCAGGCGCTTGGCCGTGTTCTCGACGGCGCGGGCGGGCAGGCCGCCGGCGCGGTAGAGCAGGAGCACGGCGTCCAGGCGGTGCGCGAAGACCTCCACGTCCGCGACCACGAGGGCGGGCGGCAGGTCGAACACGACCATGTCGTACTCGCGCAGCCACTCGTCGATCAGACCGCTCATCTCCTCCGAGCCGATCAGGTCCGCGCTGACGCCCTTGCTGCGGCCGGCGACCAGCACGTCGAGGTGGTTGCGGCCCGAGGCCTGGAGGTGGTCGCGCCAGTTCGCGCGACCCATCAGGGACTCGGCGAGGCCTGTGCGGTCGTCGAGGCCGAGGTAGCGGTGCACCGAGGGTCGGCGCAGGTCGGCGTCGACCAGGAGCACGCGGCGCGAAGGCGACGCGAGGCACCAGGCGAGGTCGACGTTCGTGGTCGACTTGCCTTCGCTCGGCGCCGACGAGGTGACGGCGAGCGTACGCGTGTTCGCGAGGTCGCCGACGGCGAAGCGCAGGCTCGCGCGCAGCGAGCGGTAGGCCTCGGCCACCGGACCCGACGGCGCGTCGCGCAGTGCGATGAAGTCCTTGCGGTTCTTCGCCTCGCGCGTGCCGTAGCGGAAGTCGGGGATCGAGGTCAGCACCGGCAGGCCGGTGAGCGCCTCGAGTTCGCCCTCGCTCTCGAGCGACTCGGTGAGCTGCTCGCGGACGAGCAGGAGGCCGAGGCCGGCGACGAGGCCGGCGATCAGCCCGAAGGCGAGCGTGAAGCCCAGACGCGGCGCGTAGCGCTGCGAGGGGACCGCGGCGCGATCGATGAAGTCGGCCGAAGAGAGGGCGGAGGCCTGGGCGATCTCGGCCTCCTGCAGGCTCTTCATGAGCAGCGCGGCGAGCTCGGTGTGCGTCTGCAGCCGACGGAGCGGCTCCGCGAGCAGGCGCTCCATGGCGGGCAGGCCCTCGAGCTCGGCCTCGAGCTCCTCGCGCACGTCGACGAGCTGTGCGTGGCGCGCATCGAGTGCGTCGCGGCGTGCGGTGAGGTGTTCGGCGATGGTCGCGCGCGTCTGGGCGATGGCGTCCTCGACGGCTCCCACGTCGACCGCGGACTGCCTCTCGGCCGACGAGCGCGCGTCGGCCGCCAGGCGTGTGCGCTCGTCGACGAGCGCTTCGAGCGCGGCGGCGCGCTGGTCGAGGTTCGCGAACAGGCGTTCGCGCAGCTCGGCGATCGCCTCGGCGTTGCGTCGGCGCTCGGGCCACTCCTCGGTGAAGGTGGACGCGAGCACGTCGCGGCGCGCCTCGAGGGAGGCGAGCTCGGCGAGGTAGCCCTTGGTCATGCGGTCCACCGACGCGCCGCTGGCGCCGTCGCCGCCCAGACCTGCGAGCGCGCCGGGCTCACCGTCGCGCGCGGCCTCGATGACCTGGGTCAGCGCCTCGAACTCCAGACGCGCCTCGGTGGCGCGCAGGTCGAGCTCGCTGGCGCGCTGCTGCAAGAGCGTGCGGTACGGACCGCCGTCCTCGCGTTCGGCTGCGAAGCGCTGCAGGCGCAGCGTCTCGAGGCGCTCGACGAGGCCCTTGGAGAGCGGATCGGAGAGATCGGCCGACAGGCGCGACAGCCCCGCGTCGTCGCCGGCCGCGGTGAGCTCCAGCGCTTCGTCGAGCGTGCGGCGCGCGAGGTCGATGCGCAGGCGCTCGACCTCGAACTCCGACAGGCGCTCGATGATGCGGCCGGCGGAGGTGGTCAGGTCGATGAGGTCGGGGTGCTCGCGACGCAGCTCGACGAGCTCGAGCTCGACCTCCTCGAGCAGCGCGTTCTGCTCCTCGAGCTGCGACTCGATGAACGGAATCGACTGCGACGCCTTGCGGCGGCTGCGCTCGACCTTCTGGTCGAAGTAGTTGAGGCAGAGCGCGTTCGCCTTGGCGGCGGCGCGGCGCGGGTCGCTGTCCGACACCGTCAGCTGGAGCACGCCGGAGTTGCGCTGGGTCTCCATGACGCGCGTCGCACCCATGAGCGCGCGCGCGGCGTTCTCGACGCTGCGGCGGTGCAGGACGTAGGTCGAGCCCGTCGGGTCGCGGTCCTCGAGCAGCTCGAGCTCCAGCTCCAGACCGTTCCACTCGACCGGGCGCCCCGGCTCCCACGCGACGCGCTCGAGCTCGGTACCGAAGGCGTCGGCGTAGGGCAGCGTGCCGATGGACGCGAGCTCGAGCGTGCGCTCGTCGACGAAGCGCAGGCGCAGGTGCTCGGGCGAGCCGATCTCGGCGCTCGTGCAGGTCACTGCGATGCGCGGGTTGGGCGTGGCGCCGGTGAGGCGCGCGAAGGTCGCGGTCAGCGGACGGCGCGACACGTCGTCGACCTCGACGCGCAGGTCGAGGTGACGCAGGACCTGGTCGTCGGTGCGCGTCGCGGGCGGCGGCGACGCGACGCTCTCGGCGAGCGTGCGCGAGGTCAGCATCGCGATCTCCGCGGACGCACGAGGCGCGGCGGAGAAGAGCGACAGCTCGCCGAGCGCGCCGCTCTGGCCGTCCTTCTCGTCGATCAGGACGGTCGCGGTGGCGCGGTAGACCGGGTCGCGGTGACCGATCGAAGCGACGGCGACGCCGAGTCCGAGCAGGGCGAAGGCGGCGAGCGCGAACTTGCGGCGGCGCGCGAGGTCGAGCAGGTGGCGCACGCCGGCGACGGGGTCCAGCCCCTCTCCGTTCTCGCGCGCGGGCGCCGTGTTCGTGACGACGCCGTGGTTCGAAGCTCCGCTCAATCTTCCAGGGCCTCCGAGACCACGATCAGGTTGGTCAGTGAACCGATGATCGGCGCAGCGGCCTGCAGCACCGGGACCAGCTGCTCCTTGAACGCTCCGCCGCGCGACAGGCGCACGAAGACGAGGTCGCCGGGGTGGATCGCGACGAGTCCTTGGAGGTCGGGCGTACCGGCGTCGAAGAAGTGCACCTCGAGCTCGCCGTCCTGTTCGCGCATCACCGCGACCTGCTCGCGATCACCGCCGTCGACGATGCCTCCGGCCTTCGACAGGAGCTGCAGCGCGTTGATCGGTCGGTCGAGCACGTACGCGCCGGGGACCTTGACCTGTCCGAGCACGAAGGCCTGACGCGCGGCGAACTCGGTCACCGTGAGGCCGACCTGCGGCTCGACGAGGTAGCGCGCGAGTTCGGTCTCGATGCGTTCGCGACCTTCCGACACGGTCAGGCCCGCCATCTGGATCGAGCCGACGACCGGGAGGTTGAGGTTGCCCTGCGGGTCGATGCGCAGCGGCACTTCGGGGCGCGTCACGTCCGGGTGTCCGACGACGGTCACCGACAGGAGGTCGCCCGGTCCGAGGGCGGCGATCAGGTCGCTCGACTCGGAGCCGATCGAGTGGACGGGGACGGTGCCCTCCACGAGGGGAGGAGCGCTCACGCAGCCGCAGCTCGCGACGAGGGCGAGCAGCAGGGCGCAGCGGACGGGGCCGCCGGAACGGTGCGCGGTCATGGGCGTGGCTGTGGATGCGCGGGGCATCGGTTCGGGGTCGGCAGGGCGAGCGGACGGGCGGGCACGCGCGCGGACGCGGGCCGGGCGGGGGTCCGTCGCGGGGGCTATCGACGCTCCCGGCACCGCGCTTGGGGCCTCGCAGCGCCCGTGGGGGCCCCGGTCCCAGGCGCGAGCCTCAGGCGGCCGGGCGCGCGAGGGCTGCCGCGGCGCCGGGCCGCCGCCGTGCGGTGCGCTCGAGCGCCGCCCACACCGCGTCGACGCCGATCTCGAGGCAGGCCGGGACGCCCGCGGTGAGGGCGCCGCAGCTGGGCGCGACGCAGGGGCTGCACGGGGCCGGGCGGCGCAGGACGACCGGGGGACGGTCGGGGTCCGCGCACCAGGGGTCCCAGGCGCCGCGGCGGTCCCAGCCACTGAACAGGGCCACCAGCGGCGTGCCCACGGCCGCGCCCAGGTGCATGGTCCCGGTGTCGTTGCTGACGAGCGCGTCGGCGTCGGCGAGCAGCGCCGCGGACTCGCGCAGGTCGGTGCGCCCGCACAGGTGGGGGACGGGGCGGCCGGCCGCGCGCGCCACCCCGTCGGCCAGCGCCGCGTCGCCGGGCCCGCCCAGGACCACGGCGCGTCCGCCCGCCTCGAGCCAGCGCCGGGCGAGGAGGCCGAAACGCGCGGCGGGCCAGCGCTTGTGCTCGAGCTTCGCGCCCGGCGCCAGGCACAGGAGCGGCGCCTCGCCGGGAGCGACGGACGCGAGCGCGGCGCGGGCTCGCGCCACGAGCGCATCGTCGAGCACGAGCGCGGTGTTCGTCGGCGAACCCGGCGTCCCGTCCGCGCGCACCGCGCCGTGGGCGCGCGCGTGCGCGAGCAGGCGCTCGGCGACGCTCGGCCAGCGCAGCGCGCGGTCGTGGGCGCGGGCGAAGCGCGCGGGCAGGAAGTGCGCGGTGGTCACGCGCGCGCCGCGCACGTCGCCGAAGCCGGCGGCGCGCAGCGCGAGCAGCGTCCGCAGCTCGAGCCGCGGCGTGGTGCGGTCCTGGGGCAGGACGAAGAGCCGGTCGACGCGCTCGCGTGCGAGGCGCGCGACGAAGCCGCGGCGTCCGAGCTCGGCCTGCTCCTCGCGCGACCAGCGCACGAGGCGATCGACGACCGGCGAGTTCACGAGCAGCTCGCGCGCGCCCGGCGCGGCGTCGGGCCCGGGCGAGGTGAACAGCACGAGCTCCGCGTCGGGGTGCGCGTCGCGGATCGCCTCGAGCGCGGGCAGCGCCGCGAGCGTGTCCCCGATCATGCCGACGCGCCACACGCCGACCGTGCGCGGCGCGCGGCGTGCGCGTCGGAAGAGCGCGCGCTCGACGCCGGCCAACACGGCGTTCTCGTGACGCCGCGCGAACTCGGCCGCGCGCGCGGTCCACTCGGGTCGGCCGTCGAAGGCCAGCGGGATGGAACGATCGGAGCCCACGCCGAGCGGGATCGGCCGCGCGGGCCGCGGAGGGGGAGGCGCGCGGCGCGGCCGACGCTGCACCGTCCCGCGGCTGGGTCGCGGCGACCGCGCGCTGGCGCGCTTCGCGGCCCGCGGATCGCGCGCCCTAGGGCTCGAGCGCCTCGCCGTAGCGGTGGTGCTCGGCCAGCGGTTTCCACAGCGGCAGCGCCGCCAGCTCCTCGCGCTGCGACTCCGACAGGCCGGCCTCCTCCAGCGTGCTGGCGGCCTTGTCGAGCCGCTCGTTCAAGAGGTACGCCTCGGCCAGCGCGATGTGGATCTCGCGCAGCACGAAGGCGCCGGCGCCCTTCGCTTCCTTCACGGCCTTGCGCAGCTCGTTGATCGCGTCCGCGTACTCGCCGATGCGCGTCTTCACGCGGCCCAGGTCGAGCAGCGCGTTCGCCTTGCCGTTGTCCGCTTCGTCGACGCGGCGCTCGAGCGGGTCGAGCAGCTGGTCCTCGGCCGCCTTGTCGCCCAAGCGCGTCAGCGCGACGAGCGCGGCCTGGGAGACCTGCGGATCGCTCGAGCGCGTGAGCGTGTCGAGGCGTTCCTGCACGTGGCGTCGCGCGACGTCGAGCGTGCCGATCGCCTCCACGAGCGCCGCGCCGTCGGCGCCGCGCACGCGACCGCTCAACGCGTGGTCGAGCAGTCCGTTCACGCGCTCGGGAACGACCAGGTCCTCGAACGCGGCGAGGGTCTCGGTCAGCGTCCCCCAGGCGTCGCGCACGAGCGAGTTCTCGGCGATCGCGCCGTCGAGCACGCGTCCGATGCGCGCGAGCTGTGCGTCCTCCCACTCGCGTGCGCGCGCGGCGTCGAGGCCGACCTCGAGCGCGCGTTCGTCCCGGCGCGCGACCGCGGCGTCGAGCTCGTCGAAGCCCTCGACGAGGCCCTGCTGCACGAGCGCGGCCACCGCCAGCGCGCGGTCCTCGCCGGCGCGTCGGTCCGCGAGGTCGACGAGCACCCGACGCGCACCGCCCGCGTTGGGCACGCCGCCCAGGGCGCGGATCGCGAGGCGCCGCGTGCCGTCGAAGGTGTGTTCGGTGAGCGCTTCGAGGCGTCCGAGGATCGCGGCGCTCGACACGCGGCGCAGGGCGCGGCCGGCCTCGAACATGCGGCGGCGCTGGTTGTCGTTGGGCTGGGCGCCGTGGTCGAGCTCCTCCACGAGCACGAGCGCGGCGGCGGGCGGCAGCTCGCCCAGTTCGGCGCGCGCGGCGGCGGCGCGGCGCGGGCTGCGCTCGACGATGGCGGTCACGACCTCCGACAACAGGCGCTCGACCTGGGGCCGGACCTCGGCGACCTGGGCGGCGAGGCGCGCGTCCAGGGAGCGGCGCAGGGCCTCGATCGAGTCGTCTGCGCGGCTCGCGGACGGGCCCGTCGGAACCGGTCCGGCGGCGGGCGCGAGGGCGAGGGCGGCGCAGAGGAGGAGCGGCTGGAACATGGCGCGAGGAGTGTAGCCGCGCGGCCGCCGCGGGTTGTCGCCCGAGGTCGCGGGGGCGCCGGTCAGGCGCGTCGCGGGTGCGGCCGGATGGTGAGTTGGCGCACGCGGGCGCGCTCCGCCGCGTCGTCGCTCCGTGCGTCGTCGCTCCGCGCGTCGTGGTCGCGCGCGTGGTCGCCGGTCGGGGTCGGCCGCCGCTCGGCGCCGCGCGCACGGGCGATCAGCCCCGCGAGGCGGGGTTCGGGGGGCAGTCCGTAGATGGACCGCAGCCCGTGGCGGTGGCGGAAGATCCAGGCGTGCACCCCGTGTGCATCGGATGATCATGCGCTCGATCCGTAGCTCGCCGGCGCGCAGGATCCCGCGTCGCCGTCGCGCGCGCCGCCCGGTCCTGTGCCGCTCGGACCTGCGCATGCGCCGGCGGCGGCCACGCGCTCGCCCGGCGCGACCGAATGTGGTTCCATGCGGGATCGACGCGCGCGCTGCGAACGCGCGGCGACCCCCATGACCGCCGAGCACCATCCTCACGAGAGCCCCGATCGCGGCCGCGCGCGCGAGTTCGACGCCGTCGTCGTCGGCGGCGGGCACGCGGGCATCGAGGCGGCGCTCGCGGCGGCGCGGCTGGGCGCGAGCGTCGCGCTCGTCACGCCGCGGCTCGATCGCATCGGCGAGATGAGCTGCAACCCCGCGATCGGTGGGCTCGGCAAGGGTCAGCTCGCGCGCGAGGTCGACGCGCTCGGCGGCGCGATGGGGCGCGTGATCGACGCGACGGGGATCCAGTTCCGGATGCTCAACACGGCGAAGGGCTACGCGGTGCGCGCGCCGCGGGCGCAGGCGGATCGCCACCGCTATCGCGAGGAGGCCACGCGCACCGTCGCGGACGCGGACGGCGTCGAGCTGGTGGGCGAGGCGGCCGAGCGCCTCGTGCTGTCGCGCGACGCGGACGGCCGGCCGACGGTGACCGGCGTCGAGCTGGCGAGCGGTCGTACGCTGCGCGCGCTCGCGGTGATCCTCACGACGGGCACCTTCCTGTCCGCGGTGATGCACACCGGCGAGTCGACCTCGTCGGGCGGACGCGTGGGCGAGGGCACGACGACCGCGCTGTCGCGGGACCTCGTCGCGCTCGGCCTCGTGACCGGTCGACTCAAGACGGGCACGCCGCCGCGGCTGTCGGCCGCGTCGATCGACTGGGAGCGGCTCGAGGAGCAGGGCGGCGACGCCGACCCGCTGCCGTTCAGCCTGCGCACCGATCGCGGCGCGTTCCCGGCGCTGCGGCAGATCGCGTGCCACGTGGCGTTCACGAACGCGCGCACGCACGCGCTGATCGCCGAGAACATCCATCGCTCGCCGATGTACGCCGGTCGGATCGAGGGCGTGGGCCCGCGCTACTGCCCGAGCGTGGAGGACAAGGTCGTGCGCTTCGCCGATCGCGACCGGCACCAGCTCTTCTGCGAGCCCGAGGGCCTCGACACGGACACCGTCTACGTGAACGGCCTGTCGACGAGCCTGCCGGCGGAGGTGCAGGAGCAGTTCGTGCGCACGGTCGAGGGCCTCGAGCGCGCCGAGTTCCAGCGCCACGGCTACGCGGTGGAGTACGACTTCGTGCAGCCGTTCCAGCTCGATCCGACGCTCGCGCTGCGCGACGTGCCGGGCCTGTTCCTCGCGGGACAGATCAACGGCACGAGCGGCTACGAGGAGGCGGCCGCGCAGGGGCTCGTCGCCGGCGCGAACGCCGCGCTGTGGGCGGCCGGGCGCGAGCCGTTCGTGCTCGAGCGCCACGAGGCGTACACGGGCGTGCTCGTCGACGACCTGACCGTGTCGAACCCGACCGAGCCGTACCGCATGTTCTCGAGCCGCGCCGAGTACCGGCTCATGCTGCGCCACGACAACGCGGACGAGCGGTTGGGCGCGAAGGCGGCGCGGTTCGGCCTGATCGACGCGGGCACCGAGGCGCTCTACGCGGCGCGCCGCGCCCGCGTGGCCGAGGCGCGCGACCTGCTCGCGACGCTCCGTTCGAGCGCCGACGGCGGACGCACCTTCCTCGAGCTGCTCGCGCGACCGGACACGACCTTCGCGATGCTGGCCGAACGCGAGCCGCGCGTCGCCGCGCTCGACCTCGCGCCGGACCTGGCGACCGCGGTCGAGGCCGACGTGAAGTACGCCGGCTACGTCGAGCGGCAGAAGAAGGACGTGGAGCGCATGCGCCGCCAGGAGCACACCGAGATCCCGAACGACTTCGACTTCGAGGCGGTGAAGGGCCTCAAGAGCGAGGCGCGCGAGAAGCTCACCCGCCTACGCCCGCGCACCCTCGGCGCCGCCAGTCGGATCGCCGGCGTGAACCCGCCCGACGTGACGCTGGTCGCCATCCATCTGGAGCGCGCGAAGCAGCTTCGCGCGGCGGCGCGCTGACGCGTTCCGTACGGAGTCAGGCACTCGTCCGTCGATCGACCGACCGAAAGTGCCGCACGAGAATCGACAGCGGGCCGCCGTCGTCGCACGAGTCGACGTCCGAGGCGCGCCCTCGAAGCGCTACCGGGGCGGACGAGAGCGCCCTTCGTGCGGCACTCTTGGTCGGTCGATCGACGGACGGGAGTCAGACTCCGGACGAGATCGCGATCCCGAATCCGGCTAGGGTCGCGACGAAGACCACAACGGTGGCGATGAATTCCTCCGCGGACGGAACCAGCCACCGGCGCGGTGATCGAAAGGTCGCGACGAGAAGAGCGCATCTCAGCCCGAAGAGGAGCGTGGCGAGTTGAGCCAAGGTACGCAGCGTCGGGCGTCGAGGTTGCTCGGTCCGACGGGCCAGGGCGCGCTCGTCGTCGAGGGCGTCGGGCAGTCCGTCGGGCGCGAGAACGGTGAGCTCCGCCGTGCCGCCGAGCAGGTGACCCGAGGACTCGGGGACGAGGCGTCCCCAGGTTCCGTCGCCCCGTGAGACGACGAGCGCATCGAAACCCGACTCGCGATCGTCCCAGCGCCAGAACAGCGCTTCCTCGCCCGGCTCGAGTTCGGCGTGCGCGACGGCAGCGACGAGGCCGAGTTCCGTGTTCGTGCTCCGGGGTCGGAAGGGGAGCGCGGCACGAGCCGCTTCGCCGCCCCACGAGCGCGCGATCGGGACGACGACGACGGGCTGCGGCGACGCGTTCACGACGTGAACGCTGGGCCAGCGTGGAACGAAGCTCAGCGCGAAGGCCGCGAAGAACCCGAGGAACAAGGTGACGTTCACCCCGCCCCAGACGAACGCTGCCTTCCAGCGGACCGCTTCCGTCGGCTCGCGGCCGTCGTCCAGGTGCGCGCCGTCCGAACGCACGCCGTCCGCTCGATCGCTGTCGCCACGGGGTCGTTCCACGTCGCTCAGGCGAACAGGACCACGACGAAGCCGGCGCCCGCGAGCGGCGTCGTCAGGAGCTCGCGCCAGGTCGGGCGCAGCCACCAGCGCGCTGCGGCGCGTCGGACCAGGCCGTAGGGGAATCGAAGCAGGGTGACGACGGCCGCGAGCGCCAGGAGAGTCGTCCCCGTCGGCCGTGGAGCGAACGATCGAGCTCCGAGGAGTTCCAGTTCGTCGGGCAGCGCGTCCGGGAGCTGCGTCGGCTCGGGGAGCGCGATCTCGTCATCGACCATGAACGTCTCAGGCTCCGCCTCGAGGCGCGCCCAGGACCCGTCGACGCGCTCGATCAGGACGGCGTCGAACCCTGCGATGGAACCTCGGGCACGGAACAGGACGACCTCGTCCGGTGCGAGTCGAGCGCTCGGGAGGTCGTGGACGAAGCCGAGACTGGAGTCCCGCGAATCGCGTGGGAACGGACGCACGGTCGCCCGGCCCTCGGTCGCGCCCACGACCTCGGCGACGCGGGTGTACGCCGCCGGGTCGTGGCGCACGGTGGGAACGACAAGGAGCGTGCGGTCCGTGTCGTTCCGCAGGAACACCTCGCCCCCGGGGTAGCGGTAGGCCAGCGGCGAGACGAACAGCAGCCAGAGTGCCGCCGCGACGTTCGCCGCACCCCACAAGAGGGCGACGGTCCAACGTCCCTGCGTCGGCGGCCCCTCGCGCGTCGCGTCTGCCTCCTCGACCTCCACTGCGCTAGGGTACCGCCCATGCTCCGAGCAGCCTGGACCCCGATCGCCGCCCTCGCCCTGTTCGCCGCGCCGGCCGCCGCGCAAATTCGCGTCGCGAACGCCGGCCTGCCGTCGGCCGAGGCGCCGCAGCTGACCGAGACGCTCTCGGTGCGCTCGTTCGAGAACCTGTTCCAGGTGGCGCTCGACACTCGGGTGGCCTTCGTCGTCACGCCGAGCACCGCGCTCGACCTGCGCGTGCCGCTCCTGTGGAACGACGCCGAGATCGGCGGGCTCGCCGACGAAGCCTTCGGTCCGGGTGACGCGCGCCTGCGCGTGCAGCACTCGCTCTTCCAGGCCGACGACGTGATGTGGTCGACGCGCTACGCGGTCTACGGCGAGCTGCGGCTGCCGACGGGCGACGACGACGCGCTCGAGAGCGGCGGCGTCGAGCTGCCGCGCAAGCTGCAGCTCGGACTCGGTTCGCTCGGCGTCGGCGGAGGAGCGATCGCGTCGTTCATCCGCGACCGCCACCGCCTCTCGTTCAGCGCGGGGTTCCGCTGGAGCGACGAGGCCGGCGGCTTCCAGCTCGGCACCGAGTTCGAGGCGGCGGCGGCGTGGTGGTACCGGATCCAACCCGCGGTCTTCACCGACGAACCGGTGACCGAGGTGCGCGGCGTGCTCGAGCTCATCGGCACCTGGCGCGTGGACAGCGAGCTCGACGGCGCCGACCTCGGCGACGAGGGCTTCGAGGCCTGGCTCGCGCCGGGCGTCCAGCTCTTCCCGCGCGACGACCTCTTGATCCAGGCCTCGCTCGCGATCCCGATCGCCGACGGCATCGACGACCCGCTCGGCGATCGCGAGGTCGGCCTGGCAATTGGCGTACGCTGGTACCTGTAGCTCGCGGACCCCGACCGAACCACGCCACGATCATCACGATGCAACGACGCACCTTCCTGCGCGGCGCCGCCGTCGCGCTGCTCACGACCGCGGCCGGATGCGCGGCGCCCGGCGGTGGCGCGCCGCTCGCCGGCCACGCGACCGACGGCCACTGCGGACTGGAGGCCGTGCGTGTGAAGGCGCTCGGCATGGAGTGAACGCCGTGCGCGACGGCCGTCCGTGACGGCCTCGCGCGCCTGGAAGGCGTGCACGACATCGACATCGACCTGCAGACCAACGACGTCGTCCTGCGCTGCGGTCCGCACACCGCCCTGGACCTGGCGTCCGTGCCCGTCGCGATTCGCGAGGGCGGCTTCCGCCCGGCCGAGCTCGAACTCACCGCGCGCGGCACGATCACCCGCGACGGCGCGGCGTTCCGACCGGACGGTTGGAGCTTGGAGCTCCCGTTCACGGCCGCCGCGGCCGCGTCCTTCGCGGGCGCCGAGGGTGCGCACGTGCACCTGGTCGCCGCGGTCGAGGGTTGGGAGGACGACGGCGCGATCGTCCTCGTGCCGATCGAGTTCGAGTCGCTCGCGAGTCCGGACTGAGGTCGGCTTCGCGACTCGGGTGCAGCGACCCGGACGCGTGCGGGCCCGTCACCGACGACGATCGGTGACGGGCCCGCGTGCGTTCGGAACGCGTCGACGTCCTAGAGGAACGCCCTCGTGCTGCTGCCGACGACGCCGAGCACCGGGTCGACGCAGATCGCTTGGATCACGGCGCTGCCGCCGAGCGTGCCGTTGTTGAAGTAGGCGAGGCTCGCGGTACCGCTGCCGCTCGTGCCCACGACCGGCCCGACGATGACGGTGCCGACGTCGATCCCGCTCAGCACCGGCTGCCCGCCGAAGAAGTAGGGGAGCTCGACCGGCGAGTAGAGGCCCTGCGCGCCGAACACGAAGGCCGCGACGCCACCCGCGGGGGCGCCGGTGAGGTTCACGCTGAAGGGACCCGAGCCGATGGCGCCGGGACCAGAGAGCGCGACCTCGGGGCGAGCGGGTCGAACGCGGTTGCGGTCGTTCGTGCTCCCGAAGTCGGTCGTCGTGTAGCGGAGCGTGCCGCCGAAGTCGGGCTGGTAGGGCCCGAAGATCGCGCCGCCCGTCGCACCGACGAACTCGAGGTTGCCGATCGTGAAGAAGGTCGTGCCGTCGACGAGCTTCTCGGAGGTGGCGCGCGTCGGACCGACGCGGAAGATCAGGTTGCTGCCGGTGACGAAGTCGTTCTCGGCCAGGTAGAGGTCGCCCGTGGACGGGTCGCAGACCAGGTCGCCGGCGCCGTTGAAGCCGCTGCCGGCGACGATGGCGTCGTTCTCGTCGAGCACCGGCGCGCCGGTCAGGGACGCGGCGGCGAACCGCAGGACGTCCGTCGAGCCGATCGGCGGCGGGAAGTTGGTGTCGACCGTTCCGTAGAAGACGTTGCCCACGGCGTCGACGCACACGGGGCCCGACGGGCCGGGCACGGTGGCGAGCAGCGTCGTCGCGCCGGTGTCCGTGTCGACGCGGTGGATCTCGTTCGGCGCGCCGAAACCACCGGCGGCCGCGCTCACGACGATCGTGTTCGCCGACTCGAACTGCGCGTCGTAGTTGAAGGTCAGCGTGGTGAGCGGCGTCGTCGTCCCGGTCGCGAGGTCGACCTTGAAGATCTCCTGGTTCGAGCTCTCACCCGCGACCACGAAGGTCTCGCTGGGGTCGACGATCAGGAAGCTCGAGAAGACGAAGCCGCCGAGCGTGACGAGGTTCTGCTGGAACGCACCGCTCGCGTCGTAGCGATCGATGGTCGAGCCGTCGAACACGACGAAGTCACCGTTGGACAGCGTGGCGACCGAGCCCGAGGTCGGGTAGGCGAGGGCGGACAGCTCGTACCCGTCGGCCGGCGTGTCGAGGGCGAGGGCGGGAAGCGCGAACGGAACGCTCGCGACGGCGGTCACGAGGACCGTGGAGAGGAAGCGGTTCATGGTGCGATCGGCTGCCGTCCTACGCGGCAGCGTTCGGTGTGAGCGCCTCGATCGCACGCGCACCGGAGCGGCCCGGACGCATCGCGCGCACCGCGGCCGTCACCCGGCGCCCGAAGTCCCGAGGCGTCGAAAGGGGGTGAGGCGTCCTCGTCAGGTCTTCTGGCTCGTGGATCGTCCGAGTGACCGTCGCCTTCCCGGACCGCACGGGTCCAGTGGCTGCGCGCACGCGCGCCGACGGCTCTCGTCCCCACTCACAGCGGCGGGACCGCGTCGGATTCGCACCGACTTCCCTTGGGAGGAGCGCTTCGAGCGTACTCCCTCGTGCGCGGGTCCGACAGGGGCGAGTCCCCGAGCGCCCGTCCGTCGTCGCTCGGCGCGACCGAAACGCGCCGCTTGGCCGCGGTTGCGCGTGTCGCGATCAGGTGCCGTGCTCAGGTACCGGGCCGCAGTAGAACCGTCTCGAGGTGCCGACCAGGATCGACCGGTCGAACGGCACGCTGTGGTTCTCGATGTTCGACGGCGCCGGTACTGGTCCGCCGTTGAGGCACTCGGCGGCTCAGGTACCGCGCCGCAACAGAACCGTCTTGATCGTGCCGACCAGGATCGACAGGTCGAACGGCACGCTGTGGTTCTTGATGTTCAGCGGCGCCGGTACTGGTGCGCCGTGGGCACGCTCGGCGGCTCAG
>Ga0180436_10002827_pt1 | contig 16239 bp, 20 predicted proteins | sample SS_ome_2_FD_132434 | JGI IMG/M metagenome (GOLD analysis project Ga0180436, IMG submission 132434) | Hypersaline lake sediment archaeal communities from the Salton Sea, California, USA - SS_3_S_2 metaG | ecosystem: Environmental > Aquatic > Non-marine Saline and Alkaline > Hypersaline >...
GAACAACCTCGATGCATGGACGCCTCATCTTCCAACCGATGTACCGTTGATCGTCTACTGCAAAGGCGGTTTCCGAAGCGCAATTGCCGCACAGATCCTGGTTGACGCAGGGTTCACAAACGTGATTGATCTGCTTGGCGGCATGGACGAGTGGCAGGAGACCTACGGGGAACGATACCTATTTGATCCCTTCTAGCTTCACCTTGCGCAGCGTCCTGTGTAGGATGGAACAGGATGAGGGGGTGAATGCCGGTGGGATGGGCTGAAAGCAAGGGTACGGTTGCCATTCTCGTGATCGCGTTGGTTTACGCGCTGATTGGCATTAGTTCTCTGTGGTGGTTGCCTTCCATTTCAGATGGACTGCACCACTTCTTTGAAGGCAGTGCATGGGCCGTGTTGTGGTACGTGATTGTCGGCATCGTACTAGTGATACCGCTTCTGATCATCATCGGCTTGCAGGTCTACGTCTTTGCCAAGGGAACGCCGCGTTTCTCAAGGATTATCGCGGCATACATTGCGACAGTGCTTTGCTTTGCAGCCTTCTACACCATCGTCTCTATTGACGGAGAATGGCATACCGCAGAGGCAACGTACGATTTCGCAACGCAGATTGCACCACACGTTGGCGAAGAGGACGGCCACGACGATGAGGACCACGACCATTGGATCGGGGCCTACCTTAGGCCAGATGGCACCTACGAGCTAGGCACCAATAGCGATGCCTTTGCGGGCACTCGCTCACGCGTCTTCTGGTTGCGTGGTGAGGGGATTGACTACGAAATCGATCTTTCTGACACCAACCTCACGGCACGAGAGATTCAAGGTATTGCTGCGCTGAGCGAAGATGAGTCGCTGCGCTTCCACATGCACCGCGGACGCACGCGGATCTTGGACATGCTCTACTTCAGCGTTGCCACCATCTCCACGCTTGGCTATGGCGATATCCGTCCCATTTCTGATGTAGCGGTCGCTGCGGTTGTTGTTGAGGTGCTCATGGGGCTCTCGCTAGCATTGCTCGGCGTGGGTTTTATCTTCGCAAATCGTCAGCAGGTCTTGGAACGTCGAGAGGATCAGCTGGAAGCTAGAGAACGCGTGTTGGAGCAAGAGATCGAGGATCAGGAAACAGCGGAGGTAGATCTAGAATGACGAGTCGAGAACAACGAGCCAAGATCCGGCTGCAAGGGTTTCTGCCGGAGATCCTGCATTGGATTGAAGTCGGCGTTGCCTTGCTTGCCATCGTATTTGTGGCGATCGGTACGTTGAACCTGATCCTTGAGATCGGTGGCTTCTGGGGTGACATCCAGCACAACGGAATGCACTCGGTGTTCGAAGACGTTCTGTCCGAGATCCTGCTACTTGTCGTGGGAATCGAGCTCGCAATCCTCCTCGTGCGGCGAACGCCCGAAAGCCTCGTCGAGGTCATGTTCTTCGTGATTGCCCGCAAGACATTAATCAAGACCGACACCTTCTACGAGCTGCTCATTGGCGTCGTTGCGTTGGCGGGGTTGTTCGCGGTGCGGAAGTACTTGACCGTCCGACGCTCCAAAGCGGAGGTAGCAGAAGCTGAGTTGTAGGCCCCCTAGATGGCGTGCCCGTCCTGCATGAACTCCGTGACGTGCTTGAGCATCGCATTAGGATTCTCAAGGCAATCGTGGCGTGCGCCTGGAACCTCCACTACAGTGACATCCTTGTTCCCGGCGTTTCGCGCAAGCATCGCCAATGCGTCGGGTTCTCCTGCTCGCACGAGGAAATCACCCTCGCCTCTTAGAAAGAGCAGAGGTTGGCGTACCCGCGCAATGTGCTTGAATGCCATGGCTGCAGTGGCCATCGGGCTCAGCATGTGCCAGTAGGTCTTGTACGTGTAGATCTCCGTGTGTATCGGCTGCAGTGTGTCGCCCTTGGACCTGCGGACAACGAAGGTGCGATCGGTCTCTGATACCCTTGGATCCGGACCGAGAACTTCCAGCGCATCGGCATGGATCTCCGCCGGAGTAGGCGTGCAGTTGTAGTTTGCCCATCGCCGGCGTCTGGATTCCGGGAGCGAGAAATGGCATCCCTCAAGCATCAGGCCCCGAATAGGTGCTTCTCGCCGCTGTGCGGCCCAATGCACGACCATAGCGGCTCCAAGGCTATACCCGAGCACAAAGATGTTGCGGAAGCCTTCCTTCTCAAGGAGCTCGACGGATGCATCCAGATCATGAATCGTGTGCTCGAAGATGCCTTGCCCCGTCATCTGCCCGTGATGTGATAGCCGCGTATCGATGGAGAGCGAGCTCATCCCGTGCGACAGCAGAGCATGCGGCAGCTGGCGTGGAGTCCCCCGTGCAAGGAAGTGGCCGAGGATACCGTGGACTTGCAGCAAGATTGGGGTCTGCTTGATCTGCGCGATGGGAGCTTCTGCTTCGGTGACCAGCAGCGCGTTGATCTGGAAGCCGTCTGCCGCAGAGAATCGAATCAGTGATTGGTGCTCATGCCTTTCGAGAGACATCATCCGACCTCCGCGGACACTTGCGCCTCGACGCGTTTCTCAATCCAAGCCACCACCGTCTCAGCAAGCTCAGCGTGCTTCCTGGAGAAGGTATGGTCTGCTGGTAGATGCTGCACATCCACAGTTCGTCCGTGCGCCTCAGCTTGGGCTGCCAAGCGGTCGATATCTGATGAGGGCACAATGGTGTCGTCAGTGCCACTAATCAGTAGTGTTGGAGAGGCAATGCCGCCAATGTGAAGATGGCAACGTGTACCTTCGGCATCTGGGCCGACAATCGCATCCCAAGTGCGCAGGGTGAAGATGTCGGTGTGCTGCGGTGTGTCGGTCTCTCCATGCGCTCTGCGTATGAGGATCGTTCGATCTTGTGCGGCTTCGGTGCGTTCTGGCGCGGACTTCATCGCCTGTACCTGATCACAGACCTGTCTGTAGGAGGGAGAACTGGAGAAGCGATCCCAGCGTGCCTCAACCGTTTCTGGCAACGACCACGGAGGGGCGATGCCAATGACACCATCGACTTGAGCTTCTTTGGTCATCGAGTGGGACAGCGCTCCATATCGAATCGCCATGCAAGCACCGAGACCATGCCCTGCAACAACGACCCGATTGTGCCCTGCTTCGCGCAGGTAGCTGATGGCCGTGGCAATCTGTGGCATCGCATCTTCAAAGATGCCAAACCCGTAAACCAGTCCTAGGTTTGAGAGCAACGTGTTGATGGTCATCGAAGTGATGCCGTGTGAGATCAAGGCTTCTGAGAGGAAGGCCTCCGTCTCATCCAGCAGATTTCCCATCAGACCATGCAAACGGAGTACTGCAGGTCTCCCAGCTCGGGCAGGATGGTCTGGGTCCCCGTGATGCAGCAGTGCGAGGATCTCATGTTCTCCAGAAGGAATCGAGACGATGGAGCCTGGGTAGTAGGCAGCCTCTGTCACGGTCGAACTCCTACTGCATGGATACCAGGCATTCTAGAAGCAGACATCGCCTGCGCAGATCTGGCCGCCCTGCCCGGATGTGTTCCCCAGGAGATCTGCATTGCCCCACTCGTAGCTCAGCGCGAACTGGTACACGAAGCCACCGCCCCCACTGGCGATCATCGCGACCGACGCGCGGACGCCAAGATCGAAAAGCGTAATCGATGATTCGAGAGAACGAAAGGCTCCGAACAGCCCCTCCAGCGTCACTCGATTCGAGACCAGGACACTGCCCAGGTCAAGGGAGGAAGACAAGGTCGTTCCTTCCAGCACCGGTTGTGGCTGATTGGAGTCGATCGTGAGCGTCGCACCGATGCTTGGGCGGACGATGACATCACCAGGAATCAGAACCCCTGCTAGATATGGAGAGAGCATGATTCGGTGTGCCGAGGCACCTGGAAGCTCCAACTGAGCCGTCAGATCCGTCCCTGCCAGTGCGCTGAGATCGCCCTCTATCAGGACAACGGCTGGCAGTGAAGCCTGAGAGAACACGGTCAGTGTGGGATTGCAGCTTGACCAGTCCGCGGCAAGGCCAAGATCAACCCAGCCTTCTGTATGACGGATCTCTCCACCGAGCGAGCAGCTCCCTTGTACGGTTGCTGCGAAGTCACCCCACGCAGAAACCGTCAGTTGACCGCAGCCAATGGCCCCCTCGATTCGAAGGTCACCTGCAACCAACGGGAAACCGATAGCGCTTGCCTGAATGCGGACGCCGTAGTCCCCGCACGTCATCTCGTTTGCCATAAGGCTTAAAGCTGTGGCGCTCAGCACGAGGAGCGCCAGACCGAATCGACAGCAGCGTTGAAGCGTACGCATGATCCACCATCCCGGTTGGCGATTGCTGCGCAACCATACCTCCGACAACACAAAGAGGCAAGCGCAGCTGTCAGGCACAGAACTCGGACAACCTGGCGTTCGTGAGCGGACAGAAGTACAATGATTGCAATATTGCACAAACATGCATGGAGGAGTGATGGCTGACACGACGACGCTGAGTCTTATCGGAAAGGCCCTCTCGCATCCGCTTCGCGAGCGCATGCTGCGAATGCTGGCGGATGGCGAACGATGTGGATGTGAGTTTGCACCTGCGCTTGGAGTCGATGCTTCGATGGTCTCCCGCTACTTGGGCATCCTAGAACGTGCAGGATTGGTGGCGTCGCGGAGGGAAGGCGTGCGCGTGCTCTGGCGTGTTCGAGACTTGCGAATTCTCGCTTTGCTTGAGGAGATTGAAGGCGTCGTGCAGGAAGGAGTCATGGCATGAAGCGAGAACTTCGCATCTTCAGCATCATCCTTGGGGTCTTCTTGTTCGCATACCTTGTACCGTTTGGCCACCCAACCGTACGAACCGCCTTGATGGAAGCGTTCCTCCTGCTGCAGGACTATGCGCGAGAGCATGTCCTGCTTTGCCTTGTGCCCGCCTTCTTCATTGCAGGGGCAATTGCAGTGTTCGTATCCCAGGCCAGCGTGATCAAGTACCTGGGCGCGAACGCAAAGAAGCTGGTCGCCTATAGTGTCGGAGCGATATCCGGTGGAATCCTAGCGGTGTGTTCGTGCACCGTGCTGCCGCTGTTCGCGGGCATCTACAAGCGTGGTGCAGGCCTGGGGCCTGCCATTGCGTTCTTGTACTCAGGTCCTGCCATCAACGTCCTCGCGATCATCCTGACCGGCAGGATCCTTGGCATCCGCTTCGGGTTAGCGCGGGCGATTGGGGCGATTGTCTTTGCGGTTGTGATCGGACTCGTGATGCAGTTCCTGTTCCGCAGGGAAGAAGCCGAGAAGCAAGCTCAGGAAGCTACGGTCATCTCGGATCAGGATGCGAAACCCATCTGGAAGACGGCACTTCCAATCGCCTTGATGGTGCTGGTGCTCGTGTTCGCGAACTGGGGAAAGCCTGGTTCCCTTGCAGTTGAGACGGTGACTGGCGAGGTGATTGTGGCTACTCGTGCAGGGGAGACCTCCGAATCCCTGCTGATCAAGCTAGAAGGAGCGGAGGAGATCACTGCCATCGAGAAGTCAGAGATCGTCGCGCAGGAATACGCACCTTCTGTCTACACGAGCATCTACAACAATCGCTTCTACATCGCAGGTGCGTTCCTGGCGATACTCACCCTGCTGATGGTCCTGTGGTACTCGCGATCTGAGGCAACTTCGTGGGGCAGTTCCGCCTGGACATATGCCAAGATGATCCTGCCCTATTTGTTTGGTGGTGTCCTTATCGCGGGATTCCTGTTGGGGAGGCCGGGTCACACTGCGCTGATCCCGCCGGAGTGGATCAGCAACGCAGTTGGCGGCAACAGCTGGCTGTCGAACCTGGTGGCAAGCGTTGCCGGTGCGTTCATGTACTTCGCAACGCTCACGGAACTGCCTATTCTCCAAGGACTCATGGGGGCAGGCATGGGTGACGGTCCGGCGCTTGCGTTGCTGCTTGCGGGTCCTGCGTTATCGCTTCCAAACATGCTTGTGATTCGTCGAATCCTTGGAACGCGGAAGACGTTGACATACGTTGCGCTCGTGGTGATCGCAGCCACGCTGACCGGCAAGGTGTTTGGTACCTTCTTCGGAGGATAGAAAGGGGTTTGCATGAAACTTGAGATTCTCGGAACGGGATGCCCGAAGTGTGAGTCGCTGCTGAACCATGTCAAGACCGCAGTTGCGGAGCTAGGCATCGAGGCAGAGATCTCGAAAGTGAGTGATATTGTCGAGATTGCAGAGCGCGGTGCACTCATGACTCCTGCGCTCTCGATTGACGGTGAGATCAAGCTTGCTGGCAAGCTGGCAAGCGTGGAGGAACTCAAGACACTGATCGGATCGTAACGGGAGCGAATATGAAGCGCTGGAAGACGACGATCACTGTTGTTCTGTTGGTCTTCGTCACGGTCACCGTGGGGGTGATCGTGGCGCAGGAGATTGGAAAGGCAGGTGGCTCTGCATCTGTCGCTAGTGCGGCATTGGATCTATCGACAGATTCGATTGCATCTCAGGAGCAGACGACTGAGGCTCCTGCAGCCGTAGAGCCGTCACCATCTACCGTCGATTCTGCTGTGCCTGGGACGGATGAGCAGACCGAGTCAGTTCCTCCTGTGGATCGGTGCGAAGTGCTGGCCATCTACTTCCACAACACGCACCGTTGCACAACCTGCCTGAAGATTGAGAACGGAGCGCGTCAAGTCGTGGATTCAGCCTTCTCTGAGGAGATTGAATTTGGCACCCTGACCTGGTCCGCTGTCAACATGGAAGCACAGCCTGAGTACATCTCTCGGTATGGGCTTGCCGCCCCGTCCCTCGTGCTCGTACGCACCGTGAACAATGTCGAGCAGGAATGGATTGTTCTGGATGACACCTGGAGCTTGATTCGGTCCCCTGATCGATTTGATGCCTACATCCTCGCTTCCATCACGTCGTATCTGGAGGCCTGTCCATGACCGAGTTTGCGATCGCAGCTATATCCGCCGTGTGGCTCGGGATTCTGACCTCTGTCAGCCCATGTCCGTTGGCCACGAACATCACAGCCATTTCGTTTGTCGGGCGACGAGCGGGATCGACTCGCAAGGTTCTGTTTGCTGGATTGCTCTACACCCTAGGGCGCGCACTCGTCTACACCGTGCTTGGAGTCTTGCTCGTTTCAAGTTTGCTGTCCGCTCCCATGCTCTCAGCGGTCCTGCAGAGTTGGATGAATCGCCTACTTGGGCCACTTCTGGTGTTGGTAGGCATGGTGATGTTGGGGTTGTTGCGTCTTCCAAACTTCGGTCGCGGTGCAGGCAAGGGGTTACAAGACCGTGCGGAGCGGTGGGGAATCCTCGGCGCGCTCGCACTTGGCTGTCTCTTCGCACTGTCATTCTGCCCTGTTTCCGCTGCGCTCTTCTTTGGGAGCTTGCTGCCGCTAGCGATCCGACAAAACTCAGGCTTCCTATTGCCCTTCCTCTATGGAATTGGAACGGCGCTTCCGGTTGTCGGATTTGCGCTCGTCCTGGCATTCGGAGCCGAACGTCTCGGCAGGATCTTCAGGCAGGTCTCTCGTTTGGAGCAGTGGATGCGAATGGCGACCGGCGTTGTGTTCATCTGTGTTGGTATCTACTTCTCGCTAGTCTACGTCTATGGTGTCACCTAGCAGACGCGTAAGGTGATGGAGCGAGTTCGACGGACGTCACGCGCTACGGCGCTTCGGAGAGGCCCACGTCGAGAGGAAGAAGAACCCGGCAGCAGCCAACGCGATTGACGATCCAACGGGAAGATCTGCTGCAAGTGAAAGCGCAAGGCCGACGAGGGCGCTGGCACAGCCTAGAATCGGTGCCAGCCAGAGTACCTTCTTGATGTCATACACCCATTGGAATGCAGCAGATGCTGGAAGAATCATGAGTGCATAGATCAGCAGTCCACCTGTGATCCTCAGTGCAGCGGCAACGACAACTGCAACCATGAACAGCACGAGAGTGGAGATCGCATCCGCCGGAATCCCAGACGCAATCGCCAGCTTCCTGTCTAGGAGTACGGCGAGGAACTCTTTCCCGAACAACCACACAACGAGAAGCACGCCCACGAGTACGAGGAAGAGAAGGATGACCTGGGGATACGAAATGCCGAGAACGCTACCCCACAGCAGGGAGAGTCCTCCGTTCCCAATCCCGGCACTTGGCGCTTTGCTCAAGAATGTCAGTCCGAGAGCCATGGAGAATGGGAAGGTCGCCCCAATGATCGTATCGACCTCAAGTCTGGCAATCCGTGCAATGGGGCCGAGAATTAGCGCGACAGCAATGGAGAACACGAGCGCAAGCCAGGAAGGCTGTGGAAGCGCAAGCATGATCCCCAGTGCTGCGCCAGCAAAAGCAGCGTGTGACATCGCAAAGCCTAGACTTGACAGCTTGAGTCGAACGACCAGGGTGCCGACTGCACTGCACAGAATGCCCGCGATGATGCTTCCGAGTAGTGTGGGCAACAAGATGTGCACAGGTAGTCCGAACATACTAGATGCCCTGTAGAACTAGCGCTTGGGCGGGCGTGACAGGAGCCGGGCATGTGATTCGTCCGGCTTCGATTCGAAGGACACGTTGCGCTCCGTCTGTCAGCGGCCCTTGCTCATGGCTCACGATCAATGCTGTCGCGTCAAGTGCCTGTTCGATGTCAGCCACGAGATCGGCCACATCTTGCTTTGCGAATGCATCGAGGTTTGCTGTGGGCTCGTCTAATAGGAGGAGCCGCGCCTGTTGAGCGATCGCACGGGCAAGCAAGACTTTGCGCTGCTGACCACCAGACAGACGGCCGATCGGTCGATGCCGTAGTGATGCCATGCCTACAGCTTCGAGTGCTTCGAAAGCGCGACGCCGATGTTCACGCTGCGGGCGACGGAACAGACCGATCTGTCCAAACAAAGCCATGAGTACCACGTCCTGTACAAGGAACGGAGTGCTTGTCTGGAAGAAGAGCTCCTGAGCCATGTACGCGATGCGCGCGCGAAGCCAGCGGCCATGGTGCGCGACACTCTTCCCAAACACATGAACCTGCCCGTCTGAAACGGGTAGTAGTCCATTGATGACCTCTAGCAACGTGGTCTTTCCCGCACCGTTTGGCCCGACAATCACGATGCGCTGCTGTTGCCTTACTTGGAAAGACACGTTGTGAAGTGTTGCGGTGCGCTCTCCCTCATATCCTGCAGAGACGCAGTCAAGAGCTACGACAGGGGTGTCCACTCAAACAGCTCCTTTGCAGGCAGACGCTTGAGACGCTCCGACTCCTCGTGCAGATCTGCATGAGGAAATCCAGCTGCAATCTCTGATCTCAGGCGTATTTCGACGCCGCGTCCAGCATCGGTCCGGAATCTCACGCAGGGGCTTGAATCTCCAACGATTCTCAGATTCCCCTTCCCAGCAGTGCACCCGGATCCGAGCTGCACACCGTCGTTGAGACAGGAAAGCGGTGTCTTCGTCCCGGCGAATGACTCTGCAGTAATCCCGAAGTATCCAGAACTCTCTAGCAGCTCAAGCGCTAGCAGCCCCATCCGGATTCCTGCTACAAGAAACGGCCCCAGATGACCGTGGAGGAGAATCCCGCGCTGTACAGCGTCGTCGATATCGACCGTCCTCGGATCGATCTTCAAGCATTCCATGTGTTCTCCTATCCAATTGGCTCGATGGCTGAGAAGAGTGCTTCCGCGTTCCGGCGCAGCATATCGAGCAAGGATGCTGTCTGCGGAAGCGCGCCTGGGAAATTCGTCAGCACCGCGTGGACTGCGCCAACCTCTCTCGCAAGCTTCGCGCCGAACTCGATCCCGCTTTGAAGGTTGTCAATGACAACCTGAGCTGAAGCTTCAACACCTTGGTTCGCAAGTGCGATCAGATCCCTCAGACTGAGGGTGGACGGCGGAGCGAAGCTCTCTGCAATCTCGAAGCCCAACCAAGAGACGAAACCCGACTGCCATTGCATGCAGAGTACCGGGATTCCAGCAGTGCCAACCTCTTCTGCGCGTGACAGCAACTCCGACTCAAGTGCTGTCAGCGAATCCAAATACGCATCTCTGCGTGACTGAATCGCCTCTGCATGCTCCGGCATTCGATCAGAAAGGAGCTCTGCGATCGCGTTGAGTTGCGCCGCTGCGGCACTTGGTGAATTCCACGGACCCGGCAGCTGAGCAAGGGCGTTGGCTTGCGTGTGCTCGCCAAGCTGCTCGACCCAGGGTTCAATGCCTGAGTAAATGACCAGATCCGCTTCCAGGAGCGAGGCGAGATTCCCGGGGCTGAGATCATAGTGTCCGGGACAGAATCCAGAGGGAATGATCGTTGAGACAATCACGGCCTCTCCCCCAACAACTGCTGCCAGTTCCCCAAGCACAGCGTGTGTGGCGACAACGAGGTGCTGCGGCAGTGCTTGGATTCCCAAGACCAACAGAAAAGCAACGAAGAGCAACAGGCGTTTCATGGCTTCCTTTCTAGTGAAGACTGCTTCCTGTGGAAGTTGCGGTTAGCTCACCGTGTTTGACACCTTTCAGGCTGATCATCCGGCTGGCAAGCGCGTCTATGGCTCGGGCCTCGCCCTTCACCGCGATGAACTCAAGGCAGTTGTCTGCATCGACGTGTACATGGGTTGTGGAGATGATTTCTGCAAGCGCATGATGCTGGATGTGCATGAGCTCATCCGTCAAACCAGGCTTGTGATGGTCATACAGTAGGGTGATTACGCCTGCCACCTGGTCTCCGGCTTCCCACTCCCGGCGCACCAAGCGCTGCCGAATCGCATCTCGAATTGCTTCCGAACGGTTGGCGTACCCCATGCCCTCGGACAGGGCATCAAAGCTCTCGATCAACTCTTTGTCGATTGAGATGCTAAATCTGACAAGCTCTCCCATAGTGTTACCTCCATGAGATTCGTAACACCGCGGAAGTATAGCATCTCCATGATGAGTTTCAACACCAAGCGAGCTGGGGCTAGCGCCTCTACTTCCAGAGGACGAACATCAAGCCCTGTGCGCCGAACACAACGATCTGATAGAAGGTGTAGAGCACCCAAGCGCCACGCGGGGAATCCTCAAAGGTTCCAACGGTGATGGTCGCAGCACCACCGACCCCGACGTACAAGATCACGCCAAAGAGCACGCCTTGCCACCAGAGTGTGAGACCCAGTCCAGAGATCAACGCTGCCAACACATACGCAGCGACAATGCCCGCGATCAGCGGAAGGACATACATGCCGGCGCTTGACTGGATGTCTTCTTGCTTCTTCCCAATGACCCGAAGCCATAGCTTTCCGAATAGCGGTCCATACCAGAGCGATCCGACGACCATGTTGAAGACGCCACCAACGATGACTGCGATCCAATTCACGTTACCTAGAAAGTCCATACTTGACCCCCTCCTCTTGAATCCGAACCACGCTAGCACACTTCCAAGGCATGTCCAAGGGCAGCGCGAGTGATCGATCTAGCGCGCGTGCTAGCCAGTTGACTGCGGGAGAGGAAGATCAACGAAGAAGCGCGTGAACTCGCCGACTGCTGTCTCGAAGCTGAGTCTTCCGCCATGCTCCTTGATGATTCCGTGGCTCACAGATAGGCCAAGACCTGTGCCCTGATCCCTTGTCTTGCTCGTGAAGAACGGATCGAAGACGCGGGCGCGGTACTCCTCAGGGATGCCGCAACCGTGATCCTCGACTGCGATGCGAAGCCATTCGGACTCGAGTACCTGAGCGGAAATGCTCATGGTCTTGTTGCTGTGATATCCTGGATAGCAATCGTTCAAAGCGCCCAACGCATTGGTGATCAGATTCACGAGCACCTGCTCGATCTGCTGGCTTCGGCACCGAATGGCAGGGAGATCGCCTGGAACGTCCACCTCTACCTCGATCTGGTTGTTGCGCAGCATTACGCTAACCAGCGAGAGCGATGCTGCCACAAGATCGCTTGGCTGTGCAAGCCCTTCCTCCGCCTCATCCTGTCGAGAGAACGCGAGCAGGTTCCTGACAATGGTCGCGATGCGGTTGCCCTCGTGGATGATCTCTCTGGCATAGCCATGCGCACGTTCGTCGTCTTCTACACGGTCTTTGATGAGCTCTGCATAGTTGATGATCCCGGTCAGCGGGTTGTTGACTTCATGGGCTACGCCGCTAGCAAGGGTACCTATCGATTCCAGCTTCTGAGACTGACGTAGCTGCGCTTCGATGACCAGTTTCTCTTCTTGCGCCTGGTGCCGGTCGGTGACGTCGCGTATGACTCCGATGGTGCCAGACTCGTCCTGGCGCGCATACAACTGGCCTGTGAGTTCTCCGTGGAACGTTGTGCCGTCTGCCCGTCGCATGAGGAGCTCCATGGCAGGAGAAGGGATGTTGTCCTGGATCGCACGCTGATAGGCTGCGAGCGCTTCCTGAATCGAGGATGGATCCAGGAAGTCTGTGAAGGGCCTTCCTGTCATGTCGCCCGGGTTGCAGCCGAAAATCGTTTGGGACGCAGGAGATACGAACGTGATGTTGCCTTCATCGTCTGTGAGGAAGATCATGTCACTCATCTGCTCTGTGATCGATCGGAACAGATTCTCGCTTTCCTGGAGCGCCTTCTCGGCCTGTTTGCGCTCTGTGATGTCCGTACAGACACCGATCCATCGTTCAGGCATGCCAGCATCATTCAGCATAGGCAGCGCGTGGTCGTTCCAGATCCTGTACGTACCGTCTTGATGCCGGATGCGATAGTAGTATTGGATTGGGTCCGTTGAATTTCGGTGAAGTTCGACCGCATCCTGCAGTTGAGGCTGATCATCCGGATGAATGAGCGCGAGCCATGCCGAGATACTGCGCGAAACCTCATATGGCTCGAATCCAAGCAGCCCATCAATGTCCCCGAACCACTCCAGCGAGTCTGTGGCAACATCCCACTCGTAGATAAGATCATAGGCTGCCTGACCCGCGATACGAAGGCGCTGTTCTGAAGCTTGAAGCGCGCGCTCGGCTTCGCGTTTCTCTGTGATGTCATCGAAGATCGTTGCGAACTGGTTGGTGCGCGGGCAAAACGCCAGAACCGAGTACCATCGTCCAAGAGGTGCGGCGAACTGCTCGAACCGAGTCTCGCTGCCCTTCAGTGCAACCTCTCCGTATCTTCCGATCCAGTCCGCAGGATCCTCAGCGATTCCAGGAAGTACTTCTGTGACACGACTTCCGATGAGCTGGTCTCTTTGGAGTCCCGTAAGCTTCTCAAAAGCGGAATTGACCTCGAGAAACACGTAGTCAACAGGCGTCCCCGTCTCGTCCACGACTATCTCGTGCAAGGCGAACCCATTGATGATGTTCTCGAAAAGCAACCTGTATCTCTCCTCGCTCTCCGAGAGATCACGCTCGGCTTTCTTGTGTGCCGTGACATCGTCCAGAACTCCGAAGATCTGCTTCGGAGCGCCATTCTCTAGACGGTTGAAGATTGATTCCTTGGAACGCAGCCATCGCCACGAGCCGTCTCGGTGCAGCATGCGGTACTCGTGCTCAATGAACTCACCATCTGCCGCTTCCGCGTACCGAGGGAGGATGCTCGTCAAGTAGCCCTCCATATCCTCTGAATGCATGAGAGTCGAGAGCAATGCCTCGCCCATGGATTGGATCTCTTCGACTGAGTAGCCGAGGATTGCACCGATACTCTGGCTGCTGTAGATGTTCTTCTTCTCCACGATGTCGTAGATGTAGATGGTGTCAGGCGTTGTGTCGAGCAAAGTCTCCATGAATGTCTTCTGCTCTCGAAGCGCTGCCTCAGTCCGTTTCCTCTCTGAAATGTCCCGCGCAATGCCTTGCACGCCGACGACCTCCTCATTGCGAACAAGAGGAGCTACCGTGACTTCGATCGGGATTGTCGAACCATCTTTCTTTCGTCCTTCGAACTCCAGGATCTGGAATTTCTCTCCAGAAGCCGCTTTCAGGAAGGCTTCGCGCGCTCTGGGAATCTCCTTTTCCGGGAAGAATGCATCGAATCCAAGTTCTCGCGTCTCCTCAGGCGTATACCCGAAGATGTCATGGACAGCGTCAGATGCGTAGGTGACCCGCCCCTCAAGGTCGAGCTGCCAGATGTCTTCGGACGTGGCCTTGGTAACCAGGCGCAGCCGCTCCTCGCTCTCACGCAGCGCTTCCTCGGCCTGTCTGCGGGCGGTAATGTCGCGGATGATGTGTACGGCCCGGCTCAGTTCTCCTCTAGCGTCGTAAATCGGATCCACGGTGACCTCGAACCACTTGGTGTCTACTCGAAGCTCCATGGATTCCCGCTCGTGGGAATCTGTAGCGCGCGGGAAGGGACAGTCTGGAATCGGGCACTTGGTCGCATGTACGATCTCCCAGCAGTGCCTACCAATCATCTCGTCTGCTGTGAGTCCGAACATCTCCTCTGCCATCCGGTTGCACTGAAGAATGCACTGCTCATCGTCGATGATCCATATGGCATCCTGGGTTGCATCGAAGATGGACTGGAGGTCGTTTGATGCCCTCATGGGTGCTTTGTCTGACGAGTTGCGTTCGTCCATTCCCTACTCCCCGAATGCCCGGAAGCCCGATGGACCCTCATCCTTATGGAGTCTACAGCAAATCCCAGTGCAAGCCTAGGGAACAGCGATCCAGGACCAACCCTCTGTGATCGAGAGCGTTGGGCTGTCTCTGAACCAGAAGAAAGCTAGAACTGGATCAGCGGGGGGAGCATCTTCGCCTGGGCTACTGTAGATGCCGCTTCTTTCGGTGTCGGCGGGATGCCATCAAAGCGTGTGTGATCTATGAAGTCAGCGATCTGTTGCCGCATGGTGTCTGGATCTGCGTCGGCGATCGTGTTCAGAGTGTCGTAGCCAGCATCGTGGTAGAGCCGCGCCCGGATCGCCTTGAGTCCTGAGATACGTGAGAGATCTGAGAGCTTGACGAGCTCAACGATGAAGTCCAATGGCAGATCGGTTGTCTGAGCGAGCGTGGTGCGTTTCTCTGGCGAGTCTCCTGCCGTCCACATTTGCTCAACGCTCTCTATGCCAAGTGATGCAAGTTTTGCGATCCGATCAGCATCAACACCTCGGAATGACGCAAGCTTGAACGGTTTTCGCTGGATCTTGGCTTGTCGCATCTGACTGGCACAGTCGGCGAGGTCAACACGTCCGAGAAAGCGGAAGTAGTAGATGAGGGCCCAAAGCGCGGTCTTGGAGGACCCTTCCTTCTGTGCTTCCAGCTTCTGAGCATAGGCGCGTACATCATCTGAGGAAGCCTCCACAGGATGATGATGCAAAAACTCCCGGAAAGCCGTACTGATCCCGATGCAGCGTTGAACTGCATTCGTGGATCTGCCCTGCCGTTTCAGATATGTTCGAAAGCGTTCGGTATCCATGCGGATCCTCTTCGTCCAACGTGCTCATGTGGCGTCTCAACAGCGTAACAGATGGACGGAGTGCATTGCCGTATGATTGGGGATCCAATCTTCAGGGGGATTGCATGAAGCCCGAACCCTACGATGGCTACTTCTGGGAAGGTGAGCGTGTACGTCTGCGTCCTCTACAGATTGAGGATGCAGAATCCAAATGGCAGGAGTGGTTGGACACGCCTGCAAGGCGATTGTTGGAGTACGGATTGGATCTCCCGCCCGTTTCTCTGGAGAAGTATCGGGAGGACTTGCTCGAATCCTGCAACTTCGGCGGCGATACGAGTCATCGTCTGGGCTTTGCGATTGACAATCTCCAGGGCGAGTTCATTGGCTGGATCAACGTCTTCTTCAGCGAGCCCCAACATGGGCGCTTCGGTGCTGGCATGGGCATCTTCAGGGACCACCGGCGCAAAGGCTATGCCTTGGATGCGCTGCGAATCGTCTTGAAATACGGCTTCCGCGAACGTCGAATGGAGAAGTTCAACGCGGAGTGTCTCGCAATCAATGTGCCGTCAATCGGCATGCAGAGGAAGCTTGGGTTGGTAGAAGAAGGTCGTCGCAGAGAGCAGATCTACATGGATGGTGCCCGCCACGACGTCATTCTCTTTGGTATGACTAAGGCAGAGTACGACGCGCTGAATCCGCCAACGTCCTAGTCCACGGGATCGAGTGTGAACTGACCGATGCCATGATAGCTGTGGATCGAGATGAAGTCGTCTCGATTCAGTTGATGCGCAGTCTGGATCTCGTAGGTCTTCCCCGGCTCAAGCTTGCGATCGTAGGGATCCCCGGAATCGAGTGGGATGACGAATTCGAGAATCGTCACGCCGTCTTCCTATGTCCCGGCACTCGCAAGGATGTCGTCGGTGTCACGGACATTTACGTCCTCGTCATGGAGATTCTCAAGCGTGCCGACGTTGTCGCGAATGTCTGCCACACCATCCTTC
>Ga0180436_10002828_pt1 | contig 16238 bp, 16 predicted proteins | sample SS_ome_2_FD_132434 | JGI IMG/M metagenome (GOLD analysis project Ga0180436, IMG submission 132434) | Hypersaline lake sediment archaeal communities from the Salton Sea, California, USA - SS_3_S_2 metaG | ecosystem: Environmental > Aquatic > Non-marine Saline and Alkaline > Hypersaline >...
CGGAGCCACGGCACGGCCCACAAGAGCAACAAGTGTCAGACACCGTCGACGCCAGGGGAGCAGGGTGTCTGACACTTTTGCTCATCCCACGCCGGAGCCACGGCACGGCCCACAAGAGCAACAAGTGTCAGACACCGCCGGCGCCGAAACCTCGACGCTCACTGACTTGTTGTGCGCACCGTGGGCGATTGCTATGGTCGGCGCGTCAGGCGGGAGCGCCGGCCGGCGTCCCGGGCGTGACGCTTACGCGGGAGGGCCGGGTCATGCACACGCGACTCACGAGTTTTGTCGGCTTGCTGGCCACGCTGGCGGCCGGGCCGGCGTGGGCCGTGGCGGCAGTCGAGCTGAACGCCACGGTCGACTGGTTCAACGACGGCACCTTCGCCCAGGTCCCCGGACAGGCGGTCAGCCAGGTAACCAGCCTCGGCAACACCGGCGCCGTGTTGCTCCCGGGCAGCACACCGTCGGCGACGAATTGCGCGGTGGTCCCGGAGCCGAGTTTCAGCTGCACCGGTACCGGCAGCGCGGTGCGCCAGGTCTACGACCTGACGGCCACGGCGGCGCCGGGCAGCGGGGTCACCGCGAGTGGCGTCGCGTCCGCGGGCAATGACGCGGTGGGCATGTCTCTCGACGCGAGCAGCCAGGGTGCGGTGCTCGGCGTCACTGACCTGCTGCTCTACAACCTGGTCGGTATCGATCGTCAGCGGCTGCGCTTCGACGTTGCCGCCGACAACCTCCCCGAGTTCATCGAGGTCGACATCACGTTTACCGTGCAGGCCGCGATCGACGACGCCTCGAGCGTGACCGGTGCAACCTATCTCGCCGAAGCTAGCGCGAGCGTCCACGTGCTCGAGGCGGCGACGCTGCTCGCGGCGCCGTTCACGAGCGGGCCGATGCACGCGCCATTCGTTGCCAGTGCGTTCGTCGCTAACGGCGGCGGGCCGGCGGCGGCCGCGCTCACCAGCGTGACCGAGACCATCAGCGTTCGCCCGAACGCAGACTACTGGGTCGCGCTCGCGAGCCAGGTCGCGTTGTCCCTGGTGCCGTCACCGGCGTTCCCGACGCGCGATTATGCCGGTCTCGACGTCGCGCTCTCGGCCTATGCCGATCCGGTGTTTGCTCTCAACCCGGTATTCGCGGCCAGCCGCCCGGACATTGCCGCCGCGCTCAGCATCGAACGCATTGCGGTGGTGCCGGTACCGCCGGCATTGTTGACGTTCGTGAGCGCAGCCGGGATGCTGCTCGCGCGCCTCTCGCGGCGGCGGTGACATCGCGAAAAGAGGGGGACGGATCTGTTTTCACTGAGCTGGCACTTATTGACACATCCGGGTCGTAAATTGATCCGTCCCCTTTTCGCGAGCGTTTCCGGGTGCGTGTCAGCGACGCCAGGAGGTAAATCATGCAGTCCAAGTGGATGAGGTTGTCAGGTGTGCTCGGGATGGCATTGTCCATGCCCGCGATGGCGGCCGGCATCGAGGTCATTGCCGACGACGCGATCGGTGGTTTCCGCTTCCCCGAATCGGTCGCCTGTGACGCGGAGAGCGGCGCGCTGTACGTGAGCGAATTCGTCTCCGCGCTGAAGCCGGCCGAGAAGGACGGCCAGGGGCGCATCGCCAAGGTCGGCCGCGATGGCGCAGTGATCGAGGCACAGTTCCTGCCGGCGCCGGGCGATGTCCTGCACAAGCCCAAGGGCGTCTGGGTGGCCGGGGCGCGGTTGTGGGTGACGGACATCGACGCGGTGTGGGTGTTCGACACGCAGACCCGGCGCGGTCGCAAGCTTGCCCTGCCCGGCGCCGAGTTCGCCAACGACGTTGCGCTCGCCGGCGAGACCTTGTACGTGACCGACAATCGTCTCGATACGGTATTCGCGATCACGCCGGCGGATTTTCTCGACGCCGCGGTGACGCCGACGATCGCGCAGGTCGCGACCGGACGGTCGATTTACCCGAACGGGGTTTATCCGGCGGCCGACGGTACGCTGCTGCTCGCCGGCATGGCGGGCGATGGCGAACCGCGCGGGATCTACGCGCTGGCCGCCGACGGCGACGTCACCCCGGTGACCGAGGGGCTGGGTCGGCTGGACGGCCTGTACGAGATGGCGGACGGCAGCCTGCTGACAACCGACTGGAGCAGCGCCGCCTTGCTCGCCTGGAACGAGGACGGTGGGCGCCAGGTTCTGGCCGCGGATTTCCAGGGGCCCGCCGACTTCTGCGCACTGCGTACCGGCGACGAACTGCTCGTTGTGGTGCCCGACCTGGTCAAGGGCGAACTCCGCCTGGTTCGCCTCCGTTAACGGCGCCGCAACGAGGCCGCCCGCCGGTGACCGGCCGGGTGTCTGACACTTTCGCTCGCCTGACACCGGAGCCACGGCAAGGCCCCACGAGAGCAACAAGTGTCAGCCACCGCCGAGGCCAGCACGCCACGGCAAATCGTAGTGTCTGGCACTTTTGCTCGTCTCGCCGGTGACCGGCCGGGTGTCTGACACTTTTGCTCGTCTGACACCGGAGCCACGGCAAGGCCTACGAGAGCAACAAGTGTCAGACACCGTCGACGCTGCCAACGCCATCGCGAGCCGCGGCCCATACTCGGGCCCCGGCAGCGCGTGCCGCCAGTCAGCTCGCGGCGAAGAAGCGGTCGAAGAAGAGCTGATGCTCGGGCAGGCCCTTGGCCAGCAGCAGGCGGCCGACGGTCTCGCACATCTCCGGAGCGCCGCACAGGTAGGCATCGAGGTCGCTCGCGTTGTCGACTTCGCGCTGGATGGTCTGGGTGACGTTGCCGACCGCCCCGGACCAGGTATCAGCGTCGGTGAGGCCGTCCAGCGTCGGCACGTAGTGCAGCCCACCGAGTTCCTCGCCGAGCGCGGCGAGCTCCTCGCCGCAGGGCAGGTCGTCGGGGCGGCGTGCGCCGTAGAAGAACGTGAAGCTGCGCGGGTCGCGCCGCGCGGCGGCGTCGCGCAGCATCGCCAGGATCGGCGCGATGCCGGAACCGATCGCGGCGAGCAGGACGGGGCGCTCTCCGTCGCGCAGGTAGCTCGACCCGAACGGCCCGCGCAGCGCGAGCTTCGCGCCGGGCGCGAGCGCGGTGACGCGCGCGGAGAATGCGCCACCCTCGATGCGCTTGAGCACGAAGGCGAGTTCCCGCGCGGCCTGCGGCGCCGAGGCCATCGAGTAGCTGCGGCGCACCGCATCGCCGGTCGCGTCCAGGGTCAGTTCGGCGTATTGCCCGGCATAGAATTCGAGCGCCTCGGGCAGGGCGACGCGCAATTCCCACAGCTCGGCGGTCAGCGGACTACAGGCGGTGACGGTCGCCGACAGGTCGCGCGGTGCGAGTAGCGGGCGTGCACGTGAGTCGTGTCGCCGGTTATCGCGGATCAGCAGGTCGGTCTCGGGAGTCGCGCAGCACAGCAGTGCCCAGCCGTCGTCGCGCTCGTTGTCGGGCAGGGAATAGACCGACGCGGCGCCGAAATCGACCTCGCCGTCTTCGACGAGATACTTGCAGGTCGAGCAGCGTCCCTGGCGGCAGCCGTACTGCAGCTCGATGCCCGCGCGCAGCGCGCCGTCGAGTATGGTCTCGCCCTCGGCAACTTCGAATACGTCCCCGCTCGGGGACAACTCCACTTCGTAGCTCATGGTTCAGTCTCTGCAAAGCGAAACAGGGGGCAGGCCACGATTCTCGCCTGACGAAAAGCGTGGTCTGCCCCCTGTTTCTCGCCAGCCGGTCAGGCGCGGTGGATCTCGGTCACGTCACTGGTCAGGGTGAAGGTGTAGGGATCGGTCTTCACGCGCCCGATGTAGCTCGACATGATGACCAGCCATTGCGACATGCTGACCTCGTTGCCGAGCTCCTCCGAGACCTTCCTCAGGTCGACCACGATGCGCCCGGTGGGCGAGGTGATCTTCCAGAACGTGTCGTGGTCGGTGATGACGAGGTCGGGGTCCTCCTCCTCGAGCACGTCGAGCGTGGCCTGGGCTTCGGGCGACCCCTGCATGAGGATGAGCGAGACGTCGTCGCGGCTCTGGTCGCTCATGCGTCACCTCCGAGCGGACTCGAGTAACCGAGGCCGGTGACCAGCGCCGCGGTCGCCGCGCGCGCCCGCGCGAGTGCCTCGGCGTGGCTGATGGCGGGTACCGGGACCGCGTCGAAGGCCGGCGCGAGCGCGACCGCGGCGCCGTCCGCACGCGCCGTCCAGTCGTCGAGCCAGGCCTGGATGCACGCGCGGTTGGCGTCTGCCCGGGGGTTGTCCTCGGCAACGACGAACTCGGCCAGTGCCTGGGCGGCGGCGAGGTTGCGGCGCCGATCGCGTTCGGCGGTGAGCACGATGTGGGCGGCGACGGCATCACGGTTGGGCAGGGCGGCACGGCGCACGAGTTCGCTGACGGCGAGCTGCTGCAACAGTGGCGCGACGACCAGGTTGAGGCCGAGCATGAGCTCGCACCAGTCGCGACAGCCCATGATTTCCTCGGCCAGGCGGCGCGACGGCTGGTAGGCCGGGTTCTCCATCCAGTTGCGCTTGCCGGCGGCGTCGTCGACCGCGTCCGAGTGATGCTCGAGTTCGACCAGGTAGCAGATCACGTCCTGCGCGTGGCGCAGATGGTCGAAGGACTGGAAGCACAGCGCATTACCCAGGGTATCGGAGAGCGCCTCGCGTTGCGCCGGGGCGAGCGAGCGGAACACCGCGTATTCGAAGAAAGACCAGGCGCGGTAATGGTCGCACAGCACGCCGCGGATCCAGCGCGCGTCGATCTCGGCGAGGCTGCCGTCGAGCGCAGCGTCCTCGGTCATGCGCTCGATGGCGCCTTCCTGCTGTTCCTGGTGACGCACGTAGGTGCGCTGCCAGTGCTGCGAGGGGTCACGCCATTCGAACCAGTCCGACACCTCGAGCGCGGTCGAGGCCGGGTCCCACAGCGGCGTGCCGTCGTCGCGCAGCAGGTACCACTCCGGCTGCTCGATGCGTCCACGGGCGTGGTCGAAGCCCTGCATGTCGGGCTGCATGTGGACGGTGAGCGCCTCGTACTCGGTGAGGCGGCGACGTTTGGGCTTGATGTAGGTGAAGTCGCGCGCCGTCTTTACCTTGGCTGCCGTGCCGGTCGCCGGCGCGTTCATTGCAGCACCGTCACTTCGCCGTCCGCGGGCAGATCCTTGAGCGGGTTGGTAATCTCGAATTTGAGCGCGCGGATGTCGTCGATGGTCCACATGCGATCGCGTTTGAGATGCGGCTGGGCGATCAGGGTCTTGCCGTCGGCGCGCAGCAGGCCGCAATGCTCGAGCCAGTCGCCCAATTCGTAGCCGTCGAAGTGCTCATCCCAGACGTAGTTGCTGGCATAGCGATGTGGTTCGATGCTGAAGGCGTGCTCACAGCCGTCGGAGCAGAACGCGTGCTTGCGCCCGGCGTGGGTCTTGATGCGGGCGGTGGAGATGTCCGGGCGCGGGAACACGCACGGCATCTGGCACACGCGGCAGAACGTCGGCAGGCTTTCGAACAGGTTGAGCGGGAGCTGGCCGTCGGCCGGATCGGTCATCTGTGCATAGGCTTCCCAGAACTTGCCGTAGTGATCGTACCAGCCGGGATATTTCTTCTCGAACCAGTCGAAGTCCTTGGCAGTCAGCGGATCGACGCGCAGGAACTGCATCGGCCAGCTCGCGGCGAACAGCATCATCGCGGTGTGGCCGACCCACTGCACGCGGTTGGCCGCTTCTTCCCAGTGCTGCGGCAGGCTGACCCCGAACGGCTCGAGCTTGCGGATGTAGGAGCCGGCCCAGTCGTCGCCGATCCATTCCTTCCAGGCTTCCAGGTAGGAACCACCGCGGTTCTCCTGGAAGTAGTCGTAGACCGCGCCGACGAAGGAGTCGAGGAAGGTGTGCTGGCGCCAGAACGCGGTGTCGAAATCGCGTTGCAGCTGCGGCAGGTTGTCCTCTACCGAGGCGACCGCGGCGAGCGTCGAGTAGCCGTTTGCCATGTGGCGCGCCTCGTCCGACTGCACGCTGAGGAAGGTGGTCGGCGTGGCCTGGTCGCCGTTGGCGGCGGCGACCTCGGTGAGGGTGACGAAGATCGGATTGGTGTAGGCGGTCTCGGCGACGACCTGCAGGTTGAGCGCGCCCTCGATGGGGTTGCCGGCAAAGAAGCCGTCGAAGGCCGCGCGGCTGGCGCGCGTGATGAAGTTGGTATTGCGCAGGCGGAAGCCCTGGGTGAAGCCTTCCGGATCGGGCGCGTGCTTGGCGAGGTAACGCACCAGGTGCGCTTCCTGGTTGGTGTGGCGCACCTCGTCGATCATCTGCGCGAGGTAGCCCTGGCGCAGCTCCGCGTTCGAGACCGACTCGACCAGCTGGCCGGTGCACTTCATTGCCGCGTACTCGGCGTAGGTGGTCACGGGCAGCACCATCTTGAGCACTTCGGTCCAGCGCTCGGAGGCCTTGGCCGGCATCTTCGCGCGCGCCATGACGTCGCTCATCGCGCCGTACTGGCGGTCGTCCTTGTCGCGTTCCATGCTGCAGTAGTCGCGCACGAGGTGGCGGAACGGATCGCTCGTCTTGCTCGGAATGCGGTAAGGCATGCGGTAGCGCGATGGCGCCGGCGCGTAGGACGCCTCCCAGTCGAAATCCTTGACGCGATCGTGCGCCTTGATGAAGTCTTCGCCGTTCATGAGCTTCCCCTCGCCATGTTGGTCTCACCTGCCCAGGAGGCAGGTGGGATAAGGAACGCAGTGCCACGTGCGGCCTTGCCCACGTGACGCTCCCCGGGCGACGGCGGCAGGGCCGTCACGCATTGGTCGTCGCCGGAGTCGGCGCACTTCCCCTGAGATGCCGCCGTGCTCCAGACCCTACGATGATATTTTTATCAATTGAGTGTCAAGCGCCGCCGCCCGTGGTAAATCGTGCTGCGATGCCGCATCGCCCGCAGGGTGGTCGTCACGGGGCGGGGCGCGGGGACAACAGTCAGTCGACGACGCGGCGCACCACCACACGCCACTCGGGCGTGGCGACGTCGACGTACCACGGCCCGGCGGCGAGCGTGCCCGGGTCGGCGCTGTAACGGCCGTCGCCGAGATGGGCCGCGACGAGCTGCCGATCACCGGCGCGGGTGGCGTGGGAGAGCTGCACCGGTACGCTGGGCGGAAGCGGCCGGTCGGTCTGGTCCCAGCTGAGCGTGAACTCACAGCGGCCGTTGCCGAGCGCGGTCACTTCGAGATCGAGGCCCAGCGCCGCGGCGTGCGCCTCGCGGTCGAGCACCTTGTTGATCTCGAGTCCGCGCTTGTAATAGTCGTCGGCGACGAGACCATCGCTGGTCGTGTTGGCAATGCCGATCAGCACGACGCAGATGGCGATCGTGCCGAGCGGGATCGCGAACACGAACCAGGCCCAGGGCTCGCGATACCAGGGTGTGATCGGCTCGTTCATCGCCCGGGACCGAGGAACTTGGCGCCTTCGGTGACGCTGACCGAGGCATCGTCCGCCGCACGCAGGGTGAACGTAACCGGCGTGCTGCGTTCGGGCAGCTCGGACTCGCTCGCACGCAGCACCACGGGTACCTCGGCGACGTCGCCGCCGGCCACCCTGACCGGCTCGCCGGGACCGTCGACCAGCATGCCGTCGATACCGGCAGCCGTGATCTCGAACGCGCGTTCGGCGTCGCGCAGGTTGAGCACCTTGAGCATGTAGACGTTCTCGATCAATCCACCGCGTTCGCGGTAGAGCTGGTTGCGGTCGCGCATGATGTCGAGGCCGAGCGGTGCGCGCGAGCCGAGCAGGTAGAAGAACAGGCCCGCGACACCGAGCAGCAGCACGCTGTAGATGATCGTGCGCGCGCGCACGATGCGGGTCGGTTTGCCTTCGAGCGCATGTTCGGTGGTGTAGCGGATCAGCCCCTTGGGATAGTTCATGCGCTCCATGACGTCGTCACAGGCGTCGATGCAGGCCGAGCAGCCGATGCACTCGTACTGCAGGCCGTCGCGGATGTCGATGCCGGTGGGGCAGACCTGCACGCACATCGTGCAGTTGATGCAGTCGCCGAGGCCGAGCTCTTTCGGGTCGGCACTGGGGCGGCGCGAGCCACGCGGCTCGCCGCGCGCCTCGTCATAGCTGACGATGAGGGTGTCCTTGTCGAACATCGCGCTCTGGAAGCGCGCGTAGGGACACATGTACTTGCATACCTGCTCGCGCATGAAGCCGGCGTTGCCGTAAGTGGCGAAGCCGTAGAAGAGCATCCAGAACGTCTCCCACGGTCCGAGCGAGAGCGCCGCGGTCTTGGCCAGCAGGTCGGTCGCGGGCGTGAAGTAGGCGACGAAGGTGAAGCCGGTCCACAGCGAGAACGCGATCCAGGCGAACTGCTTGGTCGCCTTGATGCGCAGCTTACGCGCCGACCAGGGTGCCTTGTCGAGCTTCATCTGCTGCAGGCGATTGCCCTCGATCTTGCGCTCCATCCACAGGAAGACTTCGGTCCATACCGTCTGCGGGCAGGCATAGCCGCACCACAGGCGCCCGGCCAGCGCAGTGAAAAAGAACAGCGACAGGGCCGCGAGCATCATCAGCAGGGTCAGGAGCAGGAAGTCCTGCGGCCAGAAGGTCAGGCCGAAGACGTAGAACTTGCGCGCGGGCAGGTCGAACAGGACGGCCTGGTGGCCGTCCCAGCGCAGCCAGCACACGCCGTAGAACAGGCCGAGCAGCACGCTGACCGCGGTGACGCGCAACGCGGCGAAGGTACCGTGCACCTCGCGCGGGTAGATCTTCTCGCGCTTCTCGTAGAGTGACTGTTCTACACTGGAGGCGGCCGTGGCCTTGGCCTTGGGGGCCGTGGAGGTGTCATCCATTGCTGTGGGGCGTCTCGTCCGGATTGGGTGGTGGCGGGTAGGTGAACGTGACGGCGAGCACGCCCGAAACCGCCGTCAGCAGCCAGAACAGGAAAAACCCGATGCTATAGGCCGCCATGCGGCTGACCTCGGGGAACGGCACGCAGTAACGCAGGTCGTCCGGATCGAGAATACTGAAAAAGACACCGGTCGCGGCGGTGGCCATCAGGAACGACAGCCACAGCACCGCGCCGAAGCGCTGCGGTACGGGCATCCAGCGAGTCTTGGCCAGTAATTCCATGACGTTGCGTTCTCCCCTCCGCGTGGTCGTCGGCGAGCGAGCAGGAAAGCGAGTGGCGCGCTGTCAGCTGCCTCGCGCGCGCGTCCGCGGGCCGCGTTCATGCGGTTGAACGCCGGTCCTCGTTGCGTGCGCGGCTGGCAGCGTGCGCTCCTCGCGGTTCCTCGTTCGCCTGTTCGAGTCTTCGCCCGGGCCTGGCCGGCGCGCTCAGCGCGTCGGCGTGTTGCCCTGGGTGAAGCTGTAGACGTAAGCCGCCAACACGTGGACCTTGGCCGGGCCAAGAAATTCCTCGTGCGCCGGCATCTGGCCGTTACGGCCCTTGACGATCGATTCGACGATGGCCGTGCGCGTGCCGCCGTAGAGCCAGACGTCGCCGGTCAGGTTGGGCGCGCCGAGCATCGGGTTGCCTTTGCCTTCGGCGCCATGGCAGGCGACGCAGACCTGGTTGTAGGTCTGCTTGCCGGCCTCGACCTTGTCGGCGGCGATGTCGCGCCCGGCGAGGTGCTCGACGTAGTCGGCCGCTTTCTGCGCGCCATCTTCGCCGATCACCGCCACCCAGGCCGGCATCACGCCGGCACGTCCCTTGAGGATGGAGTGCTCGATCGCTTCCGGGGTGCTGCCGTAGAGCCAGGCGTCGTCGGTCAGGTTGGGGAAGCCGCGCGCGCCGCCCGCGTCCGAACCGTGGCACTGCGTGCAGTAGCTGGCGAACAGGTTCTGACCCATCTCCAGCACTTCTGCGTTCTGCGCGAGCGTCGGGATGTCGGTTTTCTGATACTGCTCGTAGAGCGGGCCGTACTCGGCTTCCGCGGCGGCGACCTCGGCCTCGTACTGCGACACCTGGCTCCAGCCCAGCAGGCCCTTGAAGGCGCCGAGGCCGGGATAGGCGATGAGATAGCCGATGGACCAGAACAGCGTGAGATAGAACAGGTTCATCCACCAGCGCGGCAGCGGGTTGTTGTACTCCTCGAGGTTGCCGTCCCACTTGTGCCCCATCGTCTCCGGGTTGTCGGCATCCAGCGGCGGGCGCGCTTTGGCCTGTGACCAGACGAACCAGATCAGAACCACGATGCTGACGAGCGTGACGCTGCCGATGAAGATGCTCCAGTACACGCTATTGAAATCAGCCATTTCCTTTTTCTCCATTGACGTCGGTGACGTCGTCGTCATCCTCGAGCGGGATGCGGGCGGCCTCGTCGAACTCGGGCTTACGCTTGCGCGACCACGCCCAGACGACTACGCCGAGGAACACCGCAGCCACGAATACCGTCCACGCTGAAAACAGCCAGCCCATGCTCAGCGGCGCGTCTTCACGTGGGTGCCGAGTCCTTGCAGGTAGGCAACCATCGCGTCGAGCTCCGACTTGCCTTCCAGTGCGGCCGGGGCGTTGGCGATCTGCTCGTCGGTGTACGGCGAGCCGAGCTTGCGCAGGCCGCGCATCTTGGCCTGGATGTCGTCGCCGTCGAGCATGCTGGTCTCGAGCCAGGGGTAGCCCGGCATGATCGACTCCGGCACGACGTCGCGCGGATTGATCAGGTGCACGCGGTGCCACTCGTCGCTGTAGCGTCCGCCGACCCGGTGCAGGTCGGGGCCGGTACGCTTCGAACCCCATTGGAAGGGGCGGTCGTAGACGTATTCACCGGCCAGCGAGTAGTGACCGTAGCGCTCGGTCTCGGCGCGGAACGGACGCACCATCTGCGAGTGACAGACGTAGCAGCCTTCGCGCACGTAGATGTCGCGCCCGGTCAGTTCCAGCGGGCCGTAGGGCTCGAGGCCCTTGACCGGCTCGGTGGTCGTCTGCTGGAAGAACAGCGGCACGATCTGAACCAGGCCACCGATACTGATGGTGAGAAGGATCAGCACCATCATGAAACCGATGTTGATCTCGATGCTTTCGTGTTTCAGCACGGCCTTAGCCCTCCGCTCAGTGGGCCGTCGCCGGCGCCGGGATCTCGGCCGTGACCGGCGCGCTCCCCGCGCAGGTGCGCAGCAGGTTGTAGACCATGACCAGGGCGCCGGCGAGATAGAGCAGGCCGCCGAGGAAACGGATGATGTAGAAGGGATGCATGGCGTTGACCGACTCGATGAAGCTGTAGGTCAGGGTGCCGTCGTCGTTGACGGCGCGCCACATCAGGCCCTGCATGACACCCGACACCCACATCGCGGTGATGTAGAGCACGATGCCGATGGTCGCCACCCAGAAATGCACTTCGACCAGCTTGAGGCTGTACAGCTCGCGGCCGTAGAGGCGCGGGATGAGGTAGTACATCACGCCGAGCGAGATGAAGCCGACCCAGCCGAGCGCGCCGGAATGCACGTGGCCGATGGTCCAGTCGGTGTAGTGTGACAGCGCGTTGACCGTCTTGATCGACATCATCGGGCCTTCGAAGGTCGACATGCCGTAGAAGCTGATCGAGACGATGATGAAACGCAGCACGGGATCGGTGCGCAACTTGTGCCAGGCGCCGGAGAGCGTCATCACGCCGTTGATCATGCCGCCCCACGAAGGCGCGAGCAGGATCAGCGACATCACCATGCCGAGCGACTGCGCCCAGTCGGGCAGCGCGGTGTAGTGCAGGTGATGCGGGCCGGCCCAGATGTAGGTGAAGATGAGCGCCCAGAAATGCACGATCGAGAGGCGGTAGGAGTAGACCGGGCGATCGGCAATCTTGGGTACGAAGTAGTACATCAGGCCGAGGAAGGCCGCGGTGAGGAAGAAACCGACCGCGTTGTGGCCGTACCACCATTGCACCATGGCGTCCTGCACGCCGGCGAACAGCGAGTAGGACTTGGTCATCGTCACCGGCAGTTCGAGGTTGTTGACGATGTGCAGCACGGCGATGGTGATGATGTAGGCGGCGAAGAACCAGTTGGCGACGTAGATGTGCTTGACGCGTCGCTTGGCGATGGTGCCGAAGAAGACCAGCGCGTAGGCCACCCACACCACGGTGATGAGGATGTCGATGGGCCATTCGAGCTCGGCGTATTCCTTCGACGAGGTGATACCCAGCGGGAGCGAGATGGCGGCGAGCACGATGACGAGCTGCCAGCCCCAGAACGTGAACGCGGCAAGGCCGTCGCTGATCAGGCGTGCGTGGCAGGTGCGCTGCACGATGTAGTACGAGCCCGCGAAGAGCGCACTGCCGCCGAAGGCGAAGATGACCGCGTTGGTGTGCAACGGCCGCAGACGGCCGAAGGTGAGCCACGGAATATCGAAGTTGAGTGCGGGCCAGGCGAGCTGGGCGGCGATGAACACGCCGACGAGCATGCCGACCACACCCCACACCACGGTCATGACCGCGAACTGGCGGACGACCTTGTAGTTGTACGTTTCCGTCATGGAAGACGCTCCTGGATGGGTTGCAAATCCTGATGCGGGAAGCCCCGCAGGAGCGCTGCCGCCGCGTTGCCGGCGGGCATGCTCATGCGGGGTTGTCCTGGGGCTGGGTCCCTGGCTGTGCTCCCGGCGGGCTACAGCGCTTTAGAAACGATAGCCGATACCGGCGCCGACGACCCATGGGTTGACGTCGACATTGACGCGCAGGCCGGCACCGAGGCTCGGCGCCTGCAGCGACGCGGTGGTCTCGATGTCGATGTACTTGACGTCGAAGTTGGCGAACCAGTTGCCGCCGATGTCGTAGTCGAAGCCGAACTGCGCGGCCCAGCCCCACGAGCTCGAGGTGTCCACGTCGACCGGGCCGCCGACCGCGGTCTCGAGCCGGTCGGTCGCGTCGTTCCACAGGAACGCGGTGTAGTTGGCACCGATGCCGACGTAAGGCCGGAACTTGTTGCTCGGCATGAAGTGGTACTGCAGCGTGACCGTCGGCGGCAGCACCCAGACGTCGAAGATCTTGAAGCCGTCGACTGCGCCGAGGCCGCCCAGCACGGGGTCGTTGCCGTCGATCTTGACATCGTGGTTGGCGATGCCGGCGATGGCCTCGATGCCGATGTGCGGCGTGATCATGTAGGTGATGTCGAGCTCAGGCACGACGGCGGAGTCGACCTTGACGCCGGCGCCGAGGCCGACCGGCGCCCCACCGAACGGCTCGAGGTTGATGTTGGTGCTGTCGTCATCGGGGATGATGCCGATGACGCGGCCGCGCACGCGCCACTTGGAGCTGGCCGGGTCGCTGTCCTCGGCTTGGGTGGCGGGCGCGGTGAAGGCCGCCGCGAGTGTCAGCGCGACGGTCAGTGTCGTGCCGCGCCGCAGGGCGTCGTGGCGGAGTTTGCGGAGTGTTTGAATCATCATGATCCCGTCCTTGTTTTACTGTAATCAGGAACGTTCTGCTGTCGGATGCGAGACGCGATTCTTGAGTGCTTGAGCCGACGCCGCATACGATGTCGCAGGTGCAGCAAAGAGGGCGTGATCTGGATCAAGCGAAGTGCGCATCCGCAACACCCCAAGACTTCCTGCACGGTAGAAGCTTAGTGCCCAAACCCATTGAATCAAGTAAAAATTCGGATATTGCTTGTGGTGTAACCGCAACAAGTGAGATCCGTTGTTTCCATTGTGGTGAGACGGTTCCGCCGGGACTCGATCTGAGCCTTGCGATCGATGACGCCGATCAGCCCATGTGCTGCCACGGCTGCCGCGCGGCGAGCGCCGCGATCCTGGGCCTCGGTCTGGCCGACTACTACCGCTTCCGCGATGCCCCGGCGCAGCGGCCGGAGGCCGCGGGCGGGCCCGAGCGCTGGGCGGTCTACGACGACCCGCTGCTGCTCGCGCAGTACGTGGACGAGGCTGCGGACGGCAGCCACGCGACGCTGGTCGTCAACGGCATGACCTGCAGCGCCTGCGCGTGGTTGCTGGAACAGCGCATGGCCGGACTCGGGGGCGTGGAACACTTCGAGATCGACTATGCGACGCGGCGTGCGCGGGTGCATTTCGCGCCGCGGCGGATCGGACTCGCCGGCGTGTTCCGGGCGATCGCCGAACTCGGCTTCGAGGCGCGCCCGTTCACCGCCGACGCGCGGCGTGCGGCCGACGCGGCGGAGGCCCACGGCCTGCTCACGCGCCTCGGGGTCGCGGCCGTGTTCGGCATGCAGGTGATGATGATTGCGCTCGCGCTGTACTTCGGCGACGAAAGCGATTTCGAGCCCGCCCAGTACCGCTTCCTGCGCTGGGCCTCGCTGGTCCTCGCGTTGCCGGTGCTCGGCTACAGTGCACAGCCGTTCCTGCGCTCGGCCTGGTATGCGTTGCGTGCGCGCGGTCTGAACATGGACGTGCCGGTCAGCCTCGCCATCCTCGCCGCGTTCGCCGGCAGTACCTGGCACACGCTCACCGGGGCGGGCGAGATCTACTTCGACTCGGTGGTGATGTTCGTCGCCTTCCTGCTCACCAGCCGCTGGCTCGAACTGCGCGCCCGGGTGAGCGCGGCAACCCGCCTCGAATCGCTCGCCACGGTGGTGCCCGACGCGGCCTGCCGCATCGTCTGCGCGGGGCAGGCGGAACGCTTCGAGACCGTGCCGGCGCTGGCGCTGGCCGCCGGCGACCTGGTGTGGGTGCGTGCCGGCGAGGTGGTCCCGGCCGACGGTCGCATCGAGGCCGGCGAAAGCAGCCTCGACGAGAGCATCCTGACCGGTGAGTCGACACCGCGCACGCGTGCCAGCGGGGCGGCGGTGCTCGCCGGCAGCGTCAATCTCGACGCGCCGCTGCGCGTGCGTGTGAGCGGCGTCGGCCGGCGCTCGTTCGCGGGTCACCTGGCCGAACTCGTGGCGCACGCCGCCGCGGCACGCCCGGCCCACGATGCCTTGTCGCAGCGTGTCGCGCGCTGGTTCGTCGCCGGGGTGCTGGTGATCGCGACGCTGACCGCCTGCGGCTGGGCGTTGGTCGATCCCGCGCGTGCCTTCGCCGCGACGCTCGCGGTGCTGGTCGTCTCCTGTCCGTGCGCCCTCGCCATTGCGCGGCCGGCAGCCCTGGCGGCTGCGCATGCCGCGCTGCTCGCGCGCGGCGTCGCGGTGCTCGCCGACGGTGCGCTCGAACGCCTGGCACGGGTCCGCGAGGTGCTGTTCGACAAGACCGGCACGCTGACCCACGGGCAGCTTCGCGTCGCCCGGGTCGAGACCTTCGGCGGGGCCGCGCGCGACACCGTGCTCGAACTCGCGCGGGCGCTTGCGGAGGGGTCGGAGCATCCGCTGGCACGCGCGCTGCGCGCGCAGTCCGGACCGGCGCCGCGGATTGGGCTGAGTTCGGTGACTGCGGCAGCCGGCGGCGGCGTCGCGGCGGTGGTCGCGGGGCGGCCGGTGGTGCTCGGTTCGCGTCCCTGGGTGGCGGCACAGGTGCCTGCCGTGGACTTTCCCGTGGCGGGCGAGGACCTCGGTGGCAAAGAGGCGTGGCTCGCGCGCGACGGGGCGATCATCGGCCGCCTCGAGTTTGCCGATACCGTGCGCGAGGAAGCGCCCGCGGCCGTCGCCGCGCTCGGCGCGCAGGGGCTCGCCTGCGGCATGTTGAGCGGTGACCGCGAGCGCGCGGTGACGAGTGTCGCCGCCGCCTGCGGCATCGCCGACGCGCAGGCCGGGCAGACGCCGGCCGACAAGCTCGCCGAGGTCGCGCGGCGCCAGGCGGGCGGCAGCGTCGTCGCGATGATCGGGGACGGCATCAATGACAGCGCGGTGATGGCGCGGGCGGACGTCTCGATCGCGGTCGCCGACGCCGCGGCGCCGGCACGCCAGCAGGCCGACGTGCTGCTGCTCGCGCCGACCCTCGCCGCAATCCCCATGACGGTCGCGCTCGCGCGCCGCCTCGAGCGCGTGATCGCGCAGAACCTGGCCTGGGCGATCGGCTACAACCTGCTCGCGGTACCGCTCGCGGTGAGCGGCCTGCTGCCGCCGTGGGCCGCCGCGCTCGGCATGTCGGCGAGTTCCCTGGTGGTGGTCGCGAACGCGCTGCGCATCCGCACGCCGGCACCGTGAGATGATGTCGGCGTGGACATCATCTACCTCCTGATCCCGATCTCCATCCTGCTCGTCGGGGCGATCGTCGCCGGCTTCCTGTGGGCCGCCAACCACGGCCAGTTCGACGACCTCGAGCGGCGTGGCCACGATATCCTGTTCGACGACGACGATGCCCCCGGCACGACGCGCCCCGAAACGGACCAGACGCGCGACGAGCGCTGACGGTGCGCCCGGGCGTATCGCGCGCAAGCCGTCGCGGAAGGCCG
>Ga0180436_10002829_pt1 | contig 16236 bp, 11 predicted proteins | sample SS_ome_2_FD_132434 | JGI IMG/M metagenome (GOLD analysis project Ga0180436, IMG submission 132434) | Hypersaline lake sediment archaeal communities from the Salton Sea, California, USA - SS_3_S_2 metaG | ecosystem: Environmental > Aquatic > Non-marine Saline and Alkaline > Hypersaline >...
ACGCAAGCTTGATCTGGCCGTCTTGGGCCATACAATGAGATCGGTCAGCGCATCCGACGTTGTCCTTCCGGGTCACCGTCAGCCGGCCACACGGTTCGGCCATCGCCAGGGGTGAGCAAGTTGCGGTCAACTGCCAGAAGGATCCCGTCTGCCCGTCCAGACCTCCGGCCGGCAAGCCTTCGATGGGCCGTGGCCACGCTGGTCCTCCTGACCGGCGTGCTGACACCCGCGTGGCCATTAGCGGCACAGCAGGGCCCAAGCCACTCAACCGCCAGTTCGTTCTGCCCGCCGCTGCCTGCCGCCACCGGGCCGACAGTCACGGTGGGCACAGAGGCTGACCTCAGATCCCAGGCCTACGGCGCGCCCGCCGGGACCGCGATCCTGGTCTCGCCAGGCACCTACGCGATGGCAGACTTCGTTCACATCGTCAACGCCGGTATCACGCTGCGGGGCAGCACCGGCGACCCCGACGACGTGATCCTCGACTTCGGCGGCATGGTCGGCGGGCACTTCGGCATCATGGTCTCCGCCGACGATGTCACCATCGCGGACCTGACCGCCCGCAACGCCGCCGACCATGGGGTCTCGATCCAGGGCGTGGACCGCCCCACCCTGTACAACCTGCACATCCTCGACATCAACGACCAGCTCGTGAAAGTCAACCCGCTGGGCGACGGCAGCGACGACGGCCTCCTGGCCTGTTCGCGTCTGGCCTACACGACCACCGACCCCGACGGCTACACGAACGGCATCAGCGGCCACAATGCGCACCGCTGGACGATCAGGGACAACGCCTGGGTCCGCATCCGTACCAGCAACGGCACGCCCGTCCCCGCGATCCTCTTCTGGTCCGGGTCATCGGACACCCTGGTAGAGCGCAACACGCTCATCGACTGCAGTCAGGGCATCGCCTTCGGCAACGCTAGTCAGGTTGGGGTGAACCACACGGGCGGCGTCGTTCGCAACAACCTCATATACGCCAGCCAGCCACACGACGTGATGATCGAGATGGTGCGTTCGACGGGGTGGCAGGTGGGCCACAACACGGTGATCGGCCTCAACCCGGCACCTGGGCTGAGCTGGCTGATAGAGGCGCGCTATTCAGAGAGCGCGGGAACGTTCGCGAACAACCTCAGCAATCTCGCCGTCTGGGTCGACAGGGATGGCGCAGCGGGGACGTCAACCGGTGATGTGGTGACTGCGGAAGCTAGCTGGTTCGTGGACGGATCACCGGCCAATGCCGCGGACGTGGATCTCCACCTGGACCCATCCGCGACCGGCGCTATCGATGTCGCCGAGCGCGTGTCGTGGGCGTCCCTAGACATCGATGGCGAGCTCCGGCCCGGCGGGCGTCTGGCCGACGCCGGCGCCGACGAGGCCGGCCCCCTGACGCTCAATACGCTGGTCTTCCTCCCGCTGGTGCTCCGGTAGCGCCTCTACAGCTCCGGGAGCGGAAAGCTATCTCCAGTCTCGTCGATCCACCGAGCGAGCCGCGCCTGAAGCTCGGCGCGCTTGTCGTTGAACGCGTCCGAATAGGCCAGGTTGGCCAGCTCATACGGGTCCTCGTTCAGGTTGAACATCATCACGGGCTGATGCTCCAGACAGATGTACTTCCAGCCATCTCGGGTGCGCACGCCCCGCCAGACGCGGTTGAGACAGTCGAAGCGCTTGCGGAAGCTATGCTGCAGGAAGGCGGAGTCCGGCTCCTCGGAGATCTGGGGCCTTCCCGGCACAATCAGCGACGAGAGGTCCGAGCCTGCCATCCAGTCGGGAGCATCGATGTCGCACAGACCAAGCGTCGTCGGCGCGATATCGACGTGACTGAGCGGCACATCGGTCTCGGCCTGCACGCACGCGCCACCGGCAGGCCGCACGATGAAGGGAATGCGCACCGCCTCCTCCCACGGGCTGGACTTCCGGACGTAGCCGTGGGAACCGTGCATGTCGCCGTGGTCGCTAAAGAAGACCACGTGGGTTTCCTCGTCGAGACCCAACTCCTGCAGGGCAGCCAGCACCCGTCCGACGTTCCAGTCCAGGTTCTCCACCTGGGCATAGTAGCCGGCGAGGTCCCGCCGTGAGCGCTCCGTGATCCGGGGGATATCGGGCACGTTGGGTCGCAGCACGACGTCATCGGGGTCATAGCGTGCCGCGTACTCCGGGGGCGCCACGTGTGGATCGTGCGGCGGCTGCACAGAGAGGACGGCGAAGAAGGGTTGCGTATTGCCATACCGGCGAAGGAAACCGAGGAGACGATCAGTGAGGGCGTCCGTCTCGTAGGTCTCGAGCTTCTCGGTCAGGGGATCGGTGTCATCCCGCCCGTCTAGATCGTGGCCGTGGACCCAGCAGTCGTACTGCGCATTGTTGTTCTCGTAGCCCAGCCAGATGTCAAAGCGACCACGCTCCTCGTGCGGCACGTGGATCATCCGGTTGGCACCGCCCAGGTGCCACTTCCCGTAGTAGGCAGTCAGGTACCCGTGGTCGTTGAACACATCGGTCACGACGGGCAGCTCGGGATCCATCCGCTGGGGCGTCTGCTGAACGCACTCGTGGATATACCTGCTGGTCAGCAGCGATCCTCGGAAGGGGGTGCACCACGGGCATCCGCTCACGGCATCCGTGAAGCGGACGCCGGACGCGGCCATACCGTCCAGCACGGGCGTCTGCACCACAGGGTTGCCGACACATCCCATGGCTTGCGCGCGGTGCTGGTCGCCGAATATCCAGATGACATTAGGTTGGTCGGCCATACATGCTCCTAGTGCATGTGGGCTGCGAGGCGAGGCCCGGAACGTCAGTGAGCTGCCGACTCAGCCCCATGCGGCCTGGTCAATGCGTGCGACGACGCGACCCCCGGTTTCTGGGGAGGCGTCAGCGAGGGTCTGTGAAGCACACAGTCGGTAGCCACGGGCGTCATCTGAGCGAGCGATTGGCATTCATCCACGTGACCGCGAAATCCACCAGGGTCTTCTGGGGGAACAGCCGGCAGGTCGCGCGACCGATGGTCCCGGTACGAACCACGCCCGTGTCCTCGAACGTCGCGCCTATCTCCAGGAAGTCGGCATCGTGCCAGGTGATGTCCTCGTAGGTCGTCCACTGTGACGCGCCATCGCCCAAGCGCGTGGGGGCGCCGCGCTTGCAGCGCTTGTGATCGGCGAACCGATTGCGGTATTCTGCCAGGTGGAAGCTCGTGTTGCGGTCGTAACTCACCCCCATCAGCAGCACGTAGGCGCCCAGGTCGTACAACCGCGCAAGAGGCGAACCCTCTCCCTGACTCATCCTGAGCCTGTGTCCGGCGGTGACGAACTGCGCCTCCGGTCCGCGCGCAGCGAAGGAGACCATCGGGTGGTTGGATCGTAGCGTCCCATCTTGCTTGCGGAACGTCTCGGGGATGATCCCCATGCCCTTGGCAGGCGTGAGGTCCGGCTGGAACGCGGGCATATTCTCGCGGATGGTCTGGTGCCACGCCTCGGGAACCGGAGGCTGCGACCAGTTCGCGGGGTCGGAGAGGTCGCCGTTGTGTGTTGGCATCACCAGCGTGCCGGTCGGTCCAAGGACAGCCTCCAGGGCCAGTATCACTGCCGGAGCGCCGCCCACGACATAGCCCAGCGAGCTCAGCGAGCTGTGCACCATCAGCGTCATGCCCGGCGCGACACCGAGTGTTGCCAATTCCTCAGCCAACGAGGCAACCGTCAAGGGCTGTTCCATGGCGAGTAGGATAGGCTTGAAAGCGGAGCTGTCAACGACCGCACCACACCACGTAGGTTGGTCGACGGCGGTTCCGGTGGGCGTGACCGGAGGGCCCCTGACTTGGCTGCCCTCAGGTTGCCATCAGCGCCAGGATCTTGTCACCCTCGACGCGCAGAAAGTGCCGCCTGTAGGCCAGCGTGTCGGCCAGCGATTGCCGCAGCAACGCGTCAGTCCTGGCGATCACCTCGGGGTCGGGGGCCTTTCGCTTGCCGCGGGCCAGAAGCACGACCTCGCCGCGATCCTCCACCAGCACGCACGATCCCTTCGCCGCGAGCCACGTCAAGCCGGCTCGCACGGTGTGCTCCCGGTGTCCCGAGAGCGCTGCAAGCAGGGGCACATGTGCCGCCCCACCCTTCTTGTCCAGGACGGTCTTCACTAGCCCGCCAAGGTACCGCAGGAAGGCCTGTTTGCCGTCCGGCCCGCCATCGCCGTCCATCAAGACAAGCCGCTGGGGCGACACGCGCCGCAGCGCCACACGTAGGGCATCCACGCCTGGCGGGCGGGACCACACAATCAGGCTCCTGGCGGGCTCGAGGAGGTGACGGGGCTGTCCGAGACCCCGCTGCCAGGCCGGACCTTCGGCCCACACCACAGCGCTCTCGTCCCGCGCCAGCTCCGTGCGGAGTTTCGCCTCGAGGTCGGACTCGCGCCTGAGGTCCACCAGCTCGAACTCAACAGCCGGCTTCGGCTCGGCCACCGTGGCCTGCATGGCGCGACGGCGGGCCGCCTGCCACTCCAGTTGCAGACTGGTGTCGCCCCGGTAGTGGTTCACGCCGACCGTGAAGGCCAGATCGAAGCTGCCCTCTGGCACTGCGTCCTCGACCCAGTTCCACCACACCGCATCGCGCCGTGTGCCGGCCTTGTCCTCCAGCGTGATGCGCGCGTGCCGCCCGCTTCGCCCGATCGTCCTCGTGCCAGCGACCTGCACGTCACGGGCGGCCAGGGTCAGCGGCGGATTGCCGGGCCCGAAGGGCGCCAGGCGACGCAGATCGAGCGCCAGGTCCAGAGAGAGCTCGCCCAGCTCCGCATAGCCGTCGATAGACAGCGTGGGCTCCAGAGGTCCCTCAGCCAGCTGCGCCAGCGCAGCCCGGGAGACGCCGCGTCGGAATGCGTCGATGTTCTCCGGCGGCAGAGAAACGCCGGCTGCGGCCGCGTGCCCGCCGAAACCCGTGAGAAGAAGGCTCTGCGTGGCAATCGCCTCGGTGATGTGGCATCCCTCGACCGACCTGGCAGACCCCCTCGCGTCCTCACCGGGCGGCGTCTTGAGCAGGATCACAGGCCGATCGTAGCGCTCTAGCAGCCGATTGGCCACGATGCCGATAATGCCGGCGGGCCACTCGGGGGAGCCCATGACAAGAACGGCGCTCTCCAACAGCTTCGGGTTACGCGCCAGCTGCGCCTCGGCCGCCGACTGCACCTGCTCGGTCAGTTGCCGGCGCTTCGCGTTCAGCCCCTGAAGCTGAGAGGCGACGATGCGCGCGCGACTCTTGTCCGCTGTGGTGAGGAACTCAACGATCACGTTGGCGTCATCGAGCCGGCCCAGGGCGTTGAGCCGGGGCGCCAGCCCAAACCCGATGTTCTCCTCGGTCAGGTTGGCTGGCCTCACCTTCGCCAGCCGCATCAGCTCCTGTAGACCCAGTCGCTTGGTCTCTCTGAGTTGCTTCAGCCCGCGCTGGAGCAGATACCGCGTGTCTCCCGTCTGCGTCGCCACATCCGCCACGATCCCCAGGGCCACCAGGTCCAGAAGTGCCGTCTCATCGCCCGCCTGCCCCGCCTCTGCATAGAGCGCCTCGGCGAGCTTGTACGCCACCCCCACACCCGGCAGCGTCGCCAACGGATGATCGCGGGCGACCCGGTGCGGGTTGACCACGGCCAACGCGTCCGGAAGCGTGTGCGTCGGCTCGTGGTGATCGGTAATCACCACGTCCACACCGCGCTCGCGGGCATAGGTCACAGCCTCGTGGGCATCGATGCCGGTGTCGCAGGTGACCACGAGGTCCGCGCCACGTGCCAGCTCCTCGGCGAACCACGGCAGCCGCATCCCGTGAGACTCGGTCTCGCGGATGGGGATGTGATGCGTGACCAGGCCCCCCAGATCGCGGAAGCATGACACGAGAAGCGTGGTCGATGTCTGACCGTCGACATCGAAGTCGCCCCAGACGAGGATCCGCTCGCCGACCCTGACCGCCGCGCCAATCCGCGCCACGGCCTCCGGTAGGTCCGGCAGCTCCTCAGGCGCGGCAGCAGTGTACAAACTGGGCGCCAGGAAGCCGCGTGCCTCGCGGACCGTGGCAAAACCCCGACGCACCAGCGTCTCCGCTACCAGCGGGTGCCCGCCGATCTCTGCCCGCAGCTCGTGCGGTACATCGACCGCGTCCGGCTCAGCCCAACGCAACCGCGCGACCATCGACAACGCCTCCCCAGCAGGCGACCGCCAGCGCTAGCGCCGGCGGTCGTAGCCTTGACTCACTTCGAACGTGATGCCTGCGGCATCACTCCGATGACTTCCCCTGATTGGCCACCGCTTCCTGTGCCGCCTTGACGGTCTCGGGATCAGCCAGGTAGCTATGCCGGATGGGACGGAGCTGCTCATCGAGCTCGTACACCAGCGGTATCCCGGTGGGGATGTTAAGCCCAGGAATGTCATCGTCGGAGACGTCGTCCAGGTGCTTCACCAGCGCCCGCAGGCTGTTGCCGTGCGCCGCGATCAGGATGCGCTGTCCGGACAAGATCGCCGGCGCGATCTCGTGATCCCAGAAGGGCATCACCCGCGCCACAGTATCCTTGAGGCACTCGGTGACAGGCAGATCGCTCTCCGCCAGTCCGGCATAGCGCGGGTCGTGACCTGGCCATCGAGGGTCCTCTCGGTCCAGAGCCGGCGGCGGCGTATCGTAGCTCCTGCGCCAGATGAAGACCTGGTCCTCTCCGTGCTTCGCCGCCATCTCGGACTTGCTGAGGCCCTGCAGCGCGCCGTAGTGCCGCTCGTTGAGGCGCCACGATCGCACCACGGGCACCCACATCAGATCCATCTCGTCCAGCACGATCCACAGCGTCCGAATCGCACGCTTGAGCACGGAGGTGTAGGCAATGTCGAAGCCGAAGCCCCCGGCCTTGAGGGCAGCAGCAGCGCCCGCACACGAGGCTTTCCCGGCGTCGGTCAGGTCAACGTCAGTCCAGCCGGTGAACAGGTTTGCCCTGTTCCACTCGCTCTCTCCGTGGCGAATCAGGACCAGCTTGTACATCCGACCTCCTAGCCGGCTATGCGCCGAACTTCGTCAACCGTCCAGCGTTGGCCATCATCAGCGGGACCATGTCGGGGTGACAGATGTGTCCAAGGCCGCCCTGCATACAGGGGCGCTCACCGAAAGCGTCGACGCTATCGGGACGGATGTACTCGGACCACAGCAGGACCGGCACCTCATGCCACGAGTGTGCCTTCAGGGCCCACGGGGTGCTGTGATCGCCACTGATCAGCACGACATCCGGCTTCAGGGCCAGGATGTCGTTGAGCGCCTCATCGGCCTCCTCGATCACGTGCACCTTGCCGTCGAAGTTGCCATCCTCGCCATAGCTGTCCGTCTTCTTCACGTGGAAGAAGAAGAAGTCGTAGTCGTCCCAGTGTTCCCTGAGCGTCTCGATCTCGCTGGCGATGGTGTCGCCCGTCTTGAGCACATCCATACCCACCAGCCGCCCAATACCACGGTACATCGGATAGGTCGCGATGGCGCCCAAGCGCATCTTGTAGAGATCGCTCATCTTGGGAATCGGTGGGACCTTGGCAATGCCACGCAGGTTCATGCTGTTGGCCTTCTCCTCATCGGCCAGCAGCTTGCGAGCCTCGGCCAACCAATGATTAAGCAGCTTGGCCGAGGTCTCGGCCTCGGGGCGCAGCGCCTCGACCGGCAGCGGGGGCACGCCAGTCATCTGCGGATCGGTCTCGGTCAGCCCGTCCGCCAGGCCCTTGCCGCGCAGCACAAGCACAAAGCGATACTCCTTCACGACCTCGACGAAGGTCTCCACGCCGGGCAGCTCGATCTGTCGCAGCTTCTCCACGAGCCGAGCGCCCGTCTCGGTCGGAATGCGACCAGCACGACGGTCGAGGATATTGCCGTCGGCGTCAACGGTGGCGAAGTTGCCGCGCGCCGCCAGATCGTTGGGACCCAGATCGAAGTCGATGCCCAGCGCCTCCAGCACGCCGCGGCCGATCGGCCAATCGATCGGATCGTAGCCGAAAAGGGCCACGTGCCCGGGCCCGCTCCCGGGCGTCACACCGGGTCGCGCCGGTGTGCTCAGGCCCACAATGCTCCTCTCCGCCAGCGCGTCGAGGTTCGGCGTTCGTGCGGCCTCCAACTCGGTCAGGCCGCCCGGGCCCGGCAAGCCCCCCACGCCATCCATCACGATCAGCACCATCTTGGTCTTGCCCGGGATGCTTAGCTTCGACATCAGTTCGAGTTGATCCACTTTCGCTGTCCTTTGCTTTGGTGTCCTAGTGCTGCCATTCTACTCTGTACAGCGTCGGGAACAAGCATCCGCCGCCTAGAACTCGATCTCGGCGATCTGCTCCAAGTCAAGGTCAAAATCGTCCGGGTCTGCCGCCAGGTCGAGCTCGTCGGGCGACTCGAAAAGATCGCCGGCTCGCTCTCCACGATCGCAGTAGGATCTGTACGGGCAGTAGAGGCACACGCGCTCGTCGTCAGAGCGCACAAACGCGTCCTCGCCCAACTCGGCGATGGTCGTGACCAGATCTATCAGGTAGCGCTGATTCTCCTCGTGCTGGGGGGAGCTGTAAGGCAATCGCACGGCCTGGTCGGGGAAGCAGGGATACCAGTAGACCATGTCCACGGTGCGAGGCTCGATCGGCTCGCCGGCGTTGAGGTGCGCGCCGGCGGCCACCAGGACATAGGGATACACGCGGCTCTGTAGCCGCTCGCGCAGCCATACACCATTCGGAGGTCGGTCCGAGGTCTTCCAGTCGAGGACCACGGCGCGGTCCCCTGGCGAGACCACGAGCACGTCGTACCGAGCCATCAGGCGGTAGCCGGCCAGCGGGGCCATCAATGAGACCTCGGTACGGATCGTGGCACGGCCATCGGATTCACTGTACTTGGCAACCGGGTCCGTCGTGAGATAGCTCTGCCACCACTCCTCGAGCTCCGGCTCACGGGACGACGACGCCAGCCGCTCGACGGGCACGCCAAGAAGATGCTGCTGCGCCAGACAGTGGAACTCGGTCCCCATGCGCACCCGGCGCTCGTGTTCGTCGATGGGCTCGGCCGGCGACGCGGGCCAGCGCAGCCCCAACACGTATCGCAGGTAGAACCGGCGCCTGCACACCTCGAAGTCCTGGAGACTGGCCTGGCTGAAGCTGAAGCCATCGGGCAACAGACTCATGAATCCTCCCACCAGCTCTGCATCGCGATGAACGGCACGGACGACTGTGCATTGCCGCGTCGCCCGGTGTTCCAGGTCACGCTGAGCGCGCTCCGCGCGCGCGTGATCGCCACAAAGAAGAGCCGCAGCCGCTCGGCGGCGTAGTCCAGCCTTGCCTCCAGCGTCGGCGTCCCCTCACTATAGTCAAAGAGGTCGGGATTGGCCTCCAGGGCCTTGAGCTGCGCCACGGCCTCAGCCTCCAAGTTGAGGCGGTCGCGGATGAACCAAGACTCGGAGATGAACTTATCGTGCGGCAGCGCAGAGGGGAAGTTGTAGTCATTCACCGACATCAGGTAGACCTTGTCCCACTCCAGTCCCTTGGCCCGGTGCATCGTCGTGACCACGACCTTGCCCTTGTAGATCTCGGGGTCGAACCCCAGATCCGAGTCGGCAAAGCCCAGAAACCTGCGCTCGTTGCGGGCGACAACCGCAAGCTCGCCCGCCAACTCCGGCAGTCGCCATTCGGGGTTGGCATCAGCAGACCTGCGCAAGACAACGGCCAGTTTGTGCGCGATCGCCAGGTCGGGCGCATCCGTAAACAGATCTTGCGCCAGGGTAAGGACGATCTGGTCGATCGGGAGCACTGTGGTCCGCTGCCAGCGACGCACCAGGTCTCTGAACGCCGTCAGCTCGTCGCTGAGCACCGACGACCAAGTCCTTGTATCCGACATCTGGGACAGCCAGTCGCGCCCAAGCCGAGGCCAGATGTAGTCCTCGACGCGGGGGCACCGGCCTATCGTTTCGGCCACAGCGGCCATCTGGTCTCGACGCTCAGGGTCCTCCCGGTCGGCACGGCGCCAGACACGGTAGACGGTCGCCAAGCGCTTGACCGAGGAGGGCATCGCCAGGTACTGCACGACGTTGCCCAGGGCGCCGGCGGCCTGCCGCGTCGCCGGCGCGCTGCGCAGGAGCTCAACATAGGGTGCCTCGAGTTCCTTCAGCACGTTCGCTACATCGAAGCCCCGTTGGTTACGGGGGACCAGAATCGCGACAGTCTTGTCAGCGTGATCGGCCACCCATCGGGCGGCCGACTTGGCCACGGCCGAGAGTTCCACCTGGGGTGCGAAGCCCTCGGCGACGAACCTCACCTGCTCCGGATCATCCTCCGGATTCGGCTGGGGATCGCCGGGAGGCGTGGGCTCGACGTGCGGCAGTCCCAGTGCGCCCTGGAGCGCAGGGACAGGGTGATCGGCCACCGTCCAGTCGATCAGAGCATTGGCCAGATCGATCACGCTCTGCATCGAGCGCCCGGAGTTGGGTAGGTCCTGCGCCAGAACACCCTCATCGCGTAGGAAATCACGCAGATACTCGGGGCTGGCGGTGGTGAACGTCTCGTAGATCGCCTGGTTGGGGTCACCGACACGCACCCAGTTCCCGTCGTGCGCCACGAGCTCCTGGAGGATCGCCTCCTGCAGACGGCTGCTGTCCTGGGCCTCGTCCTCCAGGATGTAAGGCCAGCGGCGACGCAGCCGGCGCAGGAAATCGGGGTCCAGTCGGATCGCCTGTAGCGCCAGACGAATCAGATCATCGAAGTCCACGGCCCCGCGATAGGCCAGCGCCCGTTGATAGTCCGCATAGATAGCGTACGTCATCTCCAGCAGAGGAAGCTCGTCCGGGAACTTGTCGAGGAAGTAACGCAGTCCCGACGGCGTGATCTGCAGATCCTTGGCCTGCTTGATGACCGCGCGGGACGTGGACACCACCAGGTCCAGCCAACGGCTACGGCGCAGTTGCTCGATCCGCCAGTCCTCGAGGTCAGGCGACAGCAGTGCGTCCGCCACGTCGGCGTTGGCCTGCACCCAGGACCTCGCAGCCTGCTTCAGGATGCCTTCCGAAACGCGCTCGTCCACGATGCTAAAGTCATCAGACAGCCCCACCAGGCCGGGCCGCTCACGCACGATGTCGTGCGCCAGCCCGTGCAGTGTGCGCACGCGATACCCGACGCCGGGCAAGAGCCCCCGATCCCGCACGAAACCGCCCACCCGATTGGCAAAGTTGCTGACCGCGGAGTTGACCAGCGTGACGATCAGGACCTCCTGGTCATCCTCGAGACCCCCCTCCGCGACCAGCTTGGCCGCCAGAGCGGAGAGGGTCCATGTTTTGCCGCTCCCGGGCACAGCCGACACGCCCATCCGCCCTCCCGTGTAGGCAAGGACGCTGAGCTGCTTCGGCCTGGGTCGAAAGCTCTCGGCCATGGTCCCCCGCTAGAGCTCCACCACGGCGCGGACCGTGCCGGCGCGCTCGTGACGCGCGACCAACCGCACGGTGCCGCCGTCGGGAGCGCGCACCACCCACTCGACCTTGATGCGGTCGGAGGTCTCGTCGTCAGCGCTGGGGAATGCCTCCTTGTACGCACGCCCCTCCAGTTGCCCAAGCACCTCTCGGGGCTCACCGACCTCTAGATCGGCGCCGTCCGGTAGCTCGATCTCGCAGACCAGTCCGCGGATCACCTTCGTCTCCAGCGCCTTCTTTGTGACGTACGAAGGCAGCCAGCCGGTATTCTGCACGACAAGGCGAATCCGGTACGTGCCCTCGCCCAGATCCCTGGCAACGGCCTCCACCAGCGCCAGCTTGGGCGAGATCAGTGCCTGCCAGATGAGCCACTTGGGGAACCGGGCGATCTCGCGCTCAAGGAACTGCTTGGGTGGGTTGCGGAAAGCGTGCACGTGATCCCAGCCACCCAACTCCACAGGTCCAAGCTCGGGATGGTCGTACGGATACCAGGTCACGTATCCCTTACCTTCCAGCGCCTCATCGCTCCACTTGAGGAGCTTGAGATCGTCCTCCAAGGGATGTTCTCGGTACCAGTCGATGAAGTCGTGCTTCTCGATGCCGGCTTCCTTCTGTGGGCTCCATATCTCGATGGTCCAAGCAAAGGCGCCCATCTGCTCATAGAGCCACGTATCAAACCCCCCCGTGGTGATTCGCTTGGGGTGATACCGGAAGTCGTGGAAGACCGAGACGTTGGGATAGCCGACCAGGTCGGTGCCCTTCTGCCCCATCTTCTTGAACGTCCACAGGTCCTCCGCCGGGAACTCCTTGTCGTCGCGATCATCGTACGGGCGCAGGATTACACCGCTGTAGGTGTGCAGGGCCACGCCCCCACTGATGTTCGGATGGCTCGCGATGAAAGCAACCAACGCGTGAACCTCTGGCTCGGATGTGGGATAGGGTCCGGCGCCGCGCTGCTCGTACTCCTGACGCCAGTTCTCGGGGAAGTTGCGGTTCAGATCAAGGCGCTCCTTCCGCGACTGCAGCTTGATGGTCACACCGTCATAGTTCTCCACGTGACCCTCGGGGAGCAGCCGGTAGTAACGGCCACCCACCTCAGCCGGGTCACGCCGGACCATAAGCCGGGGCTCCTCGGGACAGACCTTCCACGCCCCGTTTGGGTCAGCGATGCGCATGGTCAGCATCCGGCCGTCGCCGTCGATGTCCTCAACCACAAGACCGCCGATCGGATCCTCATCGTAGGGGTAGGGTCGCGTGCTAGAGCGGATGTAGCGAGGCGTGTCGGCCAGCGCCAGCTCTGCGCCGTCCGGGTTGACCCGTGGCACAATGTAGAAGGCACGTGTGTCCAGCACGCGCGTCACATCGTCGTCGCTGCCGTACCCGGTCACAAGCATGTTGATCAGATAGAGACACGCCGTGGACGGAGAGACCTCGGTCGCGTGGATGTTCCCGTCGACCCAGAGTGCCGGCTTCTCATCATCCGGCCCGGTCTCGAAGTTAGTCACCTTGGCAAGCCAGATATCCCTACCCTCGTGACTCTTGCCGATGGCCTGTACCTTGACGAAGGAGGGGTACTCCTCCGCATAGGCCTTGATCAGGGACGTCAGCTCCTCATAGCGGTAGTAGGTGTCGAACCGAATGTCGGGCACAGCATCCTCCGTAGGTCTGGTGAAGAGTGAGTGGTTGTACTGGTCGGCGCCTCAGCCTGTGTCTCGCAGCACGCCCTGCACGGTGCGCAGCAGGGCGCCCTTCTGCTCAAATCCCTGTTCAGAGAACTCGCTCAGTCCTAGATACACCCTGGATCGGCAACGGCGTAGAAGCCCGGTCACGAGCCGGTGCAGCGACGTCTGGCGCATCTCGAACTCATCGGCGTCTGTCCAGGCCTTGCCGGTGGGCCACCGACGGCTGAGAACATAAGGATGCGTGAGCGGCTGGTAGAGCCGCTCCCACCACCCCTCGCCACCAACGTTGAGCCATACCTGCACATCCACGGGCCGGTTGCTAAGCAGGAAGGTGTAGGCGGGGGCCAGCAAGACCGTGTCCTCGTCAGCCGCCTGCCAGGGCTGGAGATACTGAGCTGCGATCACGCCGGCGGCGACCATCCGCACGTACTCCCGCCCCACTGCCGTCTCGTCCGCCCCAGGAGCGATCCTGCGGAACTTGCGCACTGACTCGACCAGCATCGCGGCCACACGGCCTGCCCCCAGATCACGATGAAGGCGATAGCCGGGTTGGGAAAGCGTCTCTCCGAAGAGCCGGGCCAGAAAGTGATCCAGAGGTGCCGGGTTGCCCCCTCCGTAGTCGCCGAGCCATCGTCTCAATCGCTCATACCGCTCGCCGAACGAGAACGTGATCCGCTGCTGCATCTCGGGGTTGATGTCGTCAAACGAGGCCAGAACCGGCACCGCCCCCCCATGTCGATAGACAACCTGGCCGAGCAGCTGTGCCCGCACGGGATCCAAGCCATCGATAACCGTCACTAGCGTCGCGACCACATCGTGGGCAGCAGGCACGATCTGCCACTGGGGATGAGCAAGGGCTGCGAGGGTGAGCAGCGCCTGCGAAGCCGGCTCATCGCGAAGGGCGCGGGACGGGCGATGGGAGCGCGCCGGAACGTCGGCCCGTGCCAGTCGGTCCGTCAGCGAGAAGCGAAGCGCGTCGGAGAGGAAAGGCGCCAGGACGGCAATCTCACCGGGCGGCAAGCCATCCCGGTGAACCAGGCCGCCGATCTCGGCAGCTACCCAGTCCAACATCTCGGGATGGAAGCGGCGATTGTCGAACCTGAGCACCTCGCGGATCGTACCCGGTGTGAACAGGGGGGCGGGCGCCGGTCGGATCACCGCAACAGCGTCGGCGTCGCCCTGATCACCATCGGTGGTCAGCATCGGCGCCGCCTCCGGCCTAAGGGTGCGGTCAAAGGCGATGCCTAGGTTCGCCACGCCTGGTCCAACCACAAACGAGGTGTCGAAGACCACTTGCTCGTCGCATAAGTCGGCAAGCGCTTCGGCGCTCACCGGATCGGCACCCAGAAAGCTCCGGTATCCGGCATCCTGATCGAAGATCACCAGACCCGACTGTGCGCTCCCCAGCCAATCGTAGATGATATCGTGGGCAACAGGGGTGTCTTCCTCTACATTGTCCACGATCAGATGAAGGTACGTCTTGGCGAGGTAGTCGCGACACACCGGCTCCTGCCAGAGATGCTCTGCGAAGACCTCCATCTGGAGCGAGAAGTCCAGTAGGTTGTGCGCCAGACAGTACGAACGGAAGCGCTCGGCACAGTCCTGAGCCTCGTCATAGACCCGGGCCACAGCCTGGTCCCCGAGCCAGGCACCCTTGAGGCGTGCCGAGATCTCGGCCACGCCGAAGCCCACGACGGATGCCTTGTTGAGGTTATCCAGTATCTGGCTGTAGAGCCGATTGCGGTCGATGGTGATGGCGTCGAAGTAGGCCTCTTGCTCGATGATGGGGCTCACCACGTGAGCCATGTAGTACTGCGCGGTCTCCATGGTGAGGAAGACCGGGCGGTCCTCGGGCCTCGCGAATCCGGCCTCCTCCGCGACCAGGGGCCAGTAGACGTCCACCATGCGCCGCGCGATGCCACCGACCGTGGCGACCGTGACCATGCCACCGGCCGGTTGCGTAGGCCGACTGAGCGCCCGCGTGTAGGGCAGCCCGAGCGTGCGCTGCGGCACCAGGACCAGGACACTGTCCGCGCTTGCGCCTGCACCCAGCAGGGATCGGATGCGCGCGATGCCGGCTGTCGTCTTGCCGGTGCCTGCAGGGCCCTCCAGGTAGATCCTTCGATCCAGGGGCGCCTGGGCGACGGCAGCTTGATGCGGTGCCAGTGCAACGTCAGCGGTCAACGGGGTCTCTCCATCAAGCCACACCAGAACGGCTGTTCCAATTCTACCCCCGCGGAGCTCTCCCGCAAGCCCAACCGGGTCGTGCCACGCAGAACCGGCACAGAGCTTGCGCCCCGTGCCGGCTTGTTGGCGGAGAGGGTGGGATTCGAACCCACGGTGGCCCTAAGACCACAACGGTTTTCGAGACCGCCCCATTCGGCCGCTCTGGCACCTCTCCGTGATGCGGCGATTATACCACGGGCAGCCGCAATGTTAAGCCCGTTGCCCCTCTCCCTCGGCGCGCTATAATCGCCGCATTGCCCCCTACCCTAAGGACACGCATGCTCGACACCGCACGTACCAAGCTCTTGGACAATCGCAAGGAGATCACCCGATTCCTTAGGTTCGCCGTGGTCGGCACGATCGGGGCCATTGTGGACTTCGGCATCCTCTATCTGCTCCATGCGGTCCTCGGCTGGCGCCTGGCGCTCTCCAACACCATCTCGTTCACCTGTGCGGTGGTCAGCAACTTCCTCTGGAACAGGTTCTGGACCTATCCGGACTCACGATCCAAGCCCATCGCGGCGCAGCTCGTGCAGTTCTTTGTGGTAAACATTGTCGGCTGGGCCATCAACACCGGCATCCTGTTGGCCCTCAATGTGCCATTCACCAACCTGGTGTCGAGCTTGCCGATGATCACCACGGCTGAGCTGGCCCACAAGCTAGGCTACAACGGGGCCAAGGTGATCGCCACCGGCGTCGTGATGTTCTGGAACTTCTTCGTCAACCGATTGTGGACGTACAACGATGTTGAGTGACGACTGACGAGTGACGAGTCGTGCTCGCCCGAGCCGCGATTCGCGAAGCACGACTCGGGCCTTGTGCTAGATAGACGGGAAGCATAGCTGCTTGATATGCAGTGGATTGGGGTTGCCGAGAAGCTGATTGATGTAGAGACAGATGGTGTGGATGGCGAGCTTGG
>Ga0180436_10002830_pt1 | contig 16231 bp, 17 predicted proteins | sample SS_ome_2_FD_132434 | JGI IMG/M metagenome (GOLD analysis project Ga0180436, IMG submission 132434) | Hypersaline lake sediment archaeal communities from the Salton Sea, California, USA - SS_3_S_2 metaG | ecosystem: Environmental > Aquatic > Non-marine Saline and Alkaline > Hypersaline >...
AAATTTACCTTCGTTAGCTAATTCTTTACGAGACAATTCTAGTAATGCCCACATAAAAGTGTGTGCATCTCTGTTATCAATTGCCCTCTTCATTAAGGTAGTTGCTGCTGGTCGACGTGCCATAAAAGTAACCTCCTGTATAGATTAATCTAAGATATATATTCTAGATAATGTAAAATTTCTTCTTCAGTTAGATAAACAAATTCTTTTTCTGAGATGTCAACAAAGATGTGTGTGTTTTCTTCTATTTTATAGGGATCCCACCCAAATTTTTGTATATCGATCGGTGTAACAGGAGACACGTAGTAATAATAGATTCCTCTGTGGTCTTTAAAAACATCGTTAAATCTGAAATTAAGTGCATTTGACATGTTCATCCTCCTAAAGAGACTATATATCTATTCTTCTCCTTCAGTTATATCTGAATGAGGTAGATTTTTAGGATTAAATTTGCACCGCTCAAAATGCCAGCGATTCATAATTCTTGGAGCACCTTCTGCACCACAATAAGGACATGTTACTTTACTAGTTGCCCACTTCTTTTTAGCTTTAGACATTTTACGTCTTGTCTCTTCAGACTTCTTAGTACCTTTCATACTTTTAGAAATCTTCTTCTTGCTCTCTTCAGAATGTTTCGTTCCTTTTTTCATATATTCTCCTCCCCCAAATTTGAGGAACCTGAGGTTTATAACTTCTGATAATTAGTTGATCGTTCTTATCTACAAAGACAAAAACTACTTTTGAATTATGCTCTTTCATCACGTTCTCTTAGCTCCACTGAGATTACATGTTCGATGGCTTCTAGTCTCTTAGTATCTATCAGATCTAGATTATTTAGTAGAAGTCTGAGATTGGTTTCTACATGTTCTTTTAGTCCACGCTCTTTTTCTACTTGATTTTTCACAACGACTTCAGTCCATGGCTTTAAGTGACTAGAATGGGTTTTCTGTCTCTTCAGTGCTTTATCTTTATTTTCTTTAATCTGATTTGCTGAAACTTTTGACCATGCTGACTTAAGAACTGACATGTTGTTATCTCCTATATGTATAAGTATATCTTAAAAGTAGAAAGTTTATAAATAAGTTTTAGTATTTGTCATTTTTTAAATACTATAAAAGAATAGGTTACTGAGGATTGCAGCTGAGATAGATATCTCTCACCCGTATTTTCTGAAGAACTATCTTCCCTTCGTCTCTTCAGATTATTCCAGGTGGGTTAACCACTATTCTCATCTGATGCCTATTGATCCTTTGCTTAAAGAGAAATCTCTCTTTAACCGTCTCCTCTTCTAACTGGAGACATCTTTCCGGAAGGTCAGTACTTTTAATCCGTTATCTCTTCAGTGTCTAGATACCGCCGGGGATATCATCTTCAGAGCATCATTATAATTAAAAGTCAGAGGCAAGTGGCCGTTATGTTTAATGTTTAGTGTTTAATATTCAGTGTTCTTACTAATAAATATAGCCTTCAGTCAGAATTTATACAAACTTTTTTATAATTTTTTTTGTGTGTATTTCTTTTCCCTACCTATATATAATAAGCAATATAAGGAGCTAACATGAACACATTCTTTTTAATCATTATGAGCATTTGGGCAATCATCTCAGGTATTTCTATTTTAAATGATCACACTTTGAATGGTGAATCTACTTTCGCAAAGTTTGGATGTTTTCTAATGTGGTTGTTCGGTGGTCCACTATTTGTCATTATTGGTTCTTCTATTTTTGGTGCCATTATGTCAGCATAAAATAAATCTTAATTTTTTAGTAAACTTTCTGCATAAGAGGTATACTTATATATAAGAGGTCTTCACCTAGCCTCTTTAAAACAGGATACTATCTATTTCCTATCTAATAATCCATTTAAAAGTCAGTCAATCTTAACCTATCAACAATCATAAGGATTTTTCTGCAAACGAGGTGACGCAGTTTATCCTTCCTGTTTTACCCCGCCTGGCCAGCGGGGTTTTTTTATAAGGAGCCTCTATGCCAAAATATTGGGAAAAAAAGATCTGCGGAATCTACAAAATCACACACAGAGAAAGTGGAATGTGCTACATTGGCCTGTCAGTTCATATCTTCAAGCGGTGGAACAGTCATGTCAGTACTAAAAAGAAATACAAACTTCATGAAGCCTTTGACCAATTTGGTATCAATGCATTCTCTTTTGAAGTAGTAGAAGAATGTGACAAGAAAGAGCTGAGGAAGAGAGAGAAGTGGTGGATTGCACATTTTGACTGTGTTTGGCCTAAAGGTTATAACATGAACAAAGGTGGTAGTGGCAAGGTCAATCATTCAGCAAAGACAAAGAAAAAGATATCTGCAAAACATAAAGGAAAAACACTTTCAGAAGAAACATGCCGTAAGATATCTAAAACTTTAAAAGAAAGAGGTACTGTAAAAGGTAAAAATAATCCAATGTATGGAAAAAAACATACAAAAGAATCACGACTTAAAATGTCTGAATCAACCAAAGGACAGATATGTTCAGAAGAAACACGTCGTAAGATGTCCAAAACAAGAAAAGGAAAAGCTCTTAGTGTCAATAAGATGAAATCAGAATGTGAATGGTGTGGCAAGATTGCTAGCTTAGGAAATATTAAGCGCTGGCATGGTGATAATTGTAAGCACAGAAAGACGACGTTGTCTTCAGATTAATCCTAAGCAAAAACAGGTGGTAACATAGGGGCTACATCTTAAAGCAGCACAGAAGTCAACGTAGAGCGTCTTTGAGATTTACAAAATAAAGTCAAAATAATTTAGTTTTTTAGATTTACATTCCTATTTATATTGTCGAAACAAATCGACGTATAAATGGAGAATGTTATGAGGAACTGGATGATTGATTTAAAAAGTGGTGAACAAGCTGAGAAAGATTTTGCTGCATGTTTAAAGACTAGAATGAAGACACTGAAGTACGTACAAAAGGTTGACTACAAACGATTCCCGTACGACTTACGTGTTACTTTCACGTCAGACTTAGGCGATGTGGATAAAACTGTAGAAGTTAAATCATTAGCAGGAGGATATCCCACTGGTGTGGTTGAAGTTTGGGCTAATGATTCTCAGACAAAGCGTCCTCACTGGCACCACAAAGACGTTGATATAGTCGTATTTCGTAATGAGAAAGAAAATATGTGGTATATGTATGATGCCCAGCGTGTAATCGAATATCTACAGGCCTATACCGGACCGCTTACACGCTGTAGAAATGGAAATAACGATAACCCAGGTTGGATCGTAAAGTTTCTTTGGGACGGAATGCCTGGATTTATTATGTCATTTGGAGGACAATAATGGACAGATTATTAAAAGTAGAAAATCTAATCTACAGATTAGAAGCGAAGCTGGACAGGCTACTGAAATTGGTGAAAGAAATTGAACACGAAGTAAAAGGAAGTAATGAACAATCTAACGATAGAGCGTATAATAATGAACGTGACAAATAGTTGTCACTAAATCATTGTGATTATATTTCCAATCTTTAACCCGGTGGCAATGGTGCTCACCGGGTTTTTTATTCGGGATCTATCTGAAAATGTGGCATATCAACAAGACTTTTCCAGTCACCGCCCCACGTTAACTTCCAACCTGTTGTCAAGCCCTCTTCTTCCATGTCTGACCAGCACTTCTTTACAACTTCAGCCACATCTCTGAAGCGAGAAGTATCTTTCCAATCTATTGGATAAGGAGCAATATCAACTGCATGTGATGGCATTTTATTGTGCTTAGAATTGGGAAAAGCCACACGTGTAGTTCCTTTACGTAGTGCTTCATCTTGTGCAATTTTACCTCTATGACCACACAAAATTGTGATATCATGCATAGAATGTGCCAAAGCACGATTCATAAGGGTGATTAGCAAAGGGTGACATTCTGTCAATCGTGTCAAAGATCTTTTACCCCACTTCCAGTTATTCATCGTCAATTAGATCTCCTAATACTTCATAAGCCAATTCAAGTAGATCAGTACCTAATTCTCTGCGTTCAACTTTGTTTAATCCACCTTTGCTGAATTTTATAGTCTTGCCAATAAGTTTGACTAGTCTAGGTGTGAGCTTAATAAGTTCTTCTTTTTTATTTTTATGCATCAGTTCTCCTTAATAATATGTTTTATTTCTGAAATGTCGTCTTCTACTGAAGACAATCTTTTGTCCATTAGTGCTATTGAATCTACAAAAACCTTTCTGTCTTTTCTATGCTCTTCTAAAATATTCTTTAGCATTTGGGTTTGGGCTGGAAGCATTTTCTCTACAATCAGTTTGTAGCCATACCACATAACGATAAGACAAATGATTGTTGCCGCTGCTGGTCCCGAGACTAATGGTGCTAAAACAGCAAAGTCGAAGGTCATTTTATCATCCCTCCATAGCTGCCTTTAAGGCATCAAGAAAGACACGGGCTATCTCTCTGCTTTCGTCTGCTGGTGGTGAGAATTGATAGTCAGGATCGTAAGCCTCAATAAGTGCTACGGCTTCGTCAATAGAAATGACGAGCGGAACAGACCATCCATCAATTCCGTCAATGGTGCCAAAAACAATCTGAGATTCATCTACTTTTTTCACGGAACACCTCCTGCTACATCTGGGACATAGGTAATATATTGGGCTCTGAACCTTTGCTTCTCACCTGCTCCAACTGTATCAACTGAATCTCTTACGCCAACACCTACCATAACATAATTATTCACAGGTATAGCACTACCAAATATGGCAGCGCCGCTATTTCTGGCACCTTGAACATAGCCGCGATTATTGGTACTATCACTATTAATGAAAACACCAGATCCCATAAGGTTACCACCTCGCATCATAGTACAAACACCATAATCAATATTTATATCAGTTGCTGTTGTAGCGGAAGAATACTGTTGTGTTCCCCAAGCTGGATCATTGCCAGTCTGTTTTGTAACATAGCCACCAGACACATCTATGATAAATACGTCTGTTCCAGTAGGATCGACGCAAACGCCCATAAGAACTGCTTGGTTAAAGTCGTCAACAGAATTATCTACTTGTAGTACAGAAGTAAAGACGTTGTAGTCCATAGTAGTAACGTTGTTACCATCAATTGAATTATCTTTATACCACCTTGGTGCTCTGTGTTCTCCACCAGCAGCCCAGTTATAGTTTAATGAAGCAACAGCTAAAGCATTCCAAGTGACGGTATTATAACCACCTGAAAATGAAACAGACTGAATGAGGCTGTCAGGATCATAAAGTGTCCATGAACCGTCAGTTAGATCAACTTCGTTAAAGGTAGGCTTATAGAGGCTAGACTTACCACCGCTGGGGATTATTCCGCCATTTGCTGCCCCTGTGTAGGGATCAAAAACGTTTGAAACAGGCATTTATTCGCTCCAAGTAATACAAGAGGCATCTACTGTACAAGTTCCATTATCGGTCTTAAAAAATAGATAAACAGTGCTGTCGTTGTTGATCACGTTTTTGATTGGAAGCTTGTATTCAAAAGCAGTACAACCAGAAGTAGTGGTTGTAAGACCGGTTGAAATAAGAGCTTCTGTATCAGGTAACCAAGTGTAATCTCCGGTTTCGTCAAAGCAACAACGAATGATAATCTTTGTGGGAGCAGGAGCACCTGCTAACGATGTAACACGAACAAGAACACTTTCAACACGATCAGCAAAGATTCTTCCTTTTCCGCTTGTGTCAGCGTAAAGATCGTGCGCATGAAACTTAGTTACGTCAAAAGTATTTCCAACTGAAGCTACATTTTCAACTACAAAACTATCGTGTAAAAATGATCCGGTTTTTGGCATTTTCTTCTCCTTCTTCTATGCCGAGCCAAGTGGCCCTGTTTTATATATTATTTAGCGAAGCATTTATCTTAAACTATCTACTTTTTTAAATTATTTAGTTTAAGACAAGTTACAAGCCCATTTTTTCTGCTTCTTCTTCAGCTTCTTCAACAAGTCTTTCATAAGTGGCTTCAGAAATTTGTCCATTTCTAACTTTGTATCGCAAAGAACTGATATAATTCAAAAATTCCGTTTCATTTCTAAATAAAACGCTCTGTTTTTCTTGTATTCTTTCTTCTTTTGCCTCTTCCCTCTCTCGCTTGATTTCATCCGCTTCTGCCTTTTGTTCGTCTGAAACTTGGCTTTCTAGTCTCTTTATTTCGTCAGAAGCGATTTTTCTTACAATTGACTGAAGATCTCTCATTCTAGAAAGTCTGTCATAGTAAGCCTGTCTTTCAGGAGAGAATGAGGTCATAGGTGTCATTGCACCTACACCAAATGCCAACTGAGCAAGAGGTGTTCCGACTTCACCAACTTTTGTTCCTTCAGGTGCAAAAGTTCTGGCCAAATCTGTTGTTCCAGTAGAGATACCAAATAATGACATGGTATCATAGAATCGTTTATAAGCTTTTCTCTGCTTAGGTGTGTTAAGAGGATATATCGATCCATCAACTGCACCGTCAATTGTTTTACCTGGAACAGGAATAACTTCTTCACCGCCAAGTCCACTAACGATTCTGTTAACAACATCAGTTGGGTTAAATCCTGCCATTTTAAGAAGAGCAATGTGTTCAGGAGGAACTTGTTTAAATTCTCTATCGAACTTATCTTCAATTCCAAACAATGACTTGTATTCAGGACGAACAGCACTTCCTAAAACACCGCTGGGTTCAAGCTTGATAAATTCTGCAAGTGTGTAGACACCATCCAGAGATGCTAGCGGTGGGCCGGCAATAATAAGATCTTTACCTTTTTCAGGGTCGAATCCTATCTTGCCAAGAAGCACACGACTTGATGCATAACTAGGTGCATATTCTTCAGTCTCTTCACCAGCAAAGAATTTGGACAAGTTGTCACGTACACGTTTAGCTTTTCCAATTCTCTTGACACCTTTGATAGAAGCCATATTCTGAAGTGTGTTGAGCAAGTTATTACGAGCAAATCCGTAGAACAAAGCAATATTCTTTACTTGTTTTTCTAGATCTGTGATATTACCTGCATCAAACATAGAACGTCTAGCCAAAGCAATTGCTTCATCTAAAGATCTACCTTCTTTCAGTGCTGATTTTAAGATAGCGTATCTGAATAGTAAGTCTTCGGATTGTGGTAGCTCTTTGAATATTTGATATCCTTCTTTAATTTTGGATATGTTTGTATCTTTTAGAAGATTAATAAGTCTTTCACTTTGTGCCTGAGGTAAGTTAAGTCCAAAAACAGAACGACCGGTTACATCTTGTAGAATTTCCTGCAGTTCACCTTGTGTGTAAGGACGACCGGCTGGATCTGTAAAGACGACAGATTCAGGATTCTTACCTGCCACCACTTTAGCACCTTCCAAAACATCTACAGGATTTACAATTTTTCCGGTTGTTGAATATGCAATATCCATACCTGTTAACAAGTTGGCACCGTGAAAACGAGGTCTAAGGTTTAGAAGTGCCGTATATAATAAATTTGTTATACCTTCATATCCAATTCTTAAAGCATTTTTAACTTTAGACGGTACACCTTTTTCGTATTCACGAGCCTGAAGTTCTAGAAGTTCTTTTCTTAAGCTCTCATATCCGCTCAAGAAGTTATCTTCTAGTTGCTTAGCAACATCTTCACCAAATAGAAGTTTTAGGTCTGAATTAAAGCTTGGTGATTCTTTGACTTCATTAAATAGTCTTTCAATTTTATCTAAGTCAATGTCATTATTTACTAGTTTGTTTCTTCTAATAATACCATTGGCAATGTCAGCAGCTGTCGCTGATATAGGCTCCATTAGTTCGGACAATCCTTTTAATCTTTCATCAGAGCTATCAATATTCAATATCTTTGATAAGTCTTCTGGACTTATTTCTGTGTCAACACCTTTTAATATTTTTTGAATTTGATAATTAACCATATCAATCATAAATTCACGTGACACAAATGGAATTTCGGAATTAATTTCATTTATAGCACGTGAAACACTATCTAGATATTCTTTATCAAAAAGATCTTCAGGCTGAAGCTGACCTTTACCGATTTCTTTATTAATTAAATCAGACATTAAGTCATTAACAATCTTCTTTGCTTCTGAACGATAGAACGAAGCAATCTGTGTTTCAGCAGATATTTTGCCCTTCTTTTCAAGAACTTTAATAATGTCATCTTTATTATATTTAATAAGTGACTGATCACCTGAATCAATTATCTTTCCTGCTTCTTTTGCTAAGCGCTCAAGTTCATAAAAGAATTGTGAAGGATCTGCATCTATTTTTAATGTGGCTTCAAGTATAGCATCTGAAAGCTTTTCGTAAGCTTTTTCTGTAAAGACTGAAGTATTTCTAGATACATGTGTCCCTGTTAGAACATCAAATATGTTTTCTTTTGTTTCTTGTGTAAAGAAGAAGTCGTCTAAACCTTCTTTGAGGAGAGATTCAATTCTAGCTTTTCTAGAAGTATCTGATCCCTCTTTTACAACAATATCTTGAACAGATACAAAAGGTTCATCTGGTGATCTTGCTCCTGTGGGTATTACAGTTTCTTTTGGACCTACAATTAAATGTGCAAGTATTTCAGAACGTGTAGCTCCTTCTTGAATACCATACAAAGCTCTAAATTCAGGATCTTTTAGAGCACGCTTAAGGTCTCTAATAAGTCTCTGATCTAATGCAGCAGCTTGAGCTTCAGCTTGTCTTAGCAACTGACGTTGTCCAATTGAAAGATTACCTTCAATCTTTTTAGACTGTGTAAGTTTTTCTTTTAGTTTTCTTAGCCATGGGCGTGTAAAGAATCGACCTTCAAGTGGCTGAAGTAGATCAATTTGTTCACCAACAGGAAGACGAGCCAAGTCTCTAGCACGTGTTACACCGGTGAGACCCTCAGTAGCAGATAATCCTTCAGCAATTAAATCAATATTTGCATCAATAACTTGTCTTAGATCAGTTACAGTGATGATGCCTTTACTTAATCTAGATTTAATTACATCTGAAGTAGCACTATTAAATTTCCCATAATTTTTTAAGTCTTCAACAATTGAAAATAGAGACTTAGCTTGACCTTCAGATAATTCGTAAGCAGGTTGAATCTTTGGTGTACCCGGCGGTCTTACACCTGCAGTTAGTTGTCCAGCAGATCCAACTTCTTGATCAGCAGTGGCAACTAATCGCAGATCACCTTTATCAGCCAAGTCTTGTGCAATTTTCCCTACTTCTGAATTCTTTGCTCTCTCTAAGATAGTCCTGGCTGAACCTTTACCTGCCCAAGTATTTTTTGTAATTGCGACTAAGTTATCAAATGCATCAATTCCTTTAGTAGCATCAATAACATCACGTGCAGCTTTATCAGCAGAAAGAGCTTTTCTAAGAAGTCTTCTACCTCTTTCATCTGAAAGAAGGGTATCAACAAAACTATCTAGTCTAGTCTTTTTTCCTTTAGGTGCATTTTTAAGAAGTGCTTTTATTTCATCGTCTGTTGCAGCAATCGATCCTACTGCTCTAGCAAGATCTTTTCTTCTTGCACCTTGACCAAACTTAAGTGGAATTAAGTCATCTTCAATTAAATCATCTTTAAAGATATTTTTAGTTTCTTCTAAGAAATCATCAATTTCCATTTTCGGATCATATTTTTCTAGTGACTTAGCATATCTAGTTTTATCTAATCCTTCAGACTTAAGAATCTTAATGGCATCTTCAACAGTATTAGCGTCTGTGACATACATTGCTGCAGTGTAGTCATCGGCCAAGTTTCTGGTGATAACACCTCTTACATCACCTGCATCAAACTTTTTGCCAATTAGATTACCAATAAGGTTGTTGTCTAGAAAGTCTCGATAACCGATTCTACCTGCAATCTTTGCAGCTTCTGAAGCACGAGCACTTGTTTCCAAACCTTCGTAAAGGTTGCCCATAGCTCTGTAAGCTTGACTTCCACTTTTACCTGCCACACCTGCAGCTTTGATTATGTCAAGTGAAGGATCTAAAATATCACCAGCAAAACCACCAGCAACTGTAGCGTAGTATAAAACATCTCCTACATTCTCGTAGGCACCTACGGCGAGAGGAAAGGACTGCCTCAAAGCGAATTCTGTTTCCGGCGACATCTCTGGTAAGTCTGGTAAAGAAACACTTTTTACACTACCAAGTTCAGCGGCTTCTTGTGCTTCTCCCATAAATCCGCGGTTTTCAGCAACGTTTAAGAGAATAGCTGAATCATAACCCCGCTTTGTCCGAGCTTCTTCACGTGCTTCGGATAGAGGTCCTAAGTCATATGCAAGTTTACCAACTGTACCAGCAACAACATTTGGAATTGTAAGTGCAGATCTAAGAAGCCAGTTGGCACCTGTTTCTCTTTTAGTACCATAAGGTGTTTCACTAGTGAGAATACCTACTTTTTCAAACTTGTCAGGATCAGCAATGACTTCGACCTTTTTCTTAGGATCGAGATACCATGGAATCTTCGCTTCTTCACCAAGCTCTCTACGAATATCAGCTTCGGTCTTCTTAACTTTCTTTGCGCCCTTAGACTTCATAAATTGTGGATCAAAGTCAGCAGCATCAATCTCAGTGCCATCTTCAAGAATGATAACGGTTTTTTCTTCATCTCTCTTGGCATCAATAGCACGAGCAACCCGGCGCTGTTCACGGGCATTAATGAACTGAACTTGTTCTGGTGTAAGATCAGGGACACCTTCGCCTAGTTCTACCTGGCGAGAGAATGCTCTGATTAAAGGATCTCCGGAGCCAAGTGTTTCAGGTTGAAGATAATTTTCTTTGTCTTCTATTTTTGTCTGAATATCTTGTAAAACAGAAAAACCTTCTTCAAGGGCTTGACGCTGTGCTTCTTTTCCAACGACACCTTGTTCTTTTAGTTTTGCAAGACGGGGCTCAACAATAAACTGACGGAATGATTCAGAATCAGCCAATCCTTCATCTAAGCTTTCGTCATAAGCATTAGAAAAAATCTCACCGATTGCTTTATAGTCGATACCGCTAGTACCCTCTTGTTTTCCAATAGGTGTGTCTTGAATTCCAAACGCCCCTGCTGTCTCTTCTGAAGGAACAAATCCAAACAAACCTTTAGTTTCTTCACGTCTTTCTGCTGCTGTACCAAAGCCAAGAGGAGCAGGTTCTCTATAAGCTTCAATCTCAGCACGTGCTTGTTTTTCAGCTTCAGATCTTGGTATACCTTGTGCTTCAATTTGTCTGGTTCTTTCACGAATAAATTTAGTTTCCTGATTAAGAAGGTCAATATCTGCTTCTTTAATATCAGTAGATCTTTCATCAATAATTGGTGCAGCAGAAGGAGGTGCAACATCAGGTGCAAATATCTGTTCTAGATCTTCAGGGGTAAAGAGCTGAGAAACAGCAGTTTGTGCTGCTTGTCCTCTTGGCATTCCGTCTGCTTCAAGTTGCAGTGCCAGTTCTCTAATTCTTTTCTTTTGTTCATCGTTGAAAGCCATGTATGTTACCTCAAGCTAGTGGTTCTGAGACATCTGTTTCTAGAATATCCTTTGCGACCAAGTATGAATGTGCTTCAGAACGTTTTTGCGGATCATTTTGGAATGCTCTACTTATTTCATCATAAGTCATTTTAAAAGCTTCTGCTTTCCCGCGATTGACGTCATACAGCTTATCAACTATAACATAATGTTCTGGTCTGTTTTCTTCTGGAAGATTAGTTTTTGCCAATCTTTGAAGTTTTTTTGGTGTTCTAGCAAGCTTAGTGCCTTCTGAAACAACATCAAATTTGTATTTATCTTTTCTCTGCTTTGTTGATGTTTGTGGTGGACCAGCTGGCTGCGGTGTCTCTATTTCTTCATCAAGTTCAAAATCTTCTGGTCTAGCTTCTTTGGTTTGATAACCTTCAACAGAGCTAATGTCTCCACCGGTTTCACGAATTCTTTGAGCGATTCCACGAAGTGCTACCTCAGAAACAACCTGTGGAGCTTCTACACCTTCAGGAACTTCCTGTTTGTATGTTGAAAAGACTGGGTAACCAGTTGGCCCAAAGATAATGCCACTTTGTCCATCAAAGACATAGCCACCACCAAGGTTAGCCTGGCCTTCTCTGATCTGAGGTTCTACAGTAACTTCACTTGGTGCGAAAACAATTTCTTCATCAGTAACTTCACCTGGTGCGAAAACTTGACCTGGTGCAAAAACAATTTCTTCATCAGCTGGAAGGGTAACTGGAGCAGGAGCAGGAGAAGGAGCTGCAGGTCCCATTTCAGAAATAGGCGGAACCGGTTCTTGTAGAGGTTCCAATCCTCTGTCTATTGCTTCTAGTCTTTCTTCAGCTCTTCTCATTGCAGCAGGACTTGATACTTCTTCTTGTCCAGCCATGCGAGGAGGTTCAAATTCACCTGCTGGTCTACGTGGTCTATCACGAAGCAGTAATTCACCAGGACGACGAGGTGTAAATTCTTCTAGTTCTAGGTAACGCTGACGGATTGCTTCATCGGCAGAAAGAGCTGCTTGTTCTGGTGTAAGCAAGGTTCTTTCTAGTTCGTCTGCTTCACGCAAAAGCATATCTGCTTCGCCACCTTCACCACCTAAACCAATCGCTTCTAATTCAGCAGCAAGACCACGAAGTCTTCCTATTTCTGCTTTTTGCTGACGTGCCTGAAAAGCAGCACGATTAATTGCTTCTTCTCTGTCTCTAGTAAATTGGTCTATTCTTTCTTGTGCTAGCTCTTGCTGAACGAAAGGCATAGTTCTGCGACGACGAGGGGCAAGACCAAATGGACCACCACCTTGACCTATTACACCAACTTGTTCAGCAAAACCTTCTCTTGTTCTACGAAGAAGATTAGCATCTAATCCGCTAGTAGCAGCTTGACGCTGGAGAAGTAGCTGTTCTAAGTCTCTGTCAAGCGCTTCGATTTGTTGATCAATTGAAGGTCCAGCAGGTTTAGCAATAGGTTCACCAGCTGTTGGTGAAACACCAGCAGCAGCAGCAGCTTCTTTAACTTCAGCTTCAGTGGCTTCACCAGCAAGAAATTTATCTACAATTTTTTTATAAACTTCACTAGCTTTTTGGCTTACACCACCAAAAGGTTCTTCTGTTCTAACGATTGTTTCAGTTAAAGGCTGTTTAGTATCAGGATCTTTTCTAATTTTACCGGTTACAGTTTTTAATGGCCTTTCAGTTGTAACTGTCTTTCCTTTAGTTTGACGCTTTATTCTTTCAAGACCCTCAGCAGCTCTTAGAGCATCGCTATTAGCTGAACCGACTTGACCCTTTTTAGCTTTTAAAGCAGCTGCCTGAAGTTGCTTACGCTGATCCTGAAGTACTTTGATTTTATCATCGTAATATTCTTTGCGCATTTTGGCAGAAGACAATTCCATCTTAAGCATAGCTGCTTCATTCTTCTGGATTTCTTCCCAAACCTGCCAACGAAGATCAGAATAAAGTGTTGCCCAATTTCTACCGCTTGTAGTTTTACCTGTCGGCTGTCTGGGTTCTAAAACATAAACATTGCGTCCATTGACGTTTCGAATAGCCATTTAATTATTCCTTACTTTGTATTGCTGTTATGTATTTTAGCAGCTCTGGGTTTTCAAGAGCAAGTTCGTAATATCCTCTTGCTTGTTCTTCTGAAACACCAAGTTGCTGTGAAAGAGCTGATACCTTTGCTGGAGATATATCTTTCTGCCCCTGAATAACTGCCTGTTTTGCGCTTTCTGTAAATCCAGCCTCAATTCCAGCACCAGCAACAGCTCCAACGGCACCAACCAATTCACGACGTCTTTCTTCAACAGCCGCCTCTAGAGCTCTCATTTCGTCTTCTTCGCGTTGTCTTTCAGCCAAGTCAGCTTCTAAAATCTTCTGACCAACACCTTGTTCCAGTGCCATTCTCTGTTGCTGAGCAGCTTGTGCTTGTGCTAGAGCCTGTCCTCCACGAGCACTACCACCACCAGCTAGCAAAGCCTTTTGCTGTTGCTCAGCCTGCTGAGCGGCTTGGTCAGCAGTAGTTCTCAATCTACCACCAATAGCGGCTTCTTCTTTTGTGGTAAGTCCAAGAAGACCTTGCGCTTCTCTTCGGCGTAGTTCTTCTAGCCTCTTTTTATTTTCACGAGCTAATTTACTGGGAAGTAGTGCAGGCAGATTACTTGCTGCTGTTCCTGCTGTTGCTCCTAAGATAGCTAGTGTTACTGGATCCATGACATTCTCCTTTATGTATTATATATGACTTAAAATTGTTTTTTACGATAGATTATTATGTATAGAAAACTTCTGCCTTAAATTGTCTGGCACCTAAGTATCCTTCTTCTACTTTGGCATTCGCGTAAACTGAAAACTTGTAGTGTCCCGGCTGTAAGCCTCTCAAAATAACAGACCAACCAATCCAACGACGGAGACCATTTCTAATCTCTGGATTTTCATCACCTCCAGATGAAGGCTTTCCGGTTGGTCCAAAAGGATTTACATTTCCACTTGGGCCAGCCGAGGTCATGCCTGCTTCCTCAAAAGAATAGGATCTACTTTGTTCTACAAAGATTAATTCATTATCGTCGTCTTTGGTGTAAGCAAGTTTTAGTGTAGTGTCCCAGAAGCCAGTAGTAGCAACTGTCTGAACGGCTGAAACTGATGTGGCTCCAAAAGTAATCAAAAGATCTGCTGTTCTTTCTAGATAGATAGCCGGTGAAGTTTCGTAAATAGAAGTCCAAACAGGCAAGGTGTTATCATTTAGACGTGCTTTTTTGATTGTGTTGGTCCAATACCCTCTATCAACCTGCTCGTCTATTACCTGTCCGCCAGTAGCGATTCCTGAAACAAAAGAATATTCGTTAGTGATCGGTTGGTAATCTCCTAGTTGAAATTCTTCTGTTCCAAAAACATTTGTTCCATAATCGGTTGAACCGTTTATGTTTTGGTTGACGTATTCTTTTAGTTCTTCGTCGTTTCCTTTTATGTCGTCGGCAGCCAAAACACCGCTATTAGGAATTGTATTTGGTTTTGAATAAGCCATTATCTTCTAGCCCTCACAGCAATAATGTTATTTCTTGTAATTCTCAAAGTATTTCCTGAATAATTTACTTTGGCTTGCAGTTCTATCTTTTCAAAAGTTCTGAAACCTGACGCGCCTGGATACATATAAACAGCAGAAAACTGGAAAGTTTGATAAGCAAGTGGAACACCTGTATTTTGAGGTAATCCATTAGAAGTCGTAAGATATCTGCTTGTTCCACCAGCCATGGTGGTAAATGAATAGCCCCATTCACCTAATGAAATTTGTGTGGTAGGTCCGCCGTCATTGTAGAAAAGAGCAAGTCTGAAAGCATAGTAGTTTCTATCTCCATTAGGTGGGGCTGCCCCGGAATCATAGGTTTGTTCAACATCGCTGTTTGCTACTAGTCCAGAGCATTCTACACGAAGAATCTCAAATTGATCTGGACTGTAATTTAAGGCAACCTCACTGTTATTCGGAGCAACATTTTGGATTGTAACATAAGAGGTTGAGGTAATATCGTCGGCTGTGTTTCCGTCATAAACAAAGTCATAAATTTGATTTAGAGCGCCTGGATTTCGTACATGAGCAATAGTAATCCAGTTATCTGCTGTGTTTTCTGAATCTATGTTTCCAGAAGCAGTTGCTACATCATCATAAGGCTGATTTAGTTCAGCACCGGTAGGGACATCACCGTCCTCAAATAAATTGTTTTTTACGATAGGCATTAGTTCTCCTTATCTAAACTGGTTTCTACACCAGATCCTAGCACTAAAAATCTTAAAGTCTGTGGCGTGACCATCAAGCGAAGGCGCACCAGTAGCATACCAACTATTCCACTTTATTCTTACGTCAATTTGAACAGGCTGAGAACCGCAGGCAACAGCGAAAGGAATCTGTGTAGTGTGTCGTCTTGGATAAATTCTTCCTGTTCTGGCAACACCAACATTATTTACATAAACTTGTAGTTCAGACCACCAATTATTACCACGACCTCTTGGTACAATATTACCGTTGCCGTCATCAACATTATAAACATCGTTGCCGTGTTCCCAATCTACAACAGCACAACCAATAAGCATTCCTTCTCGAGCGTCAAACTGAAGAGGGAAATCATCAAATCCGCCACTAAGATCTAATTCAGCAAGCCTATTGAATCCTGCCTGCCAAAAGTCCTGTGAAGGATCGACAACCAAAATAGGATCATAAATATCTGAAGCTCCACCATCTTGTTCGTAGGCTCTGTAAGTTTGGTAATAAGCCTGTGTCTGAAGAAGGACATTATTCTTTATAAGGCGACCAGAAGTACCACCGAGATTTTGTGGTAGTTTTATG
>Ga0180436_10002832_pt1 | contig 16229 bp, 16 predicted proteins | sample SS_ome_2_FD_132434 | JGI IMG/M metagenome (GOLD analysis project Ga0180436, IMG submission 132434) | Hypersaline lake sediment archaeal communities from the Salton Sea, California, USA - SS_3_S_2 metaG | ecosystem: Environmental > Aquatic > Non-marine Saline and Alkaline > Hypersaline >...
TAGCCTTTTTTTGAAGCCTCAGTATGCCATTAATGATAATTGGAAAGTCTATGGGCTTCTGGGGTACGGGCTGGTAGATATCGAAGGTGCAGGTGAAAGTGAAGAACCCGGACATCTCGATATGGTCGGAGAAGAGATGCTGGATGATAGTTCTTTTCAGTGGGGGTTCGGTCTAAGTTACAACATCAACGAAGAATTTTCTGTGTTTGTTGACTATACGCAACTGGCAGATGATGCCGACACTAGTACCACGCTTTATAGTTATGACCCTGTGCTCTATGACAAGCTGAGTAATCAGGATTTGACTATAGGTGTGATCTATAATTTTTAATTTCTCAATAGATGAAGTGAAGCAGTGTAGTAGAACAAAGTACCTATTTTGGTTAACATACTTTAATCTATACACTCTAATATGACAGAAATATGACATTGACTGGTTATAATATCAGGCTATACATCCAAGGAAGACAATGAATACAAATAATATACAGATAGATGAAGATGAAATAGATATCAAAGAGGTCTTCAGGACCATTTACAGATATCGATATATGATCATCGCTATGATCATACTTTTTGCCTTTGCAAGCAGTTATTATGCCTATTTTAAACCTAATGTCTACAAGGCCTCTGCGAGTGTTGAAGTAGGGTTGCAAAAGCGTGGCTTTAGAGGACAGGATGTGCTCTCTATGGCTATGGACCCGGGTAGTATGAACGTCGATACCGAGATAGGGATCATCAAGTCAAGATTTCTTACTTCAAAAGCACTCAAAGAGGTGGATTTTGGACACCGTTACTATACGACCAGAAGATATAAAGAGGTTGAGCTCTATAAGTCGAGTCCTTTAAAAGTAGGTATGATCAAAGGGTATGGGATCTCTTTTGATCTGATGCCTGTGGATGAGAAACGTTACCGTCTTGTCGTCGAAGAAAGAGAAGAGCTAGACGGAGAAATATGGAGCTATGATGAAGTACATGCTTATGACACGGAAGTGGTGACTGAGCATTTTCATCTCAATGTCGTAAGAACCAAAGAGACATACGATGATGCCTATCGATTTGTAATCATCGATCCTGAAGTGCTTCCTACACTGGTACATCAAGGTGTAAGTGTAAGCCAGTCTTCCAAATACTCTACCATCCTTGTGATCTCTTTTGAAGACAATGTTGCACTCCGTGCCCAGGAATTTGCCAATGCATTGACCAAAGCATATCTGGCACAGAATGTTGAGAAAAAAACTGCTGAGGCTTCACGTAAACTTGCGTTCATCGATAATCAGTTAAAACTCATTACAGAGAACCTTAGAGGATCGGCGATCAAACTTGAAGAGTTCAAGACAGCATCCAATATGGTGAACTTGAGCTCCAAGGCTGAAAACATCATCCGTCAGATGAGTGATCATGAAATGAAACTCGCTGAGATCACAATCCAGGAAGAGATGTTGAATACACTCTACACAGAAGTAAAAACTGGTCAAAACCTTGAAAGTTTAAGTGTTGCAGGTTTAGAGATGGGAGGTTCATCACTCCTTGAGATGACAAAACAGCTGCAGGATGCCATACTTGAAAAGAAGATCCTGCGTGAAGACTATACTGAGATGTATCCGGGTGTACGTAAACTTCAAAAAACCATCGTACAGCTCAAAGCGCTTATCGTCTCTACGATCAAGAGTCTCAACAAAAGCATCAAAGAGCGAAAAGCCCTTTTGGAGAAATCTACGCAGCAACTCCAAAAAGAGTTAAATACGCTTCCTGCGGATGAAAGAATGTTCGGTCAACTGCAGCGTAAATTCGTAGTAAATGAGAAAATATATTCCTATTTACTCGAGAAACGCTCAGAGACAGAGATCATCAAAGCCTCTACGGTAAGTAAGAACAGGATCATCGATGAAGCGCTTTACCCTGAGTTTCCGATCAAGCCGAAACGAAAGTTGATCGTACTTGTTGGTTTGATCTTAGGATTGATCCTGGGGATCGCTCTGGCATTTTTACGTGAGTTTCTTGATGATCGCATCAAGAGTGAAGATGATGTGAGTAAGGGTACAAAGGTTCCAGTGCTTGGTATCATACCGAATATTAAAAAGGACAGTGATAAGGTCAAAGTATTTTTATCTCCTAAGTCTGCAGTTGCGGAGTCTTTCAGGAACCTTCGTACAAATCTTCAGTTTATGGTAGGCCATAAACAGACACATGTGATCGCGATCACATCAACAGTAGGTGCGGAAGGGAAGACTACTGCCTGCATCAACCTGGGTGGTATCATAAGTATGTCTGAAAGAAAAACTATTGTACTCAATCTTGATATGAGAAAGCCGACGCTTCATGAAAAATTTGATCTTAAAAATATCAAAGGGATGAGTACCTTACTTTCAGGTCGTTCTACTTTAAAAGAGGTGATACAGCATACCAAGTATCCTGATCTGGACATCATCACTTCCGGACCTGTACCGCCAAATCCGAGCGAGCTGATCCAAAACCCGACCATGGAAAAGATCTTGGAGGAGTTAAGGGCGCAGTATGATGTGATCATCCTGGATACGCCTCCAGTAGGATTGGTGACGGATGCCAGAACACTGATGCATCATGCTGATACAAGTATCTATGTACTGAGAGCCAACCACTCTAAAAAATCATTCTTACGCAGTATAGAAAAACTCTCCAAAGAAGATATCGCCGGACTTGGGATATTGATCAATGATGCGAAGATGGATAATTATGGATATGGTTACGGTTATGGTTACGGTTACGGTTACTATGAAGAGGACAAGCATTAAAATGCAGTACAGTGAGAAACTAAATTTCGAATCGGACAAGAAATGATCTTTTCTCTTTTTGGGAAAAAAAAAGAGAAAGAGAGAGGAAAAACCCTCAAAGTAGATTTGCATTCGCATCTTATCCCTGGGATAGATGATGGTTCAGCAAGTATGGAAGAGAGTTTGCTACTCCTCAAGGGTATAGAGGCACTTCAGTATCAAAAAGTGATCACCACGCCTCATATCATGCTTGATGCCTATAAAAATACCCCTCAGATCATTAATGAAGGCCTGGATTCGCTACGTAAAGCAGCAAAGGCTGAAGGCATAGAGGTTGAGATAGAAGCAGCAGCCGAGTATTATCTGGATGATGGTTTTTATGATCTTTTAGAAAAAGGTGATATGCTGACGATCAATGGCGAGTATCTTCTGTTCGAAACATCTTATGTCTCTAAACCCTTGCAACTTGAAGAGATGATCTTTGAGATAGGTGCAGCTGGGTACAGACCGCTTATGGCACATCCTGAACGATACCGTTACATCAAAGACTACAAAAAAGAGTATGGCAGATTTAAAGAACTGGGTGTGATGTTCCAAGTGAACTTAAATTCGTTCGGGGGACATTACGGCAGGGATGCAAAGCATAAAGCAGAGTTTTTAAGCCAGGAAGGGATGATAGATTTTCTGGGTTCTGATGTGCATCACAAAAAACAGGTCGTCACACTCGAGGGTGTTTTTCAGTCTGATGCCTACAGTGACATCTTTAAAAACAATACGATACTGAACGATACACTGGTATAAATGCTTTAATAGATATCAGATATAATACACACAAGAAATTGAAAAAGGGTTTTAAAATATGTTGAATTTGAAGTTGATCTTAGTCATTGCAATCGCATTCTTTCTGGGTGGGTGCGCTGGTACAGAATATAAGCTAGCACAGACGGAAAAAACCATCACACAACAAAATATAAGCGATAGAAGTATCGAATACCGTATCTTGCCACAAGATAGACTTGAGGTCGCCTTATATAAAGATCCTGCACAAAATCAAATGGCAGGAAGTTATAATGAATTGGGACAGAGTATGACGAGAAATGGAATCCTTGTAGATACGGCTGGATATATCGCTTTGCCTCTTATCGGGAAGATAAAAGTCGCTGGTTTGACACAGACACAGGCAGCAGACCGTATCTCTACGCAGTATAAAAAATATCTGAACACACCTTCAGTGTATTTAGAAGTACTCAATAAACGTCTTTTTGTCCTAGGTGAGGTCAAAAAACCGGGTGTCGTTGAGATCGATAAAGAGAAAATGACCCTCTTTGAAGCGATCGCTTTTGCGGGGGACCTCACGGATGATGCCGTAAGAGATGATATCGTCATACTCTCTAACAGCCCTGTAAGAGGGATGGAGATGCGTAGAGTGGACCTGACCAACTTTGATACGATGAAGTATGCTTCTTTGATGTTAAGACCTAACGACATAGTCTACGTGCAGCCTGACAGTTGGAAAGAGTACAAGATCGCATCAGACAATTTTACAGCACCGTTTGAAACGATCACGAAGATCGCAGCACCGTTCGTTACACTTAAATACTTGAAAGACTAACAGCAGTTCTGAGAAGACCTGCCAAGGTCTTTTTGTCTGAAAGATTTGTAACTTCACGGAAGTATATCTGTCCTTTCATATAATTGAGATTTGTGCAAAAAGAATATGTGACAAATATATGACACCAATGTGACAATTTTATTGTATATTTAGACATGAAGTAAATTTTTTTTGTTAAGGATATCAAATCACTATATTTTTCATAATTTTCGAATTTATTTTAATTTTTCTTGTTTCTCTTTTTTTTATAAGAGTCATACGTAGCTATGCGGATCAGTTAGGACTTGTGGATATCCCCAATGAACGCAGTACACACGTAAACCATACAGCCAGAGGTGCAGGAATAGGCTTTTACCTCGCAGTAGCTCTTGTGCTTCCTGTATTTCATTACGAACTGTTGCTGAACTATATATGGGCCTGTACAGCTATCTTCCTTGTCTTTATCATAGGGGTGTTGGATGACCACCGTGATACCTCTCCCAATACCAAGTTTTTTGTGATCATTCTGGGAACGGTTCTTCTCTATTTTGATAATATCGTGATCGATGATATCGGGGTATTTTTTGGTATTCCTATCTCATTTGGCTGGTTCGCTCTTCCTTTTACGATATTTGCAGTCGTTGGGTTTACCAATGCACTCAATCTTATCGACGGACTTGATGGATTAGCAGCTACAATCAGTATAGTGATACTCGGATCTTTTTTTGCTGTAGGATACACAAATGATGATTTGTTTATGATGCTTCTAGCTGGAGCATTTATCTCAGCGCTTTTAGGTTTTCTTGTCTTTAACTGGCATCCAGCCTCTATATTCATGGGAGACAGCGGTTCATTGACACTGGGATTTGTGATCTCACTACTAGCGATCAAGTCTCTGGCGTATCTTCCTACGGTCAGTATACTCTTCATAGCAGCGATCCCTATCTTGGATACGTTGGTTGTGATGGTTCGACGTAAGATTAACGGTCGATCCATGTTCTCTGCAGACAGATGCCATATACATCATATACTCAGACACTTTTTTGCTGAAGATACACGTAAGACCGTCATTTTTATAGTAGTTCTTCAATTGATCTACTCTATGACAGGTCTGCAGCTTGAAAGAGATATGGATGAGGGATACTTTCTGCTTCTTTTCTTACTGAATGTTGTGCTTCATTATATGTTTTTAGCTGCTATGATCAAGCGTCAGAAACGTAATTGTTAATTTTCTTACAATCTCGAGGATGAGATGAAGTTATCTTGGAATAAGATAGTTTAAATAATATTTCTCATCTTATCAGACTACCATATAATTTGAACTGCGGCTCTCTTTCCCTTTCATTTTTTTAGAAAAAACGAAAGAAAAAATCGTCACACTTCTCGAATCGCTACGCTTACAAGGTCGTTCCGTGTGACAAGTAGCGTACTTTGTACGTTTATTTGGGGATAGAAAGGTTATTTTCTGAAACTTTTGATGATCAATACGATCACTATTACCTCGATACCTATTAGTAAAAAATGCAGATCGTAGACTTGCATCTGTGGATCTTCTATGCCGTAGTGGGAAAAGAGTTTATAGATGATGTAAGAGACTCCCATACCTAACAGATACCCTAGTTGTTTTGCGGTGTCCACTTTTGTGAGAAGGGTGTCTGTTTGGAGGAGCAGGGTTTCTGCTCTTATGAGGTAGCTTCCGAAGAGGAAAGTGACCTGGTATCCGATATAGAGCAACAAGGCAGTTTGATAGTTGTATGAAGCGTACATAAAGTAGAGCATTGCAAATAGCAGTACAATTTCGACAAAAAGAGAGATCCTGAAGAACCAATCGGCATTGAGTATGTGATGGTAGAGTCTTGCAACCAGTAGCATCCCCATCGCGAGTATCACACCACCTAAAGAGTATATGGAGGGTTCAAGCGGTGCATAGAGTGTAAAAATGGCTCCAATGCTTACTCCCAGGAAGAGGGAGTTGAAGAATTTGTACCGGATGAACCAGGATGGGATAATTTTTAACATGAATGATTATATCCTATTATTTTCATTATATTTAAGTTCCAAGAACTTTTTAATTTTACTAGTCTTCCTTATGCCTCGAACTGTGGTGATGTTTCTTTCATCATTTTTTATTGAAAAAAACGAAGCACATAAAATCAACATCACTCTCAAATCGCTTTGCTTTCAAGGGTGTTCGTGATGTCAGGGCCGTACTTTGTACGATTGATGAGATTATGGTGTTAGAAACTATACTTTATTTTGGCATAGAGTGATTGGCCTTCTGTCGCGTAACCATATACTGATTGGTACTCTTTATCAAAGATATTTTTGGCATTGATATTTAGGTCAATATCATTCATGAGCTCAGTAGAGAAATTGAAATTCCATACAGTGTAATTTCCTGTACTTTGTCCAAACTCTTCTCTGTCACCTATATACTGTGCGTCTAGGCCAAAGTACATATCATTTTGGGTGTAGTAAGTGATTGATCCGTTGAGGGTATCTTTGGCTCGTCTTGGGAGGTCTGTTCCGTCTTCTTTTGTGAAGTCAAACAGATGTGTATAGCTTGCTGAGAGTATGAGGTTATAGCTCTCTAATGTATGACTACTTTCTACTTCAAGGCCTGAGAATTTGGAGGTGCCGTCTACATTGGTATATCCGTAATTGACAGGATCCCAGTCGATGGTATCTTCTACTTTGTTGTTAAAGTAAGTTAAAGAGAGAAGCTCTTTATACGCGATGGAAAGATCATACCCTTTGGTATAGCTTGGTTTGAGCAGTATTCCAAAGGCTGGGTTTGCCAGCTGGTAGGCACTGGGTGCATCATAAGAGGTGTAATAATTGGCAGAGGTCATCAACCCTTCTAAATAATGATGATAATGTTTGATCCCGATCTTATAGGTCGTTTTATTTTCAAATACATCATAGTTATCGTATCTGAGATTGGTTTCCAAGAGTGTGTTTTCATTGATATTGTAGAGATTTGAGAGATACACTGCTTTATCGGTGTAGTCTGATTGACTTGCCGGAAAGCTGTTGTACTGGTTAAATCCGTCTATCTCTTTGTATTCTAGGCCAAGAACGGCTTTCCCATCAGTATAGTTGTATGCGTTGATGAGTGCATACTCTTTGAGTTTGGCTTTGTAGACATTATGACCATCACCAAACAAACCAGTCGTAAAGTAGTCTCTCTCATACTCTCCTCTGCTGACATACAGTGTGGCACTATAGTTATCTAATTCAAATCTATAATCTAAAGCATAGTTCTCTTGATCTGAAGTAGCGTGAGAGTAGTCATCATTTGCTTGTTCGATCGACCAGCTGTCATCGTATTCGGTCTCTGTCCTGATACGATTATAGTAGAGGTTTACACTATTGTTTTCATTAAAGGCATAGCCGAGTTTGAGATTGAGATCTTTGTTGGTATATCCGTCCTTTTCTGCATTTCGTGGAGCTAGAGCAGAAAAGCCTTCAGTATCAAGATAGGAAGCCAGGATCTGAGCGGTAAATTTTTCATCTTTATAGGAGAGTTGTGCTTGAGCCTCTTTGGTATGGTAGGAACCATAACCAAGTGCAAAAGAGCCGTGAATTCCATCTGTGGCATCTTTGGTGATGATGTTGATAACACCGGCTGAAGCATTGGAGCCCCAGATACTGCTTGAGCCTCCTTTGATGATTTCTATCTGTGCAATGTTACTTGTGGTAAGACTATCTAGAAGCGCAGTACCGTTTGTGGTGCTTGGATCATTGAGACGCATGCCGTCTAAGAGTATGAGAACCTTACCTGAATCAGCACCTCTCATAAAGAATGATGTCTGTTGACCTAAACCACCTGCATGTGCAACTGTGATCCCTGCTACATGGTTGATGGCTTGAGCAACGGTCTGGTAGCCGTGTTCTTCTATCTCTTGAGCAGTGATGACTGAGATGTTTGCTGTAGTTCTTTGGATGGATTGATCTGTTTTGTTTGTAGTAATGACCTGGATGGGTTCAAGTGTTTCATCCGCAAAGGTATGATTTGTATATAGTAGTGTAGCCGTAATAAGGCTGAGTGACTTGATCGTCATATGTTGTCCTTGTTTATTTATATATTTTGGTTTGGGTTAATAAAGAGTAGATAAACAAGGAGGAGAAGTTTTGTATTCATGATAAACAAAGGCTTTTTTATGGTACTGAAAATTACTGTCGATCCAACACAACTTTGCAAGTGTGGAGTACATAGCGATAACAGCTAATGAAAAGTAATTTTTATTGTAGCCTCTAAGATGTTTCATAGGGTGGATTGTACAAGAATTTTCTTTATGTTATACTATTCAACTTTTGTATTTTAATCGTACATAGTACGTCATCTGTCATGGAGTGCGACATTGCACCCCTCTTTCGCTTTAGCGACGGAGGGTATCGGCATTTAGTGCCAGAAAATCTAGCTATTCGAGAGTGATGTCAATTTTTACTTACTTTTTCAAAAAGTCAGAGAGAATCATCACCGAATTTTGAGCTATGTGGAAGTTTTGTAAAACTAAAAAAATGGATAATAAATGACCTATACGGATTGGTTTGAAACACACGGTAAAAAACACCAAAACATTATGAAAAAGCTGACACATCTGAGTGATGCAGAAGTGATAGAGTACTTTAAATTTGAAAACATGGTCAAAAAAGAACCGGACTTCTGCTATCTCTATAAAGAAGATAAAAAGTGTCATGAAATGGAAGATCTGAACTGTTACCTCTGTGCCTGTCCTTATTTTCGTTTTAATGATGAAGGATTCTCAAAAGAGGGAGAGAAGATTCTCTACAGTACCTGCAGTATAGAAGCAAAAGAGGGTGCGCAGTTTTTCTCAGATGAAGCGATACATCATGACTGCAGTGCTTGTACAATACCGCATAATGAATCGTATATTAAGAAGCATTTTTCAAGAGACTGGTTTGAGATAATGAAAGGGTGTCAACAATGACCAATCTTAAAGAAAATCAAGTATAATCGCATTAAATTATTTATTCGATTTAAAGGAAATTCAATGGCAATTGAAACAGTTACAAGTACAGACGCATTTAAGCAATTGGTAACAGAAGTTACTTCACAAGCAGACTATAAAGAGCCTATTGGATTTGGTATCGCAAGAGTGGACAGAGGTCAAAAGAATGCTGAGAAGATCCTTCAGGCGAACTTCGGTCTTATCAACTGGAAAGAGAACTTTGGAAGCGCTGCTGTGTTCATTAAAGCACTACAGGAATCTGGTATCGAAGTAGACTTTTCAGGAACAGAGTTCGTAGCGACGCTTAGTGATACTTTTGTTCATAATGCGATGGCAGCATTTGCTCCGTACATTGCAGAAGCAACTGGTGATGCACATAAAAACGTACAAGTGATCAAAACACTTTCTAACATGGAAGATATCGGTAAGAACTTTAGGATCGTATTTTTATATGAAGATGCAAACACGGAATCTGTAGAAGCTGTATATCTTAAGCTCTATGCACTTTCTCTAGCTAAAGCAGAACTTAGAAAGATCAACCTCAATGGTGCATTCGGTATTTTGTCAAATGTGGCATGGGTAGGTAACACACCTTATGAACTAGATTACCTTAGAGAAAATGAGATCGAAATGAAACTCAATGGTACGTATCCGGCAGTTGATTCTGTAGATAAGTTCCCAAGATTCTTACAGCATGTGATCCCGGCAGACAATACACGTATCCTGGAAGCATCTAAAGTACGTATGGGTGCACAGCTTGCTGCTGGTACAACAGTAATGCCAGGTGCTTCATACATTAACTTTAACGCTGGTACACTTGGTCCAGTAATGGTTGAGGGTCGTATCTCATCTTCAGCAATCGTTGGAACCGGTTCGGATGTTGGTGGTGGTGCGAGTATCCTTGGTGTACTTTCTGGAACAGACGGCAACCCTATCAGTATCGGTGAGAACACACTTCTTGGTGCGAACTCTGTAACTGGTCTTCCATTGGGAGATGCGTGTATCGTGGATGCAGGTATTACTGTATTGGCAGGAACAAAGATCAAGATCGCTCCGGAAGAGTTGGCTAAGATCGCTGCAGCAAACCCGGATGCAACACTTGAGAATAAAACGACATTCAAGGGTGAAGAGCTTCAAGGGCTTGACGGAATTCACTTTAGACAAAACTCTACTACGGGTGAGACTGTGGCTAGGAGAAGTACTAGAGAAGTGAAGTTGAACGCTGACTTGCACTAATTAGTTCATTTATTTGGATTTGTTTTGATGCATTTCCTTTTGTTTGAATTGTGAGTTTGCTTCCTTCTACTTTTTTCTCGGAGAGAGTGATGACTTTGTCACCGCTTCGCTTCACAAGAGAAAAAGTAGACAATAAGCGTCTCTATTCTCGAATCGCTTCGTTTACAAGGTCGTTCTTAGAGACAAGGCACATTAAGGTGTGATTTTTTGAGGAGTTTGATATGAGAGTAGATAAGTGGTTGTCGGCTGTGAATGTGGTGAAGCGTCGTACTATTGCTACGGATATGCTTAAATCGGGCGTTGTACTTGTTAATGGTTTGAAAGCTAAAGCCTCTAAAAATGTGGCTATTGGTGATAAGGTGACCATTGAATATCTTAAAGGTCCAAAGTCTTATGAAGTGCTACAGATACCTACGACTAAGACCATACCTAAGAGTCAGAAAGAAGAGTATGTCAAAGAGTTATCAAGTTAAATAGGAGTTTGTGATGGGTATTAGAGAAGAATTTGAAAGACTATTTAATAATGAAATGAGTACAGAAGAGGCAAGGGCTTTTTTGGTTGATCTGTATGAAAAAGGTGAAAGCGGTAGTGATATCGCTGCGGCTGCTTCTGTGATGCGTGAACACTCTATTAAACTCTCTTTGTCTGATGAACTTAAAGAGAAAGCCATCGATGTGGTTGGTACGGGTGGAGATAAAAGCGGGAGCTTTAATATCTCTACAACAGTATCTCTGCTTTTGGCCTCTTTGGGTCGTGTGGTGGCAAAACATGGGAATAGAAGTGTGACTTCAAAGTCCGGTTCCACCGATGTGTTGGAAGCATTGGGTATTAATTTGGATCTTACGATAAATAATAAGATCAAAATGCTTGAAGAGACAGGTTTTTGTTTTTTCCCTGCGACAGATCATCATCCTGCGATGAAACACATTATGCCTATACGGAAATCTATTGATCATAGAACGATCTTTAACATCCTTGGTCCTTTGACAAACCCTGCAGGTGCTGAGAAATACCTTTTAGGTGTGTTTGATCCAAGCTATATCAAGCGTATGGCTGATGCACTCCTTGAGTTGGGTGCTAAGCGTGCCTATGTGGTAAGTAGCCATGACGGTATGGATGAGATCTCGCTCTCAGGTAACTCCTCTTTTGCTTATGTGGAGTCAAACCATATCTCTGAGGGTGAGATAAACCCTGAGATCTTTGGATTCAAACTGGCACCTAAAGAGGCTATTTTAGGTGGAGATGCGAATTTCAATGCACAGATCACCCGTGATATATTTTCAGGAAAAGAGCAGGGTGCAAAAAGGGATATTATTTTACTCAATACCGCTTTCGCTCTTTTTGTAGATGGAAATGTACGTGATATAAGAGAGGCTGTGGAGATAGCTAAAAGCGGACTTGACAGTGGTAAAGCCAGTGATAATCTCGAGAAAATGGCTAAGGTCAGTCAACAGTTGGCAGGAATCAAGTAGTAGTGAAAGAGATTCGTGCATCGCTTGAGGAGCTGAATAATGTTGTCAGCTATTTGGAATCGAAACTTCCTTTTAATGCCATCGTTTTTCTTCGTGGTGATCTGGCTGCAGGAAAAACTACACTTACGCAAGCTATAGCAAAATCCAGAGGCATTGAGAGCGAAGTCACTTCACCGACCTTCTCACTACAACAATGCTATATGACCAAAGATGGCAGTAACCTCTACCATTATGACCTCTATCGTTTAGAGCAAGAAGAGTTTATGCAGCTTGGACTCTTTGAAGAGTTTGAGAAAGAGGGATGGCATATGGTAGAGTGGGGTTCAGATGAACTTAAAGCCTTTTTAGAAGGTGTAGGTTATAATGTTGCAACGATAGAGATTGAATCTCAAGAAAACAGTAGAATTTACAGGATAGAGATATAATGCACACACTTGAAGCCAAAAGCCTCGCCAAAACCATTAAAAAAACAAAGATCGTACATGATATCTCTTTACTTGTGAAGAGTAAAGAGATCGTAGGGCTTCTTGGTCCAAATGGTGCAGGAAAGACCACATCATTCTATATGGTATGCGGCTTGACAGATGCAACAGAGGGGAAGGTTTTGCTGGATGGTGAGGATATCACTAAATTGCCTTTAAGTTCACGTGCTCAAATGGGTATAGGGTATTTGCCGCAGGAGTCCAGTATCTTTAAAGACCTCACTGTAGAGGAAAATCTTCTGATCGCTGCAGAAGCTTTGGGATTAGACAGAGAAACGGTTCAACCGCGTATAGAGAAACTTCTTGAGATCTTTAATATAGAACCTATCCGTAACCGTTTGGGGATACGCCTGAGTGGTGGTGAGAGAAGAAGAGTGGAGATCGCAAGGGCATTGGTAGGAGAACCAAAGTTCCTGCTTCTTGATGAGCCGTTCGCAGGGGTCGATCCTATAGCGGTCTTAGATATACAGAACATTATCAAACAACTGGTAGATCTGGATATGGGTATTCTCATTACTGACCACAACGTACGTGAAACGCTTGGGATCTGTGACAGGGCTTATGTGATGCGTAGCGGAGAGATGTTGGCCACTGGTACGAGTGATGAAGTGGCTAATGATGAGAATGTACGTAAGCATTATTTAGGTGAACATTTCACCTTTTGATTAATAGGACGGAAAATAGGTAAAGCCTATCTTTTGTCTTTTTCAAACAATGACCCATTTAGGCTCTTTGTTTGAAAAAGATTGTTGACACTGTGTCTACTTCAGCAGTAGGCTCACGCACCTAGGTGCTTAAAAAGAGACTTGATGAATAAAAATCTAAAACAGATCAAAATGCTTTTAGATAAAGAAGTTGAAGCACGAAACAATACTTCTGAACTCTCTTATGAAAGACCAGACCCGCTTTTTATCGCGTCTCCATATCAAGATGAATCTATAGCACTGATCTGTGCACTGTTTGGGTATGGGAATGCAAAGTTTATCATTCAATTTTTAGAAAGTTTGGATTTTTCTTTGTTGGATTCTTCTGAAGAGCAGATACAACAGGCACTTTCATCTCACTATTACCGTTTTCAAAAAAGTGAAGACGTGGTTGCACTTTTCATTGCAATTAAACGCTTAAAAGACGTAGAGAGTATTGAAGATATTTTTTATAGCAGATATAAAAAAGAAGAGAATATTCTAGATGGTCTATGGCATTTTATAGAGACATTGCGATCGGTCTATCCCAGAGATACATATGGATATAATTTTTTAGTAGGGAAGACTCCTAAAAAAGTACTATCAGCAGGTACTTATAAGCGTTATATGATGTATCTTAGATGGATGGTTCGTAAAGACAGTTTAGATATGGGACTCTGGTCCAAAATAGATAAAAAAGACTTGCTTATACCTTTGGATACCCATACTTTTAACGTCTCTAGACGTTTGGGGTTACTTAAGCGTAAGAGCTATGATATGAAAGCAAGTATAGAATTGACCGATACATTACGCTCTTTTGATAAAAATGATCCTGTCAAATATGATTTTGCACTTTATCGGTTAGGGCAGGAAAAATTAGCCTAAAATTAAGTACAAAAAGGGTATAATCCCACAATATTTAAACTTATAAGAGGATGTTAGATGGAAGGTATATTTACTTATCTAGGCGCAATTTTTGGACATGGACAAATGTTATTTGTTTCGCATTTAATTTTGACTGCAATTATTGTATTGCTTGTTGCAAAGATGGCTACAAAGAGCCTTAGAGCAGTGCCGACAGGTTCACAAAACGTTATGGAAGCATTCCTTGGCGGTGTGATCGCTATGGGTAAAGATGTTATCGGTGAAGAGCATGCACGTAAATATTTACCTTTGATCGCAACGATCGGTCTATTCGTACTTGTAAACAACCTTATCGGTATTATTCCAGGATTTGAATCTCCGACATCGAACATCAATGTTACATTGACTTTAGCACTTATCGTATTTGTTTACTATAACTTCGAAGGTGTGAAGAAGCAAGGTGCTTTCACGTATGTAAAGAATTTTGTGCACCTTGGTGAGATGAACCTTGCTGCTAAAATTCCTATGATGATCCTTATGTACCCGATCGAGATCGTATCTCACCTTTCTCGTATCGTTTCACTTTCATTCAGACTTTTTGGTAACATTAAGGGTGATGACCTTTTCTTATGGGTACTTTTGATGTTAACACCATGGATCATCCCTATTACGCCACTTGTTCTTTTAACATTTATGGCATTCCTGCAAACATTCGTTTTCATGATCCTTACATATGTTTATCTTGCAGGTGCACTTGCACTGGATGAAGATCACTAAGATCATTTCGGACCACTAAACATGAGACTACAGAACCGACCTTTGAGTTTTGTGGTCAATTTTCTCTTAGGCGTAGCATGGGCAGCTGTCCTGCTAGGCGCTATCACTTCGTTTCTTTCTTTTTATCCTGAGAGTCTACTTTTAGCTGTAGCATCTGCATTTATGGGTGCATTGCCCGGTATGGTAGCGGTACTTCTGCTTGAGCATGTTATTACTGCCAAAGAGAGACATCTGGAACTGAAAAAGCAAACAGCTTTACTTGAAAAACTACTCGCTCAAAAAGAGAACAAACCTGTAGAATGATCCATTATGCCTATTGATTCTGTAACTTTGACTCCTACATGTAATTCAGGGACCTAAAAATGTTACGAATCATTTCTATCTTTACCACTTTCATTTTTCTTTTTTTCTCTTCTTTCGTACAGGCAAAAACCATTGAGGCTGATTACAGTGTTGAGTTTGGTATCGTAGGTCAGGTAGGGAAAGTTCACGCAACGCTCACTTCAGATGATAAATACTATCAGATAGATGCAAATGTCTCTTCACTGGGGATAGCAAAGGCAGTGACACAGAATCTCAAAGAGAGACATATTTCCAAAGGACATATTGTCAATGGCATGCTGGTGACGCATATGTACCAGATGATCAAATCCTATGGAGAGTATACCAGTACCACGATCTACAAAGTTGATCATAAAAGAAAGAGGGTGACCCAGCAGTATAAAAAATGGAAATATGACAAGTTGATCACAGATAGAAAAGCAAGGCTTGACTATTATGGCAAAGATGACATGATGACACTTTTTTTGAATCTACCTAAACATATTAAAGATAAAAAGAAACCTAAAAAATATCGTTTTACTGCAGTAGGTGCCGATCGTAAAAATGGACGTGTCGATGTGACCATCCCATCATCAAATACGCTTAAAAAGATTAAAGCGTTGGTAGATAAAGGTAAAGCAGGAGACTGGTTCACAAAAGTGGTCATGCATCGAAAACTCTATCAAAGTAAAAAAGGTGAATTGGACGTGAGAATGGGTCAAGAAGGGCTGCTGGAAAAAGCTGTTCTGAAAGACCTTATCTTCTTTGGTGATGTGCGCATCATAAAGCAATAGAGGCTTCTATAACCTTTCTTAAATAAGCAAAACGGTATAATCTAACCAATTATTTAATACGTTATTTATCAAGGAAAACAACTATGTTTGAAACCGTCATCGGTCTTGAAGTTCATGTTCAACTTAACACTAAAACGAAACTTTTCTGTTCTTGTCCAACCTCATTTGCAGAGCACCAAAACAGTAATACCTGTCCTACCTGTTTAGCACTTCCGGGTGCACTCCCTGTTGCCAATAAAGAAGCAGCTATCAAAGCGATGAAGTTTGGATATGCGATCA
>Ga0180436_10002834_pt1 | contig 16229 bp, 11 predicted proteins | sample SS_ome_2_FD_132434 | JGI IMG/M metagenome (GOLD analysis project Ga0180436, IMG submission 132434) | Hypersaline lake sediment archaeal communities from the Salton Sea, California, USA - SS_3_S_2 metaG | ecosystem: Environmental > Aquatic > Non-marine Saline and Alkaline > Hypersaline >...
GCACGCGTTCTGCCTGCCGTCGGTGCAGGAAGGCCTGCCGCTGACGCTGTTCCAGGCGCTCGCCAGCGGCCTGCCCGCGATCATCACGCCGAACACCGGCGGCGAGGACCTCGTGACCGACGGTGAGGAAGGCCTCGTGGTCGACGTCCACGACACGCGTGCGCTCACGGCCGCCTTCGAGAGGTTGCACGCCGACGCGCGCGCGCGACGCACGATGGGGAAGCGCGCGCGGACGCGCGTCGCCGCCGGCTGGTCCTGGAGCGACTACGGTCGCCGCGCGGTCGCTCTGCTCGACGACGCGGTCGCGCGCTCCGCGGCGGGTCCGCGCCCGAACCCGACCGCCCCGACCGTCGATCTCGGGAGGGCCGCCTGATGGACGAGCGCATCCCCCTCGTCTACGTGCTCTCGAACGGTCGCTCGGGCTCGACGCTGCTCGAGCTGTTGATCGGCGGACACGAGCGCGCCTGGACCGTCGGCGAGCTCCAGGTGCTGCCGCACGACCTCGTGAGCGACGAGGCCCACTGCGGCTGCGGCGCGCGCACGGCGGAGTGCGCGTTCTGGGCGAGCGTCCTCGAGAGCGCGCCACTCGAGTCGCCGAGCGCGACGCTGACGCAATTCCGCGGCTCGCGCAACCACGGCAAGGTGCTCCGTCGCGAGCACTTCCGCGACCTGCTCGCCGGCCGCGTCTCCGTCGAACGCCGCGCCGCCGCCGAGGCCTACGCCGAGCTCAACCACGACCTCGTCGCCCAGGTGATCGAGTCCGCGCGCGAACGCCGCGGCGGCGAGATCGACTGGGTCGTCGACGCGTCGAAGGATCCGTACCGACTCCTGTGGCTCGCGAGCAGCGGGCGCTTCGACCTGCGCGTCGTCCATCTCGTCAAGGACCCGCGCGCGTTCGTGTACTCGATGATCCGCTCCAAGGAGCGCCCGACCCCGAGCGAGGTGCTGCGCCTCTCCGCGCGTTGGACCGTCGAGAACGCGACGATGCACCGCCTCGTCTCGCGCGCGCTGCCGCCCGAGCACGTGCGCACGATCAAGTACGAGGACCTCGCCGGCGATCCGCGCGGCACGCTCGACGACCTCGGCGCGTGGCTCGGCCTCGAGTTCACCGACGACTGGCACGAGGGCGCGTTCCGAGAGAGCGAGAGCCACGCCGTGAGTGGCAACCAGACGCGCTTCAAGGGTGGCGGCGTGCGCCTCGACGAGCGTTGGCGCGACGCCGCGCCGGCCTGGGTGCAGCGCACGGCCTGGTGGTCGTCGGCGCCGACGCGCGCGTCCCTGGGGTGGTCGTGACGACCGGGACGGCCGTGTCCCCGCGCGCCAAGGGCGGCGTCCCGTTCCGCCACGCCGCGTACCTGCTCGCGAGCGGGTCGACGCAGGCCGCCGTCGCGTTCGGCTCGAACCTGATCCTCGTGCGCCACATCGCGCCCGAGGGCTTCGGCCACTTCGCGCTCACGCTGGCATCGCTGACGCTCGTGTACGCGTTCGGCTCGTTGCGCCCGGGCCAGCTCGTCATCCGCGAGAAGCATTCGGATGCCGGCGAGCGGCGCGCGTTCCTGTGGAGCGCGTGCGTCAACGAGACGCTGCTGCTCGCTGTCGTGTCCGCGATCGCGCTCGCGGCCTTCGGCGCCGACGGCTTCGGCTGGGCGCTGTGGATCGGCGTCGCGCTCGCGCACTTCGCGTCGCAGGCGCGCGGCTTCCTGGAGCGCAAGCAGGCCTACGGACCGCTGTCGGTCATCGAGAGCGGCTCGCACCTCGTCGCGCACGGCGCCGCGATCGTGGCCGTGCTGTGGGGCGCGGGCATCTGGGCCCTCGCGATCCGCGAGGTGCTGCTCGCAGGCCTGCAGATCGGCGCGCTCGCCGCGGTCGGCGGGCTGCCCAAGGAGCGGTTGCGCGTCGTGCGCCCCTCCGAGTGGAAGGGCCTCGCGCGCGACGCGAAGGACCTGTGGACCGACGGCCTGCTCGAGGGCCTGTTCGCGCGCGCGGTCGTGCTGATCGCCGGCGCGATCGCGGGCGTGCGCGGCGCGGGCCTCTTCTTCCAAGCGCGCCGCCTCGCCCAGGTCCCCCACCAGTTCCTGCAGCCGGTCGCCGGCCGCCTCGCGTTCAACCGCTTCGCGCGCGCCGCCGACGACGACGCCGAACGCGCGCGCCAACGCCGCACGATGCTCGTGCTGTTGCTGCCGCCGCTCGTCCTCGCCGCCGCGGGCTGCGTGTTCCTCGCGCGTCCCGTCGTACCGTGGCTGCTCGGCGAGGAGTGGACCGACGCGGCACCGCTGCTCGCCAGCCTCGCCGGCGTCGCGGGCGGCACGAGCCTGCTCGCGATGGTGAAGATGGAGCTGCTCGCGACCGGTCGCTTCAAGAAGCTGCTCGCCCTGCGCGTCGCCCAGTTCGCGGGCCTCGGCGCGGTTCCGCTCTTGCTCGTGTGGTGGCCCCAGCTGGGCGTCGAGGCGCTCGGGGTCGGGTTGGGCGCCGGGATCGCGTTGGCGTTGCTGGTGAGCCGTCGACGCTGAGCGAGCGGGCGCGCCCGCTCACCACTTCTTGACGCGCTTCAGGTAGTCGGACAGCTCGTCGTACTGGCCGCCCTCGTTGCCGTAGCGCGCGTAGTTGCGCGCCGACACGAACCACTCCGACGCCGTGCTGCGCACGTCCTTGCACGCGCGCTCGAGGTCCTTCTGGCTGACCTCGGTGACCGTGCCGCTCTTCAGCGAGTGTTCGAGCGCGCGCTCGGCGGCGCGCTCGGCGACGGCGACCAGGTCGGCGCCGGTCAACAGGTCCGTCCTGGCGACGGCCTTGCGCAGGTCGAGTTCCTCGCCACCGGGGACCTTGGCGAGCGCTCGTCGCAAGAGCTCCTCGCGCGCCACCGCGTCGGGCGGCGTGACGAGCAGCGTGCGGTCGAAGCGACCGGGGCGGCGGAACGCCGCGTCCACCGCCCAGGGCATGTTCGTGGCGGCGAAGACGAGCACGTCCTCGTTCCGCCCGGCCATGCCGTCCATCTCCTGCAGGAACTGGTTCACGACCGAGCGCCAGAACTGGCTGCCGCCGCCCGAGCGCCCGCCGCCGATCGCGTCGAACTCGTCGAAGAACAGCACGGTCGGCTTGCGGCGGCGCGCCTCCTCGAAGATCGCGTGGATCGCCTTCTCGCTCTCGCCCCAGTACTTGTCGAGCACGTCGTGCAGGCCGATCGACACGAAGCTCGCGCCGAGTTCGCCCGCGGTCGCGCGCGCCATGAAGGTCTTGCCGCAGCCGGGCGGGCCGTAGAGCAGCACGCCACCGCCGCCCTTGCGCCCGAAGGCCTCGTAGACCTCGGGGTTCTTGAAGGGCGCGACGATGCGCAGCTCGACCTGGCGCTTGACCTCCTCGAGCCCGACCACGTCGTCGAAGGTGACGCGCAGGTCGCCCCAGTCGAACTGCTCCGCCCAGCCCTCGAGGTCGTCGGGATCGCGCTCGGTCGTGACCTCGGCCAGCTCGGGCGTGTCGCCGGCGTCGGAGCTCTCGGTCGGCGCCTCGTCGGCCGCGCGCGACGGCGCCGGCTCGTCGATCGAGGAGTTCGGCGCGGCCGCATCGTCCTCAAGCTCGTCGCCCTCGGCCTCGAGCGCGCTCAGGTCGCCGGGGAACTCGCGCTCGAGCCGCGCCCGCTGTTCGTCGGCCTGCTCCGCGTCGCCGCGCGCGCGCAGGACGAGGACCAACTCCGCGAGCACCGCGCCGCTCGGCGCGCGCTCCATGCGCTCCTCCGCGCGGATCAGGGCCTCGGCCAACTGTCCCTGGCGCCGCAGGAGGCGCACGAGGCGCGGCTCGGCGGCGTCGCGCGTCGCGTCGAGCTGCGCGGCGTTGCGCACCGCGACCAAGGCCTCGTCCTCGCGCCCGACCGCCTCGAGCTGCTCGGCGTAGTGCAGCCACAGGGTTCCGTTGCGCGGATCGGCGTCGAGCGCCTGCTTCAGCGCGTCGAGGAGACTGGAGTCGGTCATCGGGTGGGAACGATCTTCATCCACAGGCGCGTGATCGGCGAGGCGATCCACGTGTAGACGCACAGGGCGGGGTAGCCGACGACGACGACGGCGATCACGCGCGGGTCGGCGCCGACGCTGCTCAGCACGGCCATCGAGAGGACGAACGCTCCCCACAGCGCGAACGGGCCACCGGGGAGACGGTCGACCACCAGGCCGAAGTAGTAGGCCGGCAGGTAGAAGACGCGGCAGCAGCGGTCGGCCTCGACCAGCATCTCGCGCACGTCGTCGTCGGTCGGGTCGATGCGCAGGGCCGCGCGGAAGTGGCGACGCGCGCCGAACGGGCGGCCGCTGCGCAGACAGGCCGAGCCCTTCACCACGTGCGTACTCACCGCGTCGGGCACGCGCCCGAGCGCGAGGTCGCCGTGGGTGTGCGCTTCGCGGTGCGCCTTGCGCTCGCTCGCGATCAGGCTCAACAGCTGGTGCGCGCCCATCGCGCCGGGCTCGATCGCGAGCGTGCGCTCGCACAGGCGCTTCGCCTTGTCGAGCTGACCGGCCTTGAAGGTGAGCCGCGCGTAGTCGAGCCACAGCCCGTGGTTCATCGGCTCGAGCCCGAGCGCCTCGATCAGCATCTTCTCCGCGCGCGAGTTCTCGCCCAGCTGGAAGTGCGCCTCGGCCGCCGCGGAGAGCGCGTCCACGCACTGCGCGTCGATGGCCAACGCTGCGTACGCGGTCTCCTTCGCCTCCTCTTCCCGCCCCTGCTCGAGCTCCACGCGCGACAGCAGCGACAGCACGTCCGCGTCGTGCGGCTGGACCGCGAGGAGCTGGCGCAGCTCGCGCTCGGCGTCGGCGTGCCGCTCGATCTCGAGCAGCCGCGCGACCTTCTCGAGCGCCCGCTCCCGCGCGAGCGCGGCAGGGTCGTCGAGGTCGCCCGTAGAGGACCCGCCGGGCTCGAGGTCGAAGTCGTGGTCGCGCATCGTCGACGGTCCTCGCCCGCTCAGGCGATCGCAGCGATGACCACGGCCAGGGGAAACACGAGCGCGACGCTGATGATCGCGCTCGCCGCGATCGCCGCGATGCAGGGCAAGAGGGCCTTCGCCGCGTCGTTCCCCTCGTGCAGGAAGAGGCGGAAGCGCGCGCGCTGCAGGTAGAAGCCGATACCACCGAGCACGATGCCCAGCACGCGCGAGACGCCGCGCAGGTTGCGGCTCGCGTCGTCGCCGAGCCCTTCGTCCGTGAGCGCTCCCTGGTCGAGCGCGAACAGGACGACCACGACGGTGGCGACGATCCCGGCCGCGAAGAAGCTCCCGCCGACGATCCAGGCCTGCCGCGGGCGGCCCAGGCGCCTGGCGTTGATCGCGAACATCAGCGCCGCGGTGAACGCGCCCCCGAAGAACGAGGCGATCCACAGGCTCTGCGGGTCGAACGCCTTGCCGAAGCCCCGCGCGTCGTGGCGTTGGTCGAGGGTCGGTCGCAGGAGGTCGTCCGCGGCGGGCGCGTCCCAGATGTCCTCGTCGGGCGACGACGCGGGGGTGTGCGAGCGGGGCGTCATGGGCCGGCGCAGTCTAGCGACGGCCCTCGAGCGCGGCGAGCGGCTCCGGCCGCATGTCTCGGCCATTCGTTCGCGCCGCGCTCAGGCCGTGCGCGCGCGGCGCTCGGCGGTCACGCGCAGGGCGTCGGCGTAGACCGCCTCCATCGCGCGCGCGCAGCTCGGCCAGCCCAGCGCTTCCTCGTAGGCGCGCCGCGCGCCCGCGGATGCGGTGGCGTGCGCGGCGTCGTCGAGGACCAGACGCTCGAGCTGTCGCGCGAGCAGCTCCGGCCGCCCCTCCACCACCGCGCCGGCACCGAAGCGCGTCACGAACGGCGCCATCCCGACCTCGGGCGTGACGACGACCGGGCAGCCGACCGCCATCGACTCGACCGCGGCGTTGCCGAAGTTCTCGCTGTACGACGGCAGCACCGCGACGCGCGCGGCGTCGAGCAGGGCCTTGCGATCCTCGCCGGCCGTCGCCTCGAGCACGGTGATGCGCTGCTCGAGCCCCAGGCGCTTGCGGCGCCGCAGTACGGTCTTCCTGTATCCGTCGTCGGGACCGACGATCGCGAAGTGCACGCGTTCGTCGCACACGGCGGCGGCCTCGACCAGGCGATCCAGGCCCTTCTTCCAGTTCAGGCGGCCGAGGAACAGCACGAACGGACCGCGCTCGATCAGCGCGCGCACCTGCGGATCGAGCCGCGTCGCGTCGCCCGACCAGGTGGTGGCCTCGACGCCGTTCGGCACCAGGTGGCGCGGCGGCCAGTCGAGACCTTTCAGGTTCGGCAGCTCCGCGATCTCGTTGTCCGCGGTGAGGTGGATGGCGCCGGCGCCCTCGAGGTTCTCACGCTCGAGCAGGCGCAGCCACAGCCCCTTGCGGGCGCGACTGCGCAGCGCGATCGCGTCCTTCATCAGCATCCCGCGCGGGCTGATGACGTACGGGATACCGGCGCGGCGCGCGCTGCGTGCCGACGCGTAGGACAGCCAGTTGAAGACGCCGTGCACGTGCGCCACGTCGAAACGGCCCGCCGAGCGCTCGATCTCGGTGTCGAGGTCGGGCGAGTAGCGCAGCCGCGCGGGACCCTTCGTGCGGAAGTAGCGCACCGTCAGCCCGTCCAGGTCGACCGGCTCGTTGTGCGGCACGTCGAGGATGACCTGCTGGTCGCGGTTCGAGGTGAACACCTCCACCTCGTGACCAGCGGCGCGCAGCGCCTGGCTCAGGCCGTACACCGATCGGATCGGACCTCCGTACCGCCATCCGGGCAGGAACGACGGGACCACTTGCAGGATTCTCATCGCGCGACCTCCTCCTGTGGGCGCTCGCCGGACCCTAGCACGCCGACCGGGCCCGTCGCGGCGCGCGATCGCGGCGATCCACCGCGCCGGGCGAACCACAGCACGACGAAGAAGAGGATGCCGAGCTGGAGGACCGCGCCGACGACGAGCGAGAGGTCGGACTCGATCTGCGTGAGTGTGCTGAAGAGGAGCGCGGAGAGGACCACCGCGCCGTCGCCCGAGTCGCCGCGGTTGAAGCGGTCGGAGAGCCAGCGGTAGAAGGCGCCGATCGCCGCCATCCCGAGGATCACGCCGGCCCAACCGAAGTTCGCGAACAGCTCGATCAGCTGCGGCAGGTTCACCGCCGTCTTGTGGTCCTCCTCGTGCAGCAGGCCGTAGCGGTGCCCGAAGGCTTGGCCGAGCTCCTTGGTCGGCTTGTTCGGCCACAGCGCGCGCGGGATCAGCGTCGCCGGGAGCGTCGCCAGGGTCTGGCCGTTCCAGTACGGCACCGCCTCCGGCGTCAGCTCCATCACGTGCCCGAGCAGCGCGACCTGACTGACGCGGTCGAGGATCGTCTCGGTCGCGTTCTGACCCGAGTCCTGCGTGAGGCGCGAGAACGAGAGGCCGACGAACTGCGAAGCGCGTTCGAGCGGCTGCTCGCTGACGAGGTGCGGGTGGTGCTGTTCGAGCGAACGGAACTCCGCCGCGCCGCCGCGCAGGGTCACCGCGGCGAGCGCGCCGAGGCCGATGAGCCACAGGGGCACGCGACCGCCCGTGCCCCACACGAGCATGAGGAAGAAGATGCCCGCGCGCAGCGCCTGACCGATGGCCGCGTCGGCGACCTCGGAGAACATGAGCATCGGCGCGAGGACGAAGAAGACGAAGCGCGCCGTCGTCCGCGGCAGGTGCCCGCGCCGCGCGAGCACGAACAGCACCCCGAGCGCGACCGCCGTGCTCTTGGCGAGCAGGATCATCGGCTGGCGCAGGATGCCCGGCAGCTCGAAGAGCAGGGTGGACGCGTGCGCGAGCACGCCGACCGGCAGGAGCATCCACGCGATCGTCAGCGCGCGCTGCGGATCCCAGTCCAGGCGCATCCTCCGCGCCGCGCCGCCGTCGATGGAGCCCCACGCGCCGTAGCCCGCGTAGAGCGCGACGAGCCCGACCGAGGCGCACACGAGCGCGCGCTCGAGCTGGGGCACGCTGAGCTCCGCGCTCATCATCCCGACGCGGTCCGCGACCAGGGGCGGCAGCGCGAAGTACACGCCGTAGATCACGCCGAACAGCACCATGAACGGCACCGGTCGACCGCGCCCCACCGCGCACAGGCGCGCGAGCGCGGGCAGCATGCACCCGAACGCGAGGGCGAGCGCGAGGTACGGGATCCAGTAGCCGTCGGCGCCGAAGTCGCGCTGGAGCGCGGACCAGGTCGCGAGCGTCGCCGTGGCGATCAGCGCGAGCCAGCCGCTGCCGCCGACGCGCGGGAGCGCGGTGCGACGCGGGCGGTCGAGCCGCGCGAGCTCGAGCGGCGTGTCGAGGCTGCGATTCACGCCGCCTCCAGGTCCACGAAGCTGCGCGCGAGGGCGCGCGTCCATTCGCGCGGACCGTGGTTCACCGGTCCGTGGCTCACCGACGCGTGGCTCACCGACGCGTGGTTCACCGATCCGAGGCTGCCCGGTCCGCGATCGCGGCGGTGCGCGCGCGCGGCCCACGCGCCGAGCACGGCGCGCGCGTCGTCCGCGACGATCGCGCTCGGTGCGAGCAGCGCGCCGGGCTCCACGCGTCGCGCGCGGCGCACCACGATCGGACCCACGCGCCGCCAGAGCGCCAGATCGCAGAAGGGCAGCTCCACCTCGACGCCGTGCGCGGCCGCGGCCCAGTCCACGTCGCGCAGCCGTCCGCCGCGCAGGCGCGCGAGCGCGTCGACCACGCGCGCGAGACCCGCATCGTGATCCACGACGGGGCGCTGGGCGCGCTCGTCGGCCGCGTGCGCGTCGAGCGCCGCGAGCCCGTCGCGCGCGCGCTCGACGCCGAGCACGGCGCCGAGTTCGTGGCGCTCGAACACGCCCGCGCCGTTCGCGAACGACGCCGGCGCGCCGCGGCTCCAGCCGTCGTCGAACAGGAGCGATCCCCCGTGCCCGACCACGGCGCGCGCCAGTCCGAGTTCGCGCGCGGCCTTGCACGCGAAGTAGGTCACGAGGCCGCCCAGCGTGGGCTGGTCCATCCGCTCGGCGACGCGCGGCCACTCCGCGAGGAAGCGCTCCTCGCCGAGGCCCGCGCACGACACCTCGGCACCGGAGCGTCGGGCGACCTCCTGGACGCGCCGCGCGGCCTCGCCGTCGAGCGCGAGCGCGCCGGCCGCGTGCCCATCGGGGTACCCATCGAGATGCACGTCGAGGTGTACGCCGCGCACACCGCGCGCCTCGTCCTGCGCGACGAGCGCGAGCAACGAACGCGACGCCACGCTGCCCGAGACGAGGCAGGCGAGCCCCGCGTCCGACGCGTCGGTGTCGCGCGCGAGGTGCGCGTGCACCGCTTCGCTCGCCGCCGCCGCGAGGTCACAGCTGGACGCGATCGGGCCGGGCTCGCGCGCGTCGCACGCCTCGTCGACGCCGTCCGCCGCTTCGACGGCGCGCGCGAGTTCGCGCTCGAGGCGCACCCACGCGCGCGGCTCGTGGACGACGCCGTCGCCGGCGCGGATCCACAGGAAGTGGCCGGCCGGCAACGCGCGGATCGCGCGTCGCCAGGTGAACGGTTCGGGAACGGCGCCGGTGAGCAGGAAGCCCCCCTCGGCCGCGGGATCTCGATCCAGCGGCAGTTCGCCCGAAGCCTCGAGCGCGCGCACGGTCGACGCCGCGCGCAGCACGCCGCCGTGGTCGGAGTAGTACAGCGGCTTCGCCCCGAAGCCGTCGCGCGCGAGCAGCAACGCGCCGCGCCGCTCGTCCCAGTACGCGAGCGCGAAGGCGCCGCGCAGGTCGTGCAGCGCGCGTTCACCGCGCAGCTCGAGCAGGTCGAGAACGAGCTGCGCCGACGACGCTCCGTTCGGAGCACCGAGTCCGCGCGCCTCGTAGCTCGCCGCGAGCGCCGCGCGATCGAGCAGTCGACCGTCGAGGACCAGCGCCGAACCGGTCGTCGGCGACACGAGCGGACGGACGCCGCCGTCGGCGCTGCCCGCCGCGGCGCGAGTCGTCCGCTGGCCACGCGCCGCGAGCACCACCTGACGCCGCGTGTGCCACCAGGCGTCCCCCACGGCGCCGCGCGGGCCGAACGCGTCGGCGACGCGCTCCACCTCCTCGCGCGCGAGGGCGGGCGCGCGATCGGACAGGCGCAGGAAGGCGGCGAGGGCGGACATCGGGGCGGCGGAGGGGCCCGCGCCGAGAGCGGCGGCCTTCCTCCTGTCCGGTGGATCGACGCGGGGCGCGGCTCGAGCTGAGCGGGCGGTGGCGGCGGGTGTCGCGGGTGGGAGGCGGGGCCGGGGCGCCGGAGGGAGGGAGCGAGGGAGCCGGGGTCCGGCCATCGCGCGGGCGCTTCCGACATCCTGGGCGGCGTGCCGCCCGCCCCCGACACCGCTGGATCCGGCCGTGCCGACCCCGACCGTGCTCGCGCCGGCCCTGTTGGTTCGGACGCCGCCGAACGCGACCGTTCCCGACCGCCTCACGCCAGCCCCGCTCTCGCGCTCCTCGCGACGGGCTTCGCCCTCCTCGTCGGCCTCGCGCTGACCGTCCTGGCCGTCGCGGTGTTCGGGCCGGACACCGAGCTCGCTTCGGCGACGGACGAGCGGCCGATCGAGGTGGTCGACTCCGCGCTCGACCCCGTGCTCGACGACGAGCTGACCGACCGGGAGGGCGGCGGCGCGCCCGCGAGCTCGGGACGCCGTTCGGCCCTCGCCGCGCGCTCGACCTCGGATCGCGCACCGATCGTCGATCCCACGCACACGGCCAGCCTGCGCGGGCGCCTGCTCGGACCCGGCGGCGTGCCACTCGCCGACCAGGTGGTGACGGCCCAACGCCACTCGCGCTTCGCGGGGACGCGCACGACCGACGCCGATGGAGCGTTCGCGTTCGAAGGACTCGAGCGCGGCGTCTACTTCTTGTCGCTCGACGAGGAGCGCGTGCCCCAGCAGCTGCATGCGAACCTCGGGCACGCGGGCCGCTTTGCGCGCCTGTCCCTTTTCGAGGGTGAAGGATTCGAGGACGACTTCCAGTTGTCGACCGCGGCGTCGCTCGAGATCGTCGTCCTCGACGAACGCGGAGAGCCCCTGCGCAATCAACACGTGCGCGTCCTGTCGCGCGAGCACGCGCGCATCGAGAGTGCACGGACCGACGCTTCGGGTCGCGCGCTCGCGACCGATCTGCTGCCGGGCACCTGGGAGGTCGCGGTCCCGGTCCGACGCGGACTCGAACCGGTGCCGCAGCAGGTCGAGTTGGTCGAAGGGGCGGCCGGACGCGTGACCATCTCGCTCGCGACCGGCGGTGGCACCGTGGTCGACGGACGCCTGATCGATCTCGACGGTCGCGTCGTCGCCGACGCCCAGATCGAGCTCGTCGGCCTGTACGAGTCGCGGATGCGCCCGCGCTTCGACGCTCGGACCGATCGCTACGGGCGCTTCGAGGTCGGCCGACTTCCGGCCGGCTCCTACCGCGTCGTCCTCTGCGGTGGATCGCGGTGGAACGCGCCCGATCCCGTGGTGACCGAGGCGCGGGAACGGATCGAAGTCCCCGACACCGCGCAGTGGGACCTCGGCGACGTGGTCGCCCACTGGGGCGACGCGTGGGTGCTCGACGTGGAGTACGCGATCGACGCGGACTGGGCGCGTGCGAACGACATCGACCTCGCGTCCCAGTGGATCGCGTTCCTGCTCGAAAGCGAGCCGCAGGTCGAACCAGCGACCGGGGCGCCCGACCTGGATGATTCGGAAGAGCCCGATGAACCGCGGAGCTCGTCGACCGCTCCCACCGAACCGACGCTCCAGTTCGTGGACAGCTTCGTGAGCGACTCCGTGCGCGACGCATTCGTCCTGAGCTCGACGCAGTGGCCGCCGGGGCACCGCGTCGAGACGTGGAACACCGACCTGGTCGTGGTCGTGAGTTCGCGAACCGAGATGGTGGACGAGGACGACTACGACGACTGGAGCGAGTTCCCTCGATACGAGCCTTCGTCGAAGTTCGAGTTCCGCTTCCCCGTCGCCGTGCCGCGCGGGCATCGCTCCCCCATCGAGATCCGCGTTCCGTGACCCAGCTCCGTCGACGACCCGCTCCGCACCGCGCGGTGCTCGCCATCCTCGGCGCGCTCGCGGCCCTCGCCCTGCTCGTGCTCGTGTGGCCGCGCGGCGCGTCGCACGAGCTCGACTCGGTCCGACCCGACGGCCCGACCGCCGCCGATCCCCGGTCCGGTCGCACCGACCCACTCGTGGCGCCGGCGAACGGCGACCCGACCTTTGCCGACACGGAGTCCGAGCGGATCGCCTCCGAGCGATCGGTGGTGCTGGCGGCGTCCGACGACGCGACGGACGCCGATCCGCTGCCCGCCGCGCTCGCGACCATCGAAGGACGCGTCGTCGATCCGGACGGGATCGGCGTGGCCGACGTTCGAGTCCGGCTCGTGAACGAATCGGCCGGTCGCCGCGGGGCACTCGCGCGAACGCGCGCGACGGACGCGGACGGCAGGTTCGACTTCGCGGACCTCGCGCTCGCCCGCTACGCCCTGTTCCACTCGGGAGGCGAACCGATCCTCGCCTTCGCGGCCCGCATGATCCCCGAGTCGTCGTCGCAGGGCGGACGGCTGGCGAGCGTCGAGATCGACGAAGCGCGCACCTACTCGGTCGAGGTCCGCTTCGTACCGACCGCCACGCTCGTCGTGCGCGTGTTCGACGCGTCCGCACGCGCGCTGGCGGACGCGGACGTCGCGGTCCGATGGAGCGGCACGAGCGTCGGTAGCACGACCGACGCGAACGGCGAGTTGAGCTTCCCCGGCCTCGAAGCGGGGAGCTACACCGTTCGCGTCCGCACGGACGACAGCGCCTTCACCCCGCGCGAGATCGAACTCGAGAACGGCGAGTACCGCATCGAGGCGTTCGACCTCGGCACGACGCTCGGCGGCCGTGTCGCGGGACGCGTCGTGGACGCGAACGGAACACCGGTGACCGGCCTCGAGCTCGAAGCCGTCCCGCGGGACGAGGCGCTCCGGACGATCGACAGGGACTTCGAGATCCGCGCGCGCACCGACCTCGACGGGCGCTTCACGCTCGGACGGCTGGCACCGGGTCAGTACGCGCTCACCGTCCAGCGACCTGCGTCGCGGCGCGAACCGTCGCTGACCCACGGCGCGTGCGAGTTCGAGATCCACGGCACCGACCTGGAGCTGGGTGACCTCGTCGTCGGCTGGGGCTCGGGTTGGGCGGTGACGGGCGAGCTCGAGATCGCGGACGGCTGGTTCGACGCGCTCGGCGTGGATCGCGAGACCGGCTGGGTGGAGGTGGCGTTCGAGTCGGAGCGTGTCGTGTACGCGCGCGAGCTCTCCCCCTACGACACGCCGAGTACCGGTTCCGCGGCCGTTCGGCAGCACTTCCAGCCCGCGCGGCTCACGCCGTGGAAGCACGACGCCGTCACCTTCACCTTCTCCTCGGACGCTTCGCCGTCCGACCAGGACTGGCCGACCTGGCGACCGCGCCTCGTGGTCCGCGTCCTGCGCGAGCGGGGCGACCCCGCGCCCTTCGAACGCCTCGTCCCGCTGCAGCTCGAACGCGGCGCGCGCACGCAGGTGACCGTGACGCTGCCGTGAACCGGCGCGCGCCCCGCGGCGTGCTCGCCGGACCGGATCACCGGCTCGGCCCTACTGCACGGGTCCGCCGAGCCCGAACAGGCAGGCGCGGGTCGGGCCGATCGGCGTCGCGGCGCCCGTGGCGGGATCGATCGCGAGCAGTTGGCGCGTGAGCACGTCGGTGCCGAACAGGGTGCGCGTCGGCTGGTCGTAGGTCAGGCCCGCCACGTGGCCGAAGCCCACCGGCCCGATCGCGGTGCCGGTGCCCGTGCTCGTGTGCGTGTCGAAGGCCAACGCGCCGACCTCGGGGAAGCCCACCTGCCCGACGACCGTGGCGGCACCGCTCTGCGGATCGATCTCGAGCAGCTGATCGGTCGTGCGGCGCATCGCGTAGAGCTTGGCCGCGACCGGGTCGCACGCGAGGCCTTCGAGGTCGTCGAAGCCGGTCGCGCCCACGAAGGTGCCCTCGCCCGTGGTCGGGTCCACGCGCACCAGGACGCCGTCCGCGCTCGTGGTCGCGAACAACGCTCGCGCGGCGTGGTCGTGCGCCATGCCGTCGAGCGCGCCGAAGCCGAGCTCACCGATCGCGCGCGCGCGTCCCTCCGCGCGATCGAGCTCGAGCAGTCGCCCCTCGCCCACCGTCGCGCAGTCGAGGCGCCGCTCGAGCGTGTCGATCGCGAGCCCGCGCATGGTGTCGAAGCCCGTCCGGCCCACCGACTTGGGCGTGCCGGTCGCAGGGTCGTAGGCCACGAGCAGATCGTCGTGCGTGACGGTCCCGTACAGCGTGTCGTCGGCCGGGTCGTAGGCCAGGCCGTCAACCGCGGGATGGACCACGTCGGCGAGCGGCGTGCACGCGGCCGTCACCGGATCGATCGTCACCAGCTTGCCCGTGTTGCGGTCCGAGCCGATCAGGACGCCGCGCGTCGAGTCGAACGCGAGCCCCAGCACCGAGTCGTAGGCGAGCGGGCCGATCTCGGTCGCGACGCCGGTCGCGGGGTCGACGGCGATCAGTACGTCGAACAGGTCTTCGACTCCGTAGAGGGTGTCGCTCAGAGGATCGAAGGCCAGCGCCTTGACCGCGTTGTAGCCCAGGTCCCCCACGGAGACGCCCACGCCGGTCTCCGCGTCGATCGCGACGAGTCGATCGAGGAACACGTCCGAGCCGTACAGCGTGCCGGAGCTCGTGTCGAACGCGAGGCCGCGCACGTCGCGGAAGCCCAGGTGTCCGGCGACGGTGGTCGAGCCGTTGGCGGGGAAGATGCGCACGAGCTGCAGGCGCTCGACGTCGACGCCGAGGAGCACGTTCGCGGACGGGTCGAACGCGAGCCCGCTCACGGCGCCGAAGCCGAGCGGCCCCTTCACGCTGCCCGCGCCGACCTGTTGGTGCAGCGACACGAGCTGGTCGGTCGCCTCGTCCACGCCGAACAGCGTGCCCGAGTTGCTGTCGAACGCCAGCCCCGTGACGTTCGCGAAGCCCGTCGGGCCGAGCTGCGTCGTCGCGCCCGTCGCCGGATCCACCGCGACGAGCACGTCCAGCGCCGCGTCGACGCCGAACATGGTCCCGTTCGCCGGGTCGATCGCGAGCGCGTACACGCTCGTCGTGCCCATCGGCCCCACCTGCGCGATCGAGCCGTCGTCCGGATCGATCGTGAAGAGCTCGCCGTTCGTCACGTCGGTGGCGAACAGGAGCCCGCTCGCCGCGTCGAACGCCAGTCCTCCGACCGCGTCGCAGCCCAGTCGCGCGAGCACGCTCGGCAGCCCGGTCGCGAGGTCGATCTCGAGCAGTTGAGCGGTCTCGGCGTCGAGCGCGAACAGCCGCTTCGCGCCGGGGTCGTAGGCCAGGTCGCGCACGGTCGTCCCGCCGAGCCCCAGCCCGGAGCGCTGGCGTGTCTCGCCCGTGTCCGGCGACACGTCGAGGACCGACGCGCCGTCGTTGCCCGAGAGCACGCGCGTGCTCTGCGCGGGCGGCGCGCCGGTCCCGCCGCCGCCCCCGCCTCCGCCGCCGGAGCAGGCCGACGCGGGGACGAGGAGGAGCAGCGACGCCGCGAGGGCGACGCGCGCGGGGGGGGCTCGGTGGCTCGCACGGGCGAGGTGGCGCGGAGGAGGTGGTTTCGACCCTGGATGTGGCTCATGGGACGCGTGCGGTCCAAGAGCGACGGCGCGGAACCGGTGGCAGGTTCGACGCGCGCGATCCCCTTCGATCGCGCGCGTCCGGGCGCGGCGTCGCTCGGTGCGGACGCCCGGGCCGATCGATGCCTCTTCTCGATCCGCACGGGCGTGTGCGAGCGCGCGCGATTGGAGCGCCCGCTCGAAGAGTCGACCAGAGCGAGCCGCGATTCCCGCTCGCGGCGGCGCATCGCGATCGTCGGAAACCGCGTCGAATCACCCGTTTCGGGGCCGTGCGCGCGACTCGCGCCGCCGCGTCGACTCACGCGCGCACGAGACGCTCGGCGGGCAGGTCGAAGGCGCGCAGCGCGTCGCGCGTGTCGACGATCAGGCGGCCGTCGCGCGCGAGCGCCGCGAGGTCGACGCCCGGCTGCGCGACGGCGACGATCACCGCGTCGTACGCGGCGAAGTCGACCGCGTCGGGGTCCTGCGAACGGCGACCGCGCAGGCGCTCGTCCTCCTCGTCCGCGAGCGACGGGACGAGCGGGTCGAGGTACTCGGGGAGCGCGCCGCGCTCCTCGAGGTCGATCAGGATCGACAGCCCCGGCGACTCGCGC
>Ga0180436_10002836_pt1 | contig 16225 bp, 13 predicted proteins | sample SS_ome_2_FD_132434 | JGI IMG/M metagenome (GOLD analysis project Ga0180436, IMG submission 132434) | Hypersaline lake sediment archaeal communities from the Salton Sea, California, USA - SS_3_S_2 metaG | ecosystem: Environmental > Aquatic > Non-marine Saline and Alkaline > Hypersaline >...
CAGTTCAAATTCACCCAGCAGGTAAGGATCACAGCCGGGCGTGTGCGTGCCCATGGCCACATTCAGATCACGATCCCACCACAACTTGTTTTCAGGATCGAAACAACCCTCTTCGTAGTGCATTTCAACGCGCTTGAACAAACCGTGATCGTCATTTTTTGGATCATTGATAACCAGCTCGGCAGAGTTGCTGTATTTCACCAGAAAATCGCGGTCATACAGGCCGGTCTTGATAATTTCGTGGATGATCGCCAGCAGCAGGGCACCATCCGTACCCGGTTTTATCGGCACCCACTCATCCGCAATCGCAGAATAACCGGTACGAATCGGATTGATAGAGATAAAACGTCCACCACGGCGTTTGAACTTGGCAATGGCCGTTTTCAACGGATTGGAATCATGGTCTTCAGCGGTGCCAATCATCACGAACAGCTTGGAACGCTCCAGGTCGGGGCCACCAAATTCCCAGAAAGAACCGCCAATGGTATAGATTAGGCCGGCAGCCATGTTCACTGAGCAGAAACCACCATGTGCCGCGTAGTTGGGAGTACCGAACTGCTTGGCGAACATGCCGGTCAGTGCCTGCATCTGGTCACGACCGGTAAACAGGGCAAATTTTTTCGGGTCAGTCTTGCGGATGTGCTCAAGACGCTCATGGATTATGTCAAAAGCTTTCTCCCATGAGATTTCTTCAAACGCTGATTCTCCACGTTTGGCATTGGCCTTGCGCATCAGTGGCCTGGTGAGACGCGCCGGCGAATACTGCTTCATGATGCCAGAGGCACCCTTGGCACACAGTGCTCCCTGGTTATGAGGATGGTCAGGATTGCCCTCGATATAACGTACCTCGCCATCTCGCAAGGTCACCTTGATACCGCAGCGGCAGGCACACATGTAGCAGGTGGTTTTTTTGACTTCCTGGCGGCCGAGGGCTTTATCTGAAGTTGTTGTCGGGTCTAGCATAAAGTTTCCCGTATTTCAGGCTGCAAGCCGATTTACATAATCAAATTATAATATTCTAATTTAACCTGAATCAGCAAGTGGTTTTGAACTTGCCTTTAAAGAATAGATTACCTAATCTAATCTTCGTTAATTTTTTCAATAAGCTGAATGATATTGGTCACTTCGCATCAAAATTTTCTAGATTTCCCGACAATTCGCCGTTTTTCTGCCAAACGCATGCTGATTTTGCTGTTGCCCGTCATGGTGTTTTTTTGCTGTGTCACAGAAGCAGAAGCCTCTTCACACAACAAAATGATTCAAACCGATAACATCAGCATGACCGGCAATCGTCAAACAGAAACCGCTACCACGCAGAAAATACAGAGAGCCTTCAAAGAAAAAATTATTGTCACCAAACCGATCGTATTCACCGGTTCAAGGAAAATCTCACCATGAAAACAACCCTGACCATTTTATTGAGCCTGCTTTCATTTCAGGCCCATGCGCTGGATTTCGTGTTCGAGGTTCCTGTAAGGCTCGACCTGATTCCAAAAGGTATTCCACAGGCAAAAATCGAGTGCGAGGTTTATTCTAAAATCGATAGCAAACAACTAATCGCCAAGGGTTACAGCATCAGGGCTATTCATTCCAGTCGCGGTGAACTGAATGAAAATATTGAAGTCACAGCCAGCTATCTGCCCGACTGGCGTGACTCTGCTGCCGGCAGCTACCAGTGTAAGCTTTTGCTGTTGACTCCCTGGGCCAAGCCTTCCTGGCAGAGCCCGTCAGCAGACACAAACCTGTTCGATTTACAACCGCGGGAAAATACACAAGCCACAACTATCGTTTCCGGTGTCATCCGCTAACGCCGTCTCACCATGGGCACAAATGCCACCCTGAGCACCGAGCGTTCATGAATGGAACCATCCAGGTCCTTTTCAATACAGATCAATTGCTGCGCCATAAACTGCTGACCGACAGGAATAACCAGCTTTCCTCCGGGCTTTAACTGCTCGACCAGGCTATCAGGTATATAGGGTGCTGCAGCAGTCACAATAATGCCGTCATACGGGGCATGCTCTGGCCAGCCGTGATAACCATTGCCCACCCGGACGTTAACGTTGCCATAACCGAGTTTTTCCAGGCGTACAGCAGCCGCATCTACCAGTTCAGAGACAATATCCATACTGTAAACGGATTGACACAATCTGGATAAAACGGCGGTTTGATACCCTGAACCAGTACCTATCTCCAGGACCTTATCCTCAGGATCCAGCTGCAACAGCTCGGTCATCAATGCGACAATATAGGGTTGAGAAATAGTCTGTCCGTAACCGATAGGCAAAGGCCCGTCATTAAAAGCAGAACGCCTGAGATCATCCGGTACAAACTGCTCGCGCGGTACCGCAGCCATGGCTTCCATGACTGCCTCTGAAAATGATGACTTTCCGGTGAGTTGTTGGGTATAGCTGATCTCGGCCCGAATATCATCGAGCATGCGTTTCATGCCATCTTCACGCGTGAGACCCATCGGAATCCATCCTTTTTAAAAGCTTTCCATTTAAAGTTTAGCCGACATTTCAGTCCTGCCTCGGCTCAGGCGAGGAATAGTGCTGCCGTAACGCCAGCCATTCAGCGAGACGATACTGCACCTGGTAGTTAATGGAGTCACGCGAATAAACACCATCAGCATCCGCCTGGCCGGCTGGAAGGTCTGTCAGCAACTCCAGTGCATGATCCACATGATCGACCGCAAACACATGAAAATTGCCGGCCTTTACCGCATCAACCACCTCTTTTTTCAGCATCAGGTGGCGCACGTTGCTCTGCGGAATAATGACGCCCTGGTCTCCTATCAGACCTCGTTGCATACATAGATCAAAAAAGCCTTCTATCTTTTCACAGACTCCTCCAATCGCCTGAATCTGGCCATGCTGGTTGACCGAACCGGTAATTGCCAGCGACTGTTTTATCGGCACATCAGCTATGGCAGACAACAGCGCACATAGTTCAGCCGCGGAAGCACTATCCCCTTCAACATGACTGTAGGTCTGCTCGAAAACCAGGCTGGCACTCAATGACAAGGGTTGATGTTTGGCATAGCGCTCTGCTAGGTAGGAAGAAAGTATCAGCACGCCCTTTGAATGGATATTACCACCCTGTTCTGATTCACGTTCGATATCGATGACTTCACCGTTACCCAGTCTGGCGGTGGCGGTAATTTTGGTGGGTGCACCAAACGCATAGTCGCCCATCGACAACACACTTAGCCCGTTAACTTGCGCCAGCTGCCTGCCTTCGGTCTCGATACGCAGCACACCATCGACCATTTCCTCCTGCAGCTTTTCCTGCCACTGGTTTGAGCGGTGGCGCTGCGCATCAATGGCTGCCTGCACATCCTGTCGCCTGACCATGATGCTGTCCTGTTTTTTCGCCTGAAAATCAGCTTCACGTAACAACTCCAGCAAGCTGCCCATGTGTAACGAAAGCTTGGTGCTGTCCCAGGTACGACGCGAGCTTTCCTCTATAATACGTGCCACACCATCCCGCTCGATTTCCCGCAGACCCTCACGATGCTGCAATGTCGCAATCAAACGCGCAAACAACAGTTCGTTATCTTTTTCGCGAGGAAATTCCTCGGAAAAGTCAGCTGCTACCTTGAACAGCAAGGCAAACTCCGGGTCGTATTCCTTTAGCAGGTAATACAAGCGTCGACCACCAATCAAAACCACCTTGAGATCGATGGGTATGGGCTGCGGATCCAGGGAAATGGTACTAACCAGGCTTAACTGGCGTTCAACAGATTCGATGCGAATTTCACGTGAACGCAGCACACGTTTCAAGCCGTCCCAGGCAAATGAATTGATCAGCACCTTTTCTGCATCCAGCACCAGGTAGCCGCCATTGGCCTTATGCAAGGCACCGGGCTTGATCAGGGTAAAGTCGGTTTGCAAGGTTCCCATGTGGGCCACATGCTCAACACGCCCCACAAGGTTCTGATAAGTCGGATTATCTTCAACAATGATGGGAGCTCCATGACTTTCGGCATTATCAACGAGCACGTTGACCTTATAGCGATTGAAAGCCGGTTCATTTGAGGTGAGCATCTGTTCGCCACTGGCATCGACCTTACGAAACCAGTCAAGATTTTCAATAATGTCCGCCTTGAGCTCTGAGAGGAACTTTAGAATCTGCTTGTACTTGTTGTATTTTTCCTCGAGGCGCTTCAGATACTGACTTACCGTCAGCGACATGGTTTCACGATCGAGTTGGCGGATACGGTTTTGCAGTTCATGCTGCCATTCCGGCGCCTTTTCCATGGCTTCCTTTACCCGTTTTTTAAGCGCTGTGAGGGCCTGGTGAAACTTTTCCTGCTCTTCTTCAGGCAAGCCGTCAAACTCTTCAGAGGTCAGTTTTTTGCCATCTTTTTCAGGCGTCAGGGTAAAACCCGAAGGGCCATGCATCAGCACGATATGATCCCGTTCAGCCATTTCTTCGAGTACTTCTGCTTCCCTGGTTTCAAGGCTTTTGATCTGCTCAATGATTTCCTGGTACCGCTGCTTGTAATCCTCACCTTCAAATGCCGCTGGAATCACAGTGAGCAGATCTTCCACCAGTAACTGCATATCCGAACGCAGGCTGCGACCAATTCCGGGGGGAGCCTGCAGCACCTGGGGAACATTGGGATTCTGGTAATTAAAAACGTAACACCAGTCGTCAGGGCGACTGGCATTTTCAGCATGCTCACGCAGCGCGTCATCCACCAGTTCGTGGCGCCCCAGCCCACTAGAGCCCATCACATAAAGATTAAAACTGCCATGCTTCATTTCGACGGAAAAATTAATCGCATCCATTGCCCTTCCTTGTCCTATGGTCGTAGACAAGGGCTCGAGATCAGCAGTGGACTGAAAACCGAAACGGGCCAGATCACTGGCATGGTACAACTCACCAGGAGACAACCTGAAGCGTCGCATCACTTCAGACAGTTCAGACCCTACGGGCACAAGAGATTTTCCTTTCGACATGTCCCCAATACTAACTGATTAAAATTAAAAATGTTTTTAGCCTGCACATACTTTCTATATAGAACAGCAGCATAGCTCACGCAATAATGCAAAAGCCAAACCTCACAAAGTCCTCAGCCGATAACGCAGGCGACAGGTTTTGCGTGTTGGATTTAGCCTGGGCGTTTCAAGCAGTCTTTTTCTCAAGTAACGGACATCCAGCTGCGCTTTGGAACAGGCTACGACGACATTTTCATTAAACGGGTTATCAAACTGATAACACGACCTGAAGCCTTTATTGCCAGTCTTATTTGTTAACAAGCTCGATTGCCTGAGTGATTTTCTGTCAATAAAGTTCTTAACAATTACGCCTTGTCTATTTAAATGCCTCAACATTAACTGGAACCAGTTGTTATCCGCTGATGAAGCAGCCAGCGGTTCACCATCGGCTTCGCTAAAGACATCATCGATGATCATATCAAATGACTGTCCCTGGTAGTCATTCAGCCAGGCAATAGCATCGGCTTGAATCAGCTGGATGTTTTTCTTTTTCAATCCAAAGAAGCGTTTGCCAAGCGAAAGATGTGTTTTACTCATTTCCACGCCGACGATTTCGTCGGGCTTGATAAAATGATGAAGCTGATGGATGACGGTACCACCGCCAACCCCCAACACCAGCACACGCTTGATTGCATCTTCAGGGTAGAAAAAAGCCGGTAGCATGAGCCAGTCCCAGGCATGTCCGGTTACCGGCTGGTTCGGGTTGTATTGACTGTGCAACACGCCATCAGTGTAAAGACGCAGGGTTTTACCAGCCGACCTCACCTGGTATAAAACGCCCTGTTTTTCCTGTTGCCAGACAACAGCCATGATCGTCAATCAATCGACTCTTTGACTTCGGCAGAACGATCTTTGGCAATCAGCATATAAAGTGATGGCACCACAAACAGGGTAAACAGCGTACCAATAGCCATCCCGCCCACCAATACCAGGCCAATAGAATTTCTAGCGGCAGCTCCTGCACCGGTCACCAGCACCAGTGGAAAATGTCCGGCGATGGTAGCAACCGTGGTCATCAACACCGGGCGCAGGCGAATCATCGAAGCATCCAGTATCGCATCCAGTTTGTTGTGTCCCTGTAACTGCAACTTGTTGGCAAACTCCACGATAAGGATACCGTTTTTGGCAATCAGTCCCACCAGCGTGACAAGACCGACCTGCGCGTAGATATTCATCGTGGTTGTCCAGCCATTGGTCCAGTACGGCATATTGGGGTCTGGCATTTTCAACACAGTAAACACCAGGGCCCCGAACATTGCCAATGGCACTGAACCCAGCAGGATGACAAAGGGGTCACGGAAAGCATTAAACTGAACGGCAAGCACCAGGAAGATCATCACGATGGCCATAGAGAAGGCCGGCAGGAACTTGTTACCCTCGGTGCGCAACTGGCGTGACTCACCGGTATAGTCATAACCATAGCCAGGTGGCAGAATTTCTTCGGCTGTTTGCTCGAGAAATTTCAGCGCATCATCCAGGGTGCGCACACTCACACCCGAAAGCTTGACCGCGTTCAGTTGCTGGAAACGATTCAGCGATCGTGCAACCACTGAATGTTCTATGCGCGCGATAGATGATAGGGGCACCATCTTGCCATCAGGCCCGGCGATATGGATCTTGCCTAACTGATCCGTGGTAAGTCGATCGATGCGCTGTACAACAGGGATCACCTTGTAACTGCGACCGTCCATGTTAAAGCGGTTCACAAAATTACCACTGGTCGCTGCGGCGATATCGGCACCCACCTGTGACAGGTTCAAACCAAGGTCAGCCACCTTGTCACGATCGAATACCAGCGTCGCCTGTGGCTGATCCATTTTCAGGTCAATATCCGGTGGAAATGCAAACAGGCCGCTGGCAATGGCTTTCTGCTGAATCTCTTTGGCAAACTCCAGTAACTTGTCAGCTTCAGCCGTCGAAGTAATGACGAACTCAACCGGAAAATTACTACCACCCGGTAATGCAGGTGGGGTTGTGATAAACACCTGTATCCCGGGTATTTCAGAAATTTTACCTTGCACTTCAGGCACCATGGCGGTAACGGTGCGCTCGCGTTCGGCCCATGGCTTGACCACGACACCACTGAAACCATCCGCCCCTACAGTGGCCCCGATAGAGGGCGGAAACAATAACTGGAAGGTTAGCGCGGCTTCGGGCACATCCAGCATCACCTGTTCTGCAGCCTCGGCGTACTTGGCATTCTGGTCAACCGTGGCATTGGATGCGGTATTGATAATACCGAACAACACGCTCTGGTCTTCGGTTGGCGCCAGCTCCTTGGGTGAAAAGGAAAACATGGGTATGGTGCAAAGACTGATAATCACCCATACAAGATAGACTGCAGGCCGAGCCTTTAGAGTTGAGCTCAAAGCACGACCGTAGACTCTCTGCAATGCATCAAAACGATGATTCAAAAAACCGGTCAGGCCGCGTTCCTCATCGGCGGCGCTACGTAACAGCTTTGCCGACATGGTCGGTGATAGCGTGAGGGCTACAATACCGGAAATGGCAACAGCACCTGCCAGGGTAAAGGCAAATTCCCTGAACAAAGCCCCGGTCAAACCACCCTGCATGCCGATTGGAATGTAAACGGCGACCAGGGTCAGGGTCATGGCAATAATAGGAGTAACCAGTTCGCGCGCTCCCAGCATGGCGGCCTGGCGTGGCGTGCGCCCTTCACGCAAATGACGCTCAACATTTTCAACAACCACAATGGCATCATCCACCACCAGCCCCACAGACAGCACGATGGCCAGCAGGGTTAACAGGTTCAGCGTAAAACCGAACATCTGCATCAGAAAAATACCGCCGATGAGGGATACCGGGATGGCCAGGATCGGCACCAGCACCGAACGCCATGAACCGAGAAACAGGAAAATCACAATGACAACAATCAGCAGCGTTTCACTTAAGGTTACGGTGACTTCATGGATCGCATCACTGACGTACTCAGAAGCATCGTAACCGATACTGGCATCCAGCCCGGCAGGCATTTCCTTTTTCAGTTTTTCAAGTTCGACTCGTACACCGTCAATCACTTCAATAATGTTGGCATTAGGCTGCGGGAAGACACCGGCAAACACCGCGGTATCGCCGGTGTAACGCACCAGCGTATCGTAATCCTCAGCACCCAGTTCCACATCGGCTACATCTTCCAGGCGTACAATCACGCCATCTTTCTGGTATACCACCAGGCGCCTGAAATCAGCTTCGCTGTGCAGGTCGGTATTGGCCGCCAGGTAGGTCTGAACCTGCGCCCCCTTGGTATTACCAATGGCAGCAAGATAATTGTTGGCAGCCAGCGCCTGCCTGACCTGCGAGGGCGTCACGTGCAGTGCCGCCATGCGATCCGGTTTGAGCCACACGCGCATCGCAAAGGTGCGCGCTCCATAGATCTCGATGCGCTGTACCCCACTGACGGCGGACAGACGTGGCTGTACGACGCGCGTCAGGTAATCGGTGATCTGTTCCGGTGAAAGAATTTCAGACCAGAAACTCAGATAGGCTGCGGCAACTTCAGAATCGGCTGATTGCACACTGATACTGGGTAACTGCGCTTCTAGTGGCAGATCATTACGCACCTGGTCGACCTTGGAGGAAATATCTGCCAATGCCTTGGTCGAATCGTAATTCAGCTTGAGCCGCGCATTGATAATGGATACACCCTGCAGACTTTTCGATTCGACATATTCAATGCCTTCTGCAGCCGCTATGGCACGTTCCAGTGGCGTAGTGATAAAACCACGCACCAGTTCGGCGCTGGCGCCAACATACACCGTCATAATCTGTACTGTGGCATTTTCACTGAGTGGATACTGACGCACGCTCAATGAATTCCAGGCACTCAGACCGGCAATAACAATCAGCAGATTGACAACAATCGCCAGTACCGGACGACGGATAAAAAGATCCGTAAAACGGTTTTCATTTATCGGCATCAGGAGTTACCGGGATTTGGCGTGAGGCTGTTATCGGGTGCCAGCGTGTTATCGATAACAACCTTCATACCTGAATGAAGTTTAAAAACGCCACTGGTAACAATGGTTTCACCTGGCTTCAAACCATCAGTGACATCAACAAAATCACCACGTGGCTGCCCCAGCTTAATAAACTGTTGCCGCAACACTTTTTCAGTTTCACCCGATTCTTCATTGGGTTTTTCATCGATGACAAAGACCGAGTTACCGAATGACGCAAACAACACCGCTGTTGCAGGAACAGCCAACACCTGCCGGGTTTCAGGCAACACAACTTCAACATTGACAAACATACCGGTACGCAGTTTTTCATCAGGATTACTGACCTGAGACCTGACCTGCACATTGCGCGTAATAGGATCAACCTCCAGATTGATAGCGGTAATTTTTCCTTCGAAATCTTCATCAGGCGAAGCATCCGAAAAAACACGCACTTTCATATCACGCTTCAGGTCTGACAATTTTTGCTGTGGAACAGAAAAATCGACATACACAGGATCTAGCATTTGCAAGGCAACCACAGGATCACCGACAGAAAGAATCTGTCCCGGATCGACCTGGCGCAAACCGAGCCTACCACTGAAAGGTGCGCGTACGGTTTTCTTTTGAATGAGCGCTTCGATCACACCAACCTGCGCCAGCGTTTCCTTGACCTGGGCTGATGCACGATCAACCGCATCCTGGGAAGACAGTTTCTTCTGTACCAGTTTGCGCAGCCTAGCCAGTTCAGTCCGTGCCAGTGCCGCCGCGGCTTCGGCAGAAGCCAGCTGGGATTTTTCGGTGGAAGTATCCAGCTGCAACAGTGGCTGACCTTCTTCTACGGTGGCATCGGACTCAAACAGAATCTTCGTGACACGCCCACCGGCCTCAGCACTGACCGTTACACCTTGCGCTGCAGAGACGGTAGCCGTTGCCTCGATAACCTGTTCCCAGTGTGCTTGACTTATCGTTTCAGCCGTCACCGTGGCGGGCGGCATCACCATGTTTTCAGCCGCTTCACCCAGTACAGTAAATTGCCCGAGTTTGACATAAACGATTGAGCCCACCAGTAGCACCATACCGATCAGGGCAACAAATATTTTCTTAAACATAGTTATTAATCCGGAAAGAGGAAAAACTCCCCTCCTGGTAAGAAATCAATTATTTAATTCTATAACACTGAAATAGAAAAACATTGATTATTTTTAATACTGATTATTCGACCCTTTCCATTCTAAGTTCAGCTCCAGGTTGATATCGGACAAAATTATTAATGGTACGGAAATCTCTCTAAGCCTTGCTATATTTAAAGTGCTTATAGTCACCAATTTCAGGTAAAAGGAATGATAAATAAAGAAAAATGCCAATGGGTAAAGGATGAAAAAACAGGTGACCTGGTTATGCTATGCCACGGCAAAGAGGAAGGTGCGCGTATTCCAGAACAAGTAATGAAATACTCTTCCGACGATTATTCGCAGGCTACTCGCTTCAAAGTAAAAGAATTGAAAGGAAACATTGAAAAGCTCTTAGGGTGCGACACAGATGACTGACAACTGTTGCCCATCACCGGACTGCAACGTGATTTCGATGGAAAAGCATGTATGCCCAAGGAATGGAAAACCGTATAAATCCATTCCAATAACAGCAGTGACTCACCATGTTAAACGTCCATGGGACTTGGATACCGAAGGGAAAGTGTTTTATTTCTGTGATGATCCTAAATGTGATGTGGTCTATTTTTCTAATGATGATTCGATAATCACAAAAACGGGTTTACGCACTGATGCTGATATCATGTCTGAATCATTAGAACCTTTACTCTGTTACTGCTACGGAATCACCTTGTTGGACTTCAAAGAAAATCCATCAGTAAAAGGCTTCGTCATCGAACAGACTAAACTCGGGCTTTGCTCTTGCCAAACTAGCAATCCTTCTGGTAAATGTTGCTTAAAAGACTTCCCTAAAAACGAATAATTACGCCTGCATTTGCTGAATAACAGCTCCATCCAAAATTGCTAATATTACAGAGAATTCATTCAAAAGCAGACACTTCAATGCTCACTTAATACCTGCTGAAGTGTGTATATCACACAAATTCTAAAGGGGTATATTACTCTTAATATACCGAAATAAGAGCCGACATTGATTATCAGTGCTCTTTATTGTGGACTTTGAACGATGATTGAACCCGATATTCCAGATAATGAGAATCTACGGATAGAAACCTTAAAATCGCTGGATATACTCGATACCCCTTTTGACGAAAGTTATGATCGTGTAACCCGCCTCGCTCAATGGATGTTTTCCGTTCCAATCGCATTAGTCAGCTTGGTCGACACTAACAGGCAATGGTTTAAGTCATGTATTGGTTTGCCTGTCAGAGAGACCGGTCGAGATATTTCATTTTGTGGTCATGCCATACTAGGAAATGAACCATTTATTATTAACGATGCTTCAGAGGATGAGCGTTTCCACGATAATCCGTTAGTAACTGATGCTCCTTTCATTAGATTTTATGCAGGAAGACCATTAAAGACTCTTGATGGTAGTGCGATTGGGACATTATGCATCATTGATCAAATTCCGAGGTCATTCACAAAATCTGATATTGATAAGCTGAATGATTTGGCATCTATTGTTGAAAAAGAGTTACATAATAAAGAGTTAGCCTTTGAGGTGGCGAAAACACAAAACGACTTACTCAAAGCTAAGGAGAAAGCTGAACACGCAAATTATGAGAAAAGCCGTTTCTTAGCAAATATGTCACATGAACTAAGGACACCAATGCATTCCATTATTAGTTTTTCTTCGCTTGGGGAGAAAAAGACAACAGAAGAAAAATTTAAAAAATATTTTGGCAACATTAACCAGAGTGGTAAAAGACTACTTGATCTGATTGATAATTTATTAGACATATCTAAATTAGAATCAGGAAAAATGGATGCCGAGTTTTCACAGAATAATCTGTGTGAACTTATTGAAATCCAAGCGGAGGCTTTGCAGCCTATAGCCGATGAAAAAAGTATCACTTTACAATTCGAAGGTGAGAATGAAGTTGTAGTAACTAGTGACAGAAAATTAATTACTCAGGTTTTGATAAATTTACTATCCAACGCAATAAAATACAGCCCTGAAAATACCCTTGTTAGGGTCTTATGTGAGTCAAGAACTGTTATGCATAAAGGAGTCCATAGAGATGTGGCTCATTGTTCTGTGCAAGATGAAGGGGTAGGTATTCCTGAAACTGAATTAGACCAAATATTTGATCGGTTTGCTGAAAGCTCTCACACAAAGTCAAAAGCTGGTGGAACAGGTCTAGGTTTATCAATTTGCAAAGAAATTATTGGACTACACAAGGGAATGATTTGGGTGGAAAGCCCTGTTGATGAAAACATCAAGAATGGTTCAATCTTTCATTTCCAGATTCCTATTAATTAAGTTTCACCCGTTATGAAAATGACTACTTTTAACACATAGGGCCCGACCACCCTCTCATCAAATATCGCATTTTATGAATACTTAATGGGTTTCGATATTTAACCACTGAGAACGATAGCTATTAAGAACATATGATCACTCAGCTACCGCATGGGATGATAAAAACACGAAGCCGCCAGAATAAAAAACAATCCAGGCATACAGTTCAGTCGAGCATTGAACAATACCGGGATTAACTAACCCCGGTATTAAAGAGACGAATCAGTAGACTAATATCTGGTAGCCCTCGGCCATCAGATCAGCAATACTGGGCAGGCCGCTGGTACCAGGAAGCGCATTACCGGTCAGCAACTCAAAGCCGGCATTCTTCACATCGTCTGTAGCACCGAATGCATCAGAACATGCACTGGAAGCACCGTCGATCTTGTCCTTGACGCCTTCGAATAATTCATGAACAGGGTGATCGGCCTTGCTCAGTTCGGCAAGCCAGCGCGTACCCGTGCCAATAAACTGGACACGTACTTCTTCATTCTTCTGTTTAAGGTCATGGGCTACGGCAAGCCCGTTAAAGACACGACCAAGTGCTTCCTCAGTACCTGATTTCGGATCTGAGTGGATAAGGATGGCTACTTTCATGATTGCAATTCCCCTGTTGTGAATGAACTCTTGAATAATGAGCGTAATAGAATGGATTAGTTTGGATTAATATCGGCCAGAAATAAACTGCCAAACGTGTATGGAAAATAAAATCATGCAAATCAGTCCAGCTTTTTTTGCCAGAACAGTGCTGTTCCCGCCTCTGGATCAAGCTCGTAATCAGAAAAACCGAATTTTCTGTAAGCCGACTTTGCAAGCTGGTTATTACTCAGTACTTCCAGCGTCAATTTGCAGCAATCACGTGAACGGGCTATTTCCTCAACTTTTTCCAGCATCTGCTGACTGATTCCCAGACTACGAAACTCCTGAATTACGGTGACATCATGGATATTGACCAGTGGTTTGCATCTGAAAGTTGAAAAACCCTCAAAGCAATTGATCAGTCCGGCGGGCTTGCCATCTACTGTAGCAATTACGGAAAAGGCATGCGGGATATTAGATAGTGATGCGACCAGGTTCTGCTTGACATAATCAGATAGCGGCTCGCTACCGCCCATAGGGTCACGGGCATAACCATCAAGTAATGAGACAATATACGCTGCGTGATGACTGTTATGGTAGTCAGCTTGAAGAACTTGTACTGTCATCAGTTTTGAGTATGTTCCAGCTGCTTGTCAGCCACCATTTGATCAAATTTTTCCTTAATAATGACAAAGCGCTCATGCGTTCCTCTGGCAATACGACCGGCATTGTCATGAGCTTCAACATCAAAGACCAACCTGCGACCATCAATTTCGATCAGTTCAACCATGGCTGTTACTTCAAGCCCGGGCGGTGTAGCGGCTTCATGACTGACATTGATATGTGTACCTACCGTCTGTTCTGCAGGCCAGTCAAGATGTGGATTAACTGCCTTGATACAGCTCCATTCAAGAAAGCCCACCATAAAACCGGTCGCAAATACTTCTGGCATGATGATGAATTCATCGGCTTCCGGGTATAGAGAAGGAACTGTCTTGGATGCAGGTACGGTATACTTGTGTTCGTATTTGATGCCGGGTTTAAGGGAGTCTTTCATGATTTAATCCTTGTATGTCGTTCCCGCAACTTTTCATTCATCCAGAGCCATGTTCGCCTTGAAACAAGTTGCAGGACAGTATAAGCATAGACCCTCGTCACGATTTATAGCAATAGTCCCGAAGACGTTTCTGGTATTGCTGTCACTACATACCTGAGTGGCCCTCCAGCCAGCGGTGCATCAAATGGATAACAGGTTACCAGTAACAATTGGTTAATACCGGCTGCAACATCAATACGCGTATTATTGACATCAACAACATTACTGCCAGTAATCCGGTAACGATACTTCCTGAATGATGTTTCAACCTCAACCAGCTGTCCGTGCTTCAAATACTGCAAAAAACTGAAGTGCGTATCCCGATGCCCACTGATAATCACAGCTCCCATCTCTCCCGGATGCGCTGATTGCACATTATGCCCCGGCGCAAAAGCCAGCACATTGCCGGAATCGCCTTCCAGGACGATTTGGTCCACCTGCAAATGCGGCACTTTTAACCTGGCTACAGGCCAGTGATCAGCCCATTTCCAGGGTTTATGAATGCCGCCATCCTGTTGCGTCTGCTGCCAGGCATCCTGTAACAGCCATTGCGCGACCTGTGCCTTGAGTTGAATCCACGAACCATTCACTAACAGGGCACCGGCCAGCACCATAACCATCCAGAAGATCTTTTTGTTAAGTGTCATCAGCGGTTTCCTGCTTGAGAATGACGGCATCCATACCACTGCCAGATAAAGCCCAACAGCATCAGCAATAAACCCAGTATCAGGTATAGTTGTGAACTGGTCGCGCCGCTGGCGAGCATGACGGTTTGTTGGCCATTGGCTGAAAAACCCGCGGGCATTACGCCATCGATGGCCTTTTTGTTGAGTTGCTCTTCCATGGGACGGGATGGCGTCACATCTACCGCTACCAGGCTGGTGTATTGACTGACAAGGTGGTGTTTCAAGGCCAGCTTCAGCACTTCAGCACGCACCTGCTCCCTTGACACTCCCCTGATAGCGGCACGCATCCAGTGATGAATTTTCTCTCTGCCCCAGTGAACTGAAAGACCGGACTGTTTAGCGCCTTTATCCAGAACCAGTTCCTGCTGCCACTCAGTATTGCCCAGACGACCACTGAGGATAACTTTACCCAGGGGCTTTCCCTTGCTGTTGATGGCAACCGAGACCGGCTCACCGGCATACAGATCCGGCAGTTTTTCTGGTAACAGCTCCACATCAGCATCGGTTGTCAGTTTCAGACTGGTCAGCACGGGCGATTCAATACGATTGAACAATGCCTGCATTTTCTCCTGGACTTCCATTGGGGAGCTGATAAAGCTGTAGGTGCCCCGTCCGAAATGAGCCGCTTCCTTCATAAAATAGCTGTTAGGTGCTGAGCCGATACCGACAGTAAACAGACGCTTGTTACCCAGCTCTGAGTGTACGTATTCGAGCAGCTGACTTTCATTGCCGACAGCACCATCCGTAATGAAGATCACCTGCTGCAATGCTGTATTGTCATTCACAGGCATGGTTAAAGCGCGCTTCAAAGCTGACAGCATTTCAGTTCCACCGCCAGACTGTAAAGCACGAACAAATGACAGGGCTATCTGCTTATTGCTGTTACTGGCCTGTTGCGGCATGTTAAACAGCACACTGGAGCTGCTGTTAAATTCGATGACATTGAAACTGTCATGTGGCTTGAGGCGCTCAATGGCCATGGCCAGCGCCTCACGCGCCTGACGGATGGAAGCGCCTCCCATGGAACCGGAAGTATCAATGATGAAAATGGTTTCACGCACTGTTTCAGCCTGCGGGTTTTTCAGTTCAGGTGGCATAACCATTAACAGTCCAAAGTCCTGCCCATGGTCTTGCTCAGTAAAAAATGCCGCCTTGGGCTGATGTTTTACATCTGGCTTCCACACCAGCTCGAAGTCTTTATCGGGGCGTGCTGAACCTTTTTTCAGGTTGATTTTTAAGAATCCATCACCAGCTTCATTAGTAGTTATTTCATGATAGCGACTACTCACTTCACTAAGCGGGAAGCCCGCTTTGAGCGTAACAGTGATTGTGGTATCACCCACCTTATCTGCCTGCCGTTGTTGATGTTCGTCTTGCAGTGGCACGACATTGGGTATTTCTCCGGGAAGAATCGACCAGCCATCG
>Ga0180436_10002837_pt1 | contig 16224 bp, 12 predicted proteins | sample SS_ome_2_FD_132434 | JGI IMG/M metagenome (GOLD analysis project Ga0180436, IMG submission 132434) | Hypersaline lake sediment archaeal communities from the Salton Sea, California, USA - SS_3_S_2 metaG | ecosystem: Environmental > Aquatic > Non-marine Saline and Alkaline > Hypersaline >...
AGCCTATGATTACCGGGGAAGATGGCCGTGTAACTGTTGAGATTTTTACCGCAATTTACCGGTCCACACGGGATGGTTTGCCGGTGAAATGGCCCCTCAAACCTGAATACGGGAATGATTTCGACGGGAGAATTTAATCCTTAATTCCAGTCACCTGAAAGAAGGACCTGGACTAACTATTCTATTGCCGTCTGGAAATCAGCCTCTTCCAAAGCAATTAGATAAAGAATACGCTTATTGTTTCCAGCCAATCCGTGCAATTTTGGGTGCCAGAAACTGCCATGCGAATATGGAATTTAAGGAAAAGAGCCCTATATTACCAGCTGCTCCCAGCTAAACCAGCTTTACATGAAAAAATCACGTATCAGAGGTCTGCTATATGTGGGATGGGTGCTTACCATCCTTTTTACTGCTTGTAAGCCAGAGGATAAAGTCATTGTTCCCGAAGGTCCGGAAGTTGAGTTGTGGTATGGTAAACCGGCTTCCGTTTGGGAAGAAGCTTTACCTCTGGGTAATGGCAGATTGGGGGCTATGATTTTTGGTGGCACCAGCAAAGAACGGATACAATTAAACGAGGAGTCCATTTGGACCAGGCAGGGTGGCTATGAGGATAGCGACGGAAGCAAAGCAATCCCGGAGGTACGAGAGCTCCTCTTCGATGGAAAGTATAAGGAGGCACAGGACCTGGCTGTGAAAGAATTATTACAGGAAAGGCTACCCACAGGTACCAATGCTTACCAAACCCTGGGCGACCTCTGGATCACCTACGATGATTCCTCAGCTGTGTCTGACTATAAAAGATCTCTGAGGCTTGACAGTGCTCTGGTCAGGGTAAATTACACAAAGAGCGATAAGAAATTCCAACGAGAGGTTTTTAGTTCCGCAAACAGGAATGTAATCATGTTTCGGGAAAAGGCTCTTGATGGAGGAAAAATCGATTGTCATATTCAACTCAGCCGTCCCAAGAAAGGAGCTGTGATTATGTATGGTGACAAAATGATCACCATGAAACAATATGTGGATGAGGGAGATGGAGTTATGCTGGCTGCCGGTGTTAAGCTGATAATAATTGGCGGACATGTGCATTCCTGGGGTGACCGTCTTGAAGTGGATGGGGCTCGTAGCATGGAGTTGAGAATAGTTTCCTCTACCGATTATTTTGGCGAAGAGCCCTGTGCCGACTGTGAGGCTTGTCTGGGGCAATCGCTGGAATGCAATTTTAAGCGGGCTCTGGAAGAACACGTTGAAGAATACCAGGCTTACTTCAACCGGGTAAACATTGATCTGGGAAGATCAGGCACACAGGATCTCCCCACCAACGAGCGGCTCGAAAGAGTAAAAAAGGGCAAAAGCGATCCCGGTTTGGCGGAGCTGTATTTTAATTACGGACGTTACCTTCTGATAAGTAGTTCGCGGCCAGGAAACCTTCCTGCCAATCTGCAGGGCATATGGAATGAACATATGGAACCACCCTGGAATTCGGACTACCACATTAACATCAACCTGCAGATGAATTACTGGCCAGCGGAAGTCACCAACCTTTCCGAATGTCATATGCCTTTCCTGGAATTCATTGGGGATTTGCGTCAATCAGGCCAGAAGACTGCCAGTACTACCTATAATTGCCGGGGTTGGGTGGCCCATCACACCACCGATGTCTGGCATCAGACCCAGTTATTCGGTTCACCCAACTGGGGTATGTGGCCCATGGGGGCGGCCTGGGCGAGCACTCATATCTGGGAACACTTTTTGTTTACGGGTGATACTACCTTCCTAAAGGATTATGGATATAGCGTGATGCGCGAAGCAGCACTGTTTTTATCTGATTTTCTGGTGGAGCATCCCAGGACAGGCAAATTGGTTACCGGTCCTTCCATCTCACCTGAAAATACCTTTATCACACCTTCAGGCGAAACTGCAGCCATGAATATGGGTCCTGCCATGGACCTGCAAATCGTCTGGCATCTTTTTAATTCCGTAATTGATGCCGCTCGGGTCCTGGGCTGGGATTACGAATTTGCAAGCTTGCTACAGACTCAATTGGAGCAACTTGCACCGGTTGAAATCGGTGAGGATGGAAGGATCCTTGAGTGGTCGGAGGAAGGGCTAACTGAGGCCGAACCCGGTCACCGGCACATATCCCATCTTTACGGGCTTCATCCCTCACCGCAATACAACTGGGCCGATACTCCTGAATACATGACGGCTGCCAAGAAGGTGCTCACCCACCGCCTGGAGCACGGGGGCGGACATACCGGATGGAGCAGGGCATGGATAATCAACTTTTACGCCAGACTTCAGGACGGGAAAGAGGCTTATCATCATGTTCAGAAACTCCTGGAAAAGTCCACACATCCCAATCTCTTTGACAACCATCCACCTTTCCAGATTGATGGTAATTTCGGGGGAACAGCAGGCATTGCCGAAATGCTGCTTCAATCTCATGCAGGTTATCTGGACCTGCTTCCTGCACTTCCGAAAGCCTGGGAGAATGGACAGGTTAGCGGTTTGATGGCCCGTGGAGGTTTTGAGGTGGATATGGTCTGGGAGGAGAGCATACTCGTGGACCTTCAGATACTTTCCAAGCTAGGTAATACCCTGAATCTGAGGTTTGGAACCAGTGAGGCCCAACTTGCCACCGTACCTGGTCAGGTGATAAGCCTTATCGATGTAATGCGGATCTTGTAAGGCGAATGCATTTTTTTGAAAGCAGAAAATAGCCCCAACCCATTTTTCCCACAAAATCCTGAAGGTCTATTCACTTAGATCCAGCCGGACGGTTCCGGCCGATTAGACTTTAGAAGGGGAATTTCCTAACTTGTTGGGTATAAAAAGGAAAATCATGGCAAAACAAATTCGATCGGGACACATTGGCATTCTTACTTCGGGGGGAGATACACCGGGCCTGAATGCAGCCATCAGGGGGATAGGAAAAACAGCCACCAGAGGTGCAGGCATGCAGGTCATTGGGTTCAGGGATGGATTCAGGGGCTTGATGGAGAACCGTTCCGTACGTCTTGATAACAAAATGCTGTCGGGGATCCTTACCCTGGGAGGTACCATCCTGGGAACCAGCAGGGACAAACCCCATAAAATGCCCATGGGTGGCAAATTTGTGGATATGACCGATGTTATCGTGGAGAATTACCATAAAAACCACCTGGATGTACTGGTCTGCCTGGGAGGCGGGGGTACGCTGAAGAATGCTTATCGGCTGAGTCAGGCAGGTTGTAACATCATTACCCTGCCCAAAACCATTGACAACGATATCATGGGGACCGATGTGACCTTCGGATTTGATACGGCCCTGGGCATTGCCGTAGATGCCATAGACCGTCTGCATAGCACTGCCTCGAGTCATCACCGGATCATCATTGCAGAGATTATGGGGCACCGGGTGGGATGGCTTGCTCTGGGCGCAGGTGTGGCCGGAGGGGCCGACGCCATTCTGATCCCTGAAATCCCTTATACCATGGACAAGCTGGCCGATTCCATCCTGGAAAGGGTGAGCCGGGGAAAACGCTTCAGTATTGTGGCAGTCGCAGAGGGTGCCATCACGGTGGAGGGAGCCAACAAGATAAAAGCGCTTGAGAAAAAACTTGAGGCAGCTGAGGGCGATGAACGCTCAAAGCTGAAAAAGCAATTGAAGCAGCTCGACCGGAAATACCGGGGATCTACCATGGAGATGGCACAGGAGCTGGAGGAAATTACCGGGCTCGAAACCCGGGTAACGATCCTGGGTCATCTGCAAAGGGGAGGTACCCCTTCAGCCCTTGACCGGATGCTGGCAACCAGGCTGGGAACCTCAGCTGTAGATTTAATAAGGGACGAACAGTATGGAATCATGGTGGCTGTGGATGGTGAGCAGACCAAAGCTGTTCCCCTGCAGGATGTCGTCGGGAAGATCAATTATGTGCCCCTCGATCACCCCTGGGTTGTTGCTGCCCGGAATCTGGCCACCAGTTTCGGGGATTAGTTTCCTTCTTATTCAGCTTTGTAGCTAGGATGCCTGGGCCCATGTCCCAGGTAGGGCACCTCGTCAAATTCTTCTCCGCCTCCGGTAGCCCTGGGATCGCCTGTGGCCAATAGTTGTTCCATGAGGCGGGCTGACAATTCCTCTTTGATGTCTGCATAGGAGGGATCCCCTGCCAGATTCACTAGCTGGTCAGGATCCTTTTGGCAATCGTACAATTCTTCGGCAGGCCTTTTCCCAAAGGCCAGATCGTAAAGTCTGCTATGAGTTTCATCCTTCTCCCTATTGTCCACCATGTAAGTCTTTGTGGCACCATTATCGCAGTCGCCCAGCCAGCAATAGGGGATGGCGGCTTCCTTGTAATTGGGTGTTCCGGACGGCCAGCGATCTTCCCTGAAATTCCTGATGTACAGGTAGTCGTGAGTGCGGATGGCTCTTACGGGGTAGCCTCCCATATCTTCTTCCTGTCCGGGTACATGCCTTTCCTTTCCATGCAGCACATAAGACCTGCCATCAGGATCCACCTGTCCGTCTTTTTTGCTGGCCAGTATGTTTCTAAAGCTATTCCCCGTCATTACTTCCGGAACCTCTACTCCGGCAAGTTCCAGGAAGGTGGGGGCCAGGTCGGTGGTGCTGATAAAATCGTCCAGCACCCGGCCAGGATTTTTTACTCCCTTGCCCCAGCGAACGGCAAGAGGGACCCGGGCTCCGGAATCGTAGTTATTGGATTTGCACCTGGGAAATGGCATGCCATGATCGCCGGTCATCACAATGATGGTATTCTCCAGTTCTCCATGTTCTTCCAGCACCCGGACGGCATCGGCCACCAGGGAATCAAAGCGCTGCACTTCGTAGTAGTAATCGGCCACATCGCTGCGTACCACGTCGTGGTCCGGAAAAAATTCAAACAAGCTGATCTTTTGCAGGTCTATTCCACTTTCCACTCCGGTGCCCTTTTGGTAGGGCCGGTGCGGATCGCTGGTGCCCAGCCAGAAACAGAAAGGCTGATTTTCGCTTCGCTCTTCCATAAATTTTGCAAATCCCGAACCCGTAAAATTTTCTCCAACCGGGTGTCTTTCCCAATTGCTCAGATCGCCCGGGCCCCAGCTTTTCTGGAAGCGTCCTATGGTATATCCTGCATCTTCCAGCAGAAGGGGATAAACCGGTGTAGCAGGGTCCAGCGTGCTCCAGAGGTTGGCCCCGGGTCCCAGTCTCCAATGGAACTGACCGGTAAGAATGGCATTACGGGACGGGGTGCAGGAAGGTGAGGAGATGTAGGCGTGATTAAACAGTAGACCTTCCCGGGCTATCCTGTCGAAGGCGGGGGTTTGAACCACGGGATCTCCATAGGCGCCTGCGTGCGGCCACCCCCAGTCATCGGCAATGGCAAATAAAATATTGGGAGCTGTTTCAACTTCCTGCTGGCAACTCTGGATAAAAAGTACCAGACTCATTAGAATCAAAACTCTTTTCATACTGCTTGTTTCGTTTTTCTAAGATAGTTCATTTATTGGTCCAGCCATTTCTTGAAAGTACCCAGTCGATCGCGGCTCACATAAATCTGCTCATCATCCGAGTTGAGCAAACGCACCTTAAGCTTACTGCCCGACAGGCTTAGTAATTCCTCAATGGCCCTGTGAGAGCTAATGTATTGACGGTTGATCCGGTGAAAAAGGGATGGATCCAGGACTTCACCCAGTTTATCCAGGGTGTAATCCACAGCGTAATTTCGGCCTTCTTCGGTGTGCGCAAAGGTGCCTTTTTGCTGACTGTAGAAGTAAAGTATTTGCTCCACATCCACCGATTTGATCCGGTCGCCCACTTTGACCAAAAAGCGCGATTTATAGGGTTTGGAGATCATCTGCCTGATTCTGTCCAGCAAATCGCTGTTTATCTCAGGAACTTGTTCATTTTGATGGTATATTTTTCTGTATTTATCCAGAGCGGCTTCCAGGTCTTTCTGTACGATGGGTTTCAGCAGGTAATCCACACTGTTGACTTTAAAAGCACGGATGGCATATTCCTGATAAGCAGTAATAAAAACAACCGGTGCCTCCACCCGGACCCGGTCGAAAATATCAAAGGATATACCGTCGGCCAGCTGGATATCCATAAAAACCAGGTCGGGATTCCCCTCTTCCTCAAACCACCTGACTGCTTTTTTTACTGAGTCCATAAGCCCCAGCACCTGGATCTCCGGATCGATGGTAGTGAGAAGGCTCCGTATCCTTTCTGCCGTCAAATGTTCATCCTCTATGATTAATACCTTCATAGCTTTTGTATTATGCAGGGAGGGTAGGTATCCTTACGATGAAAAAATCTTCCTTTTCCTCGACCAGAAGGGCTTCCTCAGAGAAGAAGGCAAGCTGTTTACGAAGGTTTTCCAGACCCATGCCCAGGGAGTGTTCGCTTTGCTTCTTTTTACGAAGCTTATTCCTGACGATCACATGTCCATTTTCTGTAGAAAGGATATCCACCTTAAGGGGATATTCGCTGGAAACTTCGTTATGCTTGATGGCGTTTTCAACCAGCAGTTGCAGCGAAAGTGGGATTACCATCCTGGAGCCATCTGTTTTCAGGGAGTTCTCAATGATTAAGCTATCTCCAAAGCGGATCTTTTGCAAGTATAAAAAATCATCCAGGAATTTCAGTTCCTCGCTAAGGGGGACCAGTTCATTTTCCCTTTGTTCAAGTACATACCTGTATACATCCGATAGTTTATGAACAAAATCACTGGCCTTATGGGCATCGGAATGTATCAGGCTTGCCAGGGAACTCAGGCTGTTAAACAGGAAATGGGGTCTTATCTGATCCTTGAGCGATTGGTACTGCAGGGCCAGGTGCGCTCTTTTCAGCTCCTCCTGTTGAATGGTTGCTGCTTTCCAGTTTCTGAAGAAAAGCACGGAATTTCCAAGAAGCAGGGCAAGAAACATAAAAATGTATGCCACTTTGGCACTGGGAGTGACCAGCGCCACAGCTGAGGAAAAATCCAGATCTTCAGAAAGCATCAACCAGAATATCAGTCCCAGGAACATGACCGTACCTCCGAAAACAAACAGGGCTAGGACCTGGTAAATAAGCCTTTTTATGGGATATTTAAGCCAGGGAAATTTGAGTTCCAGAACCTTCGTAAGATATACCATGCCCTTCCATGCGGGAAAGCCCAGGGCAATGGAGAAGAGGCAATTTTGAAAAAAGATCCCAAAACTCCAGAGTTCCCTCTCAATGGTAAAAATGGACAGGACATTTCCAATGATGATCAGTATCAGGAAGTCCCTGAGAAGAATAAGGATAAATCGTAGAGCTTTGTTTTGCTTCATCCTGCCGGTGTACCAAGGTTTTTACAAGATACTTAAATGAATCGTAATTAGTGTAACTTGTTGAGTTCCGCTTTCACCGCCTCTTCTCCCCACTGGGGCCACAGGGAATTTTTAGCTTCAAAGGCTTCGAATTTTGCCAGGGCCAATTCCAGGATGGGACGGGCCACCTCCGGTCCTCCTCCCATGGAAGGAGGCAGATTGGCTTTGTTAACCCCCTCCAGGAAATAGATCCTAGGATTTTCCGGATTAGACGCTTTGGCCTTTTCCAGAGTTTCATAAATCAGTTCCATGTATTGCATTCCCCTGCTCATGGGATCTACCAGGATCCTGGAAGGATATAAAAATGCCTGTAGTACATGCAGTTCCGATTCTTCCGGTTGCAGCACCAGGGCCTTGTCCAACAGTCCCTGAGCACGATCCAGGATGAGGTCTTTTTTAGCGCCGTCCCCTTCATCAAAGCTCATCACCACCAGGGAATACGCTGCGTAATAGTAAGGCAGCCAGAGCGATTTCTCAGCGGCAGCGACCCTTTCAAAGCGACTGGCGCATTTCAGGTAATCCTCCTGGGATCTAGCCTGGTCCAGCAACTCCAGATTGCCAAGCATGGCTGATTCATAATTCTTATCCTGCGCATTAGAGTTTATAGCGATAGCAAGGAAGCTGATAATAATTAGAATGTGTTTCATGATTATGGTTTTATAGTGATAACAGGAATACAAGTACGGCCTGTCGGCCCACATTTGGCACAATGGCCCTGGATTCATAGAGTCCGTCTTCTCCGGGACTCTGGGAGTAGGTATAGCCAAATACATTTTTGAAGCCGAGCAGGTTGGTGATGTTCATATGTATGATGAAGTCTTTGTTGAACAGGGAGGTGACATAGGTAAGGTTCATGCTGATGTCGTGGTAGGACCGTGTCCTGCCATCCATAAAATCCTGACTGTTTTTATCGTCGTAGGGTCTGGGACTGGCATAGGAATAGGTGATGCCGGCAAAGGTCATGATCGGGGCGAACATGTATTTGCAGACCACGCTCATGTTGTGCGCTGAAGCGTAGCTTGGAACGGCATAGTCAGGGAAATCTTTGTAATTCCGACGAGTATCCAGAAAGCTGTAAGATATCCAGTAATCGAGTCCGTTTACCGATGCCTGGTCGCGCCAGAAGATATCCACCCCACCGGCGTAACCTGCTCCCTTATTGTCGTAGTTCTGAGGATCCGGATCGTAGGGGTTCAGATACCTGACCAGCTTGTCGTATTGTTTCAGGTAGGCTTCAGAACGAAAAATCCTTCTGTTTTTGCGGTACTGATAATTGAGAATGTAGTGTGTGGCTCTTTCGGCATTTAGTCCCGGAACCATCTTCATGAGATCCGCCTGGGGTCGCTGATGATACTTGCCCCATGCCAGGGATACTTGGGAATTTGTACCTGTTTTGTAGGCAGCAGCTACACGTGGGCTAAGTTCAAGGCTTTGTAAAAGGGAACTATGTTCTGCCCTGGCCCCGAGGCGCAGGGCCAGTTTCTTTGAAAGTGTGAGTTCTGTTTCAAGAAACAATGAAGGCTGCAGATCCTGAAATTCCAGGTGGATGATACTATCCATATGGATGTCTTGCTGGTATTGTTCCAAAAGCACATCCCCACCCATCCGGATTTTAAGCTTTTCGCTGGTAAGATGGGTCATCACCAGTTTGGCCTGGGAGGCGGTAGTTGTTGTTTGAATGGGATTCCCTACGTAGTTCATATCCTCCAGGTCGCGGTTGAAAGCCAGACCGCCTTTCAAGAGCCATTTTTCACCCAGTTCATCGGTATAGGAGGTGTTGGCATAGAAACTGTTGTTGCTAAGAGCAATCCGTTCTAAAGAACCCTGTTCAAAATTATCATAGTTCATCTCCATTCTGTTATGGTTGTAGGAGCTGAAGGCCTTCAGTAATCCGGTATCACCTATTTTCGATCTGTACATAAGGGTCCCATCTGCCATCAGAGGATCCCTGATCCAGTCCACACTTTGTTTAAATAGTTTATGATGCAGGGCATTGTTTGCATAGAGACCGGAAAAGGCCAGGGAAGAATTCTCCCATCTTCGTCCCATGGAAGCGCTGGCACCCACAGTCATCAGGGAAATGCTGGTCTTGTTTTCCGTTTCCATTCCATTGGTGGTCAGGTCCACTACCGAAGAAAGAGCCTGACCGAATTCTGCAGAATAACCTCCCGTGCTGAATATGGTTTCAGAAAACAACAGGGGAGAATAACGACCCCGGGTGGGAATGTCGGGCATTTTTGAAAAGAAGGGAGATTGCACCAGCATGCCGTCCATGTAGGTCTTGGTTTCATAACTGTCGCCGCCTCTGACAAAGAGCATGCCTTCTTCCCCCACCTTCTGTGATCCCGGCATGGTGGCATAGGCCCCGTAAATGTCGCCCATGGCACTGGCAGTGCTGGCAATATCAAAGGAATTCAGGGTAGCGGATTTCTTCTTGTCACTGGCACTGAAAACTCCTGCGGTGATCGACACTTCATCGATCTCACTGAGTTGTTCCTCCATGATTATATGCATTAGGGTATCTGACCCGCTCAGATGGAGAAGAGCAGAAAAAGTTTCATAACCCATGAAACTTACCGTAAGCAATTGCTCGCCACTCAAGTCAGTGCTCAGTGAGAACTTCCCTTCTTCATCCGAGATGGTGCCATCGTAGGATCCTTCGAAATAGATGTTGGCGTGGATGACGGCATCTCCCCGCTTATCAGTGACCTTGCCTGATATGTTTTGCTGTGCCTTAGCACTTAGGCCTGTCAGAATGATCAGTATGGCGAAAATCTGTCTCATTTCTTTGAATAAAAGTCTGAGACAAATCTAGGGCACTGCTTTGTCCCCCGGAAATAAGATATTCCCAGGCGGCAAATCTTCAGGATGAATGGTAAATCGGGGAGATAAACCGTTCCTGTCTAGTGGTAGGTGACCACGTCTACCTTTTGCCAGGCACCACGGGTGAAGTCCGGAACTTTCACCGGCATGCTCTGGTTCTCAATGGATTTTTCACTGAGTTCGGTAATGCATGACCATTCGGCAGCATCGTAAACATCCTGATCAAGGGGCAATCCCTTCCTCAGGCAGTGGATCAGGCGGTAGTCCATGGTAAAATCCATTCCCCCGTGTCCGCCCACCTTCCGGGCCATTTCCCCAACCTCTTTGGTAATGGGATGCTCATAGTCTGCCAGTACCTGGGCCATCTCCTCTTCACCCAGGAAGTTGTGTGCAAAGGGTTCCAGGGCGATCCCCTGCATGGGCCATTTTTGAACAAAACCCTTGGTGCCACTCAGGAGGTGGATCCGGCTGTAGGGTCGGGGACTGGTCACATCGTGCTGGATCATGATACTTTTTCCCTTGGCGGTTTTGATCAGGGTAGTATTCATGTCTCCCCGGGCGTACTCGCGCTGAGCGTAATCCGAGTCCTCTCCAAACTTCTTCTTTGCGTATTCGGTCATACCAAACTGATCACTGGAAAGGGAAACCAGGTATTCCATTTTGTCGCCCCGGTGAATATTCATTATATGACAGATGGGCCCAAAACCATGAGTGGGGTAGAGGTTGGCATCGCGCTTCTGATTGTGCCTGAGTCTCCACATTTCCCAGTAACCATTCTCCTCGTTAAAGTTGTGAGCTCTGAGATCGTGGATGTAGGCTCCCTCTGCATGAACAATTTCTCCCAGCAGACCCTGTCTAACCATATTCAGCGTGGCCAGCTCGAAGAAGTCGTAGTTGCAGTTTTCCAGCTGCATGCAGTGACGCCTGGTTTTCTCCGCTGTGTTGACCAGTTGCCAGCATTCCTCAATGCTGATGGCAATGGGTACTTCGGAGGCCACATGCTTACCCTGTTCCATGGCGTAGACGGCGATGGGGGTATGCAGGTCCCAGTGGGTGCATACATAGACCAGGTCCACATCCTCGCGTTCACAAACCTCTTTCCAATCCTCTTCTCCGGAATAGGTGGCTGCTTCCGGAAGCCCGGCATCTGTGAGTATTTCCTGTGCCTTATCCAGGTTTTCAGGCACCAGATCGCAGAGTGCCACAATCTTTACGCCCTCCAAATGGGTGTAGCGTCGTACGGCACCTTTCCCTCTGCCTCCCAGTCCCACGAAGGCAATATGGACTGTGTCGATGGGATCGCAGCGGAGTTCGATTACATCGGTCTGTCCTTCGGGGCGGGGTGGTTCAGGAAATAATTCCTGAGCCTGGAAGGCGGTGTCCTCACTCTGGGTTTCCGGACTGGTACAGCTTCCAAGTCCAAAAAACAGAGAAAGAAGAAACAGAAAGAGCAGGTTTGAATTGAGCTTAGTTTTCATGATATGGGTTTTATGTTTTAAAGTTTTATGGCTTCTATTTCGCTGGCGTTCTGGTAAAGTTCAAGAACAATCACCGTAGCTGTTTTATCAGCGGGCCAACCCGAAAATTTTAAGGTACATCTATTGCCTTTCCTTTTTAGTTTGATGGGAGTCCCATCCTCAAGAAAACGGGCTTCCTTAATTTGAACCTCTTGATCAATGGGTAATGCAAGTTGGGTTCCCGGATACTTTAACAAGTGCAGGTAGATCTTATTATCTTTATGGGTACTAACCATCGTTTTTGTGGGCATGTAGGGTCCTCCCCTGGTGCCATAAATGGCTTCCTGGTTACGGGAAACCCATTCACCCATTTCTTTGAGCCGTTCTATCTGCCTGTCTTCGATGCGGCCATCGGGCATGGGACCCACATTAAACAGTAGGTTTCCGTCACCTCCAATGGTATGGAGCAGGGTGTGAATGCATTCCTTCGTGGTTTTCAAGTCATCATCGGGCTTCCAGGCCCACTGCTTCCCTATGGTCATACAGGTTTCCCAGGCATAAGTATTATCAAAACCGCCCACTTCCTGCTCGGGTGTGGCAAAGTCACCTGCAAAACGGGCATCCCTGGATTTATCTCCCATTCCTTCCCTGCCCTTGTCCACCCTATTGTTGATGAGCAGATCATCCTTCAGTCCACGCAGGTAGGCGTACATGTCGGTGCCGTCTTCGTGGGTCCAGGCCCATTCCCATTCGCCGTCAAACCAGATTACAAAGGTGTTATAATCTTCGATGAGCTCCCTGAGTTGATTTTTCATAAAGGTGGTGTACTGATCCATCTTTTCGCGGGTTTCAGCATCCATCTCCCTTTCCTCCCGGAAGGAATAATCCGGTGCAGGATACACCACAGGGTAGTCGGGCCGGTACCAGTCGCAGATGGAGTAGTAGGTGCCAAATTTAATCCCCTGTTTCTCACATTCTTCGGCCAGTTCCTTCAAGATGCCCTTCCCATAGGGAGTGGCAGCCATATCGTATTCGGTGTACTTGCTGTCCCAGAGACTGAATCCATCGTGGTGCCTGCTGGTGATCACCAGGTATTTCATGCCGGCTGCCTTGGCGGCTCCCACCCACTGCCTGGCATCAAAAAGTTCGGGATTGAAGTCCTTGTAAAGTTGATCGTATTCATCGATGGGGATTTGTTTCCCCCTGGACCAGGAAATTTCTTCCCCCCGGAGTGCTACGGGCCCCCAGTGAATAAACATACCAAAGCGCATATCCTGAAATTCTTTCAGAGCTTCAGCATGGGTTTTAAGATCCGGGTTGGCATCTCCGCCACCCGAATACTGGGCGCTGAGAACACAGCTTGACAGAGCAAGGAGAAATATCGACAGGTAATTTTTCATGGAGGGGGGTAGTTTAATACATCAACTGGTAATTGTCAATCTGAAAAGTATGGATAAATTTGGGTAAAACAAAGTTAGATCACCCTAATAAGATCGTAATATCTAAGCTTCGAAAACATGGTGTCACTATTTATGCAATTTCTGCTTGTTCTGAGCTCTTTCTGGTTTGCAGGCAGTCCAACACAAACAGAAAGTGAAATATATATTCGTATCAACCAGGCGGGTTACCTCCCGGATGATCACAAAACGGCTGTTGTTTTCTCTCACTCTCAGGTAAGGGAAAAGTTCCAGCTTCTTGATCAGGATGGAGAAGTGGTACTAAGTAAAAAAGCCATTAAGAGCAAAAAGCCTGGCTGGGGTGCTTTTGAGTACTATTACGAACTCACTTTTTCGGAACAAAAGGCAGAAGGGACCTATTACATTCAGGCCAAAAAATCGGGAATAAAATCCCAGGATTTTGCCATATCGGAGTCTGCCTATAAGCATAAGCAGGAGATATTGCTGGGTTTTATGCGGCAGCAGCGCTGTGGTTACAATCCTTTTCTGGATATAGTCTGTCACCAACACGATGGCCGTTCTTTCTATGGTTCCATGCCCGATTCTAGCTTTGTGGACGTAAGCGGGGGCTGGCACGATGCCGGCGATCAGCTTAAATACCTGATCACAGGCTCTTATGCCACCGGACATATGTTGATGAGCTATGAATTGTATCCCGATCGATTCCAGGACCTGTGTAATGCCCTTGGTCAACCGGGCCCCAATGGGATTCCCGATGTGCTGGATGAGGCCAAATGGGGACTTGACTGGATCCATAAACTCCATGTGACGCCCGATCAATTGGTACATCAGGTGGCCGATGATCGTGACCACATTGGATGGAAGATGCCCGATCCCGATCCTTCCGAATATGGCTGGGGTCCGGATTCCTACCGGGCTGCTTACTTTGCTACCGGCTTACCGCAGGGTTTGAATAAATATAAAAGCGAGGCCACCGGAGTATCCAATCTGGCAGGCCGTTCGGCTGCTGCCATGGCTCAGGCTGCCAGAATCTGGAAGGACGATCTGGGCGATCCTGTTTTTGCAGCTAAGTGCCTGGAAGCAGCCAGAACCCTTTATGCCCTTGGAAAGGAAAAGGAAGGCTACCAGCAGGGCAATTCCTATGGAGCGCCTTACCGTTATGGGGAGGAGACCTGGGCCGATGATATGGAGTGGGGGGCCGCTGAACTGTATAAGACCACCGGCGACAAAGCTTACCTGGAGGATGCCGAGCGTTATGCTCATATGGCCGGAACCGTAGGATGGATGCCTAAGGACACTGCAAAGCACTATCAGTATTATCCCTTTATTAACCTGGGCCATTTTGCCCTACATGCTTCTGCTGAAGGAACGCTAAAAGACTCTCTGGAAAGCTATTATCGTTCCGGGATCGAAGACTGCCTCCAGAGGGCCCAGAGAAATCCCTATGGGATTGGTATACCCTTCATCTGGTGTTCCAACAACCTGCTTACCAGCCTGGCTGCTCAGGTAATTCTTTACGAAAAGATGACCGGCGACAAAACTTACCACCAGTTCCTTCTGGAGCAACGTGACTGGCTTTTTGGAAGAAATCCCTGGGGAACATCCATGTTTACCGGCATGCCTGAAGGGGGTGAATACCCACTGGATGTGCATACAAGTGTGTATGCCATGACAGGTAAGGAGGTGGCCGGCGGATTGATCGATGGTCCGGTATACGGGACCATTTACAGGTCTTTGCTTGGATTGGTACTGAACGACGGAGATGAGTTTGCCGCGGTTCAGAATCCCTTTGTGGTCTACCACGACGACATGGGCGACTATTCCACCAACGAACCCACCATGGACGGTACTGCCGGAGCCATCCTGATGATGGCTCATTTTGCAGGCAAGTAGAACTATTTTCCCTTTTTACTGAGCAAAACTTGTACGGGCTCCAGGGTCACCATGCAGCCCTTGGGCATGTTCAGTAATTCCTCCTTGATTTCTGAGTAGAAGGCTTCCAGCTTTTCGGTCAGATCCACAAATTGTATGACCACCGGTAACTTTTCGGTGAGCTCCCAGAAGCGGGACGACTGGATGGTGCTGCTTGCACCGTATCCCATGATGCCCCGGAAGACCGTAGCCCCGCTAATACCCTTATCCCTGGCCAGTTCCACCAGGTACTCGTAAAGAAGTTTGGAGTGGATCTTATCGGTGGTGCTGGCATGTACTTTTAAGGTGCTGTATTCTGAGTTACTCGATGTTGCAGCCATAGCTATCCCAATAGTTTGGTGGACAAATACCCAAGGTAAACCGCTGTAAATCCAAGCAGGATGCTAAGTCCTGTGTAAAGAAGCAAAGGGAAGATCTGTCCGTTTCGGAGCAGCATCAGGTTCTCCCCGCTAAAGGACGAAAAGGTGGTGAATCCTCCACACAGGCCCACCATCAGAAACATACGCAATTCCACCGTGAGAATGGGGCTCTTTTCAGAGATCCCGATTAGGAAACCAATAAGCAGGCTTCCCACCACATTGACCGTAAGCGTACCAATGGGGATGGAGAACCAGTCGACCCTGGTATTCAGCCTGGAAACCAGGAAGCGTGCCACGCTCCCGATAAATCCTCCTGCCCCGATCAGTAAAAGTTGTTTCAGCATCTCAAATTAACTCAATAACTCAATAACTCATTAACTCATTAACCCATTAACCCATTAACCCATTAACCCATTAACCCATTAACTCATTAACTCATTAACCCATTAACCCATTAACCCATTAACTCAATAACCCAATAACCCAATAACCCATTAACTTATTTCAACCATTTATCCAGCCAGGTCTGAAATTCCCTCTGCCACAATATACCGTTCTGGGGTCTGAGTACCCAGTGGGTTTCTGATGGGAAAAATACCATACGGCTGGGTATGCCCAGCATCTGGGCGGCGTTGAAACCTGCCATACCCTGGGTGTAGGGAATCCTGTAGTCGTGCTCTCCCTGCATGAACATGATGGGGGTATCCCAGTTCTCCACAAAGTGATGTGGCGAACCTGCATAGGAGTTCATGGCCACAGTGTTGTCCTTATCCCAGGGTGCTCCACCGGTTTCCCAGTGCTGGAAGAACATCTCCTCGGTGGTATAATACATCATCTCTTCCTGGAAAACCCCGCAATGGGATATGAATACCTTAAAGCGTCCTTCGTGATTGCCGGCCAGCC
>Ga0180436_10002838_pt1 | contig 16224 bp, 19 predicted proteins | sample SS_ome_2_FD_132434 | JGI IMG/M metagenome (GOLD analysis project Ga0180436, IMG submission 132434) | Hypersaline lake sediment archaeal communities from the Salton Sea, California, USA - SS_3_S_2 metaG | ecosystem: Environmental > Aquatic > Non-marine Saline and Alkaline > Hypersaline >...
TCTGCACGTGACTCGGTTGCTGTTTGCCGGTCATGCAGGCGCTGCCGGCCGAACACTGCACGCCGGCCTCGTCGAGCAGGATCAGCAGGCCGCCCGAGTCGCATCCTTCGAAGGATGCGTGCACAAGGTTGGGCGCCTGATGGCGCGGGGACCCGTTCAGACTGACCCCTTCGATGTCGCGAACGAGGCGCTCCGCGAGCCGGTCGCGCAAACGGCGCATTCCGGCGTGACGATCCCGCCCGAGCGCCTCTCTCATGATCCCGGCCGCTTTCCCGAGGCCGACGATCGAGGCGACGTTCTCGGTTCCGCTCCGCCGGCCGGCTTCCTGCCCGCCGCCGCGGATCATGGGCTCGAAGCGCATGCCCTCGCGGATGTAGAGGGCCCCCACTCCTTTTGGGGCGTGAAACTTGTGGCCGCTGATCGAGAGAAAATCGACCGGGACCTTGCGGACATCGACCGGGATCTTGCCCGCCGCCTGAATGGCGTCGGTGTGAAACGCCCACCCCGCCTCCCGGGCGGTCCGGCACGCCTCCTCGACCGGCTGGATCATCCCGGTCTCGTTGTTGACCCACATGACGGACGCGAAGCCCGGCCGGCCGGCTTCCACGTGGTTCGCAAACTCCTCGATCCGGAGTCGCCCCTCGGGGTCGACGCCGCAGCGGACCACCTCGTAGCCGGCCGCCTCCATCGCTTCGCAGGGGCGCAGCACCGCGCTGTGTTCGATGGCGCTGGTGACGACCCGCGAGTTCTTCCGGCCGATCGCTCTCGCCAGCCACTTCAGGGTCATGTTGTTCGACTCGGTGCCACAGCCGGTGAACACGATCTCGCCGGGGTCGGCGTTGATGAGGGCTGCCACGCGGGACCTCGCCTCGTCAACGGCGCGCCGCACCTCCTTTCCGGCCCGGTAGCCGCTGGAAGGGTTGTGCCAGCGATCCGTCAAATAGGGCATCATGGCCTCCACCACTTCGGGATGGACCTGCGAGGTGGCGTTGGAATCGAGATAGATCACCGGCGCACCCTAAGCACAACCGGGCCGCACCGCAACCGCCTGAAAGGACACATCCCCGCGACCACACCGCCCCATCCTCCTCGAGAGGTCCCCAAGAAGCCTCGTTACGACCACCTGCGCCGCGGCCGGGCCAGGACGAAGGCGGCAAGCCCCAACAGGGAGGCCGTGGCCGGCTCGGGAATCAATTGCAGCTCGAACCGTTCGTAGATCGTCTGCAACTCGAATTCGCCAAAGGCGCTGCCTGACCCAAACACCTGGGAGGACGATCCGGTTCCGACGTCCAGCATGAACTGACCGTCGAAGTCCGCCGTCAGGGTTGATCCGTCCGTGGGAGCGGTGCCGCCGGCATCGATGTCATGGAACATGATCCCGAGGTCCGAATCGCCATCCGAGAACGGTCTCGCTCCCGGTCCGTCCACCACGAGAGGATCCAGGGCATCCCGATCAAGACTCTGGCTGACCGGTCCGGCCGCAACGTCGCCACCGATCTCCCAGTTGTTCAAGCCCACCTGTCCGGTGAAATCGTGTTGTTGCGTGTCAAGGTTCACCACCACCGCCGATCCCGAACCCGACAAGGAAGCTCTCGCAGTGCTCTCGATCACCACGATGTGCTGGTTCGATGGCACGTCCGAGGCGTCAAAGGTGGTCACCTGCAGGGTCTCATTGAGGGTGCTCCATGACGGCGTGCCAACCTCCCCCTCAAGCGACAAATCCACCGAAAACAGGTCCGAGTCCGTGTAAACATACACCCCTTGCGACACCCACGTGTACCCCGTCGGCGGAGGCGGCAGAACCCCCTGACCGCGCGCCGCGGAAAACAGGATGACAAACAGGGCCCCGCATACGGTCAGCGCGAATACGCGCCGCACAAGGTTTCGTTCGGACATGGGCAACGGCAGGTAACAGCTGAAACGTCGCGCCCCACCCGCAACGGATGAAACGCGATATAGTTAAGCTTTCTTAACTATAAGATTTACTTAACAAATTTCCGGGCGGGGTCAAGCCCTATCTGCGGGTTGGGTTGGGAATCTGCTTTGGCGGGCGGGGTGGTGCTGCTAGGGTGGCGGGCATCGAAGCGACGCACGAAGTGCCTGACGCCACGATGGCGGTGTTTTTGGATCTGGAGAACATCGCGTTGGGGGCACGGGATGCCAACTACCCGAGCTTTTCGGTTCAGAAGGTGTTTGAGCGGTTGCTTTTGAAGGGGCACATCGTGGTGAAGAAGGCGTATTGCGACTTTTCGCGGTACAAGGAATGCCGGCGGGATCTGCACGATGCGGCCTTTGAGCTGATCGAGATTCCGCACCTGCGGCAGTCAGGGAAGAATTCGGCGGACATCCGGATGGTGGTGGACGCCCTGGACCTTTGTTATACCAAAGGCCACGTGGACACGTTTGTGATCATCAGCGGGGACTCGGACTTCTCGCCGCTGGTCAGCAAGCTGCGGGAGAACGACAAGAAAGTGATCGGGATGGGCGTCAAGAACTCGAGTTCCGATTTGTTCATCTCGAATTGCGACGAGTTCATCTATTACGACGACCTGGTGCGGCGGGCGCCCCGCCCGAAGGCGGCGTCCAAGGCCGCCAAGAGCGCCCGCAAGAGGACGAACGCAAGGAAAGCCGCTCCGGGCGGCTCGGGTCCGACACTCGAACAGGCCCTCGACCAGGTGGCCGACACCTTCGAGGCGCTCGGCGAGGAGCGCAGCGAGGACGAGCCGATCTGGGGGTCGATGATCAAGCAGGCTCTGAAGCGGCGGAATCCCGGCTTCAACGAGCGCGCGCATGGCTTCCGATCGTTCAACGAGGTTCTCCTCGAGGCCGAGGCGCGCGGCCTTCTCACGCTGGAGGCGGACGAGAAATCCGGCGGATACATCGTGCGGTCGCAGGAGGTGTGAGAGACGGTCCGAAAGACGGCGGCGGGGAACGTTTTTCGTTTCTCCTCCTTGCGGTTGAGGAGTCCTGCTGGTAGCGGTTGTGTCGGCATGGCCAGCCACTGATGATGCCGGCAAGCGCACCAGACTACAGCCCGAATCTCGACCTGCGGCGCCGCTCGATGGCAGAGCCCGCCCTTGCGCCCGACAGCCGGGAACAAGCGCACGATATCGCTTCAACCAAGAAGGGACGGGGCCGTCCCAGGATCCTTGTGGTCACCCCCGAGATCACCTACCTCCCGGAAGGCATGGGAAACCTCGCGCAACGCATGTCGGCCAAGGCGGGAGGACTGGCCGATGTCTCGGCATCCCTCGTGAATGCCCTGCACGCGCAGGGGGCGAGGGTTCACGTGGCCCTTCCGAATTACCGGCGCCTTTTCCGCTTCGAGGTCCCGGGGGTCCTGCAGACCGGGTTCGAGCGGGTCAACCGGGCCCTTCCCGAGCAGCAGGTCCATCTTGCGGAAGACCGCCTCTTCTACCACCGGGACTACATTTATTCGCCCCACGAGAATGTCAACCTGTCGCTGGCCTTTCAGCGCGAGGTGATCAACCACACCATTCCGCAGGTCCGGCCGGACCTGATTCACTGCAACGACTGGATGACGGGGCTGATTCCGGCGGTCACGCGGCGGCTCGGGATCAAGAGTCTTTTCACGGTGCACAACATCCACACCGAAAAGGTCCCGCTGGCGCACATTGAAGACCGCGGCATTGATGCCGCCGACTTCTGGCAGCACTGCTACTACCTGCGTCCCCCGTACAACTACGAGGAAACTCGTGATCACAACCCGGTCGATTTTCTGGCGACGGGGATCTTCGCCTCGGACCATGTGAACAGCGTCTCCCCGACCTTCCTGTCGGAGGTGGTCGACGGGCGTCACGATTTTGTTCCCGGCCACATCTGCCATGAGCTTTGGGAGAAGTGCCACGCCGGATGCGCAAGCGGCATCCTCAACGCTCCCGATTCCTCGTTTGCTCCGCAGACCGATCCTTATCTCGACGTTCATTTCGGTCCGGAGGGGCATCCGGAGGGCAAGCGTGATTGCAAGGTTCGCCTGCAGGAGAGTCTGGGCCTGAAGGTCAACCCGCGGGCGCCGCTGCTGTTCTGGCCGTCGCGTCTCGATCCGGTACAGAAGGGTCCGCAATTGTTGACCGACATTCTTTACCGGATCTGCGCGGACTATCACGATCTTGGGGTGCAGGTGGCCGTCGTGGCGAGCGGCGAGTTCCAGCGGCACTTCAGGGATATCGTGGCGCGGCACGGGCTGCACCATCGGGTTGCGGTGACGGACTTTTCGGAGGCGTTGTCGCACCTCGGTTACGCCGCCGCCGATTTCATGATCATGCCGTCGCTCTTTGAGCCGTGTGGGCTTCCGCAGATGGTCAGCCCGAAGTATGGCACCCTGCCGGTGGCGCATGACACGGGCGGCATTCACGACACCGTCGAGCCGCTGCGTCCGGAGCTGGACTGCGGCAACGGTTTCCTGTTCGAGCACTTCACGAGCGCCGGCCTGCGCTGGGCCGTCGACGAAGCCCTCCGCTTCTATTGCGAACCGGATGGGGTGCGTTTCCGCCAGGTGGGCCGCGTCATGCGCGAGGCCGCCATGCGCTTCAACCATGCCGCCACCGCCGCGGCCTACATCGCCCTCTACGAACGCATGCTGGAACGGCCGGTGACGGCGGAGGGAACCTGACCGCCGCCCTCCTGTCCTCGAATCCCGGAACCCGTCACCCATGAGTCAAGTCTTGCCCAAGACGCTTTGCCGAGGCGCCGCGGTCAGGGATCAGGGGTCAGTCCCCAGCGCCGATTCTCTCCCGACCCCTGACTCAAGAAACTGATTGGACGGCGCCCGTGCGAGGACTCTTGATACGGCTGTTTTTCCTCGTGCTTCTGCTGGCATGTGCCGCGGGGGCGGGGTGGTGGAACCGGGAGGCCCTGCGGGAGCTTTACCGGCGCTACACGGCGCCGGCGGCGGAGGCCCGGCCGGCGCCTGATCCCGGAACGTATTCCGTGCTGACCGCGGATCTTTCGTCTCACCGGGCCCGCCTCGGACGCGATTACCGCAACGCCCGCAGCGAGGCGGAGCGCAAGGCGGTGCTTGCGCAGGCCAGGAAACTGTTGGAAGCCGCCCTGCCGCATCTCATGGAATGCTGGCTCGGAACGCCCTGGGACTTCAACGGGATGGCTGAGAAGCCGGGCCACGGCAAGATCGCCTGCGGTTACTTCGTCAGCACCATCCTGCGCGATGCCGGTTTCGAGGTCGAGCGGGTTGAACTGGCGCAACAGGCTTCCCAGAACATCCTGCGCACGTTCCTTCCCGAGGAGGATCTGGTGATTCGCGTCGGCATGAGATACGAGCGCTATCTGGCGGAAATCGAGCGGGCCGGGCCGGGGGTCTTCCTGGTCGGGCTGGACAGCCACGTGGCCTTTCTGGTGGTGGGCGAAGCCGGGATTCGCTTCATTCATTCCTCCGGCCAACGGCCGTGGTGCGTGGTCGACGAATCCCGCCGGGAAGCGGTGACCCTGCAACGCTCGCGATACCGGGTTTCGGGCAATCTCACCGCCAATCCGGGTGTTTTGGAGGGCTGGCTGCTCGGGGCCCCGTTCAAGACTTTCGGTTCCTCTTGAGCCTTTTCATTGCTCGTCGTTCGAGGGCTTTTGCGCCCCGGATGTCGCCGGTGCGGTGCAGGAAGTCGATATAGTTGGCTGCGACGGTTTCGTAATCGGCGGCGTGTTGCCTGAAGTTTCTCTCGAAGGCGGCGAGGGCTTTCTCGAAATGCTCGCGGGCCGGGCCGAAGGCGCGGGACTCGGCCAGCGAGAGGGCCAGATTCGCGTGGGACTGGGCCGTGTCGGGATGGTGGGGTCCGCACTTCCTGAGCCGGGTTTCCAAGGCGATCCAGTGCATTTCCTGGGCGCGCTCGAAATGACCGCTCTTCTGGTAGAGGGCCCCGAGATTGTTGCAGATTGAAGCCGTCTCGGGGTCATCCTTGCCGAGGAGTTCGTGCGTGGTCTTCAGGGCGTTCAGGAAGAGGGTCTCCGCCTGGTCGAAGTCTCCCTGCGCCTCGAGAAGGAAGGCGAGATTGTTGCTCAGATCCGCCACGTCCAGCTCGGACGGGGGATCCATCCGGGAGAAGATCTCGATCGCCTTCTCGTAATAGTGCCTCGCGGATTCGACATCGCCCTGCTCGTCGCCGATCACGGCCACGCTGGCGCTCACCCGGGCGATCTGCTCGGAATAGCCGGTGCGCCCCTCGAGCAGTTCCAAGGCCTCCAGATAATCCTCCCGGGCCTCGTCCAATCGTCCCAACTGCCGCAGGAGGTCGGCCTTCACCTCCAGCGAAAGCGCCAGTTCGTCAACGATCCCCGGGTCGGCTTCGCCCACCTCGCGCGCCTTGCGCACTGCCGTCTCCGCCGCATGCACCGCCTCCTCCCACTTTTCCTGCTGACAGAGTTCCTTGACCCGTGCTTCGAGCATCTTGAGCAAATTGGCGGTGCCGGATTCCATGACAGTCCAGATGGGTTTGAGAATGAACGGGAAACGATGGGAACCTATGCCGGGTCACTTCCTCTGGCCAGTCCATATTCATCCCTCATGGTTAAGAAGACCAAGGCATTCACTCCGCGCCTTGGGCAGCACCCCGCAGGCCTGCTCGAGCGCCGCGGCAGGGTCCATGCCGGCGGACGCGATCCCGAGTCGCTCCGCAAGGCGTCGTTCGTAATGCAGGAGCACCTTGCGGGTCGGAGGGTGCGACTCGAGGTAGTCGAACGCCCCGGCCAACAGCTCGAACAATTCCGGCACGGGATGTTCGCGTTCGACGGCCCCCTCGAGCAATTGTCCGAAGTAGGCCGCCAGCGAAATGGCGGTGTAGCTGCGGCGCAAGGCGGGCTTGAAATCGAGAACGGACGCTTCCTTCAGGATGTGCAGGTCGCTGCGACGGCTCGGAACCCAGACCAGCTCCGCTTCGACGAACAGATCCAGCAAGCCTGCGAAGGGGCTCCTTGCACGCCGGGCGCCCTTGGCCACGGTCTTGATGAGACCCGCTTCCATGGTGAGCCAATGCACGATGAGGCTCGTGTCGCCGAGCTTCACGGTTCGCATCACGATCCCCCGCCCCTTTTCCATCGGCCCATGCGCGTTCAATTAAAGGACTGTTGTCGTGAGATCATGGCCGCAGGGCGGGCCTCCCTTCATGCGACCCGGGCTCGATCGACGGTTTCTGAATGCCGGATTCCGATTCTACATCCGCTCGAAGTGAAAAGCGAACGTGCGCCCGCCGGCCGCCTGGTTCACCGCCACCGCGCTCTCGGGACTCACGAACTTGAGCTTCCACCGGTCGTGGTCGAGGGTGAGCTGCACATCCCGCTTCCCGGAGGATTTCCATTTCCAGTAACCCTCCCGGCGCGCCAGCAACTCGTCCCCCATGTGACCCTTCGTTTCAAAACGGTAACGCCCGCCCTCGAAGAGCGTGATGCGATGCCGTGCCTCATCGTCCCGGTAGTAAATGACGCTTCCGCCCGGATGAGCCACGAACGGTTTGAAAAGCGAGGGCGGCGCCCCGCCTTCCCCCCGACGCCCCGAGCAACCCGCCAAGGCCCAAAGAACCAGGACCATCAGAAATCGCTGAAAAATGGGCGCCATCGATGACACCACCCATTTCACGACGCCCGACGCCCTCCGGCAAGACCGGAACGCCCGAACGCCGGCTTGGAATCGAGCCTGGCCCCCACTCCCATTCCCCTCCTCCCAACCCGGCCTCCCCCCTCGCCCCCTCGACGCGCCCCCGACCCTCGCACGTGTTTTCGTTAACGATCCTCGCGACGCGTTCCACCGGGATTTCTGGAAATCTGATGCGCATATGGGTATCATCAGACGCCATGAGAACGACGTTGGACATTGAGGGACCCATTCTGCTCGAGGCCAAGGCGTTGGCCCGGCGCCGGGGCCAGAGCCTTGGTCAGACTGTTTCGGAACTCCTGGCGGTGGCGCTCCGCGCCGCGGGTGGCGCCAAGGACGCCCCGAAGCCGGTTTGGATCTCCCACCCGATGGGTGCGCGGGTCGATCTCGCCGATCGAGAAGCCGTCTACGGAGCCATGGATGAGGAGTTCGAATCGGCGAAGGTCGCGGAAGGGCCATGAGCTACGCGCTTGACGTCAACATCCTCCTGTATGCCTCCGATTCCGGCGGAGAGGACTACCAGATCGCCCGGGAGTTTCTGGAGGAGTGCATGGCGGGTCCCGAAGTCCTGTATCTTGGGTGGCCGACCATCATGGGCTATCTGAGGATGGCAACTCACCCACGGATTTTTGCCCGGCCGCTGGGCCCGATTGAGGCCGAGTCGAACATCGACTCCCTGCTCCAGTTGCCGCATGTGCGGGTTCTCGCCAACGTTAACGAAGTGACGTGTTCGCCATGGCGCGTGGGGCATGCCGCCGGCTGCGGACGGCTGAATCCGCGCTCCCAAAGCGCCTTGGGACGGTAATTTTTATTGCATTTGCTTGAAATTTGGGAATACCAGAAGGTCCTAGGCTTCTAAAGTTTGACTTTATAATCAATTTTGATAATTATTCCGTTAAGTTTTCCTAACCCTGATGAATCACGGGAAGTGCTTTCTCTTCTCCGGCTGGCGACGCGTGTGCGGCCGCGGGCGGGAGTGGATCGCGCCCGGCTGTCTCTGGATCGGCTGCGGGTTGGGGTTGTTCGGAGCCGGTTTTTCCGTCGCGAGCGTGGATATTGCGGTATTGACGACCTCGGAGCGGGCGGCGGCGGCCCACGAGGGGTTTCTGGCGTCGCGGCGGGAGCGGATGGCGGTGGAGTTTGATCCGTATGCGGGTCCTCCGGTGGCGCTGGTGGTGGAAGAAGGGCCGGCCCCGTGGGAGGCGCAGCGCCACCCGTGGCACTACCGGGTTCGCGCCACGGTGTTCTGGGTCGGGGAGAAGGCCAGCCCGGGAAATCCGGTCTCGAACATCGCGAGTTCGTGGGATCCGAACTGGCAGAGCAACTTCGGCGGCTACGACCACCCGTTCAAGCGCTCCGGCTATCGGCCCGCGGCGTTCGAGCCGCAGATGAACCCGTTTTACGTTGCGCTGCCTTACAACGACCTTGACAAATCCGGGCGCCACCGGCCGGAAGCGTCGGAGGTGATCCCCTGGTACTGGCGATCGTATCGCGGGCCGTCGATATCGCTCTGCGAAGACCGCTGGGTGGCGATCCACCACGAGGGCGAGGTCTGTTACGCGCAGTGGAAAGACGTGGGCCCGTTCCGGACCGACGATTACCGTTACGTCTTCGAGGGGGAGCGTCCCCAACCGAACCGCAACGGCGATGCCGGGATCGACCTCAGTCCCGCGGTGCGGGACTTCCTCGGACTGCGAGGCAACGCCCTCGTCGACTGGCGGTTCGCCGAGGAAGGCGAGGTTCCGGACGGCCCGTGGGCCTCCTGGCTGAGCTCCGAGCCCGGGGGCCGCGACCCGTGACGAATCACCTGTTCAACCTCTTTTGATGATGCATTCCTTCACCCTTACCCGCATCGCCCCGCGTTCTGATTCCCGTCTTTCGGGATGCATGGGGCGAGGGGGCCGTTTCCGTTGCGCGGAGGCATCCGGTTCATTCCCCGGAGCTCTCCGCAGCGGGCAAGTCGAAGCCGCTGTCCCGCCGGATCTCGATCCTCTGCTGGTCCTCGACCAGGATCCCGTCATTGTGATAGATCGCGGAGAAGCGCGCCGCCGCGTCGCCCCGCAGGGCGTCCCGCACCTCCGTCAAAGCCAGAAGGAGGTAGGCGTCGGGAACGGGTTTGACCTGGTAGGATTCCGATTCCGTCACCACTCCCTCGCGGGCCTCCTGCCTGACCCCCGCCGGCTTGAACCGGCCGTGGCGCACCGAAAGCAGGCGTTTCAGGGCCATGAACCTGCCCTTCACGAAGTCCGCCTTGCGGCCGGGATACGTGTAGTGCACCGCCACCTCGTAGAGACGTCCGTCGATGAAGCGAGCCTCCAGCGACGAGGCGTCATGATCGGGCAACTGCCCCTTTGGCGAACTGACGGTGAGGATCGCGAGGCGCCGGTTTCCCCCCGGCTCGCGCACGACCTGGTCGAGGCCGGTCCGGCGCGCCCAACTGACGAGCCGGCCGGGCGAATCGCCCCACGTCAACCCGAACGGCGGCGGCAGGGGATGAGGCTCCGCCACGGCAGATTGTGGCGCCGCACACCAAGCGGCCATGATGAGGAAGGCGGAGCGAAACATCGCGGCAATCGTGATCGAACATATTTTACATTTCCCAACCAACATGACAAGCGCCCGCCCCGGAAATCCCAGCGGGGGCTGCGGCGGGGAAGCATGCTGGTGGAAGCGGTCGCGGCCATGGCTCTTCTTTCGGTGGCGGGGTTGGTGCTCTTCAAGGGGGCGATCAACGTTCTTGCGCCGCGCCAGTGGACGCTGGTCCAGAACATCACGGATGCCTACATGACCTATGAAAAGGCCTACGCCGAGCGCATCGAGTTCGACGAGGCGGTGGGCGCAGGTTCTCCGTGGCCGAGCTACCCATCCAGCTCTTCCACCAACGTCACCCTCGGAACCCTCCCGGGCGGCCGGACCCTCACCGGGGAGGTCATCCGGACCCGCATGGCTGATTCGAACAACCTGAGTCAGCACGGCGGGGGCGGCACCACCAGCACCAATCCCGCCGAACTCCAGAGTTGGAAACTTCAGAGCCATCTCCTCTACCGGATCGGCGGCAGAGAATACGTGAAGTCCCGAACCGTCGTGCGCACCCAATGAGATCTCCTCCTGTCTCCCCGTATCGCAGGCGCCTGCGGCGCGGCTTCACCCTCATGGAGTTGGCCACCCTGATGCTTCTCGCGATGACAATTTCGGCGATCATGATGACGCTGATGCAGCAGCAGATTTCGTTTTCCCGGATTCTGCGCACGCAGAGTTTCCTGGTCGAGGAAGCCCCGCACATCAACAACTCGATCACGCACATTCTTGCGACGGCGGACGCCTTTCGGCTGCACGAGAACCTTGCCGACGCGGTGGCGGACGCCAACGCCGTCACCGCCGGGGGCAAGGTCCTTGTGGTCGGCTTTCTCAACCCCGACGGGACCACCGAGTTCGGACTGGTGTCCTTCGAGGAAAACTCCGGCGATCCCTTCCTCGGGTATTACCGCATCGATCCCGGGTCGCCCACCGTCACCGCCGGCAACCCGGACTGGGTCATCTCGCACAAGGTTCAGAACGCGGACTTTTTCGTCGAGAGCGGCGTCTTCCGGATGCGGCTGAGCGGTCCGGCAGGCGAGCAGATCACTTATTCCGGCACCCCCAGACTATGAAGCCTCTTATCAACCAGCGCATCGGCCGGGGCCTGAGACTCCGGCGTGGATACATTTCGGTCATCTCGGTGCTCATCCTGAGCAGCACCCTGTTCCTGGTGCTGCTTTCGGCGTACCGCAACTCGATCCAAAGCCAGGACGTCCAGGCGGCGGCGCAATTGCGGATCGACTATGCGCACCGTGAACAGGCCCTCCTGCGGGCAGTCCTCAACGAGTTCCCGAACCAGGCCATGAACACCATGATGGCCAATACCGACACCACCGGCTGGTCGATCAAGAACCGCTGGCGCTGGATCTTCGAATACGCCCGCGTTGACGCCGACGGCGAAACGGCTCTTTCGAGCAGCGTCGCCAACCAGCTCGGCATCAGCTCGAGCGCCGTCGGCAACGTGGGGGACGGGGCCCAGGACCACATCATCAACAACATCATGGCCACCATCAACCAGAACAGCCTCCACATGTTCTACATCAACGCCGGCACCAACGGCACCGCCGCCGCCCTCGGGTCGAAATATCCCGAAGCCCTCGTCCTCGCCGACTCCAACGTCGAGAAAATGGATCGCGACCGGCCCATCATCACCACGGAAAAGACCTACTCCGACGGCGCCCAGTACAAGAGCATCCCGTATCCCGACGTGCACTTCGGTTACCAGGGCCAGGGACAGAACTTCGTGGCGAAGCGCAACTGGTGGGCCTTCTCGGTGGAATACGGATCGAGCAGCTCCGGGACGACCGGCATCGAGACGGTGCGCAAGGACTACGTGCTTTCGCTCTACGAGGTCCCCTCGCAACTGGCGCTGGGAAGCACCTCGATGACGATGCTGGGCCAGCACGCCGACGGTTCGGCATGGAGCAACGTCGCGATCCAGGGGTCGGTCTTCGCGTCGGCGGCCGAGACGGAGGGCGGGATTTCGCTCGACCGGCTGGCGAGCCGCCGGGGGATCACGCTGTCGGACGCCTCGACGGTCGGCGGGGTGGCGCACGACCAGTTCGACGGACGCCCCTCGCGGGAGGAGTACGAAGCCGCCAACGCCGATTTCTTTCCGTTGTCGACATCGTCGGATTCGGGGCTGGTGGCCTTCGTTCCCATCAACCGGGGGGAAGACGCCTTCGACGACCTGACCGACACCACCGACCCCAACCGCGCCTCGCCGACGAGCTGGAACTGGTACAGCCGGCCCGCCATGCAATGCGTGATGCAGTTGCGGGTCGAGGAGGTGGTGGCGCCCGGCACGCAGATCCCGACCACGATTTCGTTCACCTACCTGGCGGGCGGCATTCCGGTGTCGAGGACCTTCACCCGCGGAGAGGACTGGCCGGAAGAAGGGTCGGCCGAGGGCGCCACCTTCCCGTTCCATTTGGAGGAGCTGCCCTCCGGCCGGCAAGCCCTTGCGGTCTACATCGGGCGGATGGCCGCATGGCTGGCCAGCGAGGGCGCCGACGCCCTGTCGGTCAACCACTCCCTGGTGGTCAACGCGAACTACCCCGCCAACGCCGACGTGGCGAGGCCGAGCATTCCGAGTCTCGACGGCGACCTCGCCCTCGTGCTCCGGGACTCGAAAGACCTGACGATGTTCCCGGACGGTTTCTCGCTGGTGACACCATTCCGGTTGTATCTCGCCAATGACGTGAACCTCGTCTCCTCGGGCACGGGCCCCGGGGGCGACCCGATCTATCCGCCGCTCTCGCTCTTCGCGCCGGAGAAACGCTTCGGGGTGCGCGAGCAGGCGCTCAGCATCGATTTCGAGGGTCAACTGAACTACCTCAACAAGGACGACGCCAACCCGGTGCGCCCGCTGGACCTTCGATCGGGAAACGACGACGAGATCAATCCCGAGAACATCGTGGCCGATCTCTATTCGATCGCCAACGCCTCCCTGCTCCCGCCGGTCAACCAGATCAACTGGCTGATCGTCCTCGAGGAAGTGAAGTGACCCCGGCAGCCACCACCCCGGCAGCCACCTCGCGGGACCTCTCTCAAGGTTCCTTCGGAGGCAGGAGGGGATGTCCGGCGAAGCCGCGCGCAAACGGCTGGATCTTGCGTCCCGGTGAAACCGAGCGCCCCCGGATCGAACCCGCTCCGGAACTCGGAATCGGCCGGAAGCTCTCGCTGTGGCTGTCGACGCGGAACTCGAGCACGTTGAGGTCGCGATTCGCCTCAAGGAGTTGCTCCCGGAGGTGGTCCTGGTCGCCCTTGAGTTCCTCAAGCCGCGAGGTGATCTCGCTCAACACCGCAAGGGTGGCACGATTCTCGGCATTCGCGGCGGGGAGTTCTCCGGCGGGCGTCGCCTGTGCCTCGAGCCTCTTTTCGGCGGGGTCCGCCCGCAAGGAGGCGGACGAGATCTCCGGAGGGAAGCGCCTCGCCTCGTGAGGTTCGGGTCCGGACACGCTACCCGCTCCCGCGAGATGCAGCCAATGGATGCCCACCGCCCCGCCCATGATCCCGAGCGAGACACCGGTGGCGATCAACTGGAAGGCGGCTGTCTTCATGGTTTCGTGCAGTTGGTCGGGTCGCTCAGGGCATCCCGGTCTCCTCGCCAAGTCCCGGACCGTCCGCGAACTCGACCTTGCCGCCGTCGACCGAGAACTCCGCCATGAAGGACGAACTGAGTCGAAAGTCGGATCGGCGGCGCCCTTCTTCCCTGAAAGAGGGTTCCCCGCCCGGCGCCGCCTCGGCCTCGTCGCCGGGCGGCCCGGAGGATCCGGCGCGGGCCGCGAGATCTGCTCCGCGCCCCGGCTCTCCGTCAGGGACATGATCATCGGCATTGGCCGGTTCGTCCGGGGCGCTCCCGGCGGCCGCCACGCCGGCCGCCACGCCGGCCTGCGAGGCCTCTTCTCCCTTCTGCTCCGGAGCGCCTCCCCCCGCCGGCGGCGCCGCGAAGGGAGTGAACAACCCCCTCCCGCCCGGGCGCGCCTTGAGCGGGCGGAATCCTTCCGCCTCGGGGGCGTTGTCCCCGTTGACGATGGTGATCGTATCGGCGGCGGCGCTTTCCCCGGGGAGTCCGCCTCGCGCCGGGTCAAGGGAGGTCCCGACCCCGGCGGTGGACGGGCGCCACTCCCCGGTCTCGGCTTCGAGTTGCCGGATGGCGGGTCCGACGGCCTCGGGATGCGCCACCCGCGACGGACCCACAAAGACCGGCTTCGTGACATACATCCAGCAGAACAATCCCGCCATGCCGGTGCTCAAAACCAGAAGGGGCGGATACCAGCGATACAGGAGACATCTCGGACAGGAACAGCTCTCGGCGCCGCGGCCGGGCCGTCCGGAGCGCGACGACGCCGGGTCCGGCACGGAACAAACCGGCATGGGGGTGGAGACAGTTCGGCTCATGGACTCGCAATCGTAGGGGGTTGGGGCCTGCTCCCGCCTTCATCCGGAATCCGGGCCGCATACGTCACCTGGACCAGTTCCGAAAACGCCGGAAACTTCGTAAGAGTGAGCCGGGCCCGCGTCAGGTTGAGCTGTTTCAGGACGTTGCCGACCATCGACCGCGCCTGGACTCCCGGCACCGTCTCGAAGACTGCTTCGGAGGACGGCACCAGAACGCCGTCGTTCCGGTAGATCGTGAAAGCCGTGAAGCCCTCCGACTCCTCGCCGCCAAACAAACGGATCGTCACCCCGTCGGTGTAAACGCGGTAGACCATCGGGTCGATCGCCACCCGGAAGGCCTTCCCGTCCTTCAACTTCACCTGCCGCCGAAGCTGATAGCGGCCCACGAATCGGAAATCGAGCGCCCCGGGCGATTCGGCGCGTCCGGGGCCGTCCCCCGCCGCCGGCATCGCCAGCAGGGCCGCCCAGAACAACGCCTGTCGAAAACACCTCATTCGCCCACATCCCACAACGAGTCCTCGGAACAACCCGAGGGATCATAGACCGAGCCCCCGGCGGTCTTCAGAACCGGGGGCGACACATTGTAATCGATCGTGATGGTGCTGCCGTCGAGGCTCTCGACGCCCGGCAGGGAACTCGCATCGCTCGGAAGATAATCGATGATCTCCGACGACGAGATCGAACTCACGGCCCGCCGCGGATGGTCCGACAGGAACAGCCGCTGGGCGGCGTACACTTCGCGCAGCGCGGCGGAGGCCTTCTTTCCCTTGTTGTATTCGCCGAGGTTCCCGGCGAAGTACATGGTGGCGCTCATCAGGCTCAGGACGACGAAGATCACGAGCGACAACTCGATGAGGGTCATGCCCGGCGGGCGCGCGCTTCGTGCGGGGTCTGTTTTCATTGCTTTCACGTTTGCGGGTTTCCACTGCCGGCAAGGCGTCCCTATCCCTCCCTGAAAAGATTCACGGCGTCGATCAGCTCCGTCCGCAGTTCGTCGTTGGTCAGCACATGGTATCCGGCGGCAAGGAACATCGCCACCGACACCGCCGCCACCCCCCACCAGAACACCCGGAAGAAAAAACTCTTCCCCGCCGGCGCGATGATCGGCTTGTACCACGGGTTGGTCTCCACCACCCGCGTCGCAAACATCAGGTTCCCCTCCCGCAGGATGCGCAGCAGGTTCTCGACGTCCCTCCTCGCGTTGACGATCAGCCGGTAGCGATAGCGCCGCGTCGGCGATTGCTGCAATTCCTCGACCAGCACCTGCCGCGGCACCCCCCCGTCGGGAAGGCGCATGGTGTAGATGTGGGTGCGGTAGATGAACCGCTCCCGGAGCCATCTGTCAAACGTGGTGAGTTGCATGGCCGCAAGAGATTGGGTCAGATGCCGCTCTGCATCATCTTCGGACCCATCAGGAAGATGGGCAGGAACGTCCCGATGAAGACCGCCGCGATCAATGCCACCGCCATCAGCAGGACGATGAAGTTCAGAACCTGCGTGAAGTCGTTCATGTGGTTCTCGGCCTCCTCATGGTAGAGCTCGGTGAGCATGCGGAGCTGGTTGTCGATCGACGCCGAGCGCTCCCCGATCGCCAGCATGTGCACCACCTGGTCGTCCACCGAGGTGAA